>Ga0315277_10010560_pt1 | contig 11686 bp, 7 predicted proteins | sample YL17G05_15_MG_FD_203695 | JGI IMG/M metagenome (GOLD analysis project Ga0315277, IMG submission 203695) | Sediment microbial communities from Yellowstone Lake, YNP, Wyoming, USA - YL17G05_15 | ecosystem: Environmental > Aquatic > Freshwater > Lake > Sediment | place: USA: Wyoming | collected...
TGAGGGCGACACGGCACTTTCAATCGCTCGGGGTGGCGATATTGACCTCATTCTTCTCGATGTGATAATGCCGGGCAAAAATGGCTATGAAGTTTGTAAGGAACTCAAGGCGGACGATAGGACCAAAGACCTATCGGTCATTTTCGTTACGGTGAAAGGTGCCGTTCAGGAGGTATCCGGCGGTCTCGACCTTGGCGCACACGATTACATAACCAAACCATACAACCTTCCGATAGCTATGGCGCGCGTACGAGCTGCGCTCCGTGCCAAGAAGCTTCTCGACAGTTTGCGCACGCAGAATATCGAGTTGCGCGACATGACGTACACGGACGAGCTTACGGGGCTTCGGAACATGCGGTATTTCCGAGAACGTCTCGGCGAGGAGACAGAACGGGCTGCCCGGTACGGATACCCCCTCTCCTGTCTGGCAATTGAGGCGAGTGCGTTCAGAGAAGTGAACCGGATATTTGGCAGAGCGCGCGAAGAGGACATCATCGGCGAAGTCGGTATCGTGTTGAAGACGTGTTCGCGCAGTTTTGACACCGTATCGCGTGACGACGGTGCCAAGTTCTGGGTGCTTCTCCCTCATACTTCGCTCGAGGGCGCCGTTCAGTGCGCGAAGAAGTTCCGATCACGTATCGAGGAGACGATTTTCTTCTATCCGTCGGCACCGTCGCGTGTCTCTATCCATATCGGCGTATGTTCTTCGAGCGGCGACCTGGTTGAAACGGAGGACCTGATAAAAGGTGCTTCTGAAGCTCTCGCTCACGCGAAGAGTAACGTCGAAGAACGAGTTGTTGGTACTCAGCTTAGCGCTGTAGGCCAAGAATAACGTTCTCAGCGCTGGTTTCTTCGATCTTCCTATCAAGAACTGCATGACACATGTCCTCTTCTTGTCATTCCCGCGTAACCTTCCGGTTTAACCGGAGGGGAAGCCAGAGAAAAAGTGACGACTTTGCCCATACACACTGGATTCCTGCTTTCGCAGGACACCTGTTTAATATATGCGATTGAGTCCGTCCAGCCACCGCAAGACGCGGTATCACCTCGCTGTCATTCTGAGCGAACGCGAAGAATCTCTGACCACAAGCGTTATGCGTGTTTGACCCATAGAGAAACGGACGCTCGGAGCGCAAGCATGGCTTGCGCCTTGCAAGGCGGCAGCAGAGCTACCGCACTCCACATTAGCGTCTCTGCAGTAGTCTCGCGCATGCCCTCGCTAAACAGATGCGGTGGTTTCGCTGCGTTGACCTCTGTTATGATAGGGACAGTTACGGGTTTCCTCTGTCAGGGGCGAAAAACGACGATATGGACGCCGAGGTTACCAGCGAACGGTTTACAGAACTGAGTTGTCTGCTGGGACTATCGTATCTTCGCGGTATCGGGCGCCGCACCATCCATTCAATCGCGGCGCGAAACCGCGCTCTGAGCATCCCCCTGCGGCGCTTCTTTGAGATGACAAAGCGCGACGTCGTTGCGCGGTATGACCTTCCCGGTGAGGTTGAGATCGATCTGGCAAGCCGGACACGAGCGTTGGACGTGGCGCAGCGTCTGATGTTCAGGGTCTTACGTGCAGGTGTCCAAGTCCTGACTGCATGCGACGATGACTACCCTGCGAGCCTCTTAGATTCCCTCGGTCGCGATGCACCGCCGGTGTTGTACCTGAGCGGGAACGGTTCGCTGTTGAGCAAACCCGGGATCGCGGTCGTCGGGACGCGCAGTCCGTCCGCGAGAGCCAAACGCGCCACCTCAGTATGCGCTGGACTGATAGCAGCAGAAGGGTTCAACCTCGTCAGCGGTTACGCCGATGGTATAGATACGATAGCTCATCGCGCAGCACTCGAAGCTGACGGCTCAACGAGTCTCGTTCTCCCTTACGGCATCCTCCGGTTCGCCCCGAAACCCGATTTCCCGGTCGAGGCTGGTTCCGACCAGCGAATTCTGATTGTATCGGAGTTCAACCCGGACGCACCGCTGAGCCGTCATACGGCGCTCACGCGTAATCGGACGATATGTGCATTGGCAAACGCCGTACTGGTCGTGGAGACGCGGGAGAGAGGCGGTGCAGTCAACGCCGGTCGTAATGCGCTCAGGTTACAGAAACGGCTTTTCGTCGCTGCCGGTCCTACACTGCGGTCAACCCCTGCCGGTAATCGGCTTCTCATGCGTGAGGGAGCAAAACCTAGTGTGGTCTTCGGTCCGGATGCTCACCCGGACCTCTCGGCGTTGTTTGATGCCGCCCGGTCGAGGAGAGTTCGACCCCAGTTGAACATCGAGTTCTAGAGCCGCTTTGCCTGCCACATCCGCTAGAAGAACGTTCCGGCGCGCGAGGATCCTGGGTGTCCCGGGGATTCTCATGAAGGGCGCACGGCGTGCGCTCCTACCCGAGCTTGACGGGGCGCAGTGCGGACGGTACACTAGCGCCCGAACAGCGGTTGCTGGAGCGCATGCAAATGCCGCGGCGGTTTGCGAGGATACTGTAAGACGATGATGAATGTTCAATTTCTTGGTGCTGTGCGAGAGACGACCGGCTCGATGTATATAGTCGCGGTGAACGGTAAACGGGTGCTTCTTGAATGCGGGCTGTATCAAGGCAGACGGAAGGAAGCTGATAACAAGAACCGGCATCTTCCATTTGAGCCGATGAGCATTGATGCGATGGTATTGTCTCACGCGCACATGGATCATAGCGGAAATATCCCGACCCTTGTCTCACGCGGATACGAGGGAAACATCTACGCGACGCCCGCTACGGACGATCTGTGCAGCGTGATGCTTCGCGATAGCGCTCATATTCACGAGAAGGACGTTGAATATGTGAACAAGAAACATGCGAAACGCGGCGAACCTCCTGTCGAACCCATCTATACGCTCGAAGAGGCTGAACGAAGCATGAACTCGTTTGTGACGGTTGCATACGACAGATGGTTCTATGTCACAAGCGGAGTCAGAGCGGTTTTTCGCGATGCGGGTCATATACTCGGGTCCGCAACAGTTACGCTCGAACTGCGGAATGGTGACACGGCGCGGAAACTCCTGTTCACTGGCGACCTCGGCAGGAAGAACCTGCCGATCTTGCGCGACCCGGTGCAGGTCACCGGCGTGGATTACGTGATCTCTGAATCCACGTACGGCGGAAAGGTTCATCCCGACATCGCCGAGATGGAAGGCCAGCTTGCCAACGTGGTGTTACGCACAGCGAGTCGCGGCGGCAAACTGATCATCCCTGCGTTCAGTGTCGGGCGAACCCAGAACATCGTGTATTCGCTTCACAACCTGTTCAATGCAGGACGAATTCCGGGCATCCCGATCTATGTTGACAGTCCCCTTTCGACAAACGTCACTGAGATATTCAAACTTCACCCGGAGTGTTACGACGAAGCAGCGCTCAAGATGGCGGAGGACGCGCCAAACATCTTCGGTTTCGGTCGCCTTCAGTACATCACGGATGTCGAAGAATCGAAGAGGCTCAACGATATACGGTTCCCCTGCATCATAATTTCCGCGTCGGGAATGTGCGAAACGGGACGGATCCTTCACCACCTGAAGAACAGCATCACCGATCCGAGAAACACGGTACTTATCGTCGGTTACCAGTCTGAACACACGCTCGGGAGACGCCTTGTCGAGAAAGAAAAAACGGTGAAGATATTTGATGAACCATACCCGGTCAGAGCGGAAGTCAAGGTGTTGAACGGATACAGTGCTCACGCCGATAGCATAGAGCTTGTCGAATATCTCAGGAACATCGGCGACTCCGTGAAACGAATATTTCTCGTGCACGGCGAGCCGACTCAGACGGATGCGCTCGAGGACAAATTGAAATCTGCCGGGCTAGGGAACGCGTACATTCCGCAGCGGGGTGAAACGGTTGAACTTAACTGACGCTATTGTGTCGGAACGAGAGGCACCACCGTGCGCCGGTACCCGGTCACCAATGCAGGGGGACGGCATGCCGTGCCCTCGGGCGATGACAAGCATTGCCCTTACAAGATGCCATGCTCCGTAATGTATCGTTTGAGCTCGCGGACGTGAGCCCACATATCGGACTTCAGTGACGGGTTACGCAGAAGCGCGGCAGTGTGGTAGAGCACAACGAAATCTATACCCGGATACTCGCGCAGTGTGAAGAATTTGCCAGCCTCGTCCGCCATCGAGAACTCTTTTCTGCCTTTATCCATGTACTTGAGCGAGGTAGCTCCGAGCAATATGATCAGGCGCGGTTTGACCAGCTCTATCTGTTTCTTGAGATAGGGCATGCACGCATCGGCTTCGTCCGTGCGCGGAACGCGGTTTTCCGGTGGACGATGTTTGACGATATTTGCGATCAGCATGTCTCGGTTCGTATTGAGCCCGATCGCGTCCACGATGCTGTCGAGCAGCTTGCCAGCTCTACCGACGAATGCTTGACCGAGCTGCTCCTCGGTTTCGCCGGGTGCCTCCCCGATCACGATGATCTTGCTATGCGGGTTTCCTCGGTCAATCACGATATTCTTGCCGATACGAGACAGGTCGCACCTTTTACATGAGGAATTGGTCAGCTTCCTTTTAAACTCCTCGTAGGTTGTTGCTGAGAGGATTTCGGTCGAAGATGTATCGAACAGGTCGAACTGCAGTCCCATCGTGTTGCTCCCGGAAACGGTGTCAGTTGAACCGAAACTCCGCGTGCGAACGCCGCTATGCCAGAGGGGGCACCGGGCTAGCGTTGTTTTGTTTGTTGTGCAGCCATTTTCCCTGTGATGATGGCCGTTTTCAACTCGTTTAGAGGCTGATAGTTCGGCGCTATACGTTTCGCCTGCTCGATGATCTGAAGAGCGCGATCCGGCTCCCCTTTCTTGAAAACTGCCAGTGCATAATCGCGGTAGGTGATCTGCAATATCTTCACGTTTTTCTCACCGCTTTCTACAAGCGCCTTGTACGTTTTCTCCGCCTCATCGTACCGTCCCTGCAAGAGATATGCGCTGCCCAGGTAATACCATGTTGCGCTCGCTCCTTTGCGCGAGGATCGGTGTTGGGAGAGGTATGTACCCAGTTTGTCCGTTAACGCTCGCACTCCCGCATCGCGCGGCACGGTGCGTGAAAGTTCAACGACGATCGCAGCGCATCCGTACGGATCGTCGAGTTGCTCAAGAGAGATTCTCGCACCCCAATAGTACGCTTTCAACATGTAGGGGTTGGATTTTGCCTGAACCTTCCGTTCGACGAACAACCGTACGCCTTCTTGGAGACTTGTAAGAGCCTTATCGTACTGTTTCAATTCGAAGAGGATAGTCCCCTTTTCGACATACAGTTCCGCTGCTCCTGCTGGATTCTCCTCGATCGCCAGTTCGAACTGTTTGAGCGCTTCATCGCGCTGTCCGAGTTTGTAATAGCAGATAGCCATGTTCTTGTACACTTCTCCGCGTCCGGGTCTAGGAAGCGATACAGCGAGTTTCAGTTCTTGCAGTGCCTCAGCCCATTTCTCTTGTTTGGCGTAACACAGTCCGAGCACGTTATGCCCCATGGGGAGTTCCGGCGCCACCGATAGAGCGTGTTGGGCGGCTTCTATAGCCGTGTCGAACTTGTTTAGGTAAAAGTGAGTGAGTCCCAGGTTAGACCAGGCAAGAGCATAGTTCGGAGCGATTCTGAGACACGCTTTGTACAGTTCGATCGCCTTGTCGTACTGTTTTGTCGCCATGTAGGCGTTACCGAGCCTGTATGACGCGGACCAGTCCCACGGCGACAATCGTGCAGCGGATTCAAACTGACGGACGGCTTCCTTGTGGTCGCCGCGACTCATGGCAGCCGCTCCTTGGGCGATCCGCACCTGAGTCAGGAACGGTCGCGCGATTGAGAACGGACCAGCCGCCGCATAGACTGCGATGAGCACCCAGATGGTGGTTTTCCAGCTTAACCAACCGCGGTTGGGTAACGAGATCACCGTTATGCGCGGCTCGTATGCAAGCCCGACTGCATCGAGCACACCTATGAGCACGAAGAAGTTTAGAGCAGCCGCTGGAGTCTGGAGGTCGAAGTTGAACAGCGAATCCACGCACACCGCTACGAGCGCACACACCGCAGCAAGCACAATTGCCCGGTGCTTTCGGGTGAGCTCTTTCGCCCAGAGAGACGACGACTGGGACGCGACGCACACGAGCAGCCAGACAAACGCGCCGAACCCAAGAACCCCTGTCTCGAGAGCTATTTCGATATACTCGTTATGTACCTCGGGGCTGACGGTCAGGTCCCGCGCGAACACTTCTCTTTCATACTCGGTCCAGTACGCGGGGGTCACAACTTCAAAGTTGCCTTTGCCGACACCGGTCACCGGCGAATCGCGGAACGCCTCAAAGGAGCTTCGCCACGCATTGATCCGGGATACGAACGGGCTATCAACACCTTTGCCGAATCGGTCCACCATCCGGATCCCTTTGCTTCCCCACAATGAGCCAACTGCTATGACTGCGGCAATGATACTGACGAAGAATGCCCTCCTCACCCAGAGGGTTTGTCGCAAAGTCAGATGTGTGAGTCTGCCCGACCGCGAAAGGGCTACAGCCCTTCTGAGCCCGAGCGTTATGCAGACCGCGGCTCCGATTCCAAGCCCAATGACGGCACCTCGACACCCCGTAATGTCGAGATGCCGGAGCATGATTAGCAAGGCGATGCCGGAGCCGATTCGTGCGATCGGCGCGTTGGCTATGAACATCAAAGCGCACGCAACCGGGATGGCAGTAATCAGGAAATGAGCGGCAAAATTGTTGTGGCCAAAACTCGCTGGACCCTGTCCCAGGATTTCCGTCACTCTATCGTACAGCGTTTTGTCGAGCGTCGACATGGTATCGAGCGCGGCGCGTTTGACTCCCCAATCTACGAAGTCAATCCCGCGAGACTGGAGAATCCCATACACGCTGGCGAGAGCACCGCTAAGGGCGATAGCCGAGAACATTCTCACGATGTCGCGTTCCGTGGCGTGGTGCGTCACGAGGAGGTACGCGATGAACCAGAAGATGAATACTCGAAGTTCGAACAATCCGTATCCGACATTTGGTGCTTTCACGAGGGAAAGCGCCTGGGTGCCCAGGTAGGCTGCAAGCGCCCAGAATATGGCGGTGAGGTGAAACGCGAACTTGCCGCGCGCATTCATGCCTGCCAACCACGCAAGGCTGAGAGGTAACAGTATCGTCTGGGCAAGAGCGATCTTTGGTGGGGTAGCAACCTCATGGGAGCGCCACGGGAAATTCGGCGGAGTAAAGACCAGAGGAACAGCAAAAAGCAATACCATGAGACCTGCTTTCACGAGCTTGTCAGCCGGCGTGAAACGGTCCTGTTCACCTGACATACTATCGTTCATGAAAATGTCCTTTTTGAGAGGATCAATGGCACGTGCAATAACCCACCGCCGCGCCTTCTATAAAGTCCCAAGACACCGGAAATGACACCCTATTCGTTGAGCTAATGTTACAGAAGAGTCTCAGAGGATGTCAAAAGATTTTTCTCTTGACCACCGGAAGGAATACTTATAAGATTTGCCCAGGGGGTGACTCATTAAAGGGCAGGACAGTGAACAGGTTCCGCCGACAACGGTTTCAGATGCTTATTGAAACGTTCCAGCTCTCGGAAGAATCGCGCGTGCTCGATCTGGGCGGTCTCCCCTACGATTGGGTTGAACTCGATTTTCCGGGTCAGGTCGTTTGTGTGTCGCTTAGCGCGATTCGCGAGGGAACGTGGGGAAAGGGTAACATTCTGTACGTTCGGAAGGATGTTTTTGAACTTGACTACTCGCCCGATGATTTTGATGTTGTCTATAGCAACTCGCTCCTTGAACACGTGGGTCGTGAAAATCAGCCGCGGTTGGCTGGAGTTGTCCGGCGCTTTCCATCATACTGGGTTCAGGTGCCATACCGCTATTTTCCTATCGAACCGCATTACAGAGCCCCATTTTTCTGGAGTTTGCCGCAGCCAGTCCGCAGAATGCTCGCACGACGTTGGACTTCTATACTGGCAAGAAGGAACTATTATCAGGACGAGGTCGATAGCATGTGGCTCCTCGATCGTGAGGAGATGAAAACGCTTTTCCCCGAGGCTCAAATCATCGAAGAGAAAGTCCTCGGAATCGTGAAGAGCTTGATAGCTCTCAGGCGTGCATAGACGTAAGGGGAACAACATCTGTTCGGTACTCAAGCTGGCTCACCAACTTCCCGTTGTCCCATACCTTGTGAGATATCGGGTTCTGTGATACCGTATCCATAAGGGCCTAGTTCGCGCGGACTGCAGAAAGCGGACCAACCGAGGCAGAAGGAGGGATAGACCGTGGCGGATTTCGTCGGGATTGCCGACCGGATTATCAGCAGCGTCGAGAAAGTCGTGATCGGCAAACGACCTGTCATCACGCTCTTTCTTGCGGGTCTTCTGAGCGAAGGACATATCCTGATCGAGGACGTTCCGGGAGTCGCAAAGACGATGCTCGCTCGAGCGGTCTCGAAAACGCTCGGTTGTTCGTTCAGCCGGATCCAGTGTACGCCGGACTTGCTACCCACGGACGTTATGGGCGTCTCGGTGTTTAACCAGAAGACGCGCGAGTTCGAGTTTCGTCCCGGACCGGTCTTCTCGCAGATCGTGCTCGCGGACGAGATCAACCGGGCGACACCGCGCACCCAATCTGCGTTGCTCGAAGCTATGGCAGAAGGGATGGTCACGGTTGATGGCATCAGCCACGTCCTGCAGAAACCATTCATCGTTATCGCGACGCAAAACCCGGTCGAACATGAAGGGACGTTTCCGCTTCCTGAAGCCCAACTCGACAGGTTTCTGCTCAAGATGTCCGTCGGCTATCCTGGACCAGAGTATGAGTACGAGATGCTCGAGGCTCAGCGGTTGAAACATCCTATCGAAGACGTGACCCAGGCAATCGGCGTCGAGGAACTGCGCGGAATGCAGTTAGCGGTCAAGAACGTATTTGTCCACGAGAAAGTCAGGCGGTATCTCATCGAACTCGTCGGAGCAACACGCAAAAACATCCATATCGCGCTCGGCGGTAGCCCGCGAGCGTCGCTCAGCCTGTTTCGCACCTCACAAGCCTTAGCCGCGCTGGGAGGCAGAAATTACGTCATCCCGGACGATGTCAAAGCACTCGCTCATTTTGTCCTAGACCATCGCGTGATACTCAAGCCTGAAAGCAAACTGCGCCGGATGAACGCGCGCATGGTGATTGACGAAGTGCTCAAGGAAGTCAAAGTCCCGATGGACCAGTACTCGTGGGAACGATAGGGATTTACGGCCTCGCGTGAGACGGTACGTTCTCATAATCGTAGCTGCGAGCATAATCGTCCTGTCGTTCGTGTTCAGGACGGGTTTTCTCGCATACACGATGTATGCGCTCATGCTGCTGTATCTTGCATCGTGGCTGATGAGCGCGATCTGGTTGCGCGGGATCGAATGCCAGCGCGAGATACACAACACCGTCGTCAACATCAGCGAACTTGTCCCCGTCATGCTCACGGTCAAGAACGCGCAGCGGTTGCCGATGCCGTGGGTCTTTCTCGATGAATGGAAACCGCCAAACCATGTCGTGCAGGGTGAGACGGCACGGTTACACATGTTCATGCCGCGGCAGGAGATCCACATGATGTACAACGTGCGGTTTCTGGAACGGGGATACCACAGGCTCGGTCCGCTGACTATGGAGACCGGCGACATATTCGGGCTGCATCGCCGGTTTATGGTCGGCGCTGCTCGCGATTACGTGACCGTTCTGCCGCGTGTGATCCCTATCGGCGAATACGATATTGGCGCGCGGAAACCCTTCGGCGAGATCAAGTTCTCGCACCGTATCTATGAAGACCCAACCCGAATCGCTGGCGTCAGAGAATATGTCCCGGGCGACAGTTTCAACCGGATTCATTGGAAGATTTCAGCGGCAACGGACCAGTTGCACAGCAAGATTTACGAACCGTCTGTCGTGAGAGGCGCAACGATCATCCTCGATTTTCACGAATCCGGATACCAGGGCACCGACGGTCACACGCGCGCTGAACTTGCTGTCACGAGCGCCGCATCTCTTGCGAATTTCCTATTCAGCGCTGGCGAACAGGTCGGATACTTCACGAACGGCAGAGATGCCGCAAAACGAGGCATCGAACTGAAACAAGCAGAGATTGTCGGGGACAGGGTCGCGGCACAACGGATTGCAGGTGCAGAACGCAAATCGGATATCCTTCATCCGTTTCAAGTTCCTACCGGACGCAGTTCGACCCAGATACTGAGCATCCTCGAGAGTCTTGCCCGAACTGAACTGACAGATGGGTTGTCATTAGCAGCCGCGCTCGAAGCTGAATACAGGCGGTTCAGACGCGACGCGACGCTCGTGATGATCGTGCCGGAGGTCTCCGAGCAACTCGCGTTGACAATCGGAACGCTCAAGTCTATCGGGTTCAGCGGTGTGGTGTTCATCATCAAGAATCCGCCCGGTGCGGATGCCGCATGCGAACTGCTTGTCGGGTACAACGTGCCGGTCATCGAGATAGACGGAGAACACAGTCTTCATGCGCTCGCATTTGGAGAGATCCCCTTTTGATCTCGTAGTCGAGACTGCTATCCCGGCGTGTATCATGGGGCTGGTCGGCAGCCTGGTCTATTTTCTGCTCGATTTGAGATCGATCTATGTGTCGGCAGGCGATACCGCGCTGCTCAAATACATCTTTTTCTGCTACATCGTTGCCACGGTGCTCATCAACAGGATTCGCGCGCTCATGGGGTACGGTATTAGCGGCGTGTACTCGCTTTTTCTCGGTGTCGTGGTGCTCCTGTTCCTGGTGGGATTTTCGGGCAGTTTCGGTACGCTGACGGGTGGCGCAAGCAGCGCATCGCCGGGACTGGCTCTGGCGGTAAATATCGTGATCATGGGATTGATTTGGTTGCTCTGCGACCGCCTCACGAAAAGCTGCCACATAGACGAGCATGATGACACGATGGCGGAAGGGCTTATGTCCGGAATCGCACCAAAAAAACCTCCTGAACCGCCCAAGGGAGCAAAGGAACCTGCGGACTTCAAGGACAGACTGCCGCGGAAGCATCCAGGAAGCGCTGTCGTCTATTTCTCATGTATGGCGCTCATCTTTTTCGGTGCGGGATTGAAACTGGTCCCCGCTGAAGATGCCGCGGTCCGTATCAAAACGTTCTGGTGCATGATCGTGTACGTCTTCTGCGCGTTTTCGTTGCTCATGCTCACGAGTTTCTCCGGGTTCCGCCACTATTTCATACAACGAAAGATGGCGGTACCCGGAAGAATCGCGGCATTCTGGCTTCTGTTCGGCTGGGCTATGGTCATCTTGACGTTGATCATCGCTGACATCTTCCCGCAACCTACCGCGGCGGGTCCTCGACTTACAACCGAGGTTCCAGCGATAGGTCGCGCGAGAGATACCGCAATGACGTTGAGCTGGTCGAAGATCAAGGGATACGCAAGCTCCAACCAGACCGATGAACAGAAAGGTTCGCTCAAAGACTCTCAGGAAGACAGGCAGGCTGCTCAGGAGGCTAAAGCGCCTGCACAGTCCGGCGCTGCCAAACCGGAACCTGCTCGTCCAACAAACATGTTCTCAGGATTAGAGCTTCCGCCAGGTCTCGAGCGAGGCGTGCTTATCATATGCGCCATAATAGCACTGATTGTGCTCTGGGTAGCTTTGTTCGCCGTGTTCAGGGTTCT
>Ga0315277_10010561_pt1 | contig 11686 bp, 9 predicted proteins | sample YL17G05_15_MG_FD_203695 | JGI IMG/M metagenome (GOLD analysis project Ga0315277, IMG submission 203695) | Sediment microbial communities from Yellowstone Lake, YNP, Wyoming, USA - YL17G05_15 | ecosystem: Environmental > Aquatic > Freshwater > Lake > Sediment | place: USA: Wyoming | collected...
ACCCCAAGGGTTGAATAGAGCCGACAACGGGGACTGCTTTTTTTGTCGTGTCGTTGGCACTCGTTTGGACCGTTCCATTCCAGGCTTTTTGAGAATCGGCAATCCAGTCCGGATCGGTGCTGTCAAGGGGATCTGGATAAGGAGCCGGTGGATTGTGCATATCGAGATATTTAGATGTCCCCGCTACTTTAATATTCACTATGCCGTCATATTTGTTGCTTCCATCTTTCCGGAAATTGTAAATGTTGCCTGCGGTGCGCAGATATTCGCTGTCGATTTTAAGCGTAGAGCCATCCGAACCCAGATAGATATCTTTGTTGCTAGAAATCCTTCCCGTAAATGTCATCAGTTTCCCGGGAAAGAGCTCCAAGTCATCATTATAAAATACCGCGTACTGGAAGGCATAAGTCACGCGCACAAGTATTGTCTGGTTAATGGTTATGGCGATACTGCTGTTTGCCGGATGCTGGCAGGTTGAGGTGACTATATATGGTTTTACAATAACGGCAGTACCATCATTATCGGGTTTGGTAAAAGAAGCTCCGGCGGAAGTAAGGTATGAATTAGCCTGTACCCCTTGCGGAAAGGCATTTGAGTTTGTATAAGTAGTAGCTATGAATCCTTCACTGGGATATCGAGAAACGTCAGCAGGAGTCTGAAAATTGGCAATCGCATTTATAAATTTGTTTGTGGCATCCTCTACCCCTCCTTCTGCCAAGTAGAATGCTTCCTTTTCCAGTCTCTGACGTTGCAGTACCGTTCTCTCGCTTATAATTTTATTAAAAAGAGGTGCAGACAAAATTGCAAAAAAGACAATAGCCATATATGCCAAAATGAGGGCTTGACCATTCTTTCTGCTGATTTTTTTAGCTGCTATTTTTTGTTTCGTTAATAGGTAACTCATTTCTATCCTCTTTATTGATTTCTCAGTTTCACTATAGAAGTTAAGGTTACTGATACGGTTCTATTCGGCGGCACAAGCGTTTGTAATGTGAGAATTATCTTTAACTCATTATCATACAAAGCAGGGTTAATAGAATTATCCTCAAATTCTATTGAAGTCACATTATCAGATATAACATATTGCTTTCCTTTTTCTAAGCGGTGCAGGCGTTTTAAACCAGGGATATATTGATATTGAATTTTATTGCTTTTATCCCATTCGGTGGCTCCCGTAGCATCAATAATCAAACGGTTACCATCCAAATCGGCCGGTAAATAGAAATCAACGGAAGTATTATTGGGCTTGGAGGGAATAGTTAAATTTGGAGGAGGATTTTCCTTTGAAGTACGCGTTGCCTTGCGTAGTTCTTGCGTCATATAGCTCATTACATTACGGGCAGTAGAGCGTAAGTCGCTCTGGCTAGTAATTAATTGCCATAGGCTTAAGCCCTGGGTTAAGAAAGATAACATAATTGCGCTTATAACAACCAATATACTAGCTGCCATAAGTACTTCCGTGAGCGTAAAACCGTCTTGAGTTCTACTGCGCCTTATGCCCATTTTATCCTTGTCTACCTTGTCCTTTTAGTAACCAAATATTTTGTACGATTTACTCCTCTCCTATCACGCCAGTTTACGCTTACAGTGATTTCTAAGGGATCGCTGTTTGGGTTAATATACGAAACGGTAATTTGTTCGTTCTTCAAAACATAACCACCTACGAGTTTAGCGTAGTCATTACTGGTTGTGCCGCCGGCTACCCCATTAGGAAAATCTACAATTATATTACTAAAAGGCGCGCATTTAATTGCCTCTATCATATTGGTCAGGTGTGCCATTGCAATGGTTTCTTCTTTATTTGTATCTGACAAAAAAATAACCGATACATAAACCTGTATTACAGCAATGGCGGCAAAGACAATAATTGCTGTTGCTATTAATATTTCTACCAGAGTGATACCGTTCTTGCTATTCCCTATCTTCATATTTACCCCTCACTTAAAGTATACTACTTGCATCAGCGTAAATCAAAGTATTTATAGGGTGACTGTAAATTTTTGTGGATAAAAACTTAAAAGAATTATTAAGGTGCGGCTGCAGGTGCGTGCGCGATTTTTTAAAAATTCTCGGCTCGGACTTTATTTTAAAAGACAGAAACCTTTTATTTTCAACCAAAAAGCCCTTTTCTCTCTTACCGAGAAAAGGGCTTGATGAAGTTTTACTCCCCTTGGTTTAATTCTCAAACTTTCCCCATAATCCTACCAAATACGATTCACAGTTGCAAGAAAATTAAAAAATCCTCAATTCTATATTTCTAAGAGTGAATCCTGCGAGAGAAGAATTGATTTTCTAGAGGGTAGTTGGGGAGCGCTGATTAACAAACTACTTTTTTGTATACAACTCAACTAAAAGTGCTGCTTTTTCTAAGTAATCAAAGCTCAAGGGTTTTGTTACATAATCGTATGCACCTAATTTAATTGCCTTTTTGGCTGTCTCTTCATCGGTTAACACAGTGACCATAATTACAGTCATAGATTTATCTATTGTTTTAATCTGTTTTAAGGCCTCAATTCCATCCATCTTAGGCATTCTGATATCCAAAAAGACCAAATCTGGCTTTTCGGTCTTTACTTTTTCTAATGCCCCTTCCCCGCTGGTTGCCTTTATTACTTCATGCCCCTTGGGTGTAAAAAAATCATAAAAGATATTACAAATCTCTATCTCATCATCTACTATAAGCATTTTCATAGTTTAACCTCCGCATTATTAATCCCACAATTATACTGTGTCTTACGACCTCCTCCCAACGGGTAACTTTACTGTGAATGTTGAGCCCACACCGAATTCGCTTTCTACTTCTATTCTGCCACGATGTCCTTTTAAAATATTATAACTTATCGCCAGACCTAATCCAGTCCCATCTGCCCGGGTTGAGAAAAAGGGAGTAAATAATTTATTTATATGCTCTGGAACAATTCCGCATCCATTATCGGTGAATTTAATACATGCCTCATCTTCTTTTTTATCGTAATCCGTGCTGATTTCTAATTTTCCTCCACCAGGCATTGCCTGTCTTGCATTAGTAATTATATTCATAAATACATCGCGCATCTGATGTGGGTCGCAATACTCTACAAAGGGCAAATCTGTTTTTAGATTTTCCACAACGTTTATGCTATCTTCTTCAAGTTGTTTATTTATAAGACTAAGCGTGTCTTTTACTAACTCATTTATATCGCATTTTTCAAATCTGAACGCCATCGGCGTTGCATAACGCAAGAGACTATTCGTAATGTCTATTGCTCGTTTGGTCTGAATTTCCATAATCTTTAAATCCTTTTCTAAATCAGGCTGGGGTATAAAGGTCTTATAAATTATAAGCCTTTGTAACATCTGGACGCGGCCCATTACTATAGAAAGTGGATTATTTATCTGATGGACTGTCCCTATAGCAAGTTCTGCGAGCGCGCTCATTTTTTCTGCCTTTATTAAATTCTGTTGCGTCTCTATCAATTCGTTTTGGGATTTATTTAAGGCGTCTAACATCGCGTTGAATTCGTTTGCCAAAACACCAATCTCATCTCTTGTCTCAACAGTCACTCTTTGCAATATATTTTTTGTTTTTTGAATCTCTTCAATAATTTTCTTAAAAACATTCAGTGGTCTTAAAATAAATCCTGTAACCAGAAAAATAGTAATTACTATTGCTAAAATTGCAAAAATAAAAATCCAAATAGAGCTTTGAATAAAAAATCCTGTCACCAGCGGTATAGTTTTTCTTGGTCTAATTATTTCCAGCATTCCTATATCTTTATCCTCTATGTCCTTCAAAATGCTATAAATAAAAGCAGATTGATAATTTGGTTTATATATATTAAATTCCTGGAATTTTTTACTTTTCAGCTCGTTATAAATATTATCCAAATTTTGTGGTCTATCAACATATTTAACAATCGTGGAGCTTATAATCTCGCCTTTATTTATTAGGGACAAATCTATTCCGGTAAGGCCCTTTATTCTTTCTAATCTCGCATTATCCATTAATTTTCCATATAAATACGTGCCATTTCTGGGTCCGGATTCGTCTGTATGCACTATTTGAGAACTAACAACATACGCTGGTCCTTTGGAAGTAAAATAAAGCCCCTTTACTTCCGGAAATTCAACTATCTTTTTTATCAAAGGATGTTTTGATAAATCCTTATTCATTGGAAATTCCTCAAAATTACCACATTGGTAAATTAACTTGTTTTTGGCATCCAGGATTAATATTAAATCTACTTTAAAATTTCTTGTTATCCAATCAGCTACATTCAATTTCACCCACGCTTCAGAGCGGCTGGTGGCATAATTATATAAATCATCCGAGTAGGCATTATCCTTGACATTCCGGGATAACACCTCTAACTCGTTATCAATGGAGTGTTTTACGCTGTTTAATTCGGTTTCCAAATAGTAGTTTTCTATTCTATCTAAGCCTTTAATAATCATAATATAAGTAAAAAACAGTGTAAATGTTCCTATTAAAGCTTCGCTTATAATAAATGCAATATTCAATTTCGTCCTAATGGAAAAATCCTTAAATCGCTTCATTTAACCTTTCCTGCTGCGTCTTGGCTATTTTTTCCAGTTCTTCATCCGCAAGAGGCCTTTTTATATATACATTATATTGCTTTGCCAGATTAAGAATTCGGGGCTCCTTTAATCTCTTCTCATGTTTATCGAACATGATGTATACTACAGGACGCAAAGGTAAATTTCTATCCAAGTCTAATACCTTTGCAATCTCACCTGTCTCCAATTTAACCCACGTTCCTACAGGGTATATGCCTACGCGATTTATCAACGCCTTTACCATTTTCGATTCAAACGATTTTAGGCCCATAGATAATATTTCCTTTATTGCCTCGTGTGGAGCATATCTTTTTCCAGAACCGTATGGACGCATCAAATTTTCATATGCCTCAACTAAACTAATCAATTTTGCATATTCTTTTATATATCCATTTTCTAAGACCCGGGGATATCCAGAATCTCCTCTTCTTTCAAGCTGTTCTTTTGCAACATAAATAGCAACATCGCTTGAGCCTTTTATCTTTTGCAAAAGCTCAACACCGTAAAAAGGACGCTCCTTTATTAAGTCGTACTCTTCCTTTGCTAAGCCTTTCGGTTGACTGGCTAAATCTGACACTTTAAGAATTTTTATATCGTGAAATAGGGCTCCTATGGATGACTCATTCAGTCTGGATTTATTATAACCCAAGCCTAACCCCACCTCAATACTGAGAATTAAAACATTAAGGGAATGGGAGCATAAATAATTTTCTGATGTATCAGCACTATTTACTAAATGCAAGAATTCTGCATCATACAGCATCATTTGATTGATTATACTGTCCGTAATTGAAAATATATTTTGAAGGTTTATCGGCTCGAGTGCCTCTGCTTGTTTTAAGATATATTTAATTAAATTAATTGCTTCTTGATATAGCGTCTTTGATTTTTCTGCTGCAAGTTGCATTTCCTCTGTTAACTTTGTAAGCTGCATTTGTTCGACACTCCCAGCCTGTTAATGAGAATTTAACTTATCAAGTGAAAGTCTGATATCCTAACCATATGGCCTTTGCCTTTAATACACCTTTAATTTAACTACTCTACTCGCTCTTCCTTAAAACAGGGAGCAAGCGGAAAATTAGCTCCCCTTGGTTTAACTCTCGAACTTTCCCTATAATTCTACCTAATACAATTCATGGATGCAAGAAAAAAGATTTATAGGCACCGCCCTGTCGGGCTTCCACATCTCCCGCTTCACCATTCGCCCCGCTTGGGAGCGGGGCGAATGGGGTAAGGGAGATACGCAAGCGCCCCAAGGCGCGGTGCCTAAAGAATCATTGTTCCTTTAAAATAATTCCTAATTTCGTCGCTTAGAGGGAGCCAATTACTCGAGGGGCTTATTTTTGCGACGAGTTCGTAAGGATAAGCCCTTTTCATTATTAGGTTTCTGTCTTTTAAAATAAAGTTCGAGCCGAGATTTTTTAAAAAATCGCGCTTGGCGCTGGGGTTTCCTTTTCGCCTTCGGCGAAGAAGAAAGTTTTTGAGGTTAATCGAGACCTCAAAAATTTACTTTGCCAAGCGACAGAACTAGACTATACTAAAATTATGAATGTACTTACAAAAAGCGGCCTGGAGAAAATTGGTTTTAGAGGGTTCTATAAGATTTGCGCGCTTCAGACTAAAGGATTACCCAAAGATGATGATTTACTAAAATGTGGTATTTATGTAGTGGTTGCTCCCAGTGATTATAAAGTATCGTTCTTACCTTTAAGCATAATTAAATCTGCCCATAATGTAATTTCGCCTCAACCTCTATCTTACCTAAAAGAAAAATGGGTTAATAATGTAGAAACATTGTACATTGGCTTGGCCGGCTCTCGTTCTCCTCGTTCGCTAAAGGAAAGACTCGTAGATTTGATTAGGCATAGTTTAGGCAAGACTTCTCACAAAGGGCCTCATAGAGGAGGCGAAATAATATGGCAATTGGCAGACTATTTGAACTTTGAAGTTGGTTACATGCCTACGGGCGATCCACCAATTCCGAGAAAAAAAGAAAAATATTTGTTAAACATCTTCATTCAAGAGACTGGGAAGCTGCCATTTGCCAATCGCAAATTTGGCTAGGAGGTATCTATGACAAAATATTTCCTATATGCGCGCAAATCTACCGACGTTGAAGATAAACAGGTTTTATCTATTGAGTCGCAGATAAACGAACTACGAGAATTTGCCAAGCGCGAGAGCTTAGAAATTATTGATGAGTTTACCGAAGCCAAGACTGCCAAAGAACCAGGCAGACCAATATTTTCTTTTATGCTAGAGCAAATTGAAAAAGGTTTTGCCAATGGCATTTTGGCCTGGCATCCGGATAGGCTTGCCCGCAACTCAATAGATGGTGGGAAAATTATTTACTTAATAGATACTGGAATAATTACCGATCTTCGCTTTCCTACATACCGCTTTGACACCACGGCGCAGGGAAAATTTATGCTTTCTATTGCGTTCGGTCAAAGCAAATATTATGTTGATAACCTTTCTGAAAATGTTAAGCGTGGCTTAAGAGAGAAACTGCGCCGTGGCGAATGGCCTGGCTGTGCGCCGCTTGGTTATTACAACGACTTAATAACTCACACTGTAAAACCAGACTCAGAAAAAGCACGTTTTGTTTATAAGGCGTTTGAGTTATACGCTACAGGTAATTATTCGCTTGAGGAGCTGTTAAGGGAAGTGCATCGATGGGGCCTTACAGCGAAAGCGGGCAAGCCTATCTTTAAAAGTTGCTTGGCCAAAATGCTACGCAATCCCTTTTATTATGGGGTGATGATTTATAAAGGCGAAAGGTTCGAGGCGAGCCACCCGCCGCTTATCACTAAAAAACTTTACGACAGCGTGCAGGCGGTAATTGCACAGAAAACACGAGTTATTAAAAAGACAGTTGATAAGTTTACCTTTACCGGGTTTATGAAATGCGGTGAGTGCGGGGCGAGTATCACGGCAGAACTTAAAAAAGGACACGTCTATTACCGTTGCACCAAGAAAGTTACCGCCTGCACGCAAAAATATCTCAGGGAAGAGGCTTTGCTTGAGCAGATAAACAACGCAATATTGAAAGTATTTATAGATAATGACATTAAAGACAAAATAATTAATCGCTTTGAAGAATTGGCGCAGGGAGAAGGCAAAGCCTCTTCCCTCGCTGCTAGCCAAGCCGTCGACAAGTTAAAAGAGTTTGACGAAAAGATAGAAAGATTAATTGATCTTTATATTGCTAAAGAATTATCCCAAGAAGAATATCAGCGCAAGAAAGCAAAATTACTCAACGAAAAGAAAGATTTACAGGAGCGGCTTGGCGAGATAGAGAAATCAGGCGGCGGGTGGCTCGAACCGGCTAAGGAATTCGTAACTACTTGTAATCAAGCTGGTTCTGTCGCTTGGCAAGGAAACCCCAGCGCCAAGCGCGATTTTTTAAAAAATCTCGGCTCGAACTTCGTTTTAAAAGACAGAAACCTAATAATGAAAAGGGCTTATCCTTACGAACTCGTCGCAAAAATAAGCCCCTCGAGTAATTGGCTCCCCCGCGAGGACTCGAACCTCGGACCTGGTGGTTACACTTAACCCGAAATTACTTTCGGAAGTGGACTATATCATCTCCCACGACTTTACATTTCGGGAGGCGGGTATATAGTCTCTGCACATTTCTCCGATTTCTTGGAGTTTAGCTCAGGATTATCCCAAAATATAGGGACTTCCCTGAATTAGCCCGCTTTGTCAACCACGGTTTCCCATGGAAGCTGCGCTTTCAAGATCCTTCGGGCTTCGCCCTCAGGATGCTCGCCCCGCCTATGGCGGGGCTCGCACAGCCACTCGCTCTACCAACTGAGCTACGGGGGAATTAGATTATTTATTTTAACTTAAGATTGCTTTTAAATCAAGTTCTAAATAATTTGTTCTTCCAGATTCTTAATTTTGTTATCAATTTCGGAAATCAGTTTCTCAATCTCCTTCATACGGCGGCCGTATTCTCTGGCTGTATCCTCATCACGGTAAATATGCGGATTGGATAAGGCGCGCGCCTTAGCATAACTTTCCAGGCGGAGTTTCTCTTTTTCTTTCTCCAGTTTATTTATGCTGTTACGCAAAGAAACATTGTGGGCCTTGCGTTTATTCTCTTCTTCTCTGCACAGCCTCTCTTTTTCTCTGCGCAGCCTCTCTTCTTCTTTTGCCTTTTCTCTCGCAGCGGTTCTTTCTGACTGCCTGGCTTTGGCTTGCAGACTATGCGCTTCATTAAATATTCCCCCCCGGTCCTTTTTCTCTAAATAATAGTCGAAACTGCCGGGGAATTTTCTAATCCTGCCGTCTTTAACCTCAAAAACCGTATTGGCAATGGAACGGACAAAATAAATATCATGGCTGATAAACACAAGCGTCCCCTCATAATCTGTTAATGCCCTAACCAGGGCATCCACTGCATCCACATCCAGATGAGTGGTAGGTTCATCGAGCAGGAGAAAATTCGGCGGATTAATCAGAAGTTTAGCCAGAATAAGCCGGCTCTTTTCTCCTCCGGAAAGAACCAAAACTCTTTTATCAGAATCGTCCCCTGTAAAAAGAAATGCTCCGAGAATTGTGCGTATAGCCTCCTCAGACATAAAACCGGGCGCAGCAGAATACGCTTCCTGTAAAACAGTATTCTCGGGATTAAGTACCTCCATGCGCGTCTGGGAAAAATAACCTATATCTACATTGTGACCGACAATGCGCGAGCCGCTGTCAATATCAACCGTCCCGGCCAGAATCTTTAAAAGCGTGGATTTACCGGCTCCGTTCTCACCGGCCAAAACTGCTTTCTCGCCCTGCAATATCTCGAATGACAAGTCTTTATACACCTGAATATCGCCGTAAGATTTAGATATCCCTTCCAGCGCCATTACTTTGTAGCCGCTTCTTGCGGTAGGAGGAAAATGGAAATTTTTTATACTCTCCCTGAGATCCGCAGGCAATACAATCTCCTCCTCTTCCATTCTTTCTAAAACCCTGCGCTTGGCGCGCACGGACGCGGCTTTATTCGGCTGGGCATGAAAACGGTCAACGAATCTCTGTAACTGCTGGCGCTTCTTCTCCTGTTCCTTAAACTGTTTCAGGAGATAGGTACGCTTTTCTTCTTTTATCCTCTGGTAATGCTCATAATTGCCGCGCACTTTAAAGATTGAGCCATTCTCAAGAATCAGGGTGTAATTCGTCACTTCATTCAGAAAAGCCTTGTCGTGAGAGATTATAATAAATGTGCCGTCGAAACCGGTCAGATAATCTTTAAGCCATAAGGCGGCGTTTAAGTCCAGATAATTCGTCGGCTCATCCAGCAGTAAAATGTCATAATGATAGGTTAAGAGTTTGGCTAATAAGGTGCGTATCTGCCAGCCACCGCTCATTCCAGATATGGGCCGGTCAAAATCTCTTTCTTTGAAACCCAGCCCCATTAAAATCTTCTTGGCCTTATGTTCCAGCTCGAAGTATCCCAGCGTCTCTAAATTATGCAAGGCCTCTCCGTAACGTTTTGAGCCTGCTTCGTTTCTTTCCTCAAGCCCTTCCTTTTCTTCTTTAAGGCGCATAATCCTCTCATCACCTTCGGTCAACTCAGATAAAACCGAAGCTTCGGATTTAAAACTTGCCTCCTGGAGAAGATATCCTATGTGGATATTTTTATGGACTACCACGCTTCCGCCTGAAGGCTCTATTTCATGGAGTATTAACGAAAAAAGCGTAGTCTTACCTGAACCGTTTGGCCCGATAAGGCCTATCTTTTCTCCCCGGTTAATGCTTAGGGAAATATTTTCAAAAAGGGTTTTCTTACCGTAATTTTTGGATAAGTTAGTAATGGTTATCATGGCAATTAAACTGGCCGGCGGGATTCAAGGGCCTTAGATAAGGTTGTGGCGTCTGCGTATTCTAAATTAGAACCCATGGGAATGCCTATGCCTAAGCGCATCAACTTCACGCCTAGCGGTTTAATCAATTTGGTAAGGTATAAAGCAGTGGTTTCTCCTTCTGTATCTGCGTCGGTGGCTATAATTACTTCCTGGATGTTATCCTGTTTTATCCTTTGAAGCAAACCATCAATCTTTAAATCGCTGGGGCCCTTACCCTCCAGGGGTGAGATGGAACCCAATAGTACATGATATACGCCGTTAAAGTTCCCGGCCTTCTCTATTGCGCTGACATCGCTTGGTTTTCCCACAATACAAACAATATCTTTCCTGCGGCGGCTATCCTGGCATATGCGGCATAATTCCTGCTCGCTGAGATTATTGCAGATACGGCAAAACCGGACATTCTCTTTTACTTTCGATAACGCCTCTGACAAACCCTGTATCTCATCGCGGGGAGCATTAAGGATGTATCCGATAATGCGCTCGGCGCTGCGCCTGCCGATTCCGGGAAACTTCATTAGTCTTTCTATTAATTTTTCAATAGATTCTGTATAAGCAGACATTATTCCTCTTTAATCACCCGTCCGTTAAATGTATCCAGGGCGGATTTAATAAATGAGTTGGCTTCGTGGCTATTCTTTTGCGCCACTTCTTTAGAAAGTGTAAAATTAACTCTTATATTAGTATTCAATAATTCTGAAAATATTTTTTCTATGATTGCCTTATTCTCTTTGCGCTCAAGGGACTCTTTATGCAACGAATAATTCATGGGGAATGAGATAGTCAAAACATTGTTCTCCATTTTTGTGGGAATACCTTCATCCAGATAAGTTGCCACTGACATCTTAATCCTGGATAAATTAGCAATAATATTGCGCCATATGCTTTTTACATTATCTAAAGAAGCAGACTGAATTTGAGCTTGGGGGCCCGGCGGGCTATCTTCTTTTTTAATTTCCGGCGCCGGTGCCGGTGGTTTTTTTTCTATATAAACCGGGCCTGGATTCTGAGAATGTCTTGGCGGTGTTAGATTTAAATTCGAGCCTTTTTTATCATGCGCCAGTTTAACTAAACTTACCTCCAAAGGAATACGCAAAGACTCAAGCCTTTTGGCCATCTCTTTTGTATTTACTAAAGTATTAAAAGCGCTGAATATCTCTTCCAAGCTAAAGGCGTTGGCCTGCTGTAATAACTTGTCGCAGATCTCCTTAGGCAGGTCTATCAGTTTTGAATCTGCGTGGGTAATCTTAGCGATCATCAGG
>Ga0315277_10010562_pt1 | contig 11685 bp, 10 predicted proteins | sample YL17G05_15_MG_FD_203695 | JGI IMG/M metagenome (GOLD analysis project Ga0315277, IMG submission 203695) | Sediment microbial communities from Yellowstone Lake, YNP, Wyoming, USA - YL17G05_15 | ecosystem: Environmental > Aquatic > Freshwater > Lake > Sediment | place: USA: Wyoming | collected...
ATAGCGGCACGGCCTCCGCCAACACGCGGTCGCGGACGAGCCGGTGCAGGGCGCGTTCCGTCACCACGTCCACCCGGCAGCCGAAGAGATCTTCCAGGTCCTGCATCAGCGCCACATGGTCAAGGAGCGACCGGTCGCGGTCCAGCCGGACCAGGAAGTCCACGTCGCTGTCCTCGCCCGCCTCGCCCCGAACCACGGACCCAAAGACGCGCACATGGTGCGCTCCGTGCCTGGCAGCAACGCGAAGAATCTCATCCCGCCGACTCAAAATATCGCTCAAGGCGACCATTGCAGCCTCACCGTCCTGACTTGCTCCCTATTCTATCGGCCGGTTCACCGTCTGTCTATCACTCCCCCGGACGCAAAAATGCAAGCCCATCCGTTTCACGCCCGCCCGGCGACGCTCAACGGCAGTTCCAGCCCGTGCGACTCAAGGAGCGCCCCGTCGCGCAGCATTTCCGTAGCGGGTCCGTCTGCCACGACTTGGCCGCGGTCGAGCAGAATGGCCCGCCCGCACACGTCCAGGATGAGGTCCAGATCGTGCCCGACCACGAGCATCGTGGTGGTGAGGTTCTGAAGGAGGGCGATGAGACGCCGACGCGCCCGGGGGTCGAGGCCCGCGGTCGGCTCGTCGAGCGCGAGGATCTGCGGCCGCATCGCCAGCACCGTCGCCAGAGCCGCACGCTGTTTCTCGCCCTGCGACAGGTGGTACGGCGAACGATCCTCGAAACCCGCCAGGCCGACGGCCTCGAGCGCCTCCGCTGTCCGGCCCCGCACCTCGGCCGGCGCGAGGCCCATCGTCACGGGGCCGAACGCGACATCCTCGCCGACGCGCGGCATGAAGAGTTGGTCGTCGGGGTCCTGAAAGACGATGCCGAGGTGCCGCCGCACGTCGCGGGCCGTCGAGCGGTTGAGCGTGTGCCCGGCCACGCGGATGCGACCCGTCGCCGGGAGGAAGCCGGCAATCGCCAGCAGGAGCGTGCTCTTGCCTGCGCCGTTCGGGCCCACGAGGCCGACGCGCTCGCCGGCCGCCACCGAGAACGTCACGCCGCGGAGCGCCTCCGCCCCCGCGTGGTAGCGGTACCGGACGTCGACGAGTTCGAGGCTCGGCTCAGCCATAGGCCAATCGGTCCAGGGTCAACGTGGCGGCCGCCAGTGCGGCGACGCCGATCAGAAAGACCGCGTCCTTGGAGTTCATTCGCTGCGTCGGCGGCGCGGGGAGCCGGCCGTCGAATCCCCTGGCCGCCATCGCCCAGTAAATCCGTTCCGCCCGGTCATAGGTCCGAAGGAACAGGACCCCGACCACGCCCGCGTGGCTGCGGAATCGGAGCGACCACGGCCCAAGTCCGCCGTCGCGCGCCGCACGCGCCCGCCGCATACGCATCAACTCGTCCAGCAGCACCCAGAGGTATCGATATAGGAACGCCAACTGGATGACGAAGGCCCGCGGCACGCGGAGCCGCGCCAGCGCGCTCAGAACCTCCTGAAACGGAGTCGTTGCCAGCAGGAGAAGCGTCGTCACCGCGCACAGGGCGAACGTGCACCCCAGATGGCCGGCGCGCAGGAGACCGGCGTCGCTCACGCTCGCCGCCCACGGGCCCAACCGCAGCGTCCACACCGCCCGCCCGGGCTCCAGGAATGGGAAAAGCGCTACGATCGCCAGCGCGAACGGCGAGACCATCAGCACACGCTTGAGCGTGTACCGTAGCGGAACCTTTCCGACAGCGTGATAGACGCCGAGCGCGGCCGCGAGGAGGACGAATGGCAATAGGTGATCCTTCCGCACCAGGACCGCGGCCAGGATGAAAACGATCGCCGCCACCGTCTTCGCCACCGGATCGAGCCGCCGCACCGGCGTCTGCTGCGCCGCGAATTGGTCCAGCATCATATGATGCACGACAGAACCTCCGGCCGCCGTCGGGCCCAAGCCAAACTAGTGGTCCGTCACAGTTGAATTTGTGGGTGCCATGCTTTCGCTTGCGAAAGCATGGTCGTCTGAGGGTCGGAAACATGCTTTCGCAAGCGAAAGCATGGCACCCGAACCCACACGTTCAAGGTTGACGCACTACTAGGCCGCATCCCTCGTTGCCGCTCGGCGTCCGCGTCGCTTCAGGAGATGGCCGGCGGCAAGGACCAGCCCGAGGACCAGCAGGCTTCCGGCGACGCCGGCGACGGCATTCCCCCAGAACCCTTCGCCCAGCCAGGCGAGGCGATATTCTTCGAAAACGCTGGGCGGCGCTTCGACGCCCTTGTGAACGGGCCCCGCCGACCCCAACGCTTCCTGGGTTTTCTCCAGGCCGTCGGGCGCACCCGACGCGAAATACGACACCACGCCTGCGATAGCCAGCGCGACGAGGACCCCGACGACGAGCGTCTTGCGGTTGTATGCATTCATGCCGATGCCTCAACCTCGGGCGCGGCAAGTTCGGCCTCGAAGACGGCCTCGCGCCTCGCCCCGACGACGAACCGGACCACCGCCACCGTGACCGCGCCTTCGACCAGGCCGATGAACAGGTGGATCGAGTCCATCACGCCGAGCGCCTCCGCCAGGTGCACCTTCGCGGGGAGCGACCCCGACCACGCCAGAAACAGGACCACCAGGGTGGCGCCGGCGAGGACCGCGGCTGGCCCGCCCGCGAACGTGGCCGCGTAGGCCATCCATCCCGGCCGGCGCCAGAGATTCCGCACCGCCCCGCCCAGCAGGCTTGGGACAACTCCCATGACGAAGATGTTCGCCCCGAGCGCCTCCACGCCCCCGTCCTGAAAGACGAGGGCCTGAACCACCAGAACCGAGGTGATGACGATGATCCCCAGCGACGGCCCGAGCAGGATGCCCAGCAGAAACCCTCCGCCCAGGTGGCCGCTCGTCCCCGCCAGAATCGGGAAGTTCACCATCTGGGCCGCAAAGACGAACGCACCCATGACGCCCATCAGGGGGACCTTGCGGTCGCCCAGTTGGCGGGTGGCCGCGATCGCCGACCCCGCCAGGGCCGCGCCGCTCACCGCCGCCAAGGTCCCCCAGACGGGCGGCGAAAGAAAACCGGAAGTAATGTGCATGCGTCACATCCTTTCACCCAGCGCCCCGCAAGCGGGGCGGCGAACCCTAAACCAAATCCTCGCCCGTCGTCGCCACGAGGCGCCCGTGCTTCACGCCCCTCGCGGCAATCAGGCGGTCCGCCAGCCGCTGAACCTCCTGAGGCTTGCCGTTCAGCACGATCACCTCCAGGCACATCTTGTGCGAAAGGTGGACGTGCATCGTCGAATGGACCAGGCCGTGGTGGTCGTGCTGGAGGCTCACGAGCCGCTCCGCGAGTTCCCGGACGTGATGGTCGTAGATGAGTGTAAGCGTTCCGACGACGGGCCCCGTTTCCTTCTCCCACGCCTCGCGGACCTGTTCGGCCCGCACGAGATCCCGCAGGGCCTCGCTTCGGCTGGCATACCCGCGCCGGGCCACGATGCCGTCGAGCGCCTTAAGCAACCGCTCGTCCATCGAAACGCCGAAACGGACCAACGTGCCGCTCATGACCCGCCCTCCTTTGTGCCGCTTGTCCCTGCTCGTCGTTGAACCCCTTCGGGGCAGAAACTGTTTCAGAACCCGTAAGGGGGTGCCATGCTTTCGCTTGCGAAAGCATGAGCCGCACGCTTTCGGCGAGCGAAAGCGTGGCACCCGCATGGACGGACGAGGCGCCAGAAACGGGTTCTGAAACAGTCTCTTAGCGTCCGTCACGCACGCCAATAGCACATCCTACAAAAGAGTGCCACTCGTGTCAAGCAGCGTCTTCCGCCGTGCGGCCTTGACAGGTCCGCCGTCCGCCCAAGATAATGACGCCCATGGCTCGCAACAAGCGGTTCCCGAGGCGTGCGACGCGCGTGGTCCAGGTCGGCCCCGTGCCGATCGGCGGCGCCCACCCCGTCAGCATCCAGTCCATGACGACCACGCACACGCGGGACGTGCGGGAGACGCTGGCCCAGATTCGCCGTCTCGCCGCCGCGGGATGCGATCTCGTGCGCGTGGCGGTCCCTTCGCTTCCCGACGCCGACGCCCTGGCGGAACTCGTCCGGTCCTCCCCGGTCCCCCTGATTGCCGACATTCACTTCACCACCGCGCTTGCGCTCAAGGCCCTCGATGCGGGCGTCGCCAAGGTCCGCCTCAATCCGGGAAACATGGATGATAAGGACGGCCTGCGCCGGGTGCTCGCGCGGGCGGCCGAACTCGGCCGGCCCATCCGCTTCGGCGTCAACTCCGGCAGCGTCCGCGGCGCCGCCGCCGCGTCAGGCCGCCGAGACCTCGCTCGCCTCATGGTGGACGTCCTCATGGAATGGGTCCGCCAGGCCGAAACCGAAGGTTTCCGCGACCTGGTGCTCTCGGCCAAGGCGTCCGACGTGCCGACCACGCTCCAGGCCTACCGTCTGCTCGCCGAGGCCTGCGACCTGCCCCTTCACCTCGGCATCACCGCCGCCGGGCCGATGGACGAGGCCCGTACCCGTTCGGCCATCGTCCTCGGGGCGCTCCTGTCGGAAGGCATCGGCGACACCGTGCGCGTGAGTCTGACGGGCTCTCCCCTGAACGAAGTCCTCATGGCCCAGGAAATCCTTGCCGAACTGGGCCTCCGCCCGCGGCAAGGCATCCGCATTCTTTCGTGTCCGACGTGCGGCCGGTGCGAGGTGGACCTCATCGGGTTGGTCGAGGCGCTTAAGGCCCGCACCCGCGACGTCCGCGAACCGCTGACCGTGGCCGTCATGGGCTGCGTCGTGAACGGTCCGGGCGAGGCGGTTGAAGCCGACGTCGGCGTGGCCGCCGGAAAAGGTCACGGCCTGCTTTTCCGCGAGGGCAAAGCCGTCCGCAAGATCCCGGAAAAAGACCTCCTCGACGCCCTGCTCGATGAGATCCGTACCCTGGCCGTTAAAGCCCGCAGATGAGTCCCGGTCTCACCGGGGCGAATCTGCGGGACCTTTCCCCGCGCGCCTGCGTGCCACGGCCGGTCTTGCTTGTCCCGAGCGAAGTCGAGGGGCCCGGCCGTGTTCCCTCTCCCTCGATGGGAGAGGGCCGGGGTGAGGGGAAATCCCGCGTGGCGTGTTCGCCCCATGAAACTCTGTTGCAATCGCTTGGCCCCCGCGGCACAATTGACCCGACGCCCTGGCGGAGGAACCGGCCGTGAGCCAACCCTACCCCAAGAACCTTCTTTGTTATGGGGACAACTTGAGATTCCTCGCCGACCCGGACCTCTTTCCGCCCGAGTCGGTGGACCTCATTTACCTGGACCCGCCCTTCAACAGCCAGCAGTCGTACAACGTCCTATTTAAGGAAGTCACCGGCACGCCCTCCGAGGCCCAGATCAAGGCGTTCGGGGACACGTGGAAATGGGACTGGTCGGCCAACGAGGCCCACGCCCGCCTCACCACCGACCCGTCCGTCCCCGCCCCGCTGGTCGAGTTGACCAAGACGCTGATGCAATTCCTCAAGCCTTCGCCCATGCTGGCGTACCTCGTGCAGATGGCCATACGCTTGGTGTACATGCACCACATCCTCAAGCCCACCGGCAGCCTTTATTTGCACTGCGACCCAACCGCCAGCCACTACCTTAAACTCATCCTCGATGCGATCTTCGGGCCAATGAAATTCCACAATGAAATTGTTTGGAAGCGCACCAGTGCCCACAACGACCCCAACAGGTGGGGGGCCGTACACGACACATTGCTCTTCTACTCCAAGTCTGAAAGTTACACCTGGAATACGGTACACCAAGCCTACGATGAATCATACCTGAGCGTTAAATATAGGAACGAAGATGAGCGCGGAAAATATCGTTTGAGCGACCTCACGGCGGCCGGAACAACAGGTGGTGATTCATCCAAGCCTTGGCGTGGCTATGATCCCGCGAAACTCGGAAGACATTGGGGACCACCCAAGCAGGCCATTGAAGACATCGTTGGCGCCGAGAAGGCGGCGGCAATGACAAGTCAGGAAAAGCTGGATTTCTTGGATAAGCACGGCTATATCTACTGGACACCGAAGGGGAAAGGCGGCGGCCCCGGTTTTCCTCAGTATAAGAGATACCTTAGTGGTGGCGTGCCTATTCAGGACGTGCTTGATGACATTTCACCAATTAACTCCCAAGCCGCCGAAAGACTTGGTTATCCCACACAAAAACCGCTTGAACTCCTGGAACGAATAGTCCGCGCCTCCAGCAACCCCGGCGACGTAGTTTTAGACCCCTTCTGCGGCTGCGGGACCACGATTGATGCCGTCGAAAGCCTTAACCGCGAGAATCCCAAGGAGAAGGCGCGGCGCTGGATTGGGATTGACATCACCCACCTGGCGATCAACCTGATCAAACACCGTCTGACGCGCTTCACACCCCCGCCTGAGTATGACGTTATCGGCGAGCCGGCCAGCGCCAGCGCCGCGAAGAAACTTGCCGCCGAAGACCCGTTCCAGTTCCAGTTCTGGGCCCTGGGCCTCGTGGGCGCGCGCCCCTTCGGAAACCGCAAGAAGAAAGGCGCAGACCGGGGGATTGACGGCGTCCGGTACTTCCAGGACGAACAGCGAAACGGGGCGTGGGTCGCCAAGACGATGCTCGTCCAGGTGAAGGGCGGCCACACGAAGCCTGGCGACATCCGCGACCTCGCGGGGACGCTGGCACGCGAAAAGGCCGAACTGGGCCTCTTTATCACCATGGACGACCCCACGCAGCCGATGCGCTCCGAAGCGGCCGCGGCGGGCGCCTATACCTCGCCGTGGGACAAGCGGCCGTATCCGAAGATCCAAATCCTGACGGTGGCGGAACTCCTGGCGGACCCCAAGCGCCCGAACCCGTCCTGCCTCCAGATTCCCGGCGGCGCGGGCGGGCCGAGCGCGACGCTTCCTCAGGCCCCCCGCCACAAGCGCAAGCGCTACCGGCAGGACGCGATGAACCTGGACCCCGCCGAAGGCCATACGTGAAGGGGCTCAAGCGCCTTTAGTATTCCCCCTCTGGTGCCCGGGGGAGGCCAAATGTGAATCTCCAAAGCACCGGGTTGAGGAGGTTGCAAGATGGAGACCATTAGAAACAGACCCCGCGTGTTTCTGTCTTATTCCAACTCCGATTCGGCCTTTATCGACGCCTTGTACAACGACCTACACAATTGCCACATCGAGCCGTGGCGCGATACGCTTGACATTCGGCACGGGGAACCGTGGCTTGATGCCATTTTTGAAAGCGGAATTCCAACCTGCGACTGCGTTCTGGTCTATCTTACTGATGCCGCACTCGAATCGCCGATAGTGAAGAAGGAGATTGACGCGGGCATTCTCCAGAAACTCAAGGATAAACGTGTCGCGTTTCTGCCTTATGTCTCAAATGCGGACGTCCGCTCGCGTTTGCGCGCCGATATTCAAACCCTGCAAAGCCCTGAATGGAACCGCGACAACTATCATGCCCTGCTTCCGAGAGTTGTTGCGGAAATATGGCACAGCTACCTGGACCGAAGTCTTACGAGCGCAATTCAGGAGGAACACACAAAACGGGTTGAGGCCGAGCTGGCACTGGAGCAATTGCGGAAGACCCAAGAAGCGAGACCATTCTCCCCAAGCGAAGAAGCAGACTTCCGCTTCATCTGGAAATGCGTTGATCGGTATGAACCGATAGTTTTCTTAGAAACCGAAAAACAGGGAAAAGAGGAAAGGGTGCTAAAATCCTATCCTTTCGAGATGCACATCGGTTCTTTCGTGCTGCAATTAGCTTCTGGGAACAGTCGTACCTTGTATTGGCAAGAGAAGGTTGACCTTCTCTTTCAAGTTTTCAAGGACAACCTCCCGGACCGCAAGTCCCTCCCCAAAGGGTCTTCGTTGCACCTTGAAGATGTGCCAGATATTGAGCCCGAATTGTTAATGTACGGCCTCTTGCAGCCCGAAGCACAACGGCCGCCACCGTCAGACACCAGACTGTCTCGCGCATTTATAATCCCGTCACATGCCCAAGTGTTCTCTAATAAGATGGCGCGCTTCAGATACTGGCTATTGTACAACGAGTGCTTACCGGGCATTGTGAAGTGGCGCCCAGGCTCCACCAACAATGATGCGGATCACTGATTTCCGGCACCACCCTTGAACGCGGAACCGCAGACGCAACGCAGAACCCGACTGAGTCCCTTAGTCCCTCCGTCCCTTAGTCCCTCCGTCCCTTAGTCCCTCCGTCACTCATTCGCGGTACACACCCTCGAATCCTATCGCGGGGAAAATAGTTGACAATCCGGTACGAATTGTTAGAATAAACGGTCAGGTGGCTTCGTCTATTGCGATGCTCGTGCCGGGGGAGCGCTAGCAAGGAGGTCCGTCATGGTACGCGGCATCACAGGGGTTGCGCTCGTCGGGTTGGCTGTGGCGACGGTTCTCGCGACAGCCCCGGCCGCCCAGGCGCGTTGGCAGGTGAGCGTGGGTATCGGCGCGCCGATGTTCCGGGGTCCGCACTATCCGCACTCTTACTATCCGCACTCCTACTATCCACACTCCTACTATCCACACTACTACTATCCGCATTACTACTACCCGCCCGAAGTCGTTTATGTGCCGGCCAGCCCGGCCCCGGACTACACCTACGTCTACCCGAGTCCGGCGCCGGTCTATACGTACGTTTATCCAAGCGCGGCCCAGCCGCCCGCGGCACAACCTGCCCCGCAGGAAGTCGCGCCGCCCCCGCCCCCGCCCCCTCAGCCGCAGCCCGCGGTGGTCCAGCCGGTGCCGCAGCAGGCCGCGCCGGCGCCGGCCCCCGTGGTCGTTCAGGGGCCGGTTGGCGTGGTCAGCGCCAAGGCCGACGAGTACCTGGGCAGGCTCGTTCGCGGCGACGATGGAGACCGCAAAAAGGCCGCCAAGGAACTGAAGAAGTACAACACGCCCGCGGTCGTCACCGCTCTGATCGACGCCATGCAGCGCGACGGCGACAGCGACGTCCGCAAAGAGGCCGCCAACAGCCTCGGCGAACTGACGGCCCGCGACGCGCAGCCCGCCCTGCGTCAGGCCGCCCGCGAAGACCGCGACGGGGGCGTCCGCAAAGCGGCCCTGAAGTCGGCGCTGAAGATCGAGGCCGCGTACGGAATTCCGCAGTAACGCGGCCGGATCGGCCGTCACTCGCGCGGCCCCCAACCCTCCCTTTGCGTGCCTGGCGCCCCCTCGGCTTCGCTCGGGGCAGGCCTTTGCGGTTAAGACACGCTGGGACAACGCGTTCTGCGTTGCCTCGGCTGTTTCTTTGTCAAATGCGAGATTTTCCCTCCGACCCCCAACGGCACACGCTCCGCAATCTCTCTCCCTCCTCTGCGTGCTCCGCGATCTCCGCGGTGAAGGCTGTGCCGTTTGCCGTTCCCCAGGGATCCGATGTCCTCTGCCCCGGCGCGCCGGGGTTGAAGGTCGCCACAGGTCGCCACGGCGACTCACCTGTGGAGAGCGACTCGACGTGGCGAGCTGGGGAGTTCCGGTGACATAGAACTTAATTGGCTTGACTCAAGAGATGAATTCGGGGGAACCCCACACCGATTTCGTTTTTCCGCCCTTCGAGAACCTCCCCTCGACAGGCTCGGGGCGGTGAGCACGGTCGAACCGCAGGGCCGCCCTGAGCCTTTCGACCTTCCTCTTTGAACGTTGGACGTTGAACGTTCCATGTTGGACGTTCGCCGTTTCTTCCCGCATTTCCGGCCCTCTGTCTTTCGCCCCCTTTTTCCGGTTTCCGGGCTCCGGTTTCCGGGTTCTCTGTTCCCCACATTCCCCGCCTTTCTCTGCGCTCTCTGCGATCTCTGCGGTGAAGGCCGTGCCGTTTCGCCGTTTGCCGTTTGCCTTTCCCCAGTCTCCCCCGTTCTCTGCGTTGAAACCCCCGCTCGCCTTCCGGCTCGCGGCTAACCATGACGATGTGCGGTTTTGCCGTTTCTTTCCGGGTTTCGCCTTTCCCCCGTCTGTGCCTTTCTCTGCGCCCTCTGCGTGCTCTGCGGTGAAGGCTGTGCAATTCCCATGCCAAAGACGCGGGAAAAAAGTTATTAACATAAAGGTATGCACATGGCATGGATGAAAAGAGTGCGAAAAAGGGCACAAAAACCGTCAAAAACCGGTCCAAAAACGCGAAAAAACCCCTAAAAAAGTCGAAATCCGCGCTAGCCCATCTTACCAAAAGCACCCCGTCCGCCGAAAAATCTGCCCTGGCGCTAGCGCCAGGGCCGGTGGGTTCCAAAAAATCGCCCAAAAATACCCCCCAAAACTCGCGCCAAAAAGTTATCCACAATCTCCGGTCGCTATAAGTGAAGGCGTGTCTTAACCGCAAAGTGCGCAAAGCCCGCAAAGAACGACCTAGCGGGGGGAACAACAAACGGCAAGCAGACGACAGACTCCTTGCTGTTTGGCCTTTACCCTATCTCCGCCTTTCTTTGCGCTCTTGGCGCACTTTGCGGTTAGAACTTCGGCTGCGCGCGGGGCGACCGGCCTCCATGGTGGTCGGGGTGGCGGGATTCGAACCCGCGGCCTCGTGGTCCCAAACCACGCGCGCTAGCCAGACTGCGCTACACCCCGACGTTGCCCTCGAGAATACGTTTTTCCTGCGTGGACCCGCGACCTTCACGCTCGCCTACTAGAGTCGCCTGTGGCGACCGGGACGCCCTAGCCTCACCTGCGCTACGCGCCAGCCCGGTGATGACCTTATAGCGCCGCGGGCGGCCTTTTGCAAGGCCAATCCCGAGTGCTTGACCGTCCGGCCCCGAGGCTGTACTGTTACGGCTTCATGGCCTCCTCGAACGGACAACTTGCCCGCGCGATCTCGCGCGACCTTTTGCCTTTCGTCCAGCAGCCCGGCCAGTACGTGGGCGGCGAGGTGGGCGCGGTCCGCAAGGATTGGGATACGGTCGCCTTGCGCTTCTGCCTCGCCTTCCCGGACACCTACGCCATCGGCATGAGCCATCTCGGCTCGGGAATCATTTACCACGTCCTGAACGCCCGCGAGGACGCACTGTGCGAGCGGACGTACGCGCCGTGGGTGGATGCCCAGGACCGGATGCGGCAGACGGGCATTCCGCTGTTTTCCTGGGAATCGCGCCGGCCCGTGCGCGAGTTCGACGTGGTCGGCTTCTCGCTCCAGTACGAGATGCTTTACACGAACGTCCTCGGGATGCTCGACCTGGCAGGGATTCCCGTCCTCGCCGCCGACCGCACGGGCGACGACCCGCTCATTCTGGGGGGCGGCCCCGGCGTCAACAATCCGGAGCCGATGGCGCCCTTTTTTGACCTGATGCTCATCGGCGAGGCCGAGGACGCGCTGCCGCAATTCGTCGGCCGACTGGCCCAGCGTCGCGCCGAGGGCCTCGGACGCTCTGGTCTCATCGCTGCGCTGGCGCGCGAGTTCGACTTTCTCTACGCGCCCGGCCTCATGGAACCCGCGTGGAACGCCGACGGAACGCTCGCCGCCCTGGAGCCGAAAGTCGGCGGCCTGCCCGAGCGAACCATCGCCGCCCACGTCGGCGACCTGGAGAGCGCACCGTTCCCGACGGCGCCGCTGGTCCCGAACACGGAGGTCATTCACGACCGCGTGACGATCGAGATCATGCGCGGCTGTCCGCGGCGGTGCCGGTTCTGTGAATCCGGGCGGACGAAGGGCCCCGTCCGGCTCCGCAGCCCGGAGCGCATTTTGGACCTGGCGCGGGCCTGTTACGCGCACACGGGGCTGGAGGAGATTT
>Ga0315277_10010563_pt1 | contig 11685 bp, 14 predicted proteins | sample YL17G05_15_MG_FD_203695 | JGI IMG/M metagenome (GOLD analysis project Ga0315277, IMG submission 203695) | Sediment microbial communities from Yellowstone Lake, YNP, Wyoming, USA - YL17G05_15 | ecosystem: Environmental > Aquatic > Freshwater > Lake > Sediment | place: USA: Wyoming | collected...
CCAGCCAGCAAAATAACTGGGTGGATAGAAGACCTCAACTTGATGGACAAGATTTCAACCGAGATCAAGAATGGCATCGTCTTCGTGAAGGGATAAGGAAACATTCCCAAATACTCACGCATTCGCCATCAGGTCGAGCGTCACTCGCTTGGCGCATGCGCGATCATGTCAATGCACGCTCATGTCAATGGAGTGATCCATCCCGCACGCCATCCCGCACGACGGGCATCGCTTGGTCTTTATAGCGGTGCCGCACGACTTGCACGCCGCTGGTTTCTGCGCGGCAGTCTCCGGCAGAGCAAGAACATCCAATGGATTGACGACGCTCCATTCCTCCACGCCTTGCGTTGCAACGGGGTATGTCACTCCCGCCAATTCCGGGTTTGAAACTACACTGGGAGCGCGGATCTCTTTCGACAAGCGCCCCGTGAGGGTCGGTATCAGTGTCTTCCAGTATTGCCGCAGCGACTTGAAGGCCTTCTTGTTCTTCGTTGCCCTAGGCCCATAAATGATGAACCCGAAGACAGCAAGGGAGATGCCCCCGATCAGGAGGAGCCGCCCCGGAATTGCCCGCGCCATCGCCCAAGCCCGCGACGAGCGCAAGGCCACCGATATGCCCGCGCCGAAGGAGGTCGCTCCCAAGGAATCCCGGGAAGAACCCGACTTCGAGGTCATTCCCGTGCGCCGGACGGCGATCGACATCGCGCGCATCGCTAATGGTGCCAAGAATTTCTGAAGCATAATGGCGCGTCAGAATTCGCCATCAGAATTCGCCATTATTTCTGAAGCATAATGGCGCGTCATTATGGCGCGTCGTCACGGGCTTCAAAATACTTGATTTCATCGATCTCGGGAATTTTTACCAGCGGCAAATTGAATCGTTCCATTTTTTCAATGACCTTCGTCTTGATCTCGCCGAGATTTCGCTCGTACCAGTAAATAGGGATCGAGATCAAGCCGGTGACCAGTAATGGTAAGATGGTTAGGATGATCGGCGTTAAGATTGCAGCATCGGAGATCGTGGTAAACCCGGTGTAAATGTTCGTCCCGAGCGTGATAACCGTCGAAATGCCGGTGTAGCCTGTCACGATGTTTTCATACAAGCCTTGAACTCCTTCAACGACGGGCGACCGGCGCTCGCCGGAAAAGGTCTTGTAACTGATGATGCCCGAGTCTTCAATGCACCACAGCGGCAAGAAAATGATGAATGCGACGGGAACGAAAGCGAATGTCCCGAGGAATATAGCTTCTGCTTGATGCAAGTAATCCAGCCTTGCTACCATCTCTGGGGGAGGTGGCGTCCCTGGCGGGATCGCGAAGCGAAATATCTGCCAGCCTCCGAGCTGCACGACGAGCGATGCTATGCTAAACGATAGCAGGCTCACCAGGACCAACCGGCCGGCGAGGTGGCGTGCCGTGATCGAGTCACCTCGCTTCGCAATGCCATATGCTGCACCACCGTTGAGTTTTTTATGCAAGCTCACCATAAGTCGCGATATTGCCGGGCACGCGTGAAAAAATCCCAGGTACAAGATGCACGGCAAGCCGAACAGCACGAGCATGTCTGAATATATCGGTCCAGGGATGATGGCAACGAAATGCGAGATGTATTCTTCCGGCATGATGCCGATTCGTAAATTTCCGAGAATTATTATGACCCCGAAAAGGACGACCGTGATCACGAGGCTAGCGAAGATGAACCTATATTTTTTCTCCATATTTCTCCCATATTCCTTATGCTATTAAGAATCCGTTTCGATAGACTGCTATTGGCTGCTTCCACATTGCACGTGTTCATTCCCTCTTTCCGTTTCCGCGTAGGTTCCTTGATCTTGGCAGCATCTCGATGCAGCTTGACAATGGATCCTGCGGTGAGCGATACCCACTGCGCCTATGCGTTCTTGGTTCTTTTCGCATTCCCCTGTTCGATTCGCTTGATGACCCTCTGGCCGAATGGAAGGTTCAGCACGTGGGGACCCATGCACGCGCTAGAGATTTTGCCAACCCTTCATAATTATGATCCCAACGTGAACAAATCTGAACACATCTCTTTTCATTGATGTGTTCGCCATAGGAATGATTTTGCAAGCTGTAAACCATTATCATCAAGACGAACAACCTCATATCCCCGCAGCGAGATGGGAAGCTGTTCAATCGAGAGATTTCCTGCAATGAGCGTCAAAATGTTGCCAGATTTCCTTCCAGCGCGTATTTCATTGATGAACATGCCCCATTCTGCCTCGACCCATTTTGATTCAACGTTTTCGCGGGTGCTACCCACGATGATCATGTGTGTCGTATGCTCTATGGCATTATCGATGAGGCGTCGGTAGTCTGTCTGCCCGACACTAGGGATGGATTCGCTCGCGAAAAAGACAGAAAATCCTTCCATGTTCAAGAATTGATAAACCCGCTTGGCATGTTCTATATCCGCGGTGTTATATGAAATAAACACGTCATAGAACCCCGATTTATCTACCGGTATCCTAGAAGCAAGAAACTTCTTTATGAAAGCATCTCCTTCTACCGTCGCTTTATCTTTCGAGAAAAGGCGACGAAGGAGAATTGAAAAAGCATTGTCCAATCCTTCCCCCGTTTTTGCAGAACAGAATACGATTGGGATCTCGAAATCTTGGGCCCAAGATAAACTACTTGTCACCTGGCTGATCAATTCCAGGTCCATACGAACGGCATCGCATTTATTTACAGCGATCACGACGGGCGATGCTCTTCTACATGATGCCCTTAAATCGGAGTACCAACATTTTGCTTCTTCCAATGTCTGTTTATTGGTAATATCAACAACGATGATCCCGCCATTCGATCCATGCATGTAATATCCCCGTAAAATCGAGAATGAAGGATGTCCTGCTAGATCCCAAATGTAAAAATGGAAGTTCGCTTCTGCAACTTCCCTGATTACGAAATCTGCTCCTAATGTCGGTTTATAATTTTCGATGAAAGTTGATTTGGAATATCGAAGGAGTATCGATGTTTTTCCTACTGCTTGTTGCCCCATCATGACGATCTTGCTTGTGTAAATCTTCCGCTTTGGGTGTATATCATCTACCGCTTTTTGAGAAGGCTCTTCGGAATCTAAAAGCCGAAACGCCTCTGAAAAATTCTGCTTTCGGGAATTCTGAATCAATTCCTTGGTATTCCAGAGCTTTATACACTGATAGGATAGACCTACATCAGCAGTCGTTAATATTGCATTACCATCTGGCGAGAATTGGAGCCCGGTGATCCAGCCCGGGTGTCCTGGCACTTCAACAATCTCTTCTCCTGTTCGTGGATTCCATAATCTAAGGGAATTATCCTCAGACCCCGAGGCTAACAATGAACCATCGGGAGAAAACGCGACTGCGGTTACCCATGCCGAATGTCCTGTCAACGTGCGCAATTCCTTACCCGAGCTAACATCCCACACCTTCACAGTTTTATCCATCGACCCCGATGCAAGCAAGGTGTTGTCGGGTGAGAATGAAATCGACGACACGAGCCATGAATGCCCTTGAAGAGTGAGCAACTCATATCCTGTGTTTGCATTCCAGAGTTTTATTGTATGATTTGAACTAGCTGCGATGAGATTGCCGTCTGGAGAGTATTTGATATCAAAGATTTTCCCTGGATGTCCTTCCAACTCCAGTTTTTTCACATTTGCAGGAAAATCCCGCAATTCAATGCCTTCCTTAGCCACCAACACGATTCTATTGCCGCTAAGAGAAAACCGCGTGGACTGCAAATCGAGGTCACTTCGAAATGCACCCGTCTCGGCATCCCTTATAGTTATACCATTGAGGAGAAAGCGTCCGTCAGGGGAAAATGTAAGCGCATCTGAAACCTCGTTTTTATTTAAATCAATTGTTTGTAGGAGCTCGATTTTCGGGAAATTCCATATTTTAAGTGTGAGAGTCGCCTTGCCATCAGCTCGCCATTGATTGCAAGTTGAAGCAATCAACTTGCCATCCGGAGAAAAAACGGAACGCATGATCAATATTCCTTTCGCTTCGACTTAATAAATAAATTCCACTCAACAGAAATCTCAAGGCTGTCTTGGCTATGAAGATGGCGAGGATTGACCCGCGCTGGTTGATCGCGAATGAGAGCTCCTTGTTGACCCATATGGATTCCTGGGAAGCTTTTCTTCCCAACTCTCGCATCATTAAGGTACTTGAAATGGACAAGGAGATGCTCTGGAAAAATATATTCCGGTGGGCCGAACAATTTCGCTTTACCATCAAGAACGACACGGTCACGTTCGGTCAAGGAAATATCGACGCTTTCATTTATGAATTGAACAAACAATTGAAAGAATGGGGAAGATTTCTTTTCCCATCATCCTTTATATTATTTCCTGGTTTTTTTCGCATTTCCTCGTTCAATGCGTTGAATCACCCGCTGTCCGAATGGGATGTTCAAGACATGACGGCTGTCCTCGTCCCACGGCACCTCGTCCGCCGTTTCCATGTACCACCTGAGCATCTTGTCTTTTAAGTCCTGGATAACCTGGGCATAGCGCGGGTCGTCGATCGCATTGTGCAGCTCGGTCGGGTCCTCGGCCAGGTCGTAAAATTCGCTCCGCTCGTACAACCGGAGCGTGTACTTGTAGTGTCTGGTCCGGCAGGCGGCTGCCTTGGTGTGGTACGGCCCGGCGTCGGTAGTTTGCAAGCTGATGCGCGGGTAGTACATGTCGGCCGTGGGATCCCGGCGCAGGCTTTGCTTCTCCATGGTCTGCTCCTCCCCGTACAGCCGCCCTCCCTCGCAAAACACCGCGTCGCGGTTCGCGTCGCGCTCGCCACGCAGCAGCGGGAGCAACGATTTTCCGAAATACGTGTAGCGGGGCTTGATGCCCGTGATCTCGTAGATCGTGGCTGGGAAATCGACGAGCTCGACCAGGGCATTGTTGATCCCGGGCTTTTTCAGCGGAAATGCTTTCGGTGGCTTGACCAGGAAGGGCACGTGGATCAAGCAGTCCTCGAAGGTGTTCTGTGTCTTTTCGACCAGGCCATAATCGCCAGTAAAATCGCCGTGGTCGGAGAAGAAGAACAACCAGGCATTATCGTAGAACCCGCGCTTTTTCAGCGCGCTGACGAGCGTGTTCAGCTGGTCGTCCGTGCGGGCGCACATGGCATAGTACGTGGCCTGCAGCTCCCGCCACCGGTCCTCGGACCAGCCCTGCAACCGCTGGCGGTCGGCGATTCCCTTCAAGATCGACGGCTTGGTGTCCCAGTCCCGTGGCGAGGGGATCCTTGGCGGGATCTTGGCCCGGTCGATCATGCTGAACCACGGCTCCTCGATCCCGTACGGCGGGTGCGGGCTGGACAGCGGCAGGTACATGCACAGCGGCTTGCCGCCGCGGTACTTCTCGATGAACTCGGCCGCGCCCTCGACCATCATCACGTCGTAGTCGGCCCGGGCTGCCTCGCCGGCCACGTCCAGCTTCCCCGCGAAGAAGCTGTAGTAGTTGTCCCCGTCAGGCGGCCCGCGCCAATCGCCTCCCAGGTGCAGCGACCGCTGCTTCACCAGCTTGAGGTTTTTGAGCATCTTTCGCAAGGGAACATAATACACGTTGCAATACGCCTTGGACCCGTGCTGGCCAGGGACGAGGTCGTTCTTTCCAGCCCAGAACACGAAGTACCCGCTGTCCTTCAATATCTTGAGCAGGTTCGGCTCGCCGCGCTCGGGGTGCAGCATGTGGTGCATCGTGCGATGGCCGCGGGTGTGCGGGTACCATCCCGTCATGAAGCTGCACCGGCTCGGCGTGCACACGGGGTTCTGGCAATAGGTGCTCGTGAACGATGCCGCCTCGGATGCGGCCAGCCTGTCCAGCGTGGGCGTGATGGCGGCTGCATTGCCGGCATGTCCCAGCACGTCGCCGCGCCACTGGTCGGGATTGAAGATGATGATGTGCGGCAAGCCAGCGTTGTCGTCCGATCTCGTTCCCATCGACACGTTCACCTCATCCCGGATTGCTCGCGGGGCAATCAAGGGACGTACATTCAGAAGTCATCACGCGGGTATAAGGAGCTTGTCCTTGTTGCCCGTGGGGATCGGTGGATTATGCTGCACGCGTGGTTCAGGTTTCCACGGAATTCAAGATAAGCGTCCATGACGCAGCATATGTCGGCCTTGGGGGAACGATAAAAGCCGGGGTTGTAACAGGCGACAAGAAGCTCGTCGAAAAACTCGGCACGAAATTCAAGGATCGCGTGCATTTTCTTGATGATTTCGACTTGAAGCGCTATGTTGAAGCGCCGCAAGAGGACAAGGATTCCTGATACTTTTTCATGCAATTCCACCACCTCGACTTGGTAAATGAATGAAGCACGTGGTGTGACGTGTTATCTCGGCATTTCATCGCGCAGCTATTTATGCCATCGAGCCGATCTACTATGCATTCCAACGTGCATCGCACGATCACGAGGCATGGGACACATGAACGAGACACTCGACAAGATCACGAACGCCATCATCGAGCTCGAGGTCGACGACATCAAGGCCATGGTCAAGGCAGCCCTGGATGCCAAGATACCCGCGAGCGACATCTTGAAAGCCGCGACGAAAGGAATGGACGCCGTCGGTAAGAAATACGAGCAAAAGGAGTATTACCTCACGGAGCTCGTCCTCGCGGGCGAGACCATGAAGGAAGCCTTCGATGTCCTCGCGCCGGCACTTAAAGCGAGCGGCACCGCAAAGAGCAAGGGCACCATCATCATGGCCACGGTCAAGGGCGACCAGCACGACATCGGGAAGAACATCCTCAAGAGCCTGCTCATGGCGAAGGGTTTCGATATCATCGACCTCGGCATGGACGTGGATGCATCTAAGGTTGTCGACAAGGTTAAGGAAACCGGCGCCAAGGTCGTGGCGCTGTCCTCCCTGCTTACCATGACCGTCGAGCAGATCAAGACCGTGAACGATGCCCTCGTAGCGGCCAAGCTGCGCAGTAAGGTGAAGCTGATCGTGGGCGGCGCGCCGCTGAACATGGCCCTCGCCAAGAAACTCGGTGCCGACACGTACGCAGATGATGCAACGAGCGGTGTGAAGGAAATCGAGCGTTTGTTTTCGAATTAAGGTCGACCTTATCGTCAATCTCCTTTTTTACATGATTCATTGGCCGTGCTCGCTCGAATACGTCAAGTACGGCGTAAAAATGAAGAAGCGCGTTCATATACACCAGGGGACGTCACTGCTTAGCAAGCTCGGTCTTTATTGGTTAATCATCACGCGCAAGGAAACTACGCGTTGATGGGTTAAATGTTTTTCTAAGACGGGATCGCTCATGGGTCGTCGTTCGCGTCGAGGTCGTCCCCGAAGTATGCGTCGAGGTACTTGAGGCGGTCATCCGGCGGGATATACTTGAGCTTGTCGATGACTTCCTCGATGATGTCGTCATCGAGTTGCAACTCGTCGAATCGCTTCCAGATTTCCGGCGCCAGGGTCGTCACGGTCATCCCGGGAAACTCCATTTCAGCCCCGTCGACCCGCGGGCCGACCATCCGCAGAGCCCGCTCGATGAGGCGACGGTACTCGTCGGAAATCTCCAGATCGGCATTGCACACCATGCACTTTCCCTCGGGAAGAAGCACGTTGGTAATGCAAGCAAGGCAGAAAACCGACCCGCACTTGCGGCAGAAGTAGTTCAAGCCCTCGATGCGTGCCCGGTGCACCTTGCACAATATCGGCGGGTTCTTCTCCGGCCTGTCCGGCGTGGCCGCCCCTCCCGGCGGCTCCAGTGACTTGTAGGGGATCTTGCCCGTCATCATCCAGCTCGCGCGGCTCGCGTGTTCGATCGCTCCGGCATGGTCGCGTTGTCCCGGGGCATCGATTCCACTGTGCTACGATCGCGGGCACCCATTAATAAGGGCATCTCATCCAAGAATGGATCGGGCCGCGCCGCCCCGTGAAAGGAAGAAAAAAAGTATGCGTGGTCAGTTCATGACGATGACGGTCGCCTCGCCTTCCGTGACCTTCTCGTCGGCCTGGTTGAACACGTCCGTCTGGATCCGGAGGAATTTCAACTCCCCGTTCTTCTTCGTGTATTTTTCCACGATGGTGCCCTTGGCGGTCAGCGTGTCGCCGATGAACACCGGCTTCACGAACTTCACGGTCTGCCCGCCGTATAAGGCTCCCGGCCCGGGCAACTTCATGCCGAGGACCGCAGAGATAAGCCCGCTGGAAAAGCAGCCGTGCACGACGCGCTTGCCAAATTTCGTCTTCTTGGCGAATTCCTCGTTCACGTGCAGCGGATTGAAATCGCCCGTGATGCCCGCGAACAGGATGACATCCGTCTCGGTCACTGTCTTCGTGATGCACGCGGTGTCGCCGACGTTGAACTCGTCGTATTTTTTCTGCGTGATGTGGTCGATCATTGGTGATCAGTCTCGTGTTGCGCTCGAACAACACGGCAACCTAGCGCTGCCCGGTAAAAAGCCTTATGAGAAATAGCGGTCGATGTTCTGCACGTACCTCGCCCTCGTGTACGTGATGCCTTCCCGCACGACCTTGAGCACGCGGTCCTTCATGCCAAAGGGAATGTCGACGAGGCCATCGTTGTCGGTGACCAACTGCACCCGGTATTCGATGCACGCGATCTCCTTGTCTTGCATGGAGCTCGCACGGTCCTTGTCATTATTATACGCGATCTTGTAAATATCCCCGACGGACTCTATGGCCTTGCCGTCCGGCGGGCGCGCGCCGAGTAGCATCACGGTCTCTTGCACGCGCATTGCGAACTCCTCGCCGATGCTCTTCTTGATGTCGGGAAATCGCGGGTGCCGCTTCCGTCCATACACGACCATCTCGTCGAGCTCCGCGAACCGCGGCGCGTGTTGCTCGATAACAGCGTCGAGCAAGCCTGTCTCGATCGTCTGCATCGCGCAACCGGTCGTGATGTCCATCTGTTTCAAGCCCGTTTTTCGCGACGACTTGAGAAACGCCACGGCCGCCATATCGATGAACGGGTCCACGAGCAAGCCGAGGAATCCCTCCGGACGAAAAACTTGCTTGATGATCGGCACCATGTGCTTCACGCCGACGTCGATCTCGTCGATCCATTCACGCGTGAGCAGCCGCTTGTTTGCGCCGATTTGCTCGCGATCCTTCACGTTCACCATGGTACTGCACGGGGAGTTCGGGGGATACGTGTCTAAGGAAAAAAATCAGCGAGGTCTTATAAACGTTCTATCGCATCGGCAGCGCCGCCCGCACGCGTAAAAAGCATCAGCGGGCATCACGCGAGCAATGCCCGGCAAATCGCGTCGATGATGCCCAGTTGCCTGGGCCTGCGGGGCCCTTGTTTCGATTCTTTCTCGGTAACTGGCGAGCTTTCGCCCGTCGATGGCACTTGCAATCGTGCCCCGGTCATGCTGGCTCCAAGGTTCGCTACGTCTAGGCGCACGGGGGAATCACGTGTGCTCACGGCGTACCGGGATTGCCAGGCATAGAATGGTTCCATCTCACGGTCACTTGCGAGCAGTCATAGTGGGGAGAACAAGAACATATTGCGCGATGTTGCTGCTCGTGCCGATCTTTCGTCTTGGAACATATAGGCACGTGCGGGGAATCGAATTTCTGAACCGATATACGTGGCGATATATGCCTTGCCGGGGACGATCGATATAATAGAGTTGTCTTCTGTCACGGGTTGTCAGCGAAATCCTGGATCTCGCTAGGATTGATTAATCGTTCTTGCAGGGCGGTGGCGAGCAAGACCCCGCGGAACCCCGCGTCCCGTGCATCGTGCAAGTCGGCCGCTGATTTCACGCCGCCGCCGAGATAGAGCGAAACCGTGGCCTCACGCGCGAGATCCATCGCTCCCGGGTTCACGCCCCGCTTAGCGCCGACACCCGACAGGTCCAGGTAGATGACAGCGCCCGGGCTCAAGGCTTCGATGGTATGGAACGCGTCGCGGACACTTGCATTGGCAAGGCTCGTGATCGGTGACATCACGTGGCCATCTTTCACGTCAAGGCTGATGATCGTGGCGCCTCGATTTATCTTGATAGCTTGCTTGAAAACGGAGAAGGTCGCGACCGATTCCGTTCCCATGATGATTTCTGCGAAGTTAAATCCCTTGATCGCGTGGAACGCTGCGGCGCTCGTGATGCCCGCGTCGATCATGATCTTGCCCGGGACCATAGCAACAAGGTCCGGATATAGATTAGTCGTGAACGTGCCCCTGGTGATGGCATCGAGATCGGCGACGTAGAGGTCATTAAGGCTGAAAATATCGTGGTAGCCCTTCACGAGATCGTGCACGTTGCCATCTTTGCACCACGCGCACGAGACCGGCACGTATGCATCGCGCTGACCCTTCACCGCGTGCACTGCAACGCCGTTTTTCACGTCAAGCACGGGCACGATGCGAAAAGCTGCCATAAACTTCATTGGCGCGGCGCGTGAATTAAATTTTGTGATGGTCAAGGACAGCATCCTCATCGTCGAGCTCACGACGGCCGGGGCTTTCGGCTCAGCGGACAAGTTGATCCAAGGTATCAGCATTGAAGGGCTCGCGATGGTCAAGGCCTTGGTCGCGGATGCCATGGCCGGGAATTTCGATGTCCACGTCGTGATCTCGTCGTCGATCGACCGGCATTCCTTGTTCCCCGGCGATGCCGTTCATTGGCATCCGGTGACGGCGAACCACAGCGTGAAAGGCGTGATCCACGACCTGGCCAGCATTATGGCCTACGGCATCGTCGTCGCTCCTGAATTCGGCCATTTTCTCGAGGAGTACACTGGCTTGCTGGAAGCGTCCGTCCATTGCTTGCTCACGCCGTCGCGCAAGGCCGTGGCGGCGGCGAGCGACAAGCTAGCATCGCTGGAGCGGATCTCGGCGCGAGGCGTTCTTGTCCCGGCGGCGCAATCGTTCCCGGCATTCAAGCGTGCCCCGTCGGTGTCGTTCCCGGTCGTCGTGAAGCCGAGATTCGGGGCGGGCTGCATCGGTGTCTTCAAGGTCAACGGCGAGAAAGAGATCGCCCTCGTTGCGAGCGCTGAAAAGCGGCTAGGGTTCACGGGAAGCGATCTCGTCGTGCAGCAGTACATCCATGGCGCCCCCTTGAGCGCCAGCGTGGTCGCCGCTCGCGGCGAGTGTTTCTTGCTCGGCATCAACGAGCAAACCATCGACGTGCGATCGGTCGGCAAAGGCGAATCTAAATACAGCGGGGGGGTCGTCGGCCCGCTTCACCCGGGCTTGAGAGACGCGTGCGGGAAGATCGCGCGGGCGATCGTCGACGAGATGCCAATGGATGGGTATTTCGGCTTCGATTTTATCCTCGACGAGCACGGTAATGCCGTGGTAGTGGAGATCAACCCGCGATTCACCACCTCATTCGTCGGCTTGAAAGCCCTGCAGCCGTTCTCGTTCTTGCGGTTCATGGTAGATTGCAAGAAGAAACCGGGCAAGCCCGGGATTGACCACGATGCTGGCTTCCTAGCGTATACCATCTTCACGATGCAGCACGACGCGAACCGCATTGCACCCCTCGAGCAAGCCCGAAACGACCAACGGTTGCACGACTTGCTCGTGCTGCCGGGACCTGGTGAGGCCGTTGCTGCATTCCTGGCCGCGAAAGGGTCCACGAGGGACGAGGCCGTGGCAAGGCTCGCTAGCGTCGTTCCGTCCAAGGATGGCCTGGCTAAATGACGAAGAAGAGCAAGTAGAGGAAAATTGCCACGTAA
>Ga0315277_10010565_pt1 | contig 11682 bp, 11 predicted proteins | sample YL17G05_15_MG_FD_203695 | JGI IMG/M metagenome (GOLD analysis project Ga0315277, IMG submission 203695) | Sediment microbial communities from Yellowstone Lake, YNP, Wyoming, USA - YL17G05_15 | ecosystem: Environmental > Aquatic > Freshwater > Lake > Sediment | place: USA: Wyoming | collected...
GCGCAACGAGTCAACGATTCCTTCCGTGGCAACGAGGCTGACCCGGCTGCCGCTCTTGCCCAGGGCGTCGGACAGTTCCTTGTGCGTGGCGGCGGACATCTCTGCGGCCTCGAAGCCCAGTCTCCGAATGCGGAGGTCTGATGCCAGGGCGGGGAACCACTTCGACACCGCGCCCTTCGTCTGGACTACCTCGAAGTCGGGGGCTTCAGCCCTTGCCTGCTCGACATAGCGGAAATCGGTGGCCAGGACCGCCTTCTCGTTCGATATGAGCAGATAGCCCGCCGAGCCGGTGAAACCCGAGAGATAGCGGCGGTTCTCGGGTTGGGAGATGAGAACGGCGTCGAGTTCCTTCCGAGGGAACTGGCTGCGAAGCCCGTCAATTCGGTCTCGGTTGGGCAGCTTACGCCTCCGGTGCCGCCAGGATTTCCAGAGCAGCCAGATACCCCCGCCATCCCAGACCTGATATCTGACCCCGGGCTATGGGAGCAATCACAGACTGCCTCCGGAACTCTTCCCGAGCATAGATGTTCGAGAGGTGGACCTCGATGATGGGAAGGGAGGCGTCGGCAAGGGCGTCCCGCAGAGAGAGCCCGTAGTGGGTGAGCGCGCCGGGGTTGATGATGATGCCCGCCGCCCCCGGTGCCTTCTTCTGGATGAAATCCACCAGCGCACCTTCATGATTGGACTGGAAGGTCTCCAGGTCTGCTCCCAGCTCGCGGGCCCTCTTCTGGAGGAGCGAGTCGATCTCGGCTAGCGTCTTGTTGCCGTATATCGCGACCTGCCGCGAACCGAGCATATTCAGATTCGGGCCGTGTATGACAAGTATCCTCATTGTCCCCCCTTCCGAGCGCTGCTCCTGGGATGGGCGGCAAGGTATTTGCGACGGATCTGGCTCTGCGATACGTGGGTGTAAACCTGGGTCGCTGAGAGCTGGGCGTGTCCCATGAGGTCCTGGACCACCCTGAGGTCGGCGCCACCATCGAGCAGGTGTGTGGCGAAGGTATGCCGCATGACGTGCGGGTGGACCCTCATCTCGATTCCCGCCTGCCGGGCATACTTCGTGACTAGGCGCTGGATACGGCGCTGCACAATCCTGTCGCCGAAGCGGTTGAGGAAGAGGGCCTGGGTATCGCTCTTGCCCTGGAGCTTGACCCGGGCGTGGTCGAGGTAGAGCTTGAGAGCGGCTGCGGCCGGCATCCCCATGAGCACCACCCGCTCCTTTGCCCCTTTGCCCCAGACGCGAACCTGTCGCGAGCCAAGGTCGACATCCTTCGAATCCAGCGCCACGATCTCGCTGACACGCAGGCCGGCGGCGTAGAGCAATTCGAGTATCGCCCGGTCCCTCAGCCCCTGCGGCGTAGACGCATCCGGAGCCTCGACCAGATGCGGCATCTCCTCGGCAGTGAGGAAGGTTGGCAGGCGCTTCTGAGGCTTCGGCGCGGACAGGGTGGACAGCGGTTGGACGGTCACCAGGTCCTCTCTGTCCAGATAGCGATAGAAGGACCTCAAGGCGCTTAGCTTGCGGCTCATGCTGCCTCGCGCTATCCCTTCGTTGTGCAGCCAGCCCAGGTAGCGGCGCATGGTGGAGCGGCTCACCTCGTCCAGCGAGTCCACGCCGTTGTTGCGCAGGAAGTCGAGAAAGCCGCGGACATCGCTGGTGTAGTTCCGCACCGTGAGTGGGGAGATGCTTCGCTCCAGCTCCAGGTGTTTCACATACTTCTTGAAAAGCTCCTCCACCCGCTCCCTCCTAGTCCTCCGATTTCTCCTCGTGGCCGCACTTGGTGCACTTGATGTTTCCCTTCTTTGATACCGTGAGCAGCCCCTGACACTGCGAACAGGGTTGTGGCAGCGGCTTGTCCCACGTGGCGAACTTGCACTTGGGAAACGCCGAACATCCGTAGAAGAGGCGTCCCTTCTTGGTCCGCCTCTCCAGCATGTCGGCCCCGCAGTCCGGGCACTTGATGCCCGTGGGTACAATGATGGGCTTGGCGTTCTTGCACTCGGGAAACCCGCTGCACGACTTGAATTTGCCCCTGCGTCCCCATTTGATCACCATGGGCTTGCCGCAAAGCTCGCAAACCTCGTCTGTGGGCTCGGCTATCTTGGGGATGGCTGAGGTGGCCTTGGTAACCAGCTCCGCGAAGGGGTAGTAGAATTCCCGCAGCATGGGGACCCATTCCAGCTTGCCCTCCGCAATGTGGTCGAGCTTCTCCTCCATCTGTGCGGTGAAGCTGACGTTCACGATCTCGGCGAAGTACTCGCCGAGCAGCGCTGACACGAGCACGCCGAGTTCGGTGGCCTCGAGCCTTCCGTTGCGGCGCTCGACGTAGCCGCGTTCCTGGATCAGGGAGAGGATGGGCGCGTACGTGCTGGGCCGGCCGATGCCCAGTTCCTCCAGGGCCTTTACCAGAGTTGCCTCAGTATAGTGGGGGGGAGGCTGTGTGAAATGCTGCTCAGAGAAGAGATCCAGAAGCGCGAGCCGTTCACCCTTGCTGAGGTCGGGCAGAGGCTTCTTCCCCTTCTCATCTTCAGCTTCGTCCTTGCCTTCCTGGTAGAGAATGAGGAAGCCCGGGAAGGCGATCGTGGATGAAGCCGCCCTGAAGAGGTACTTGTCCTTACGGGATTTCGCCTCGATGTCGACAGTGGTGGTGTCAATCTGGGCTGCTGCCATCTGGCTGGAGACCATGCGCTGCCAGATGAGTGTGTACAGCTTCAGTTGCTCCTTAGTCAGGTGGGACGCGATCCGTGCTGGCTCCCTGCGTATCGATGTGGGCCTTATCGCCTCGTGCGCCTCCTGGGCCCCCTTCACTTTCTTGACAAAGCGGCGCGGCGCCGGAGGCAGGAAGTCGCTGCCGTACTTGTCGGCGATGTATGACCGGACATCGGCGATGGCGGACTGCGATACCCTGGTGGAATCCGTGCGCATGTAGGTGATGAGGCCCACCGAGCCTTCCTCCCCCACAGGCAGCCCCTCGTACAACTGCTGCGCTATGGCCATGGTACGCCTGGCGCTGAGCCTCAGTTTGCGCCATGCTTCCTGCTGAAGGGTGCTCGTGATGAACGGCGGCGCGGGCTGGCGGGCCGCCCTCCTCTCCCGTACCCCGGAGACCGCGTAGGCTGCCGTTCTGAGTTCGGCCTCAAGTGCGTGGGCCTGCAGCTCATTCCTGAGCTCGACCTTGCCCCCGCCGGACAGGCCGACAAGCTCGGCCCGGAAGCCCGGCGGGGCTTTGCCCTCCTCGGCCAGTTCGGCCTCAATCGACCAGTACTCAAGCGGGACAAACCGCTGAATCTCGGCGTCACGGTCAACTATGAGCTTCACCGCTACCGATTGCACCCTGCCTGCAGAGAGCCCGGGCCTCACCCTTTTCCACAGCAGGGGGCTCAGCTTATAGCCTACGAGTCTGTCCAGGATGCGGCGCGCCTGCTGCGCGTTGACCAGCCTTACGTCGATTGCCCGCGGATGGCTGAATGCGTCGTGGATAGCCTCCTTGGTGATCTCGTGAAACACCACTCGCTTGAGCGGGGCCTTATTCAGCCTGGCTGCCTGTACTATGTGCCAGGATATGGCCTCACCCTCTCGGTCGGGGTCTGTGGCGAGGTAGACCGCCGAGGCCGACGCGGCCTCGGTTTTTATCTCGCGCAGCACCTTCGCCCTGCCTTTGACGACGGAGTACTTGGGGGCGAAGTCATTATCCAGGTCGACCCCCAGTTCCTTCGCGGGCAGGTCGCGGACATGGCCCATTGACGCCTTCACCGTGTAGCCCTCTCCCAGGAACTGGGCGAGGGTTCGTGCCTTGGCTGGAGACTCGACAACTACCAGGTTCTTGCTCATATCTGTTCAGTTCCTACCGCACTGCCGATTGCGCGGCCAGCGCGAGAGTGTAGTTCATGCCGCCCACCTGGCGCACCATCCCCTTGAGTTCCATCATCGCCAGGGTGCTGGAGACGGTGGCGATGGGGAGGCGCGAGAGGCGGCAGACCTCGTCAATGTGAACGGGCTCGTGGCGGAGATGGCTCAGAATCAGGGATTCCGTATCGTCTGCTGGCACAAGCTCCGGCATCTCCAACTGCCGCGGTATCATGGTGAGGTTCAGCTCCTCGAGGATGTCCTGAGCGCTGCTGACCAGCTTGGCGCCATCCTGGATCAGGCGGTTGGTGCCGCGGCTTGCCGGAGAGAAGATGCTGCCCGGGATGGCGAACACCTCGCGGTTCTGTTCCAGGGCGAGGTTCGCCGTAATGAGCGCGCCGCTTGACTCGCCCGCCTCCGTGACTACCACCCCCAGACAGAGCCCCGACATGATCCGATTGCGGCGCGGGAAGTGCTCAGCCTTGGGCCTGGTGCCGATGGGGTATTCGCTTACCAGCGCCCCCTGCTCCATAATCGCCTGCGCCAGCTTGACGTTCTCACCGGGGTATACCATGTCCAGCCCACAGGCCAGGACGGCGATGGTGCGGCCCCTAGCTTCAAGGGCAGCCCGATGGGCGACAGAATCGATTCCCCGTGCGAGTCCGCTGACGACGGTGATGCGGTTCTGCACCAGTTCGGCCACCAGGCGCTCCGTCACGTCCCGCCCGTATACGGTGGCCAGCCTGGTGCCGACCACTGCGATCGCCCATTCGTCCTCCGTGGTGAGGTTGCCTCTGACGTACAGCAGGGGAGGGACGTCGTAGATCTCCTTGAGCCTCGGAGGGAAGGCGGGGTCACTCCAGGTGAGGACCTTGACGTTGTGCCGCGCCAGCATCTCCATCTCGGCATCGAGGGAGATTGTGGGTCGCGCGGCAACGATAGCCTCGATCGATTTGGCGTCCAGTCCGGCAGCCTTGAACTCCGAGGGGCCGGCGTGCCAGGCCCGCTCCATGGTGCCGAAGTGACTCTCGATTTGCGAGAACCTGGCGCGGCCCACGCCCGATATGCGGTTGAACCCCACCCAGTACTTCAGGTCGGACATCTCAGCCTCACAGCCGAGACATTGTAGCACACCTAGAGGGAGAATGAAATCAGCTTCGAGTGGTGTGGGCCTGCTCGAAGGCGACCCTCAGTTTGCGGAAGAGCTCTGTCAGGTCCTCGACGTCCATCCTGGCGGTTTCGGGAGTCAGGGCGAGCACAAAGGGGATTGTCGGATAGCCGGGCGGGCCATCGTCCGGCGGCGTGGCTCCGGGCTGTGGATATCGGTAGCTCTGACGCTGGGGTCGCGGTTTTGACTGGCTGCGGCGGGCCGGGCGTGGCTCGTCCGGCGCGACCTCGATCTCGGCCTGCCGGCAGAGGGTGATGAGGAAGCGAGTCGCCTTGGTCGCCATCTCAGTGCCCAGTCCGCCCTGTGTGACGAAGTAGTTGTAGACCGCGTCTCTGGTCAGCTCCCTGGACTTCAGTCCGCGGAACACGCCCGAATAGGCTTTGCGGACTATGTCCTGCAAGGCCTGGGTGTAGGTGGCCCCTTTGGTCTTGAGCAAGCGGCTGTTCTCCCCGGGCCTGCCCTCATCGTCTATCAGTCCCAGGAAGCGCAGCGCGCCCACCACCTTGTACTCATTGCCCGGCGCGATCTTGTTTGCGCGAAGGAAATCGCTGTCGATCCGTGCCGGCGTGCTCCGGCGAAGCAGGTGCAGGGACTGTATAGTCCCTCTGGTCGGGCCATAGGGAGGGATCAGTCCCCGCCCTTCCAGTTCGCGGTCCCTCAAGGCCGCTGCCATTTCTCTGGACTCTCCTCTTAGGGACTGTCCGTGACAGTCCACGCGGCGCATCATACCACAAACAGGTCAGGACTGTCAACAGTCCGCCGCCGATATTGAACGCGGTTCCGCATTCGGGTAGTAGTCCAGCGCACCGCGGCAGCTTGGACGGACTGTCGGCACCGCCCAGTCCCCAGTCCCCGCACCGCGGCGCGGACGCTGGTAGGGGCGCCCCCGAGGCCCGGGGCCAAACCGGGGGATTAAATCCGAAACCCGAAGCACGAAATCCTAAACAAACTCAAATGCGCTAAGGCTAAATCATTGAGAGGCCGCCATTTGCTGATCGGCAGCGTTGGCATCGGTCAGTGCGCACTGGGTTCTGGCCGGTTCTGTTTCTTTGGAGCATCGGGACTTCGGGTTTGTTTCGAGCTTAGAGATTGGGATTTGGGATTTCCGTCCTGGCCCTTGACAGTTTACACGGAAACGTGTACGCTGGCTGCATGGGTTCGCAGCGGAAGAACACACTTCGCTGGGACAGTCAGCGCATCCACGCTCTGAGGCAGCACCTGGGGATGACTCAGCGTGAGCTCGCTGATGAACTGGGCACGCGCCAGCAGACCATCAGCGAGTGGGAAGTCGGTCTCTACAAACCGCGCGGCGCCTCGAGCACACTGCTGAACATCGTGGCCGAACGTACCGGCTTCAAGTACGAAGTACGGCAGCAAAGAAGTCGGCGTGTGCGGAAGGGATAGAACCTGGGTGGCCGCAGGGCCGGTGAGAAAGCAGGCGTATGGGCAAGCCGGAGGTCACTGAGCGCCTCCTCGTCCAGATCTGGAATGCGCAGTTGGTCGATGCGGAGAAGCTGACCACAGCGGACGGGAAGGCATTGAAGGTGCTCTACCCCGGCAAGGGCAACCGCGAGGAAGGCCCGGATTTTCTGGGAGCGCTCATCTCCGCCGGCAACGGTGAATTGCTGCGCGGCGACGTTGAGATCCATGCGAGAGCGAGCGACTGGAGGAACCACGGGCACCACCGCGACCCGCGCTACAACGGGGTGATCCTGCAGGTTGTCTGGGACGGGGATACGGCGGCAGTCCTCGAGAGCGGCCGCCACGTGCCCACGCTCTGCCTTCGCGGCTCTCTCAGGGGCTCGCTGGACGATGTGCGCCGCTGGGCCGCCCTCCCGGTGGTCCCTGCCGAGCCCTGCCATGGGGCCTGCCACCGGCTCGGTGAGGGCGAACTGGGCAGATTGCTGGATGAGGCCGGCGAGGAGCGCTTTCTCCTCAAGGCACGCTGGTTCGCCGAGACGATGGTCGAGGATTCGCCAAGCCAGGCGCTGTATCGCGGCCTGATGAGGGCTCTGGGCTACAGCAGAAACACGGAGTCCTTCGAGGAACTGGCCTGCCGTCTGCCGCTCGTGGCTCTGGAGCGCGCGTGTCGCGGCAGGTACAGCCTGAAGCGGGTGCTTATCCTCAAAGCGCTGCTGTTGGGCAAGGCAGGATTGCTCTCGGACTCTGGCGAGCCCGAGCTGGCGCGGCTCTGGCGTTCGCTGGGCGATGGCGAGGAAATGCCCCCGTCGCGCTGGCACTCATTCCGCGTGCGTCCGGACAACCAGCCCGTTCGCCGCCTCTGGGGCGCTGCCCATTTGCTTGTCGGCCTCATGAACGGAGGTTTCGTCGAGGGAGTCCTGCGGCGGGTGGCAGAGCGGCGCGGCACTGCTGCGCGGCTCGAGTCGAACTTCGTCGTCGGGGCACCGTCCCGCGACTGCGAAGGGGGCAGCCTGATAGGCTGGGGCAGGGCGCGGGACATCGGCATCAACGTTGTCCTGCCCTTCGCCTTCGCCTGGGGGCAGGCGAGCGGTGAAGATGCACTCGTTGAGCGTGCGCTGAGCCTCTATCGGGGCTACCCCAGGGCCGGAGAGAACGCCGTAACGCGCGAGCTGTCAAACCTGCTGTCCGGGGGGAAGTCTTCGAAGCTCGCGGGTTCAGCGCTGCGCCAGCAGGGGCTGCTTCATCTCCACAAGACCTTCTGCCGCCAGCGCAGGTGCGACGATTGCCCCCTAGCTGCGGGCTCGCACTCACGAACGCTTGCCGCCTGACCGCTGAGCAGCGGGGCCCGCTACCCGACCTTGAGCCCCGGCAGCACGTCTAGGTCCCAGCCGGCGACCTGTCCTGCCACGAAGCGGAAGTAGCCGCACGAGGCGACCATGGCCGCGTTGTCGGTGCAGAGGGCGAGCTCGGGGATGAGCACGGGAAGCGGCGAGCGGTGGAGGACGGTCTCGCGCAGCAGCCTGTTGGCCGCCACGCCGCCGGCGACCAGAACCTGCTTCACGCCGTGCCGTTTGGCCGCGGCGATTGTCTTGTTTGCCAGCACATCCACCACGGACTGCTGAAAGCTGGCGGCCATGTCGGCTGCCACCGGGTTCGGCGAGGATGTGCTCGATGCGCCCAGTTCCTCAGCCAGCCGCACCGCCGCCGTTTTGAGCCCGCTGAAGCTGAAGTCGTCGCTGCCGCTGAGCCAGGCACGCGGCAGGCGGTGACGCGGTGTGGCGTCCTTCGAGGCCCGCTCGATGGCGGGCCCGCCCGGATACCCCAGGCCCAGGGCTCGGGCCACCTTGTCAAAGGCCTCGCCGGCAGCGTCGTCACGCGTGCTGCCCAGCCTCGTAAGCTGGCCGTGGCCCTTCATCAGAACGAGGTCGGTGTGGCCGCCCGAGACAATCAGGGCGACAAGGGGGAACTGGGGGGCGTCCCCGCTGAGCCAGTTGGCGTAGATATGCGCCTCGAGGTGGTTGACGCCGAGCAAAGGCAAGTCCCAGGCCAGCGCCATTCCCTTGGCCATGTTCACCCCCACCAGCAGGGAGCCGGCCAGTCCGGGCCCGTTGGTGACAGCGATGGCGGAGAGATCAGTGGAGGACACTCTGGCGTCTGACAGCGCCCGCTCGACGATGGGCACGATGGATAGCATGTGCTGGCGCGAGGCGACTTCAGGGACGATGCCGCCGTAGCGGCTGTGGATGTCAACCTGAGAGGCGACAACGTTCGAAAGTATCTTGACGCCGTCCTCGACGACGGCGGCCGCGGTTTCATCGCATGACGTCTCTATGCCAAGGATCTTCATCTTCTATCCAATGAAGTTGCACACTTCCTCGAGGGGTTTCCGGGGCGGCCTCGCCGGGAACGGCTTCGCCGGCACTCCGAGGGAGATGATGCCCAGCAGGAACCAGGGTCGATCGACTTCGAGCAGGGCCTCGAGCTCCTCCCGGGCGAATTCGGCTGGGCTGCTGGCGAAGCAACTGGCGTATCCCAGTGCGGTGGCGGCCAGTTGCAGGTGTGCCACCGCCATGGCCACGCTCTCCAGCGCCAGGTCCCGGTGTGCGGGGTTCGTGGGAAGGCTGTGACCTCCGCCAACCCAGGGACGGGCCAGCACGGCGATGGCCACCGGAGCCTCCGCGAAATGGGTGCTGTAGTGGCGCATGCGGGAGAGGTGCTGGCGTCGCGACTCGTTGTCCGTAGCCGCTATCGTCGCGTCGATGACGCTGTTCACGAAGTCCCGCATGCCGAGTCTGAGTTCCCTGTCCCGAATCACGATGAAGCGCCAGGGCTGCTCGTTGGTGGCGCTGGGCGCGAGCACGGCTGCGCGCAACATCGTCAGGATGTCCTCTTGCGGCACTGGCTGGTTGGTGAAGCGGGTGAGGCTGCGTCTCTTCTTGACTGCTTCAAAGAAGTCCATTCTCACCATCCCTCGATCGGCTGACGGCACAATTATAGCATCATATCCGAGTTGGGTCGCCGTGTCGCGCGTGTCGGGGGTAGGGGCACGGTGCACCGTGCCCCTACGTATGATGCTCAGAGGGTGCGAGCCACACCGAGGTAGGGGCGTTCAATTGAACGCCCCCGCCCTGCTATAATTGCGCTGCGGATTACGGAATGAAGGGGTGATCGGAGATGGTTACGAACACGCGCATCCACGTTCAGACGGGAGGGGAGTGCGAGCTAATTGACATAACACGTCAGGTGGAGCAGAAGGTGGAGGAGGCAGGCGTCAGCAATGGCACCGTGACGCTGTTCGTGGCGGGCTCGACGGCCGGCGTTACCACCATAGAGTACGAACGCGGCGTAGTCAGCGATTTCCAGGGCATGTGGGACAGGACGGTGCCCCGGAACATCCCGTACCGTCATGATGCCGCCTGGGGCGACGGCAACGGTCACGCCCACGTGCGTGCCTCGATGCTGGGGCCGTCGCTGGTGGTGCCCTTCGTGAGCAAGAGGCTGACCCTGGGGACATGGCAGCAGATCGTTCTGGTGGACTTCGACAACAGGCCCAGGTCCCGGGACATCGTGGTGCAGATCATGGGTGAGTAGCCTTGCCGTTTCCCATAGGCGGGTGCTCTGCCACCCGCTTGCGGCGGCAGGGGACAGAGCCCCTGCCCTATGACGTTATCAACGTGGCAACCAGCCGTTTGCCCTACTCGATAACGCCGTCCTTGAGCAGGCGCGCGATCTCGTTCTTCTCGAGCCCGACCACGTCTCTGAGTATCTCCTCGGTGTTCTCGCCGTAGAGCGGGGGCCGGGCCCTGGGTCTGGCGGGGGTGTCCGAAAGCCTGAAGGGGCTGCTCAGAAGCTTCACCTTGCCGAGCTTGGGGTGGTCCACCTCGACCACAAGCCCCCGGTGCTTCACGTGGGGGTCGGCAAGCGCCTCAGCCACGGTGTGGACGGGCGCGCCGGCGACATCGGCCTCGTCGAACAGCCTCAGCCACTCATCCCTGTCCTTGGTTGCGAAGATGCCGCACAGCGCCTCGTATATCTCCTTCTGCTTCTCCACCGGCGCGAAGTGCTGGGGGACGAAGTCCTGCCTGCCCACCAGACGGCACAGGTTAGCCCAGAGCGGCGGTTCGAGGCAGGACACTGCCAGGTACTTGCCATCTCTGCCCTGGTAGACGTTGAGCCAGGCCTGGTCGCTGCCTGTAGGCAGCACGCTGCGCTGCGCGACCTCGCCGCCGAGTAGGTACCGCAGGTTCATGACCCAGTTGAAGAACAGCATCCCGTCCGTGATGGCGACCTCGATGAACTGTCCCCGTCCCGTCTTCTCCCTGGCGTAGAGCGCGGCGAGAATCGAGCTGATGGCGTGGCAGTTAGCTGAGAGGTCGGATATCTGGGGAGAGATGACGTGGATCGGCGGGCCGTCCTTCGAGCCCGTTGCCCCCAGTATGCCCGTGATGCCGACCACGTTGATATCGTGCGCGGCCCGGTTCACATAGGGACTGTCCAGGCCGTACCCCGTGATCGAACAGTAGATGAGCCGCGCGTTGCGCTGGCTCAGCGTTTCGTAGTCCATGCCCAGCCGCTTCGAGGCGCCGGGCCGGAAGGCCTCGATAAGCACGTCCGCCGTTTCCACTAGGCGGTACAGGATGTCCCTTCCCCTTTGTTCCTTGAGGTTGACGGCAATACTCTTCTTGCTGCAATTCATGCCGACGTAGCGGAACCAGGTGTCGTCGGTGAACATGAAAGAGAGCGACGGAGACCCTGCCGTGCGGGGGGTCTCCACCGTAATCACCTCCGCACCGAAATCGGCCATTATCATCGAAGTGTACCTGCCCGGGCTGTGCCGGGAGAGATCGAGCACCCTAATTCCATCCAGTGGGCCCACGTTCCTGCGCTCCTTTCTGTTGCATGTCGCCAGTATATCATCGGGCGTCGAAACGGCACAACGGCGATCGTACCGTCCTCGACATCGGTCGCGTACACGGATCGCAAGTGGGGCGTTTCCGTCCCCTACCCGGATTAAGAGGGTAAGTGTGGGAGGGCCTTTCCAGGCCCGATCCTGGGTCACGTCAAGGCTGGAAAGCCTTTCCCACAGGAGCCGCCTCTCACGGTGCTGGGTTAAGACGATGCTGCTGCGAGGGCAGGGAATATGGCGGGTGCGGTGGCCGCGGAACCCACCAGCCCCGACCGTCGCTTGACACAGCTAAGACGTTTGTCATACACTTCCCCTCAGTGCTTCTTGGAGCGTGCCCGA
>Ga0315277_10010566_pt1 | contig 11682 bp, 8 predicted proteins | sample YL17G05_15_MG_FD_203695 | JGI IMG/M metagenome (GOLD analysis project Ga0315277, IMG submission 203695) | Sediment microbial communities from Yellowstone Lake, YNP, Wyoming, USA - YL17G05_15 | ecosystem: Environmental > Aquatic > Freshwater > Lake > Sediment | place: USA: Wyoming | collected...
CGAGTTCTGCGTCAATTTCCTCGCCGGCGATTCCTATGACCGCTACTACAAGATCAATGGAACCAAACCCGTTCCCGCCAATCTGGCCTCGACGGGCGTGGAAGAACCCGCCAGTCGCTTTGCGGCGGTGGACGAGTGGCTCAAACTCGAAGCGCGCGTCACGCCCGGCGAGCCGATGACCCTCTGGCGATTCCCCATCGAGACGGTGAGCGTGTCCGAGGGCGGTTTCGAGCGCGTCTATCAGGGGTCGGTCATGTTCGCCCACTGCTATCTTGATCTCTCGCCGGGCGAAACGCGGGAGTTCGGCTTCCGCTATGAAGTTCTCCCCTTCCCCGCCGACTGAACTCGCAAGCGAAAGCCAGCCTGAAGGCTGTACTCCGAACAAGAAAGCGCAGCCTGAAGGTTGCATTATGTTGGTCGCTGAGGTCCCTTTGGTCCCTGAAGTCCCTTTGGTCCCTGGAGTCGCTTTGGCCGCAGGTGGTGGTGGGGCAATCTCACTGAATCGGTTCGGCGCGGAAGCGCGTGACCGCCAGGTCCACGTCGCCGCTGGGAGCCTCGCGCAGTCCAAAGACCACTTCGAGGACACGGCTTCGCTTCGGGTCGAGGTTCCGCTTGAGCAACTCCGCCTCCTCGAGTTCGGCCATGCGCGCCAGGACTTCTTTCGACAGCGTCATGACCTCGTAGTAGCCCGGCGCGCCGCTGTTGACGTAGGTGCCGCGATTGGTCGTCACGGCGTTGATGTACGACTGGTGCGAGCCGCCGCTGACCCTCTTGTTCTGGACGCTGATCCGGTACTTCGTCATGAAGCGTTCCTGGATGCTCTTGGGCGCAATCGCAATGTCAATGCTTCGAACCGTGCCGCGCTCGCTGCCGGCGCTGGCAAACGGCGCCTGGACCCCCGAGCCCTGGTTGGCCCCGGCGGCGTTGGTGATGCTGGCGACCTGCGTCATGATCCTGGACTTCTGGGCTTCCTGCTCGGCCTCGCGTTTCTGTTGGTCGGCGCGCCACTGCTCGACCGTTTTCTCGTCCAGGGGCGTGGTGGGCGATTTCTGGGCCGTGGCCCCGACGGGACCGGGCATCTGCGGCGTCACCGGCGCCGGCTGGGGTGTTTCCTTGGGTTCTTCGGGTTTCGGCTCAGGCGGCTTCTCCGTCGCCGGCGTTGGCGGTGTTTCGTCCTTCGGCGGCTCCTTGGTCTCGAACGCCACGTTCGCCTCGGGCTTCGGTTGCTCGGGCGGAGCGTCGGGCGACGTGCTCGCCACGTCGGGCGTGGGTTGCTCGGACGGAGCGGGCGACGTCCGCTGGACCTCGGACATGGCCGCGCCGGCGCTGCCGGAGTCGGGTTCCGGCGGCGGGGGCTGAACGACGTGGATGAAAAGCGGCTCGCTGATCTGCGGCGAGCGCACCGGCAAATCCACTCGGAGCCAAAGGCCAAGGAGCAGCATCACGTGCAGCAGGACCGAGCCGATCAGGGGGCTTTGCTTTTCGAGAAATGCCTGCATCATCATTCCGCCGCGCTTCGGCCTCTTCGCCAAAGCATCCCGATTCCTACACTATAGCTGGAGCTGTTTCAAGATTTCTTGTATCTCGTTTTTGAAAGCGTCTTCGTTGAGCTGGTTGAGCAGCGACGGGTCAATGTTGGGCAGAAGCACCGTGGTCGAACTGGTCGGCTGGCTCGGCGCGGGCGCTTTCACCCTGGTTCCCTCGGCGAGCCGTATCTTGAGGATCTCCTGCTTGAGCGCCCGCGCGTCGGGCGCCAGGGGCGAGGTCGTGGGGGTGTCGCGCAGCACGCCGTCAACCACTTCGAGCGCCTCATCGGTTTTGCCGCGATAACTCAGGCGGCGGGCGTATTCGATCCGGCTGGCGGCGAGGTCCTGGGTTGTTTTGGCTTCGGCGGCGGCCGCGCGATGGGCCAGTTTCGACAGCCCGTCCACCTTGGCCGTCAAATCCGATCCGGGGAACTTCCGGCGGAACTCCTCGACCAGATCGAGCACTTCGAGGTACTTCTTCTCGCCGTAGCGGCTGACGATCCTCTCCAACAGGGCCAGCGCCTCGCCCTCCTGGATCAGCGCGATTTGCTTGGCGGCCATCTCCTTGAGTTGCGGCGCCCGCGACGCCAGTATGAACTCCTCGACGGCCGCCTCGTTCATCTTCTTCCCCTGCAACTCGAGGCCCATCTTGTAGTGGCCCGCATGGTCGTCGGCGGCAATCGCCGCGCGCTGCCGGCCATAGGCGCACGTCAGTTTGAGGCGATCGAGCTCGGCCGTGGCGAAATACTCGCCGCCTTCGGCCACAAGCGCTCCGGCCTTGTCCCACTGTCCGTCGGCCAGAAGATGCTCGATCTGGCCGCGGTAGGCCTTGGCCAGGAGCGCCGCGGTGATCTCGCGCACCTGGGGCGTCGTACACGCGCGCAACAGCGCAATGGCGTCGGCAAACGCGCCGCGCTCGCACAGCGCGTCGCAGTGCGGCTCCAGCGTCATCCGCAGGCAGACCTTGCCGATCTCAGGCGCCAGCGGCATGACCTCCTCGACGTAGATGCGGCACGCCTCGGCGACGTCGTCGCGGTTGCGCGCGGCCCACGCTTTCTGCATGGCCAGCACCACCCGGCACGATCGCGCCCGCTCGGGGTCCACCGTATTAATCAACTCCAGCATGGCGATGCTCTCGTCCAGATGCTGGCCGGCCACCGCCTGGCTCAAGCGCGGCAGCACCCACCGGGTCACGCGCGCCCGCTCGGACTGGTGCTGGGCAAAGAAAGTGGCGTTGAGGCCCCGCCAGGCGGCCAGCGCCGCGCTGACGTCGCCCATGGCGATGGCCATATCGCCGCGAAAATAGGCCCACTCGCCATCCGCCGGGCCGCGGCGCGTGATCTCGTCGCACAGGTTCGTCCACTCTTTCGACTCGGTCTTGGAGATGTAGGGCAAGCGGTCGAGGAAGCGCGGCGAGGTCTCGATGATCTGTTTTCGCATCTGCGCCGCATCGCCGCCGGCTTCGAGCGAACGCCGCAGCAGGCTCGATCCCTCGATGAAGTCGGGCTCGCGCAGCGCGAGGATGCCCGAGAGCATCAGGTTCTCGCTGGTCGGCTGCTTCTCGATCCGCTCGATCCCCTGTCGGTCCAGGGTCCAGATGCCGCCGATGGTTTCGATCTTGACCAATTGGCTGGTCTCGGCGCGTACTAGGCCGTCCAGGCGCTTGCCGTTCTTGAGGATGACGTAGTCTGCACGAGCGGTTGCGGCGGAAAAGACGGCAAGCGCCGCACTGAGGACAAGCCCAAGAGCGGGACCGATGCGGCTGGCTTTTCGTTTACACACACCCATCGCTCCAACCGTGAATTGGAGCATAGGCCCAAGGCGCTCCGGCATTCAAGCGATTTGTCGCGGACCAACAAGTGAAAACGCGAAGGAAGAAACAGACTGAGAGAGGCTCTTGCTGAACTCAGAGCAGCGTAGGCTGTCAGCCTGCGAATGAACTCCAAAACAGCGAGTACCCTGCGTATTCCACAATGTTCGCAGGCTGACAGCCTACGCTACTACGAAGAAAGCCCGGCGCGGGTGTCGGGTTCCTTCGCGCCGGGCATCGGGTGTGATGAGGATTACTGTGCCGTTCTGTCTGAACTGCTTTCCAGCGACTTGCCGGGTCGGAGATTGTCGGACCCGCTTACGGGGCCTTCTGGCCGCCCGCTGCGCCGCCGCCACCGCCACCGCCGCGACGTCCGCCGCCACCGAAGCCGCCTCGGCCGCTAGTTTCGGACCACCGGGTCGCGGCTTCTTCGCCGATGATCGGACCCAGGTCCTTGGCCGCAGCCGCACGAAGCTCTTTCGACTTCGCCGTCATGTCCTCGCGCGTCATGTCATTCGACCGGACCTTGGCGCTCATGTCCGCCACCGCCGCATTGTACTTGGCCAGCACCGGAAGAGCCTTCTCGATCTTGGCATCTTCAACCTTGGCTTGCAGGAGGGTGCGGACCGATCCTTCCAGTCCCCCCATCCCGAATCCCTGGCCGACGATTCCTCTGGCCTTCTTGGCTTGCTCTTCGGAGAGGCTGCCCGTCAGAACCGCATCCATCGCCTTCTGGGTCTCCGTGAAGGCCTCCCCCATTTTCGAGGTGTCGCCCGACTTCCGGAGTTCGGCCATTCGCGTGTTGGCCGCCTCGCGCGCCCCGACGTAGTCAGAGACAAACTTGTCCGTCTTGTCGGCAGCAAGACCAACTTCCTTGGCCACATACTTGGCCACCACTGTCGCCGACGCCTTGGCCAACTTCGCCTGCTCTTCGGGACTCAGACCCGCCCCGCCGCCGGCACCACGCGCGCCGCGCCGGCCGGCACCTGCCGCGCCTTCGGCCTCGGCCGCAAAACTCACGACCGCCATGGCCAGAAACATTGCTGTAAGTGCAACTGTTCGTGTCCAGCTCACCATCTGCCTTCTCCTTCTTCTCGTCTTCTTGGATTGTTCAACAAATGCCACCCGCCGGCTGGAACGCTTGCCTAGAGGAATTTCCCCTCCTTAAACTGCGCAACGGTTCCTGCCCGCCGGGTGTTCCATCCCCATCGTTACTTCTGAACTCTACCTTCACAACCAAGCAGTTCCGATTTCCCGTTCTTCCTCTCACCCCGCTTTCCCGACACGTCTGCACACAGTCATCAGGTATCCGGACGACGGCAAAACGGCACCCACTTCGCAGTGTAAGGGAAAATCCCAGCCCTTCACGTTCTTTAAGGGAGCAAGAACTGGGCCGGATGGCGTCACAGCACTGGAATCAAAAACCCTTGTCTAACTACTGTTTACTCAATGGATTACGCACGTCAAGGAATGGTGGCGATGCATCTGCCGACAACTATTGGCTCTAAAACGTACCTTTTGTCCCGCATTCGGACGCTTATTTGACCTTTAACCAGAGGGCCATCTCGTGGCCGCCGGTCGCCGACGCCAGGTGCAAAAAGTCTGTTTCCGAAGCCGCCACAGGGTCGTCGCGCCAGGATAGCCTTAGATGGCCGAATTCCAAGTCGTAGCCGCTGCGGTCGTATGGGAGGGGCGGAGAGCAACCGCTATCCAGCGCCGCGACAGCCGCCAGCACTCGCGTCAACCCGCTCGCGCAGAACTCCCCCACCGATGCCTTGATCGCCGCCACGGGAAGGTTCTTCTCGGGCCGCCCCAGTCTTTGGGCAATCTCGCGGATTGCTGCGGCCTCGCAGGCATCGAGCGAGCGCGTGGAATTGGCCGCGGCGCTGATGAAAGCAATGGCTTTCGGGTCGCAACCGGCGCTTCCGGCGAGCGATTCGACCGCGCGAAGCATCGGATTGGGATCGTCGGGATACTTGACCGGCGAGCAGGACCGGCAACACTCGACCGCCCCGATCAGCCGGCCAAAAGTCGGCCGCCCCTCGGCCTGTGGCGCATCGGCGCGCTCGAGCACAACGGCGGCGGCGCCCTCGCCGGCGACGAACCCGTTGCGCCGCCGCGAGAACGGCCACAGGCCCTCCTGGCGTCCGTCGCGGCGGCGGCTCAGCGCGCGAAGTTGCGACAATCCCTCGAAGACCACCGGCGTCAGCGATTCTCCCGCCGCGACGAGGACCACGTCGGCTTCGTTCCGCTCGAGCAGATCGGCGGCCACGGCGAGCGCCGCCTCGGCCGACGTCTCCTTCTGTGTGACCGTGAGATTGGGACCGCGGCATTCCAATTCGATGGCGATCAGGCCGCCCGCGCTGTTGGGGATCGTCCCCGGGAACAGAATCGGGTTGGCGCCTTCGGGGCCTTCGTCGAGCAGCGACACGAAGAATTGCTCGATGCTCTCGGTGTGATTCATGCCGCCGCCCACGACGACCGCGCGGCGTTCGGGCGGAACGTTCCGCGCGGGCAACCCGGCGTGATGATACGCCTCGCAGGCGACGTAGGCCAGCTGGCGCGACAGGCCGTCCATGCGCCTTAGATGCGCGGGCGGGATGTGCCGTTTGTAGTCCACCGGCCCGCGCAGCATCGCCGCCAGATGCGAGTCGGCCGCCGACGTGTCGAATCGTTCGATGGGTGCGATGCCGCTCCGCCCGGCGCGAATGCTCTCGGCGAACTCCTCGCGGGTCGTGCCCAACGGGCTGAGCACTCCCCACCCTGTTATGGCCACGTTCATCAGTCGGCGCCCTCGTTCGGCATTCAGTGTTCCGCGTTCATCCGTCTTCCCACCGGCGGAAAATCAGGGCGGCGTTGTTGCCGCCGAACGCGTAATTGCTGCTCAGCACCGTGCGCGGCTTCGACCGGCGCGCGCGGTTGGGCACATAGTCGTAGGGACAGTCGGGATCGGGCGTCTCGTAGTGGATCGTCGGCGGCACCCAACCGGTCTGAAGGGTCCGCACGGCGGCCACCGCCTCGATGGCGCCGGCGGCGCCAAGGCAGTGGCCGACCATGGATTTGATGGACGAAATCGGGATGTGCCGCGCGCGGTCGCCCAGGGCAATCCCGATGCCGCGGCTTTCGGCGACGTCGTTGTACGGAGTGGCCGTGCCGTGGGCGTTCACGCAGTCAACGTCGCCGGGCGCGATCCCGGCGTCGGCCAGCGCGAGCCGCAGCGCGCGGGCGACCTCGTTGCCGGTCGCGTCGGGTGCGGTGATGTGATAGGCTTCGGAACTGTGGCCATAGCCGAGACACTCGGCCAGCGGCGCGGCGCGGCGGGCGCGGGCGCTATCGAGGTCCTCGAGGACGAGAAACGCCGCGCCCTCCCCCAGCGACAGCCCGCGCCGATTGAGATCGAACGGGCGGCAGGGCTCGGCGTCCACGGCGCGCATGGAGTTGAAGCCGGCGAACGTCAGTTCGCACAAACCATCGCCGCCGCCCGCCAGAACAATGTCAGCGCGGCCCTGGCGAACCGCCCGAAAAGCCAGGCCGACCGCGTTGGTGCTCGACGTGCAGACCGTCGCGACGGTCCGGCGCGGGCCGGCCAGGTTCCAGCATTGTGCGACGAGATCGGTGGACGTGTTCAGCGCGTAGGAAACCAGGAGAGCGGGATTGGGCTTGCGGCGCGACCGGCCGGACCGCAAGGCGGCGACGGCCCGGCGGTAGAGTTCGATGTTGCGCATTCCGCCGCTTCCCGCGCCGAAGAAAACGCCGATGTCGCGCACGAGCGGTTCGCTGGCTGCCTCGGCCGCATCGAGCAAACCGGCGTCCTGCAGCGCGGCTTCGGCGGCATAAAGGCTGAGCCGGTCCGTGCGCGACAGGCGGCGCGGGTTCTCGCGCAATGGCCCAGGAGGCGGCGGCAGCGAGGCGACCTCGGCCGCCAGACGGCTTCGATAGCCGTGGGCGTCGAACTGCGTCACGGGCCGAATCGCACACCGCCCGTCGCACAGCGCCGACCAGACGCCGTCGAGTTCGTCGCCAAGCCCGCAGATGATCCCCATGCCGCTGACGACGACGCGCCGGCGGCCACGGGCGGCGTCTCGATCGCGCGTCGTCATGGCCCTTCCTCCCCCTCCACAAGCGACGACAGGCGAATCGGCTGAACGTCCCTAACGTCAATCCGAACGGCTTCGGCCAGCCGCGCGATCAGGCCGGTGCCGAAAAGATTCAAAAAGGGACAGAAGATCGTCAGGGCGCGTTCCTGAGGCAGGCCGCTCGGCCAGAACGAATCGCGCGCCGTGGCGATGGCTCGCGCGGTTTCATCGTCGTGCGCAAGCGCTGCATGGCGCTGGCGCTCGGCGAGCTTCTCGAATCCGGTTTTCGCCGTGTTTTCGAGTTTCTCGAATGACCGCGCGACCGCCGGATCGGACAGCGTCACGTGCGAGGCCACGAAGTCGAGCGTTTCGGCCAACCGCCGGCGCGCCGCTTCGAGTCGCTCCTCGACGGCCTCGTGGCGCGCGGCCCGCGCGACCAAGTCGTCGAAGCGCTCCGGCGAGTCGTCCATCGTTCCAGCGAGCGACTCGACGGCCACGCCCATCTTTGCCAGGGCGCGCTCGACGCGCGGCTCGATCAGGGAGACCTGGGGCCGCGGCAACATCATCGGCATCGGCACGCCGAACAATTCATAGACGCCGCGCATCTGCGCGAGATAGCCGACCTCGCCCGGCCCGGCGACGCAGGCCAGCGTCGGCAGCGCGATGTCCTGCACCACGGGCCGCGTGACGACGTTGAGACCGAAACGCGCCGGATCGCTCCGGGCATCGGCTCGCAGCGACTCCGCCTCGACCGTTCGCCGCTCGCCCGTCGGCCCGATGATCTGAAACCGGCCGTCGCCGGCGAGTATCTTGTGACGCAAGCCGTTCTCGAAGAGGAAGCAGTTGACGTGCTCGGGCCGCCGATGAAGCGAGGGTGAAAAGCCCAGGGCCGCCAGCCGCTCGCCGGCCTCGATGACGCGGCGGCTCGATTCGCCGGGCTGCGCAATCTCGCGTTGGATGATTGCCGCGGCGCGCCGGCGCACCCACTTCATGCGCGGGGAAACGAAAATCGGCGCGCGATCGCCCAGAAGCCATGCCATTGCGCGGACAAAAAACGACTCCACGTTGGCAGCCTCGGCGGCGATGGCGCACAAGCGCTGGGCCAAGTCCGCCGTGAACTCCGTCTGGCGCACGCGCCCGAAAATCTCTCGCAGATCGGCAGCGAGGTGCGGCTCGATGGCGACGTCATAGAGCGGCATGCCCGGCTTGTGACTCGCCGCGCTGTAGTCATATTTGCGCCACTCGCCGCCGGCATCCTGCCACCGAAACGATCGCACCTCGTCGAAGTCGTCGTCTTCGGAGGCAACCCAGAAGACGGGCGCCGTGGGCAGCCCCTGCTCGCGTTCGACGCGTTCGGCCCAGCGCACGACGGCGATCGTTTTGTAGAGAGTGTAAAGCGGGCCGCCGAGAAGCCCCGGCTGCTGGCCGGTGGCGACGGCGTGGGTGGCGGGCGATCCAAGCAGCGCCGCGCGCTCCGCCACGCGCGGGTCAACGCCCCATTCGAGATTGGCCGAAACGATCTCCGCGATGGCGTCCCTGTCCAACGGTTCGGCGGCATTTCGAGCGCGCGCCTCGGCGGCCGACGCCCAATCGCCCGGCCGATGGGCAAAGAACAGCGCCAGTCGCTCGTCATCGCGGAGATAAGATGTCCAGAGGCCACTCAATCCCGCAACCCCTCGGGCGCGATTCGGAGTCGCAATGTTCGGGAACGCGGGTGCGCTCGCGGGCAACGTGGCGATAGTGCATCGGCCGAACCGCGTATGTCCAACGGTTTTCTGCTTGCCCAAGGGCGGCCAGGACAGCTAATACATTCACGCACAGGTTGTTGAAGCCGCCAGACGTTCGGAGTGCAGGCTTCAGCCTGCCAGTTCGGAGTACAGGCTTCAGCCTGGCTTTTTCGGTCGCAATCGCAGGCTAAAGCCTGTACTCCGAACAAGAGAATGCAGGCTAAAGCCTGTACTCCGAACTCAATCGCAGGCTGAAGCGTTTCGATATCATTGCGCCAGCTTCGGATCGGAAAGGGCCGTTCGTGCGCCACGGCATTCTCCTCGTTGACAAACCCTCGGGTCCGACCTCGCACGACATTGTCGAGATCGCGCGCCACGCGCTCGGCATTCGCCAGATCGGCCACATGGGAACGCTCGATCCGCTGGCCACGGGCCTTCTGATTCTTGGCATCGGCGAGGGAACCAAGCTCCAGCCGTTTCTGGCCGAGCTCGACAAGACGTATGAATGCACGGCGCATCTGGGCGCGCGGTCGTCCACCTATGACGCCATGGGAACGATCGAGGCCGTGGCCGATCCGGCGGGCCTGGAGCGCGAGAAAGTCGTCGAGGCCGCCGCGCCTTTTCGCGGCACCATCGAGCAGGCGCCTCCGCCGTTTTCGGCGGTCAAGGTCGCCGGCCGGCCGCTGTACAGTTACGCCCGGCGCGGCGAGGCGGTCGAGTCGCGGCCGAGGCGGGTGCGCGTCTTTTCGCTCGACATTGTTGCGTGGACGCCGCCCGATCTGGAGCTTCGCATGCGCGTCAGCAGCGGCACCTACGTTCGGTCCATCGTTCACGAGATCGGCGAGAGCCTGGGCGTGGGCGCCTATGTCAGCCGGCTTCGGCGGACGGAGGTTGGAGCGTTCAACGTCGGCGATGCGGTGGCCGTCGCTCCCGGCGTTGCGAACCCCGACGAGTGGGAGAAAGGCTGGCGGTCGTTGGGCGACGCGCTGAGCCACTGGGACTGGGTCCGCGTTCCCGAAGCGTTGGCGGGCGCGGTTCAAAACGGCGCAACCATCGGCGCTACCGAACTCGAGACATCGCGCTCGCCGCTCGAAGCCGACCGCCTCGTTCGGCTCCTTGACGGCGGCGGCCGGCTTTTGGCCGTGGCGCGCTGCCTGGTGAGCCGGGGCGAGGCGGCGGTTCAGGGGCCGGGAGGCGGGCGCGGCGAGTTCCTTCTCAAGCCGGTGCGGGTGTTTCACGATGAATGAGAATGGCGCAATCGAACCGGACGCGATGACCGCGGGCGAGATGCGACGCGCCAGGCGCGAGTGGGTCCTCAAGCTCGCGCTGCTCGGCGTTATCACGCTGTTGCTGGTTCTGTTTCTGGTGCCCGTCGCCAACCGCGTCACGGCAGGGTTGCGCTATCCCTACCAAATGGACAACGAGGAGGGATTTGTCCTCTATCAGGCCTGGCAGTTGCGCCACGGCCACACCATTTTCCGCCCGCTCGACTCGCCGCCCTACGTCGCCGCCACGTACGGGCCGCTCTATCCGCTCGTCAGCGCGGCGTTTCTTTTGGGTAAGACGCCGTCGCTCTTTGGCGGGCGGCTGATCGCGGCGCTGTCGCTGATCGCCATTTGCTACCTGATGGGGAAGATCATCTGGCGCGAGACACGGCAGGCGCTGGCGGCGTGTCTGGGGCCGCTTCTGTTTCTCAACTCCTACGACGTCTATCAGTGGCTGCCGTTCTACCGGGTTGACTTTCCGGCGCTCGCCCTGGGCATGGCGGGATTGTGGCTGTTGGCGGGCGGCGCGAGCGCCTCGGGTGAAGAAGAGCAGGCGGCGTATTCCCGCAAGCGGCGCCGGCGCCTGGCCTGCGCCTGTTTTGTCGCGATGGTTTACACGCGCCAAGTCGAACTGGCCCCGCTTCTCGCGGCGCTCATCTACTTCTTCCTGACTGATCGCCCCGCGGGATGGCGGTTGCTGCGCAACGTGGCCGGCTGGGGCCTGGGCATCGCCGCCGTCCTCACGCTCCTGACGCGCGGTCAGTTTCTCGTTCACAACATCTATTACAACGCCAACGAGTTCAGCGCCTGGCAGCTCAAAACGGTGCTCGTCGGACGCACGCTTGAAACCGGGCGCTTCATCGGCGGCCATTTCTACCTCTTCAACCGGTTCCTTGCGATGGCCTTGTTCGTCTCGCTCGTGTGGTTTGTCCTCGAACGATTCGCGCCTCGCGCCCAGGGGCCGCCTGGCGAACCCACGCCCGCCGAAAGCGGCAACGGATGGGGCCACGTCAGTCTCTTCGCGCTCTATGCCGTCGTGGCCTCGCTCGGCATTCTTGGTTTGGGGAAGAAGGGCGCCGCGATGAACTACCTGATCGAGCCGAGGGCCGCATGGGCGCTCTTCATCGCGCTGGTCGTGGGCAAGACGATACGCCCTTTATCGGCGACCGGACGAGTCTTCGGGCGGCGGCCGGTGTTCTTTCCCGTGGCCATTGTGCTCTTGCTCCACGCCTTCGAGTTCGTGTGCAGTTCGACCGTCTTTCCGGCTTTCGGGCCGTA
>Ga0315277_10010567_pt1 | contig 11681 bp, 9 predicted proteins | sample YL17G05_15_MG_FD_203695 | JGI IMG/M metagenome (GOLD analysis project Ga0315277, IMG submission 203695) | Sediment microbial communities from Yellowstone Lake, YNP, Wyoming, USA - YL17G05_15 | ecosystem: Environmental > Aquatic > Freshwater > Lake > Sediment | place: USA: Wyoming | collected...
AAGGGCGAGGAGGGTGCGGCAACAGCCTCCTCTGTCGACCCGCGGGACTGCCGGGTCGTGATAGTCGACCGCGATGTCTACCCTGCCCTGGCCGGCCCGGCGGATAAGATCAAGCCAAGCCAGGAAATAGTACAATTGCATACTAAAGCAGAGGAAGAAATAAACCGCCTCCGGGGTCTCGTCGAGAAAGCGGAAGCCATGGGCCAGAAACCACTCTACTACAAGATCGCCCTGCACACCGCGGATATAGGCCTCAAGGTGAGAAGCCAGTATGTCTGGTTCCAGAACGAGGAAGAAGAGAAAAAAATCCTGGAATATATAATCTCCTCCTGCGCTGAATCCGCAAGCCTGCTTACGGATATTATTTCAGCCTTGGAAAACAATACTCTGGACAAGGTAAGGAAAGAGCTTTTGAATGTTCCTCCTTATCCGCCTTTTAAAGGGCTGAAACAGCGGGATGGTTTTTTCAGGTACGAGAACGGCGATCCGGTGATTATTTTCGCCATGCACGGAATCTCCGATGGCCCGTTCCTGGAATATTTCGCCACTTATAACCATGTTCAGGAAACCTATACAGTCGGCGGCGGCTCGCGCATGGATATCGAGAGATCGCCGGTCTACGAGGCGTTCCAAAAATACCCGGACACCCACCGCGTGGGCTGGGACGGCTGGTGCGGGCATCTGATCAAGGACAGGTGGTCCATGGGCGGAAAGAAAGAGAACGTGGTGATCTGCCTGGAAAGTCCGCATATCCGGGAGGCTGTGCTCCAATACATGAAAAGGCGCTACGAACACTGGAAAAATGATCCGAACCTCCTCTACAACATCATGGCCTATGAGCTCATGTATATCTGCTACTGCGACAGGAGCCAGGAGATGTTCCGCAACTGGCTGCAAAAAAAATACAGCTCGCTCGCCGCACTGAACGAAATCTGGGGCACTTCTTACAGGAGTTTCGCTGAAATTACCGCACCGTCCACCCGGCATTCCAGACCCCTGCCGGATGTCAACCGGGCGGCATGGTATGATTGGGCCTCGTTCAATACCCGCCGCTTCACCGACTACCTTAAATGGGTCAAATCCGAGATGCGGAAACTTGACCAGGTAACCCCGATCAATGCCGGCGGCACATCGAGCATGCTCTCCTCCGGCAACAGCACCTCGGGGATCGATGAAGAGATGATAATCAACGAGGTAGATGACGCGATTCTCAACGAATCCGGCGGCACACATATCTTCTCTGACCTGTTTCTCAGCCTGAGCGCAGAGAAAAAGGTCATGGTCGAGCCGGAGATGGGCGGAGGGGTGCACAATATCCTGCTCCATTTTCTGCACGGCAAATCAGCGATAGCCAAGTGGCTCTGGAGAAAATCAGTGAGCACCGAGTACCCTGGTTTCGCCGAAAGCTCGGTGCCGCAGTCCTGGGACATACCGCTTTCCGAGGTTGCCGAGGTGCTCAGCCTGGGCTTGGATGTAAGGCGCCTGGGCAGCGAGATAGCCGAATTTACGAGGCCAAAGCCGGAGATAGCCATCCTCTATGCCAAATCAAGCATTGTTCAGGTTCCGCCAGAGCTTATCCTCGCCGGCAGGACTCCTTATATTGACGCTCTTTACTCCGCCTGGGAAGGCTCCCGATACTTAGGCTGCCGCGTGGGATTTGTGAGCGAAAACCAGATCATGGCCGGGAAACTTTCCGGCTTCAAGCTCCTTATCGTGCCGGCGGTCAAGTACCTGCCCCCGGAAGTCTTCCGCGGCATCCTGAAATTTGTCCACGATGGCGGCCGGGCGCTGGTAGTGCCCGAATCCTTCCTTTTCGACCAGTACGCCCGCCAGAACGACCGCCTGGCCACAAGCCTGGGAATAAGCGTAAAGGATGTCACCCTGCCCGAGATCCTGGGCCAGGGTGAACTGGTGCAGAATTATGACCAGAGCCGGTCGCAGACAATAGTATACGGAGGGATCAACAGAAAGATAAAGACCGGAGATAAGGATATTTTCCAGGGCAGGCAGTTGACCCTGCGTACGAGCGGTTTGGTCCAGAGTATCGACACGGACAGGAACACAATTCTCGGTTCGTTCGAGGATGGCAAGCCGGCGATAGTGCTGGTCAAAAAAGGCCGGGGAAGTATCTACTATCTGGCCTCGCCGCTTGTCGCCGCGGACTACCACCTTATTCTCGAACCTCTGGCCCGGGAAGCCGGGCTCAACCGGCCGGTGACCGGAGTGGATGCCGGCGGGAACCTGATAACCAGGGTCGAGGTCCGCGGAGTCGAGCGTAAAGGAGACTACCTGGTCTATGCCAGTAATCTCGCCGGCGAGCCAGTGGAATTCGACCTTCAGGGCCAGAAGAGCCTCGGCGCAGTTTACGACCTCAGGGCTTGCCGGACCCAGGCCGGCGCTCATATCAAGCTCGGGCCTTATGCGGAGACAATTTTCCGGGTGGAAAAAAGGGGGAAACGTTAAAGATAATTTCCAGTTTTACGAAAGATTGATTTTGAAAAAAAGAGGGGCAAGGTTTTCTATAGCGTTAACCTTGTAAAAATCTTTTGTCTCTCATCCAAAGCATTTCTCCATTTTACCTTGTTACTTTTATGGGCCAAAAGTAACCAAAAGCCTTTTCGGGCCGCAAAGCCACTCTCCGGGGCTGCCTGCCCGGGCAGATAACGGGCGAGGCATGCCTCGCCCCTACGATTTTTCCCTTTCAAAAGACAAATTTATTAAAAATTCAAACCTCTAACCTCCGCAAGGCCGCCCCATGCCCGCCTGTTCGAGCCGGGGTAAAAGAAAACATATCCCACCGGATAGTTCCCAAAAAAGTATTGAAAAAGAGACGAAAATCATCAAGCCTGTAGTGCCTTTTTTATCAAATGATTTCTTGTAGGGGCGAGGCACGCCTCGCCCGCCTTCCCTTGGATAGTATCCTTCAGGCCTGCTCGTGGATATGATCTCTGGCCAGGGTTTTCCAGTACCCGCTGCGGAAACGGAACAAGTGCACGCTGGCCACCAGGGCTAAATAAATCAGAAAGAAAATCCACAATGCCCGGAAATTTGAACCGAAAATTTTGACCGTGACGAAAATTCCGGGCATGAAAAAGAGCAGATCCAGGAAAACCGCCACTTTCACAAAATAATTCGTATCTCCAGCCCCGCGCAGGGCCTGTCTCATGGTGAAGGCACAGGCCACCAGAAAGTTGTAAATGATGAAAAAGTGCAGGACAGTTTTTCCCCTGGGGAGGATGAGGTTGAATGGTACATTGTTGATCCCCTCTATCCTGGGACGGAATACGGAAAAGAGAAAATCAGGTAAAAAGAGATAGATGACGGAAACGACCGCGGCCATGAAAAGCAGTATTTTCAGCACCAGGTTGGCCACTTTTTGAGCCTCCTCGTATTTGCCGCCGCCGATAGACTGGGCGAGCAGGGTCGTAGCGGACAGAGAGAGACCCCAGGTATAGAGAGTGAGGAGGTCGTTGATCGACCAGGCGATGTTGTTGGCGGCCAGGGCTTCGGGCATGGTCCGGCCCATGAAGAGGAAAAAAATAGCCAGGGTGAAATAATAAGTGACATCATGCGTGCCGGAGGGAGCGCCGATACTTAAGAGCCTCTTGATCAATTTCGGGCGCAGGCGCCACTGTTTTCTGGTTTCATAATCCCGCTGGTAAGAGGAGCGCAGAAACAGCATAAACATTATCGCCGGGCCGACAGTAGAAGCAACAGCCATGGCCAGCCCTGCGCCGAGAATGCCCAGCCGCGGAAACCCGAAACGGCCGAAAATCATCGAGTAGCCCAGGAATATATTGACTATGTTGGCGATCACATTGGCAGTCATGGTCACTTTGCTCAGCCCCCGGCCGGTGAAAAAAGCGGCGATTACATTATTCAACTGGGGCATGATCGAGGCGCACATGAGCACCGTAAAATAAGTCCTTTCCAGGGAAGCAATTTCCGGCCGGTGTCCGAAAGCGCTGAAAGCCTGCCTGCCGAGAGGGATTAGAGAAAGGAGCACAAGGTAAGCGCAGAAGACAAAATAGATACCCTGCCACACCGCCGCAGCGCACATCTTCTTGTTCCCCGCCCCGTAATACTGGGCGACGAACACATTGACAAAACTGGTTATGGCATAGAAGAAAGTCATGCAGGCAGAATAGAGAAAACTCGCCGGCCAGACAGCCGAAATTTCATCCGTGCCATACCAGGAGAGAAACATCCGGTCGCAGAAGATCATGAAGATCATCGAGCCGGAATTGAGTATCAAAGGGAGGCTGATCCGGTAAAGCCGCCGGTAGAGTGAGCCGGAGAGACGGTCGGAATCGGCAGTAGCGGCAGTCGGATCGTATGTACGGGTAAATTCGCCCATCAGCCAGGTTAAGGATTAAGGAAATCAGAAGACAGGAGTCAGGAGTCAGAAGACAGGAGTCAGAAGGCAGAAGACAGGAGTCAGATGGCAGAAGACAGGAGTCAGATGGTCTACAGTCTCCAGCCTACAGTCTCCAGCCTCAAGCCTACAGTCTCCAGCCTCAAGCCTCCAGCCTACAGCCTCAAGCCTCATTCTCAATAAAAAAACGCCCGCTCAGTGCACTGGACAGCTAAGAGCCGGGCGGAGGTTCTGCTTTATCGCGAACCGCGCGACAATCAGGTCTTGGTCTTGATTACCGGGTCAGGCATGGTAAGCAACTCGAAGGCCACCCCTGCTTCGCGGAAGAGCTCCAGTGCGTTCAAATCTGAGTAATGGGTAAAAGAAACGAAACGCAATATGCCGGCATTGACAGTCATCTTGGCGCAGATCAGGCAGGGCGAGTGGGTGCAGTACATTGTCGAGTCGGCGGTAGAGACACCATGCAGGCCAGCCTGGATAATCGCGTTCTGTTCGGCATGGATCGCGCGGCAGATTTCGTGCCTGGTCCCCGATTCTATTCCCAGCTCATCGCGCAGGCAGCCCAGCTCGAGGCAATCCTTGAGCCCTCTGGCTGCGCCGTTGTAACCTGTGGCGAGCACCCTTTTATCCCTTACCAGGACCGCGCCGACATGGTGCCTGAGGCAGGTAGAGCGCTCGGCGACCAGCATGGCCATCTTGAGAAAATACTCATCCCAGCTCGGCCTGCTCACAGGAGTTCCTCCGTTTTGGCGTACAGTTCCTCCAGAGTGCCTTCGTTCACTATCACCCGGTCGCACAGATGGAAGCATTTGTCGAGCTGCTGCTCGTTTTCCCCGCCCGCAAGCTCTGCCATCTCCCTGGCGATAAAATCTTCGAGCGTAGCCGCATCGTCGGTACGGCCGCGGAGACGTGCCCTCTGGAATCGAAGCTCTACCGGAGCGTCCACTCCGACCAGAGTAAAATCGCTGCGCTTCCGGAGAGTTTCGATCTCGCCCACATTGCGTATCGAGACTACCACCGCATCTTTTTTATCCTTGAGCGAGTCGAGGGCGATTTCGGCCAGGGCGCCCGGCCCTTTCTCCAGTCTCAGCCTGTTTCCGGCCTCGATCAGATTTTCTCTGGTAACCGGCAGCCCGCGTTTTTTGAGTTCTTCGCGCAGCACATCGGAAAGGCTGAAATAGGCAAACCCATGCCGCTGAACAAGGAAGCGGGCTACTTCATCCTTACCTGCTGCATTGCGCGAGGTCAGTCCGATCAGCAAGGGAACTCCCCCGGAAAAAAGAGCAGTTTCTTTTGAGTTTATTGCCCGATGAGTTTTGGCGGCGGATTTTTCAATCGAGCATGAAACGGAGCAGACGGATAACCGTGGGGCGCAGTTCCCAGCGCGGTATGACCATGTCGAGCATGCCGTGCTCGAGCAAAAACTCGGAGCGCTGGAACCCCTCGGGCAGATCCTGACGGATGGTCTGTTTGATCACCCGCGGCCCGGCGAACCCGATAAGCGCGCCCGGTTCGGCGATATTCACATCCCCGAGCATGGAATAGCTGGCGGTAACCCCGCCGGTGGTCGGATTGACTAAAATCGAGATATAAGGCAGCCCCTCTTCGTGCATGCGGCCGAGATAGGAGCTTGTCTTAGCCATCTGCATCAAAGAAAAAATACCCTCCTGCATTCTTGCCCCGCCCGAGCGGGAGACAATGACCAATCCCTGATGAAAATCCAGCGCCCGGCGCGTGGCCCTGGCGATTTTCTCCCCGACCACCGAACCCATACTGCCGCCGATAAAAGAAAAATCCATAGCCCCGAACTGCACTTTGATCCCGTCAATACTCCCTTCACCTACCAACACCGCTTCCTTCTTTCCAGTGGATTCCATGGCCTTTTCCAGCCGATCCGTGTATTTCATCCGGTCGGTAAATTTCAAAGGATCGACACTCTGTATGTCTTTGTCTAATTCCGTAAAAGAACCGGGATCGAGAAGGATCTCGATATATTCATCAGGCGACATACCGTAGTGGTAACGGCACCGCGGGCAGACCATGACATTCTTGCTCAGTTCTTTTTTGTAAAGGATTTCACCGCAGGAATCGCACTTGATCCAGATGTCATCCGGAATGACTTTTTTTGGCTGAGGCTGGGGACCGCGCTTCTCTTTTCTGAACCAGGACAAAGCGCTACCTCCGTTCGGATAATAAACAAAAAAGGAGCAGGCCGCATGTTCATCTGTTTCTGCCTGCCGGAATAAAAAACGCCAATAAATCTAATCCACAGATCAAGTTCCAGTCAAGGAAACAACGACAGGGGAGCTGTTCATGGCTTTATTTAAAGGCCAAGCTTCATTACCAGCGCGTCTTCGACAGGGCTGGAATAATAGCCGCGCCTCACCCCGATTTTCCTGAATCCGTAACCTTTGTAAAGGCTGATCGCACGGCTGTTTGAGCGGCGAACTTCAAGAAATACCGAACAAGCCCGGCGTGAAGCGCAGAGCCTTATTGTTTCTTCAAGCAGTTTTCGGCCCACAGAAAGCCTCTGATATTCCGGGACCACGGCCAGGTTGCCCAGTTCAGCGGTCTCGATGACAATCCACGCGCAGCTGTAGCCCACCACCCGGCCATTGTACAGAGCCGCCAGGCAGATTGCGCGAGGGTCATCCACCAGTTTCTGAAAATCCTCTTTACTCCAAGGCTCGCTGAAACAGGCCCTCTCGATAACCATTATTGACTGAAGGTGCTCAGCGGAAAGCGGAACCAGATCGACTTTCAGCGGGCCGCTGACAGAAATTTGCTCTTTATTCATGACTTGAGCCGCAGCTCGGCCTGGCCTAAACGGACATAGAAAGGTTCGAAAGTTAAAATATCTTTCACTCTGTATTCATCGGGGTCATTAAGGACAAGCTCCCCCAGGAGGGCCGCATCCGGAAGGTCAAATCGCTCCGGCACCTGTTTTACCAGGCTGCCCAGAGCGGAGAGTAACTTCTCCCTCAGCTTACGGAACCCTGGCCCTAAACAGATCAATGGCCTGCCGGCTGCGGCATCGGCAAGAGCGGTGCAGAGCTTCTCCGCGCTCAGGGCTACAGGGTGGAACAATTCTTTTGCTTTCGATCCCGGTTCGCCCCAATCATAGCAGGCAGCATAAAACTCCTCCTTGCCGGCATCGAGTACGGCGCATACCGGAAGCCTCCAGGCAGCGGCGCCGAAAGAAAGGGCCTTGAGCGATCCGGCAGCAAATAGAGGTTTTTCTAAGACCCAGGCCAAAGTTTTGGCAGCGCTCGCGGCTATTCTGAGGCCGGTGAACGATCCCGGACCAGCCGCCACCGCTACTCCGCCAAGTTCCGCCAGGGTAAGTCCACAGTCGGCAAGCAGAGATTCGGCGGTCGAGAAAAACCGTTCCGTATGCGCCCGGGGGCTCTCCCGAGTAAAAGAGGCCAAAAGTCCGCTACGGCTGTATAGGGCCACTGAACCGACTGGGGTCGAGGTATCGAGGCAGAGGAGAGGGGAGTAATCCAAGGTTACAGGTTCCTTTCCATCCATCGGGCGACAGTCTTCTCCATCCCGGGCCAGAGGTCTCCCGAAAGGAGCAGCTTGATACCGCGGCGCTCCCGGCCAAGGTTGGACAGATAAATCTCGCACCTTTCGCGTGGGAAAAGATTTATCGCCTTTTCCGGCCATTCCACACAAACCACTCCGCTGCCGGAAAAAAGCTCCTCCAGGCCTATCTCGCGCAGCTCATCCTCACTTTTTATCCGGAAGCAGTCTATGTGGAAAAGGGGGAGGCGGCCTCCAGGATAATGGTTGATTATCGTATATGTAGGGCTGGTGATCGGAACTTCCACACCGAGGCCCGACCCTAAGGCCTGAATAAAAGTAGTCTTTCCCGTGCCCAGGCCTCCGAAAAAGGCGGCGACTCCGGGAGAAACTATCCCCCGGGCAATGGCTCGGCCAAGGGATACTGTCTTTTCCAAACCATCCAGAACGAATGACCATTCCGCTCGCAAAATGCAGCTCCATGATGCCGATTGGACAGGATTTCCTGCCTGATAAATTAAGTATCCTGGATTACAGGCGCAAGAAAGGAAAGAAATACGCCTTGCGGGAATAAAGACATTTAACTCCGGCGGTGGGGAAAAATGTATTGCGGTAACAGCCACTCAGGGAAACTTTTATTCCGGTAAACTCCCTGCAGCCTATATATCACCAGACTTTATGTCCGGCCTTGAGGCTATTTTTTAGTTCTGGCTTTAAAGACCTGAAAGTTGGCCTTGGCTTCATTAACTTTTTCGATAATCCTGATCCAGTTGGAGAACTCGAGGGAGCCGAAATAGGATATAGTAAGATCTTTGGCGTTAAGGTCTATGCTTCTATCGAAAAGATAGATAGCCGAGACCGGAGGTTGTCGGATATAGGCCACCCGGTCATTGAATTTAGGGGAGACGGGGATGACTTCAATGGGTTTGTATTTCTGGCCGTAATTGTAAATCACCAGTTCCTGGGGTTCGTAACGCACTTCCTGCCCTAAGGCGCGGAAATTAACCAGAAAAGGTATGGGGTGCTTAGGGTCCTGTGGATCGTAATTGCGGTTATCGGCAAGGCGGTCTTCGATGAGCTTGTTCAGGTAATCCCTTATCTCTTTGGTGGCGAAGCGGGTTATTCTGTCATCCATCACGGTTACCGTAATCTCCAGATCGCCGCCTCTCATAGTGACCGTTATATCGTTCCTCACCAGCAATCCATCATAATCAGGAGGAACATCTTCATCCTGGGCAACGAGGGGCAGTGTTAAACCTAAAAGGAAAAAGGGGAGTAACAGGAGTCGGACTTTCATCTCTCTCTCCGCTATTGAAGGTATCGAGAAAAACTATCGTTAATTTATTCCAAATCGAAAAATTATCGAATATGAAGCTGCTGTTTACGAAATGTTAAGACGAAATAACAGGCTCAAATATTCAATTTTGAAGATTATTGTATCTCTTGAGTATTCTGTCAAGCAATTTGACAGATTGAGTAACCGGACATATATCCATTTCAGGGGCTCGATTTTGTTTTGCGGCTAGCTAATAAGCTTCGAGTAAGATGCCGAGTCTTAATAACAAAAGAATTCTAGGGTTTCTTTTAAAACGATAAGTCTAGAATTTCCTTTATATGCAGATGAATATGGTTGTTAATAATATTTTGATTGTTATCTTTATAGCAGTTATTAAAACGGAGGATTAAATGTACTGCATATCTAAAAAGCCAATAAGGGCTATTTTGGCGTTTATAGCAATTTTTTTTGGCCTATCTCGTGTTGCAAATGCCCAAATTTTTACCCGACTTGCTTATTCACCAGGTAATACCAGCTCCGGATATTCAATTCTTAATCTTAAGGATAATTCGATTTATTTTACTGCGGAATACAACAGTAATTTCATAAAAATATTTTCAGCGGAAGCAAATACAGAAATCTTCGACCAGCGACTTTCTCCCAATGGGAAATACATTGCCGTAATCGCCCGCGATTTGGAAAGAAAGTATCCTTTTGTGGACGTTCTGGAAGAATACAGAAATACCACGTTTATCCATGGCAAAGATGTTTTAATACTGGATACCAAAGGTGAGGTTCTGATTAAACTTGAGCCTGATTATTTACTGGGCCTGGACTGGAATCCTGAAGGTGATAAATTAATCTGCGTGACTGGAGACTATGAAAAGAATCCCGTGAAAAGCGAATGGCTGCCTGGAGATGCTTTAAGCATCTATGATGTAGCTAGTAAAGAAAAAATCAGTTCTCATGTTGCTCCACAGAATGAGTATTATTGGAATGTTGCCTGGGCTGAACATGATGGTAACATCTACATTGAACTGAGTGTAAAAAAAGAATATGGTTTCTATAGTGGCATATTCAGATATGATTATAAGACCTCTGAACTGGTTCCAACTCCTCTTAATGCGCTAAATATTTCTCCTGATGGTAAATACTGTTTTCATGATATCGTAAATCACGTAAAAAATGGTCATATAGGTTTATACTCGACAAGCACTGGCAATGAAACCCGTTTTATTGTACCGGATAGAATTCTTACATGGAATAATGTGAGCGACCAGGTAAATTACCGAATCTTCACACATCAATTAAAACATTTATCGTGGATTATTGAGGGCGGTAAAACGTATGCAGTCTTGTATAATTTGGCGCCATCAGCATTTTTAGCAAAAATGGGTATTTCTGGATTCTGGAAAGTGGATTGTGAAACAGGGGTATTCGAGGAATTGGCAGCTCCAAAAGGAATTTCCACATATTATAAGTCCCGGAATGATTACCAAATGCCAGCCGGTCTGGAGAATGGTAAACTTATTTGGGCTGTTCCCAATGATAGTGGTGGATTGAAAGCTTCAGCCCTAGATCAATAGGTTAGGTTCTTATTAACTCTTGAAAAGGGGGTGCTTAATCGAGCGCCCCCTTTTCTTTGCAGTTAAATTCGCAGGGAAATCGTGTTAATATTCTATTCATTTATTAAAGTGCATAATCCAAGGCTTTTCTGGTCATAAAAGACGAACATAGTAACTAATCTTCTTCTTTAAGTACTCCGGTGTAAATCCTATCCCGCAATCCGGCCAGAACCCGGCCGGTATGGCTCCTCTCGCAGGATGCCAGGGAATCGGGCAGCCCCTGGAAAACCACCTCGCCGCCCGAGTCTCCGCCCTCGGGACCTAAGTCGACAATCCAGTCGGCATGGGCGATAACCTCGGGATGATGCTCCACTACGATCACCGTATTGCCGGCCTCTACCAGACGGTCCAGCACACGGAGCAGCTTCTTTACTTCCAAGGCATGAAGGCCTGTGGTCGGTTCATCGAGGAGATAAAGCTTTCCCCGGCCGCGCCTGACCAGCCCTCCGAGTATAAGCTGGCGGGCGATTTTCAAGCGCTGGCTTTCACCCCCGGAAAGAGTGGTTGCGCTCTGGCCCAGCCTCAGGTATCCCAGGCCCACAGATTGCAGAACCCAAAGAGGTTTGCCGATCCCGGTATGCTCGCTGAAAAAGGAGATCGCCTCGTTGACAGTCATGTCCAGCACCTCGAGGATGGTTTTACCCTGATAGCGGGCCTTAAGCGCTCTCGGGCCCCAGCGCTTTCCCTCGCAAGCCTCGCAGGGGACAAAAATATCGGCCATGAACTGCATCTCCAGACGCTCGTATCCGGCGCCTTTGCAGCGCTCGCAGCGGCCTCCGGGAGTATTGAAGGAAAAGTCTCCGGCAGCAAGACCCAATCTTTCAGCATCCTTAGTCCCGGCGAACAGCCGGCGTATGTGATCGAAGGACTTGATATAGGT
>Ga0315277_10010568_pt1 | contig 11681 bp, 8 predicted proteins | sample YL17G05_15_MG_FD_203695 | JGI IMG/M metagenome (GOLD analysis project Ga0315277, IMG submission 203695) | Sediment microbial communities from Yellowstone Lake, YNP, Wyoming, USA - YL17G05_15 | ecosystem: Environmental > Aquatic > Freshwater > Lake > Sediment | place: USA: Wyoming | collected...
TGGCGTTGCTTGTCTGGCTGTTGGCATGGTCGGCGGCGCGGCAGGGAGGGAAGGCGTCGCTGATCACTCTGCTGTTCTGTGTCATGTTCTTCACTTACGGCCATATCGGCTTCCGGCTAGGGTTCCCGCCTTGGATGGTCTTTCCCTGGGCAGCGGTTTTCCTGTGCGTCGCCGTCCGAGTCCTATTAACGCGCCGCGACCTCTCTGGCTGGATTCCCGGGGTTAATATCTTTGCCGCCTTCCTCATCATTTCGACAGGGGCTCAAATTGCCTGGGCTCGAACTCATCCGTCCGGAAACGCCCCCAGCCTGACCCAGGTCGACGAGGACGCTAGACTGTCCGCCTTCAAGCCCGACCTCCGGAACGTTCCGGACATCTACTATCTGATCTTAGACCGCTACGCCAATGAAAAAGTCCTAAAACAGGAATTCGGATTTGACAACCACGAATTCCTTGATTTCCTTAGGGCCAAAGGCTTCTATGTAGCCGACGACAGCCGGTGCAATTACCCGCTGACCCATATGTCCCTAGCCAGCTCGCTTAACATGGACTATATCGATCGAGCGCAGGGGGAACGGGCCGTCGGCCCATCGTTCGTCTTCCGGCTTATGAAGAATTCCCGGGTGTTGCGCCTCTTGAAGTCCTTGGGCTATGCATCCATTCATCTGGGCTCCTGGTATGAAGGAACCGGGTTCAACCCGTATGCTGATCTTAATCTGGCAGGGAGCGGGATCCTTCGCTACTTCAACGATTTCTTCCTGAAGTTCGTCGGAACGACGGCCCTTCAGCCGTTATCCTTGGAACACCTCTTTCGTCCCCGTCAACGCGTCCGAAGCCTGCAGCAACTGGCCGAATTGGAGAGAATGCCGTCTAGGAAAGGTCCCAAATTCGTTTTTGCCCATCTCCTTATCACGCACCCACCCAACGTCTTTGGCCCAAACGGCGAGGAATCGCATGCTCGGGGTACGGGAAAGGGTTTCACCTATATCGACCAGGTTCGTTACGCCAACACAAGACTATCGCGGCTCATCGACATTCTAATTTCTGATTCCTCGGCTCCGCCCATCATCATCCTCCAATCAGACGAAGGCCCCAAGCCCGGCGGCGTTGAGCTGAGCAAAGGGAAGAGGAGACGCCTAAGGGGCGCGAGGACGGAGACCTCGGAGCAGAAACAAGTCCATCACCCGATCCTAAATGCCATGGATTTCCCGGGCGTCGATACAAAGGTCTTCTATGCTTCAATATCGCCAGTCAACACGTTCCGCGTACTTTTCAACTTGTACTTTAGCGCCCACTACGGCCTTCTTCCCGACCGGACATGCGATCCGGCGGAGGAAGCGGGCTTCCACGATCCGATTGAATAGGGCATCGGTCTCAAAAGCATAAAAAGATTCGCTTGGGATAAAAACGCAAGGGGTCCGCGTATGCTTCGATTCAGGCAAGCCGGCAAAGAAAAGCTTGACGGCCCGGCTCCCTGGGAATTTTCCATAAAAAAGCTCATCGTCGTGATCGGGCTGGTGGTCGGCACTTGTGGGCAACCTTTTTCCCGGTCCGCACTCGTCCCAGTCGCCGCGAACGCCCCGGAATCGAGCCGGGAGCAACGCATCCGCTGGTGGCGGGAAGCCAAGTTCGGCATGTTCATCACCTGGGGGCTTTACGCCATCCCGGCCGGGGCCTGGAAGGGTCATATCCATCCGGACAACTATTCCGAGTGGATCATGTTCGACGAGAAGATCCCGGTTGTGGAATACGTCCGGCTGGCCGGGCAGTTCGATCCCGTGAGGTTCGAGGCCAAGGCATGGGCGGCGATCGCCTCGAAGGCCGGCATGAAATATGTGGTCCTCACGGCCAAGCACCATGACGGATTCAGCATGTTCAAGACCGCCCTCACGGACTTCAATATTGTCGACGCCACACCGTTCAAACGGGACGTCACGGGGGAGCTGGCGCTGGCCTGCCGGGAGGCCGGCCTCAAATTTGGGTGCTACTATTCCGACGACCGCGACTGGCACCGCCCCCAGGGCCCGGGGAACAGGTACAAACAGACCAACACCTGGGATTATCCCGCTTCCAAGCCGGCGGATTTTGACGCCTATTTCTCCGGGTTCGCCAAGCCCCAGGTCGTGGAGCTCCTGACCGAATACCGGCCGGACATTCTCTGGTTCGACGGCATCGGCATGAAGAGCGACGCCCAGTTCGAGGACCTCTTCCGAACGATCAGGAAGCTCAGCCCGGGATGTCTCATCAACAGCAGGATCAAGACGGTCCTTCCCGTCCTTCCAGACCCGTTCCACTATTGCGATTACCTCACCTTCGGAGACAACGAAATCCTGAAAACCGCGCCAGGGATCGATTGGGAGAATCCGGGCACAATGAACACGACCTACGGTTACAGCCGGAACGACAACGCCTGGATCAGCGCGAGGGAGATCGTCGTCCGGCTCATCGATATCGTCAGCAAGGGCGGCAACTACCTGCTGAACGTGGGCCCCACGGCCGAGGGCCTCATCCCGAAGCCGAGCATCGACCGGCTCGTGGAAGTTGGGACGTGGCTGAGGACAAACGGGGAAGCCATCTACGGTACGTCCCCATGGAGAGTTAGTGGAGAAGGCCCCAGTTTCGATAGGGAAGCCGCCGGAGCGGCACCAGTGTCCTTCGACATCCGCTTCACGGCGAAACCGAGGACCGTCTATGTCCTCTGCCTGACCTGGCCCGAACAGAGCATCCTGATCCGCGCCCTGGGCCGCAAGGCCATGCCCGGGGAGGACATCGCCGCCGCCGGCATGCTCGGATCGAAGGAGGACATCCAATGGCGTCAGACGGACGGCGGGCTGGAGCTGTCCGTCCCAAAGGAAAAGCCGAGCCGATATGCCCTTGTCTATCGGATCGAACTCAAATAAGGGACATGAGAGCGCTGCGCTTTTAGACGCCCGCGCTCCTATTGCCTATCCGATTGCAGTATGTCCTTAGCTTCCTCGGCTCTTTTCCGCTCATAACAGATAAATTTGACTTCGCACGCTGCCGCCAACTATCATTCCCAACGATGGAATGCGCCAAACCCGGTATCGTGAATGCTCATCAAGCCCTTGCCGATCAAGAAGATACCCAAGATATCCGGAAAATGAAATAGCCGGGAGACATCCGTGTTCAATGCATCCGATCTGAAGAGAGGGGACGTTGTCAGGATTGACGGCGATCCGCACATTGTCGAGACGGTCAAGGTCCAAACGCCCTCGGCCCGGGGCGCCATGACGCTCTACAAGATCCGCTTCCGCGACCTCAAGACGAAGCGCAAGATCGACCAGTCCCTCCGCGGAGACGACGTGCTGGCCGAGGCCGATTTCGAGCGGCGGCCGGTCCAATATCTGTTCGGGGACGCCTCCAGCATCACCTTCATGGACCTCCAGGACTACAGCCAGTTCACATTGGCCAAGGACGAGCTCGAGGACGAATGGCCCTATCTCACCGAGGGCGTCGAAGGGCTTATCGCGATCTCGTCGGAGGGCCGTGTCCTGGGCCTTGAGATGCCGACGTTCATCAACCTCGAGATCGTCGAAACGCGGCCGTCCGTAAAGGGGGGGTCGGTTACGGCCAGGACAAAACCGGCTACTCTTTCTACGGGTCTCGTCGTCCAGGTCCCCGAGTACATGGCGGTCGGTGAGGTCATCCGCGTCGACACGCGAACGGGGGAGTACTTTTCCAAGGCTTGATGAAGAACAGCGGCTGCAGCTATCCGGATTGGATTTCTTGGGCTGACGAAGGCGTCACGGTGGCGTCCTTCTATGCCGGCCGCTATACCCACTCCACTGAGGAGGAATGGCGGCGCAGGATCGAAGCCGGCCAGGTCCAGCTCAACGGGCTTCCGGCCTCGCCGGACGACCTGCTGACCCGGGGCGACTCCCTCCTCTACCATCGCCTTCCCTGGGAGGAACCCGATGCTCCCACGGACTTCGCGATCCTGTTCGAGGACGACGACGTCCTGATCCTTTCGAAACCCTCCGGTCTGCCGGTCCTCCCCGGCGGTTTCTTTCTGGAAAATACGCTGCTCCATCTGGCCCGCGAGCGTTACGGCTCCACTTGTTCGCCTCTCCACCGGCTCGGCCGAGGCACGTCCGGGGCCATTCTGTTCAGCCGCAACGCCCCCTCCGCGCGCTCGCTAGCCAAGGCGATGTTCGAGCGGCGCATCCTCAAAGTCTATCTGGCCCTGGCGTCGGGGACCGGGATGCCGGACGCCTTCACGGTCGACGCGCCCATCGGGCCGGTCCCGCACAAGCTGCCTACTACTGTCAACGCCTACCGCCCCGACGGCCGTCCGTCAATAAGCCGAGTCCGCGTCATCCGCAGGCTTCCCGATGAGAATGCGGCGCTCCTCGAAGTGACCATCCCCACGGGGCGCCCCCACCAGATCCGGATCCATCTCAGCTACGCAGGATACCCGCTTGTCGGCGACCCGCTCTATCGACCGGGGGGAATTCCCCGTACTGAGGGCGCCGAGGACGAGTGGACGACGACCCCCGGGGCGACAGGCTATCTCCTCCACTCCTGGAAGATCCGTTTCCCCCATCCGGCCAAGGGCGAGGAGGTCGAAATCATTAGCCCTCCTCCCCCCCTGCTTGACCCGGCCCAAGTTTGGGATACTTAATCAAATCTCTCTTCCATGATTGCGAAAGGCAAGCCCTACTTGATGGACTTCAGGTAATAAATCTCCCCATTCCCGGGGGTGCCGTCTTCCCAGACCACGTGAAGATCACCGGAGGCAGCAGCGGCGATAGACGGATAATAGGATCCACCCGACGTCCAAGTGAGCCTTTGGCTATTGGGCCAGGTGGCTCCCCCATCCGTGCTTGTCTTGTAATAGATCTCCTCGTTCCCGGGCGTATCGTCCTGCCAGACGACATGGAGGTCACCGGAGGCATCAATGGCCAGGGCAGGATACCCGGAAAATCCCGAATTCCAGGTAAGCCTTTGGCTTGTTTTCCAACTGGCTCCCCCGTCCAGGCTCTTCCTGTAATAGATCTCCGCGTTCCCCGGCGAGTGGTCGTAATAGATGACATGGAGAGCAGCAGGGGCATCGGCACAAACGGCCGAAACATAGGAATTGCCCGAAGTCCAGGTGAGCCTTCGGCTTGTTGTCCAGTTGGCTCCGCCATCCGTGCTCTTCTTGTAGTAAACCTGCCAGTACCCGGGCGTTGCACCGTGCCAGACGAGATGAGGATTGAGCGAGGAATCAACGGCAATGGCCGGGCTTTCGGAATAGCTCGAAGTCCAGGTGAGCCTTTGGCTCGCTGTCCAGGTCGCTCCCTCATCCGGGCTCTTCTTGTAATAGATCTCCCGGTTCGTGAGCGTATGCTCCTGCCAGGCCACATGAAGCGTGCCGGAGGAATCAACAGCAATGGCCGGCGCTGTCGAATAGCCCAAAGTCCAGGTGAGCCTTTTGCTCACTGTCCAGGTGGCTCCCCCATCCGTGCTCTTTTTGTAATAGATCTCCGCGTTCCCGGGCGTGTCGTCGGACCAGGCCACGTGGAGATGGCCGAGGGAATCAACGGCAACGCCCGGAGCATAGGAACCGCCCGAGGTCCAGGCAAGCCTATTGAGCGCTGTCCAGGTGGTTCCTCCGTCCGTGCTTTTCTTGTAATAGATCACACTCTTCCCGGGTGTATTATCTTGCCAAAGCACATGGGGATTTCCGGAGGGATCAACAATAATAACCGGCATGTTGGAAAGGCCCGAAGTCCAGGTGAGCCTCTTGGCCGGTGTCCAGTCGGCCTGGGCTACCTGAGCGAAAAGAAAAAATCCGATCGCCAAAATCAGCAGCCACATCCGTTTCATTTCGCCCTCCTCCATAGCATGAAGTTTTCAAGAGGCGTTGGTTGGCTAAAAAAATCCTCCCCGACTTGCATAATAGCCTTGTCCCTTTTTCTATTCTAAGATATATGCCCAGGGGAAGGCAAAGTCAAGGGGACTTTGCAGACGATAGAGCCCTCCGGTAAAATAGAAGGGGGAGAGAAGTCATGGGCATTTCCGGTTACGACGTCATAATCATCGGAGGCGGCGTGATGGGCAGCAGCCTGGCCTATCATCTTCTCCAGGACGGGCTGGACGGGTCAGTGGCGGTCCTGGAAAAGGATCCCACCTATAAGTATGCCTCGACGGCGCTCAGCGCGGGAGGCATGCGTCAGCAGTTCAGCACCAAGGTCAACATCGACATCGGGCTCTACAGCATCGATGTCATCGAGCGGTTCGATGAGGAGATGGCCGTAGGCGGGGAAAAAGCCAACGCCGAGTTTCGGCAGGTGGGGTATCTTTTTCTGGGCGCGGAAAACAACTGGGAAACCCTAAAAAAGCAATATGAACTCCAGAAGAGCTTGGGCGTCGATGTGGAGCTATTGACGCCTGAAGACATTAAAAAACTAATTCCTCACCTGAACGTGGAGAGTTTGCTCGGCGCTTCTTTCGGGCCGCGGGCCGGGTACACGGATCCCTACGGAATACTCCAGGGCTATCTTCGCAAGGCCAGATCATTGGGGGCTAATTATATTCACGACGAAGTGACCGAGATCCTTCGGCAGGGGGATCGGGTCACCGGCATTAAAACAGCAAAGGGAGAAAGGATTGATGGCCAGGCTGTGGTGATCGCGGCCGGGCCTTGGGCGGCTGATGTAGGAGCCATGGCCAAGGTGGAGCTCCCGGTGGATCCTTCGCCCAGGATGGTTTTTCACTTCGACCCGGCCGAGAAATTCGATTATGTCCCGCCCTTCTTTTTCAGCCCGCATGGGCATTGGTGCCGGCCCGAGACCGGCCATCAATTCATTTCGGGAAAGGATAGAGAAGTCGAACCCGGCTACCGCTTCGAGTGGGACCGGCAGTACTTCGAAGATTCCGTGTGGCCGGAACTGGCCCGGTTGGTGCCTTCCTTCGAGCGCCTGAAATTGGCGCGCGGCTGGGGAGGTCTCTACGAGGTCAACCGGCTGGATCACAATGCACTGCTGGGGACCTATCCGGGTGTCGAAGGACTCTATGTGGCCGTCGGCTTCAGCGGACACGGCCTGATGCAGGCTCCGGCCGTGGGCAAAGGGATGTCCGAACTGATCCGGACGGGCCGCTATCAGACGATCGACCTCGCTCCCCTGGGAGCAGATCGCATCTTCACGGGCCGCCGGGTTGTCGAAGAAGCCGTCTTTTAGAAAGAACATCATCAAAAAGATAAAATAAAACCCGGAGGAATCCAGAAAGACAGTCCCCCGTGGGACAGTCACTTTCAAGGACGGTTTTGGCTATTTCTTCTTCGGCGCGCTCAGGACGGCACCGGCCTGCTTGAACTTGGCTTCAACCGCGACACCCGAGGCATCAAGGATGAACTCCAGGGCCGCGTTGGGAGCTCCCTTGATGGTGAATTCGGTCCCCTTGTAAGGGACGAGCTCCATTTCGGGCTGGCCGGAGACGACGACAATAAGCGTGTTCTCGCCCTTGATCTGGACAGTGAAGAGCTGACCCTGGAGCTCGTACTGACCGCAGAACTTCTCCAGGAAGCTCCGCTCGCTCATCTTCTTGTCGGGGAGCCGCGCGAAAACGATGTCCTTCACGGTCGGCTCGAGCTGAACGGAGGCGCTCATGACGTTCCCCTTGATGTCCAACCCGAACGCCACCTTGGTGGTGCCGCTTTCGGGTTCCTGAGGATCCTTGAGCTCGAAGACATCATAATGGTAGTGACTCAGGATGAAATCCCGGCCGTTATACTTGGCCTTGAGTCCGTCCCCGTCCTTTGCCACAGAAACGGTTCCATAACCGGGATGGGCGTATTCCCCCGCGTAGTCATCGAGAGCGTGGGTCGGCTTTGTGCTGGGCTGCCGGTCCTTGTCTGCCTCCTTCTGAGCCTTCTCCCCTTCCGCCTTCATCTTGTCGATGATCTCCTTGAATCGCGGGCCCCAGGGCTTCTGGTCCAACCCGAGGAGACGGTCGTAGATGTTGAACATGGCGGCATAGGGCAGGAACGTCCCGTTGAGGTTTGTCAGGATGACCAACCCCATATTGTCCCGGGGCATAAACGATACCATAGCCGAGAATCCGTCGATGTTGCCTCCATGGTGGAGCACCGTGTGCCCACGGTACGAAGTCATGAACCAGGCAAGACCGTAGCTCGGGTAGTAGATCTCCGGGAAATTGGACAGAAGTAGGAAGATCGGATCCTGGACGACCATCTGAGGCGACTGGATCTGGGTCATAGAAGCCTCGGAGACGACCGGCTTGTCGCCGAACTTGCCTTTGTTCAGGTTGAGCATCACCCAATTGGCCATGTCCACGACGTTGGAGTTGATCGACCCTGCCGGTCCGATGGTGTCGATATTCCGGTAGGGGATCTCCTCGACCTTGTCCTTTTTTTCGCCGTAGGGCAGTGAATGATCGGGCGCCGCTTTCATGTCTTCAATGGAAAAGCCGCTGCTCGTCATGCCCAGGGGCTCAAAGATCCGCTTCCGGGTGAACTCTTCCCAGGTCGACTGACTGAGCGTGCCCACGAGGTACCCGGCGGTCAGGAACATCAGGTTCTGATACTGCCAGACGGCCCGGAACCCCTGGTTCGGCTCGAGGTAGCGGAGCCGGTCAAAGATCTCGGCGCGGGAAAAGGGAGAACCGTACCACATGGCCTCGTGACGGGGCAGCCCGGAGCGGTGGCAGAGCAGGTCCCGCGGCGTCATCCGCTCGGTGGCGAAATCGTCCCAGAGCTTGAACGTCGGCAGGTATTCCCGGACCGGCTTGTCCCATTCAACCTTTCCGTCATCGACCAGGATACCCATCGTGGTGGCGGTGAAGGCCTTGGACGACGACCCTATGGCGAAAAGGGTCTGGGGAGTGACCTTCAGGTTATTCTTCACGTCCCGCAAACCGAAGCCTTCGGACAGGATGACTTTTCCGTCCTTGATGATGGCTACGGCCATCCCCGGAACTTTCCATTCGGCCATGGCTTTGGCGATGAACTCGGGAAATCCCTTGAGCTGCGCCTTGGGATCGACCGGCTTGGCGCCGGGAGCGGGCAGAGCCAGGAAGAAGACAAGGATGGCGACACTGAGAATCATTAGCCGTTTTTTAAACAACAAGCACCTCCAGAAAAATGACATTATCCAGTTATACGAAAAAGAGCGGAGGCAAGTTCAACAGTCAGCCGATCCGCCTCCTGAACTCCCGATCATGGCGTTGACCCGGGCTGCCTCGGGGCAACAATAGTAAAGGGAATATCCCTGGAGACGGACTGTCCCGAGTTTTCGTCGGTGACGGCAGCCCTTAGGACATATTCCCCCGGTTCGAAGTTCTTCAGCCGGAAGGAAGTCCGGATCTGGCAGTCTTTTTGGGCCGAAGGAGCGATCGGCGGAGCCGGCAGGCGGGCCACGACTTTCCCGGCCTGGATGAATGCATATTCCGCCCGCAATTTATTCATCCCGGAAGCCTCGCCCAGGCTTAAGTTGTACACTTCAAAATAGAGGCTCATCCCGTCTCCGACCCGGAAAATCTTCTCGATATCGGCCCGCAGAACGGCCTTCCCGAGGCCCTCCCCTTGTCCTCCCGGCCGGCTTTCCGCCTGGACTTCTTCCTTGGACAGGATAATGTCGCTCATGGCAGGACCGTCCGCCGAAAAATCGGGAATGGAAACCGGCTGATGGGATGTCCCGACCTTGCCGCTGTAGTTGTCGAGGACGAGCAGGTGGACCCGGTATTCCCCCGGTTCAAGCGAAAAAGAGGTATGGAACCGGAAGGGTGTATCCAGGAGCCCGGCCAACTCGGTCGCCGCCTTCCGGAAATTGAGGTCCTTGCTGGCCTCGAAGACAACCTGGCCGAGGGAGTTGCTGACGTTTATGGTCAGGTTGAGGGAGAAGAAATAATCGAATTCGCTCCGTTTTGAGGGGAGTGAGGCATAAGGGATCGAAACGACAAGGGGAACGAGCGTTTGCTTTTCCGTCCCCTTGAAAGAGAAGGTCCCGGATTGGAAGGGGACGAGGTTATAGTTCACCTGGGTCGTGATCACCCCCTTGAGCTTCTCCAGGTTTTCAAAGGGGTTCTTCAGGGCTTCGGAGACCGTCTCCAGATAGTTGAACTGGAACGTCATGTCGTTCATGTCGAAGGCTTCATTCCTTCCCTCGTCCGTCCTGAACGACTGCTGGAGCACATAATTCCCGGTCCCGAACTTATCGACGAACGTAATCTCCAGGTTATACGGGAGATTGGGGTTGGGGAGATCCCAGTATTGCCAAGTTTCCTTAGGTCCCTGGGACATGGTCAGGGCCGACGTCGAGGGGGTCAGGTCCCTCTGCATTTCTTTGGGCGGACCGAGAAGGATATAGAACCGGCCGCGGTCGGTTTTCCAGCCCGGGATCCCGCCCGCGCCGAAAAACTTGTTGGCCAGCGCGATCCTCCGGTAATACTCGAGCTTGAACTCGTTTTCGGGCGTCCGAGGATTTGGGTCGCGTTTTGCCCAGAAGCTCTCGATGAACCGCCCGCGGTCCAACTCCGTCGGCAGGCTGAGGAAAACTTCCTTTTCCCGGGCTGTTATTATGTACGGGACGACCTCTTCCACCCATTGCTTCGACGCCTCGCTCAACGGCTCCTTGACCTGCGCGGGCGCCGCGCTTAAATCGCTGACTGCGCCGACCTTGCCGGGAAGGAGGAAAACGGTCAGGAGAGCCAAGCGAAGGATGACTCTGAGGGCTTTGTGGATCATGCTCCTATTTCAATTGTTTTTCGAGCTCTGCGATCATCGTCTTGACCGCGCCGGCTTCCGGGGCGTTCGGCTCCAGCCTGAGGAACTCCTGGAACGATTTTATCGCCTTGTCGAAACCCTGGAGCCTGATCGCGGCCAGGCCGACCTGGTAGTGGGCCGAAGCGTTGTCCGGCTTGAGCGCGATGGATTTCTCGAAAGCGGCCAGGGCCTCTTCATTCTTTCCCAATCTATAGAAAACCAATCCGAGGTTATAGTGAGCCAGCGCGCTTTCGGGATTGAGGGCGATGGCCTTGGAGAAGCTTTCCTTGGCTTTTTCGCTTTCGCCTTTAGCGAAATAGCATTCACCCAAGGCAAATAGGGACTCCACGGACCGGGGGTTGAGCTCGGCTGCTTTCTCCAAGGCCGGGATGGCCGGATCGACCTCCCCTTTTTTGAGAAGGCTCAACCCGAGGTTGAAGTAGCCTTCATATTGCGCTGGATACCGTTCGATGACCTTGCGGAAGTGTTCGGAGGCCTCATCGTATTTGCCGGCTTTGAACAGTCCGGATCCCGCCGCCATGTCCTCGTCTTTGTCCGGCACCGCGAGCGGCTTCTTGAGCTTGATCTCAAGGCTTTCCCTCATCCCAAACCGGACCCGGGCGGCGGATTCCGCCGTCACATACCCTTCGGACTCGACCGTGAGCTTATACGTTGTCGGCGGTATTCCCACCTTCATGAACTTTCCGTTCTTGTCCGTACTGAGGACAAAGTTGAGCCCCCTCTCTGGGTCGGAAAGGGTCAACCTGGCATCTGCGACCGGCTTCCCCTCCTCGTCGGTTACTACGCCCTGAACAGCGGTCTCCTGGGCAAGGACCGATCGGGGACCTAAGAGCATCAGACTCGCAAGTCCGGAGAGGAGAAAAGCGCCCAGCACCGTGACCTTAGTTCGCATGGCCGCCTCCATGGCACAGTTCATTTCAAGGGATCAATATAC
>Ga0315277_10010569_pt1 | contig 11680 bp, 9 predicted proteins | sample YL17G05_15_MG_FD_203695 | JGI IMG/M metagenome (GOLD analysis project Ga0315277, IMG submission 203695) | Sediment microbial communities from Yellowstone Lake, YNP, Wyoming, USA - YL17G05_15 | ecosystem: Environmental > Aquatic > Freshwater > Lake > Sediment | place: USA: Wyoming | collected...
CCAGCATGACCAGCTCACTAGCAGCAACAGCAGGGCCAGAAGAAGCACCCGCCGCCATCAGCTACGATCAGGCGGCCAAGGAATTCCTCGACTACGTGCGCCACTACCGCGGGTACTCGCCCTTGACGGTGCGAGCCTACGGGACCGATCTGCGGATGTTCCGGGAGTTCCTCGAAAGCCGGCTGGGCCGGGTCCCGTCCCCGGCCGAAATCAAGCGGGAGCAGATCATCCAGTTCGGCGTCAGCCGTAAGGGCGCCGCCCCGCTCACGCTCCGGCGCAAGTATGCTTGCCTGGCATCACTGTTCGGCTTCCTGCAGGACATGGGGTACCTGCAGGGCAATCCCGCTCGCCGGCTGCCGCTGCCCCGGGTCTCAGAGTATGTGCCGGTGTTCCTGAGCGAGGAGATGGCGCAGCAGCTGATTGCTGCCGCCGATACCCCCTGGACCAAAGCCATGGTGGTACTGCTGCTGTCCACCGGCATCCGCCGCTCAGAGGCGGTCGGCATCACCCTCGACGACCTGAACCTGGAAGAGCGGCAGCTGCTGATCCGGGGCAAGGGTGATAAGGAGCGGGTGGTACCCCTCACCGATCAGGCTGTGGAAGCTATCCAGGCCTACCTCCCCCATCGCACCAAGAGCGAGAGCCGGCACCTTTTCGTGAGCGCCTGGAAGGGCCATCCTATCCACGGCCGCTGCATCAACCGCATGCTGAAGATCGTCATCGAGAAGGCGGGCCTGGCCGGGCAGGGGATCACGCCCCACAAACTGCGCCACACCTTCGCCACCCACCTCATCCGCAATGGAGTGGACATTCGCACCGTCCAGGAACTGATGGGGCATTCCGAGCTGGAGACTACCGCAAAGTACCTGCACTCAGATACGCGCACAAAGCAGGCCGCGGTGGGGAAGCTCAATGGGTTGTTGGGCACCAACTCAGCGGCAGAGCCATCGCAGCCGCCGGCGATAGAGGACCACACCGATCCACGTCATCAACAAGCCCGTTAGCATCAGCTTAGCCACGGCGATGAAGATCAGGTGGACTTCCGGGGAAGCCCACCAAGCAGCGGGGATGAAGCGAAGCCTCCCCGTCACCCGTCCCATGTATGCAGCCCAAGCTGCCATAAGCCAGGCCGACGCGATCAGCACCACCCAACCCAGTGAGAAAACGAGAGCATCAAGCCTCCGGGTAGCATCCTGCATTCTGCCTCACCTCCTCTCACCAGCCATTCTAACACAAGAACTGGCCTCCTGGCGCTGTCGGGTCAGGCCGTAACCAGCCGCGCTCAATGCCGGCCCAAGTGGGCCGGGAACGGCGCTTACAGTGCCACTCGGACCTCCAACGGGCGCTTGACGTCTACACAGGTGCGCATCTCGCGCAACAGAGGATCTCCGGGCAACAGAGTACCGAACTGAGCAAGAGCCTGCGATGGAGTCGCGCCGGGAAGTCGTGGTATAGTGCAGTAGGCGGCTGAGGCTCGTCTGCATCCGCGCGCTTAGCGGGACATGACGTGCCCAGCATCGAACCGATCCTGCGAACACTGAGGCGACCACAAGTAGCCGGTATTGCGACAGCTTGGCGGCTCGAAGCAGGATCCGCCTGAGACGCGTGAACGCGGCTTCGGCGTCGTCCGGCGGCTGCGGGTGGTCGCCGGCAGACCAGGCGGCACGCGTCATCTTACGCGGAGGACATTTGATGGCGTCACCAACATATGCCGTTCTTGGGGCCGGCAGGCAGGGAACTGCTGCCTGCTATGACCTGGGTCGCTGGGGTGGCGCGACCAGGGTCATCCTGGCAGACCGCGAACTTGAGCTGACCGAGCATGCAGCACGCCGCTTGAACGACCTGCTCGGGCGCGCAGTGGTGGAACCATTGACTGTGGATGTCACAGAAACGAAGGAGATCGAGCATCTGCTGACCGGCGTAGATGCTGCTGTCAGTGCAGTTCCCTACTACTTCAATCTAGACATCACGCGAGCGGCCGTCCGGGCCGGATGCCACGTCTGCGACCTAGGTGGAAGCACCGACATCGGTCGCCAGCAGCATGCGTTAGATGGTGACGCTCGCGCGGCCGGCATCAGCGTGATCCCGAACTGCGGCCAGGTCCCGGGGATGGGAACCACGCTGATGGTCTATGCGATGGAGCTACTGGACGAACCGGTTGACGTGTTCATGTGGGACGGCGGCATTCCCCAGAACCCGAGGCCGCCGCTCAACTACCTGCTAACCTTCAACATCGCCGGCCTGACGAATGAGTATGCTCAGCCGGCGGTGTTCCTCAGGGACTGGAAGATCACTGAAGTGGAACCGATGACAGAACTGGAGACGGTTGAGTTTCCAGAGCCGGTTGGCACACTCGAGGCGTTTGTAGCCGGTGGCGGGACCGACACGATGCCGTGGACCTTCGAGGGGCGCCTGCGGACACTTCAGAACCTAACGCTCCGCCATCCGGGGAGCCTGGCCCAACTTCGGGCGTTCTACGATCTGGGGTTGTGGGACCTGACGCCGATCGAGGTTGGGGGCGTGGAGGTCGTGCCGCGGGATGTGTTCCACGCGCTGTTCGAGCCGAAGGTGACGCATCCGGAGGACAGAGATCGGGTCATCGTGCGCGTGAATGCCATAGGCAAGAAGGGCGGGCGCGACGCGGAGGCGATAGTGCAGGTGATCGATGAGTACGACCCCGAGACGGGCTTCACCGCGATGGAGCGCTGCACGGGCTGGAGTGCGGCGATCGTGGCCGAGATGATGGTACGGGGGCAGACCCGGCTCGGCGCGGCAGGAGTCGAGGTCCAGGTCCCGGCCGATCTATTCGTGGAGCAGCTGCGCGAGCGTGGCATCGAGGTAGATGAGGAAGTGCGATACTCCTAGAGACACGAGCCTAGTCGGTAAGGCGGGAAGAGCACGCACGATCGCAGGCTGTCAGGGACGAGCACTCACGGATAGGCATGATGATGCAAAGTGATTGGAGGTAACCGTTCACATGAGAGTAGGCATCGTTGGCGGCACGGGCAACATTAGCACGGCGATCGTCAGGCTGCTCGTGCGGCAAGGCCACGAAGTAACGTGCTGCACTCGTGGCAAGAGCGGTGCTGCACCTGAGGGGGCCCGCCTCATCCATGGTGACCGGTCGGACCGAGCGACCTTTGAGCGCACGATGCAGGAACAGGCTTTCGACGCCGCGATCGATATGATCTGCTTCACCCGGGAGGATGCGGAGAGCAGTCTGCGCGCGTTCCGCGGAGTCAGCCATCTAGTCTACTGCTCCACAGCGGACACCTACGGCATACAGCGGGACTGGCTGCCCGTCACCGAGGATCACCCGCTGCGTCCTACGACTGACTATGCGAGGAACAAGGCAGAGGCCGACGCCGCGTTCCTGTCGGCCTACTATTCCGAGGCGTTTCCGGTCACGATCATCAAACCAGCCACCACCTACGGGCCGAAGCTGGGGCTTCTTCGCCAGATCTCGTGGGACTTCACCTGGATCGACCGCGTGCGGAAGGGGAAACCGATCATCGTCTGCGGGGACGGGAACGCCATCCACCAGTTCCTACACGTCGACGACGCGGCGCTATGCTTCGCCAATGTGCTCGGCAAGGCTCACTGCATCGGGCAGATCTACAATATGGTGAATAGAGGCTTCATCACGTGGGCGGACTACCACCGACTCGCGATGAAGGTGCTGGGCCGGGAAGTGGACCTGGTCGGTGTACCGCTACAGGACCTGGTCGCGATCGGAGTTCCCGGAAGCGACATCCTTATAGAGGATTTCGCGCATCACAGCTACTTCAGTGCGGAGAAACTGTTCCGGGATGTTCCGGAGTTTCGTCCGGTGGTATCGCTGGAGGCGGGCATGCGCCAGGTTCTGGAATCGATGGACAGAGAGGGTCGGGTCCCTGACTCGGACCAGGTGGACTGGGAGGATCGCATCATAGCCGCGCAGCGGACCGTGAGAAACGTCAGGTTTGTTTGAGCCACTTCGACTGCTATGGCGCACGTCGTTGTACTTCGCGCCCCCAAGACGGCAGGGCTAACCTTAACGGGGAACTGGGCGAACGTATGCAATACGCGGGTCCTTTCAGTGCTCCCGGGCAATGGTATAAGGGGAACCTGCACACCCACACGACCCAGTCAGATGGAAAGCTGGACCCCCTGACTACTGTGCAGCGCTACCGAGCCGCTGACTACGACTTCCTCGCGCTAACTGACCATGACAGGATAACACCAACTGCTGATCTGTCAGGTGAAGGGATACTCCTGCTGCTGGGCGTGGAGACTAGCGCGAAACGACATGAGATCGCTGATGAAGCTCATGTGGTTGCATTCGGCCTACAGAAGCCAGGCGGGCTACCTCGCTCAGCAGGTGTTCAGGCTGTCATCGACTGGGCACGGGAACATGGCGGCGAGGCGATTATCGGGCATCCGTACTACTCAGGCATGGACGCTCGCGAGCTAGCAGAGTGGGACAACTACCTGGGAGTCGAGATCTTCAACACCGGTTGCCACTTTCTCGGCCGGGGCTATTCGACTGTGCACTGGGATGGGTTGCTGTCGCGAGGCCGAAGCGTCTGGGGATTCGCCACGGACGACGCTCACCACACCATCGAGGAGGATCAGCCGATGGACACAGCCCAAGCCTGGATCATGGTGAAGGCCCCTGAGCTCACACGTGAGGCGCTGCTTGCGTCAATGAGAAGGGGGTTGTTCTACTCCTCGTGGGGGCCGGATATCTACGAGGTCAGCATGAGCGACGGAGTCATCAGGGCGCGGACCTCCCCTGCGAAGGTCATCAGCTTCGTGACCGACTCATGGTGGGGGCACAGCAGCTTCGCGATGGATGGAGGTACGCGCACCGAGGCCATCTACCGGCCGGAAGGCACGGAGCGGTTCGTGCGCGTCGAGTGCCACGACGCGGACGGGCGGTCTGCCTGGTCCAACCCGGTATTCCTGCGGGATGCCAGCTTCGCGAGTTGAACCTTGGCTGCATGATAAAGAAGCGCATACCCGTAGTGCCGACGTGAAGCACTCGTCCGGCTTCCGGGCGTCGCGCAAGATTCTACCCCATATGACAAGAGGGGCCAAGTGCTTCTCGCCTCCGCATGAAGTACCCTCTTCTTGGGTGGCGGCGTCCCCACTGACCACGGCGAGCGTGCGATTCCCCTGGGGGGGCCTTGTTAAGGCCCCCCCAGGGGGAGAAGAATCTGAAAGGGTAGAAAATGCAGGAAAAGCAGAGTAGTAGGCCAGCCCGTATGAGTCGAGTCACAGTGTTGTTGCTCAGTATGCTACTCATCGTCGGAGGCGTTCTGTCGGCTTCCGCCGCCAACATCCCCCCGACGGTGACCATCACCGATCCTGCCTCCGGCAGTTGCTATACGCCGTCGGCCAAGGTCACGGTTTATGCCACCGCTGCCGATAGCGATGGCAGCATCACCAAAGTGGACTTCTATCTGCTCTTCCTGGGAGTCTACTACCTCCAAGACGGCATTCTGGCGGCAACCGACACCGGAGCTCCGTATCACTGCACGCTGTCGAGTCTGGGCGTCGGGTCGTATTCCCTCACGGCCAAAGCCTATGATAATCTAGGCGCGGTCACTACCTCGGCCGCGGTTCCCATCACGGTAGCCAGCGACGGCGGCCACAATCTGTATTTCGGCTACCTTCACTCCCATACCGTCGCCTCCGATGGTCAAAAGACCGCCCTCCAGGCCTATGACCAGGCGAAGGCGAGCTACTGCGACTTCCTGGGTCTCTCCGATCACTCGGGTTTTACCACCACACTGGAAGAAATAAAGCACGGCAAACCTCTGGTTTCGTCCATGGCGGAATGGACGCAGTTGCAGGCGGACGCCAATACAAAAAACGTGGATGGCACGTTCGTCGCGATTGCCGGCTATGAGTGGGGCTCCCCTAATAGTCATATTGGGATCTTTGACACGACCACCCTCTACACCGGCCACGACTTCAACGACTTCTGCACCTGGATCGCCGGCACCAACGCCATGGCGATATTCTACCACCCCTACACTTCGAAGGACCTGTGGTTTGAACATGCTCCGGTCGCGAATTTCGTCAACATGGAGTTGTGGAACTGGGGGGATAACATTTACTATGACGACCCGGGGACCCGCATTGACGGCTTCTACCCGAACGACGGTGGGATGAACTTTTATAACGAAGGCTTGCTGCGCGGTTGGCGCTACGGCGCTGGCGGCGGCGAGGATGCGCATGATGGCGAATTCGGCCAGCAGGGCGAGTCCACGGTAGGCGTCTGGGCGCCTTCGTTAACGCGAGAAAATATCCTTAATGCCTATCGCCGGGGAACTACCTACAGCGTCGTGGGGGATACCCGGAAGACTACCTACAGCGTCGTGGGAGATGTGGGGTATAGATCAAGCGAAAGCGAATACGCCACCGGCAAGCGGCTGCGCCTCTCGTTCCGCATGGACGGCAACCAGATGGGCTCGAAGATAGCCCCGGGGGATCACAGCGTCGCGATCTCCCTGAGCGATGATGACCCCGCCAAGACCTTCGCGCGCGTGCAATTGCTCAAGAACGGACAGGTCATTGAAACCTGGACCCCTTATACCTCTACCTTCAATACAACTTACAGTGTGACGGGTACTGTTGCGGGCGATTACTTCTACATCACCGCTGCGCATACGCTGGATGCCCACGGAAAGATCACCAACGGGGCGTTCTCCTCGCCGATCTTTGTCGCCGGCGAGCTTTCCTCCGCTCCGGCGGCTCCGACGATGGAGTGAACCCCTTTGACTGGACAGTTCAGGGGGTCGCGATAAGTACCCTCTGACGAGCTGTTTTCAGGTTGTGCTCGAACTCGGCCGGCGTCAGGTAGCCCAGGGCTGAGTGGAGTCGCTCTCGATTGTAGATCTGCTCGATGAAGGCCGCACCGGGCGGGTCACCCGCTGGCGTTCCGGAGAGATGGCCTTGCGCTGGGCGGCGGCGGCCGCGCTGGAGACGGAGCGGAACTTCCGCAAGATCATCGGCCATGAAGACCTGTGGATGCTGAAGGCGGTACTGGACGAAGGCCGACTGCTAAGCGAGGAATCGCAGAATCCTGTTGACAGCGGCCGCGTCGCGGCCTAACATACACCAGAGAGTCCGCCCAACCTTAACACTACGGGCGGGACATAATCTGACTGGCTGCGAGGAGGTACAGAGTGAACATGCGATACCGAGCCGCGAGACTCCCGGCCGCAACGGCGAACGTCCTCGCGGTCTCCCTGCTCATCTCCCTGGCGGGGTGCGCATCCACCGCGGCGCCGCGCTCGGACGCGCCCGCGCGCGTTGGGCCGCTCGGCGACGGCGGACAGGTTGTTGCCACCAGCCAACTCATTCACCCCGCCGGCGCTTCACTGCAGTTCGGAGGCCGACCGGTCGACCTCGTCCTTTCGCCCGACGGCCGGACGCTTTTCGTCAAGGATGACCGCGGGCTGGTCGTGATCGACACGCAGCAATGGAAGATCCGCCAGGAGACTAAGTTCCCGCGCGGTGGCGGCTCTATGCACGGCCTGCTTGTCACGCGCGACGGCGCGCGCGTCTATGCGACGACGGCGTCGAACCAGCTCTGGGAGGCGAAGGTCGGCGTCGACGGCATACTCACCTGGGGCCGCTGTGTCGATCTCGCCGGACCCGGCGGCGACGCAGACGGCGGCCATGCCTCCTGCCTTTGGGGCATCGCCCTCTCGCCGGACGAGAAGACCATCTATGTTTGTCTCTCACGCAACAATAGCCTTGCCGTCGTCGATCTCGACGCGAGTAAGCTGGTACGCGAGATCCCGGTCGGGGTCGCACCCTACGACGTGCTCATCTCCGCCGACGGCAACACCGCCTATGTCAGCAACTGGGGCGGCCGCCGCCCGGCGAAGGGCGACCGGACCGCCATGTCCTCAGGCACAGATACCGTGGCCGATGCGCGCGGCATTGCCTGCAGCGGTACGGTTTCCTTCATCGACGTCAAGAGTGGCAAGGATCTGGCACAGGTCGCGGTCGGTCTGCATCCCGCAGACCTGAAGATGAGCAGCGACGGACGCGCCCTCTATGTCGCCAACGCCAACTCCGACACCGTCAGCGTCATCGATGTCCCGGCGCGCAGGCTGGCCGAGACCATCCTCGTGCGGCCCGACCCGACGCTGCCGTTCGGCAGCGCCCCCAACGGCCTCTGGCTCAGCTCGGACGACAAGACCCTCTACGTCGCCAATGGCGGCAACAACGCCGTCGCCGTGGTGTCGCTCCGGAGAGGCACGCGCGGCCACAGCGCCATTCTCGGCTTCATCCCAGCCGCCTGGTACCCCGGCGCGGTGGCCGCGGACAAGCAGCACCTGTACGTGGCGAATGTGAAGGGGCTGGGGTCGCGCAGCGGCGCCCCGGACGCCAAGAAGTGGGACATCTATCAGTACTTGGGCACGGTGAACAAGGTTGCGATCCCCGCCGCACCCGAACTCAAGAAGTACACCGCACAGGTGAAAGCTGACGGCCGCGTGCCGCAGATCCTGCGGGCCCATGAGAAGGCGCGGCTGGCGGTGAAGCGGGCACCGGTGCCGGTGCCGGCGCGCACCGGTGAGCCGTCAGTCTTCGAACACGTGGTCTACATTATCAAGGAGAACAAGACCTACGACCAAGTCTTCGGCGACCTGTCGCAAGGCAACAGCGACCCGGCGCTCTGCGTCTTCGGCCGCGAAACCTCGCCGAACCACCACGCATTGGCGGAGCAGTTCGTGCTGCTGGATAACTACTACTGCAATGGTGTCTGCTCGGCCGACGGTCACTCCTGGGCGACCGAAGGCAATGTGACCGACTATCTGGAGAAGTCCTTAATGCACGCGACTCGCGCCTACAGCTTTGGCGACGACAGCCTAACCTATTCGTCATCAGGCCTGATCTGGGACAATGTGCTCGGGCATGGTCTTTCGTTCCGCAACTACGGCGAGATGGATTACGCCGAGCCGTCCCCCGCCGCCCCTTGGCAGGCCATCTACCAAGACTACCTGGCGAAGAGCGGCAAGATCACGTTCCTCCAGAACATGCCCAATGATATGCTGCGCCGCTATAGCTGCCGCCAATACCCCGGCTGGAACCTCGACATCCCCGATGTGCTGCGGGCGGATGTCTTTCTGCGCGAACTCAAAGAGTATGACAAGAAGGGCGAGTGGCCCAACTTCATCATTGTCTACCTCCCCAATGATCACAACTCAGGCAACTCGCCCGGTTCGCCCACGCCGCGGGCACAGGTAGCCGATAACGACCTCGCTCTGGGACGAGTGATCGAGGGCATCTCGAAGAGCCGCTTCTGGCCCAAGACCTGCATCTTCGTGAACGAGGATGATCCCCAGTCAGGCTTCGATCACGTCGACGGGCACCGCTCGCTCTGCCTCGTCATCAGCCCCTACACCAAGCGCGGCGCGATCGTCAGTCAGTTCTACAACCAAACCGCAGTGTTGCACACCATGGAGCGCATCCTCGGCATCCCGCCGATGAACCAGATGGATGCGCTGGCGCCATTGATGACCGATTGCTTCACGCTCAAGCCCGATCTGCGGCCCTACACCTGCTTGCCCAACCGCATTCCGCTCGACGAGATGTCGACATCCACTGCCTACTACCGGGATCCGCTGACGCTGGCCCGGAGCAGGGGAGGGCAGCCGTTCAGCCGGCCGGACGCGATCGACGATGACGCGCTGAACCGCGCTATCTGGTATTCGGTGAAAGGGCAGAGCGCGCCCTATCCGGCGCACTTCGCCGGCGCACATGGCAAGGGGTTGGCAGCGCTGCACTTGACTCTGGCCCGCGAAGGGGATGACGACTGATGCTCAGCCGCTGCTGGGATGCGCCGCGCGCAGTGTCACCGGCCCGATCAGCCCCGACGGAAGCTGCAGTCCGTCATAGCGATTCGCCATCGAGTTCGTCACCCGTACGATGACGCGATTGTCGCCCGGCTGGCAGAGCGCACCGATCTCCAGGCGATACGGCGCCCAGGCACGCACGCCCGCGTGCCGGCCGTTCATCCACACCTCGGCGATCTGCCCGACATCGCCCAGGTCAAGGAAGAGCCCCTCGGTCTGGTCAGCAGGCAGCGAGAACGCGCCGGAGTAGTCCAGCGCGCCAGCGAAGGTCTCCCACCCCGCCTCCTGCGCCCAGTCGCCCAGGCACGGCGCCGGATGGTGTCCCATACATAGTTGAAGGTTGAGGCGGCTCTCTCCGCCCGATGGATAGCCGACGGCTATCTGGTAAGATCGGGCAGCCCAAATCCTGAAAAGGAGAGGAGAGAACCGCCGTGAGAAGAGCGTATCAGATTGTGAGTCGGGAGGGTAGTGCCGCGCTGCGCCAGTTTCTGGCGAAGGAGGGGGCGGCACTGCTGCTGATGGTGGCGTTGATCGAGCAGGGACAGTTGGCGGTGGAGGAGTTGGTGGGGCAGTTGGGTAAGGGGTGCCGTAGGCACCGAGGCGGTGCTGTTGCTCTCGGCCGAGTCCGCCTGAGGCGGACAGGGCCGCCGCATCCGGGCCGGCCAGGCGGGGCGATCCGGCGCCACGGCGAGCAAGGCGGGATAGTCGCGCTGGGCGGCCAGAAGGTGCGGGTGAGCAAACCGCGGCTGCGCCGGAAGGGCGGGGGCCGGGGAGCGGAGGTGGCGGTGCCGGCTTATGCCGCGATGCAGTCCGACGAGCGCCTGCGAGAGCGGATGCTGTCGATTGTGATGCGGGGGGTGAGCACGCGCAATTACCAGGAGGTGGTCCCGGAGCTGGCGGAGCGCTGCGGGGTGTCGCGCTCGGCGGTGAGCCGGCAGCTGCAAGAGGCGAGTGCGGAGGCATTGCAGGCACTATGCGAGCGGCGCTTCGATGACCTTGAGCTGCTGGTGATCTACCTGGACGGCAAGCACTTCGGGGGCCACCAGGTGGTGAGTGCGATTGGCGTGGATTCATCAGGTAAAAAGCACGTTCTCGGCCTCACCGAGGGGGCGACGGAGAACGCGGTGGTAGTGAAGGAGCTGCTGGAAGATCTGGTGGCGCGCGGGGTGAAGTCGGAGCGGAAGCGGCTGTTCGTGATTGATGGCTCGAAGGCGTTGCGCAAGGCGATTGATGATGTGTTCGGCAAGCATAACCTGGTCCAGCGCTGCCAGGCGCACAAGCGCAGAAACGTGATCAGTTACCTGCCCAAAGCGATGCAAGGAGAGGTGGGGGCGGAGCTGCGGGCGGCCTGGAAGCTGGGGCCGAAGGAGGGGATGGCGCGGCTGCGCACCCAGCTCGAATGGTTGGAGCGAACCCATCCCAAGGCCGCGGCGAGTCTGCGGGAGGGCTTGGAGGAAACCTTCACCATCGCCCGCCTGGGGGTATCGCCGATGCTGCGCAAATGCCTGACCACCACCAACATCATCGAGAGCTCGCTCTCGGGGGTGGAGGGCCGCACCGGACGCGTCACCCGCTGGCGCTCGGGAGAGATGGCCTTGCGCTGGGCTGGGGCGGCCGCGCTGGAGACCGAGCGCAACTTCCGCAAGATCATGGGGCACAAGGGCCTCTGGATGCTGAAGGCCGCGCTGGACGAGGATCGCCTGCTTAGCGACGAATCGCAGAATCTTGTTGACAACGGCCGCGTCGCGGCCTAAGATTCATGCGCCTCGGGCGCATACGCGAGAGGGTCCGCCCAACCTTACACTACGGGCGGGACATAATCG
>Ga0315277_10010570_pt1 | contig 11679 bp, 10 predicted proteins | sample YL17G05_15_MG_FD_203695 | JGI IMG/M metagenome (GOLD analysis project Ga0315277, IMG submission 203695) | Sediment microbial communities from Yellowstone Lake, YNP, Wyoming, USA - YL17G05_15 | ecosystem: Environmental > Aquatic > Freshwater > Lake > Sediment | place: USA: Wyoming | collected...
CCTCAAATGCCTTGCGCAATTCGTCTTCGGTAACCTCGCGAGATAAATTGCCTACATATAGATTCACAATATTAACCCCCCTTTCAATTTTTATTGCCTTACTCTTCGTGCAGCCAGACTTTTTAAAACATACTGAATTCTTCTGCTTCTAAACCTTCGGGGGCTGGGTTTGGTTCCAGCCCCCTTTGAATCTAGCTACATTAAATTATTTCTGACCGCCCAATTTATTCTTGCTGTAGCAGTCACTACAATATACTGGCTTGCCCTCTCGAGGCTCAAAGGGCACTTCACATTCTTTGCCACACTCAGCACATACTGCGGCATGCATTTGGCGGCTAGATCTGGAACCTCTGGTGCCATTGAACTGGGCTCTCTTTGCCTCACGGCAAGCAGGGCAACGCTTGGGCTCATTAGTATATCCCCTACCGGCATAGAACTCCTGTTCCTCAGCGGTAAAGGTGAATTTGGCGCCACAGTCAGCACATTGTAGCGTTTTGTCCGCAAATCCCATTGGATGACCTCCTTTCTTTTAATACTTGGCTCGAGTTTCGGTCATCCAACGTTCGCGAATGGGCTCGGAAGAGCTTTCACAGAGACGTGGTAACCTACGCTTATAACCACTGATTTAAGTATAATAAAGCGCTGGAAAAATTGCAACTATCGGAAATAAAAAGGGCAACTCCATTTTTCTTTAATAAGCTGATAATTGATTTGTATGCCTCACCTTTACGAATTATTGTTTCAATCTTCCATTAAAGCTTTGAGGTTAGCCATTACTCAAATCGGCCTGGGTGTGTGGAGGAAAATATTGATGTAGTTATCGGCCGTAGGTTTAAGAGACAGGGAGAGGGAGCAAATAATCTGCTTAAATTGAGAATTTTGCGCTATAATAAAAGATAGGGAGGAATTCCGGGAAAGATAAAATTTAGCCGGGTGAGTTTCTTCCCTGATTAAATAAACCATTATTTTGACCCGCAGCAATGCCATATCTATAATGTTGTGATTAAAAAATAAAGAGGTGGCTCTATGATTAAATCAAGATTGTGTGACCGGCTTGGAATCAAATATCCCATTATACAGGCAGGAATGGGTCCCTTCAGCAACAACAACCTTTGTGTTGCTACAGCCAGCGCAGGCGTCCTCGGCTTACTTTCCACGAGTGGCCTTTTTGAAAAAGAAAGACAACCCTGGATCTACAAGGCCTTTGTCGAAACCGGGGAGGCTAAAGTTGAGGATGATATGGCTACAGCCCTGGAAAAAGTACTGAAGCGCACAAACAGGTTAGTCAAAGATAAAGGCGGAGTTTTCGGCATCAATGTGATGGTCTCAGCAGAAGTTATCCAATATTCGCGCGTACTGATTGATACGGCTATCAGGGTCCGTCAGGAGAACCACGATATGAAAGACCACTTCAAAGTGATCTTTACGTCCGCTGGCGACCCTGTAGGCTGGGCAGAAAAAATAAAAGGTGCTGGATTCACCTGGATTCACGTCGTACCCTCGGTGAGGGCTGCCTTGCGCTGCAAGAAAGCCGGTGTTGACGTGATAGTAGCTTCTGGTCATGAAGGAGGTTTCCACATCTCTTGGGAACCTGTTCACTCAATGGTTCTACTCCCGGCTGTTGTAGATGCGGTCTCAGACGATAATACCCTGGTCGCCGGCGCCGGTGGCTTTTGCGATGGCCGGACGCTGGCAGCAGCACTAATTTTAGGGGCAGACGGAGCCCAGATAGGGACGCGCTTTCTGGCAACGCAGGAAAGCGATTTCCCTCAGATATGGAAAGAAGGTGTCGTGGTTGCGGAAGATAGAGGCACACTCGTAGCCCGTGGCTTTGTTGGACCGGCCCGGTGGCTAAAAACGCCACGCAGCAGCGAACATGCCAGGAATACCCTCCAGAAATCCCCCGGTGTTTTTCTCGGAATTCCCGAGGATTACTCCACGGCTGATATGTTGACTAATTTTGAGGTCGAGTCCATCAAAGCTGTCTATGAAGGAAATAAAGAAAAGGCGCTTATGGCTGCCGGTGAAGTGGCTCAGCGAATTAAAGATATGCCCAGAGTTAACGATTTAGTGCAGGAAATCGTCAAGGAAGCAGAAACTGTTCTCAGGAAAGTCCCGAAAAAGGTTCTGGCGTAAGTTTAAGTCAGGTCAGACTGTGATAAAAGCCAGCAGTGTTCTCACTCCGCTCAGGGGTTTTTGACACTTTTTGGGGTTTGTTTAGATATGAAACTCGACTATGTCGCCATCTTGAAGTACATGTCCCTTGCTAACCCTCTGCCCATCATACTTTCCTGAGCCCCAAACGACAGCATACTTCAAATTCTGATAGAAGTCCTTATGGAGGCTTTCAGCAGCTTCTTCCAGTGTGCTGCCCTTCTCCAGTACCATGGGGTCAGTCAGGTCGGCCTTGCTGCCGGGGGTCTTGGTATAAACCCGGATTATATTCAAGGCTTGATAAACTGCTCTTTTGAACTCCTCCAGGCCGTGGCCTTCCCTGGCTGAAATGGAAACCAGGGGAAACAGCTTGGCATATTGCGAACGTAAGCGCTCCCAATTCTCGTTGGAATCTGCCAGCTCATTCTTGTTTCCCACGATCAACATCCTGCTGGAATAACTTCCCGGAGTTGGTTGTGTACCATCATCTGTTAAGGGCTCTATTCTGGCTTCTCTTAGCCCTTGAAGAGCTGCCTCTACCTGGCTTATTGGCTCCCGGGATAAATCTATTGCAATAGCAATGAGGTCGGCGCTTCTCAGGACATTTGATAGTAGTACTCTCACTTCTTTGTACCCGATGGGCGGCGTATCCACCAGTTGTATCTGGATATCTTCGAACTTCATCATACCCGGCATCGGGGTTTTGGTCGTGAAGGGATACTCAGCTATCTCAGGGACAGCCTCGGTTACCGCCGCCAGTAGCTGGGATTTCCCGGTATTGGCCGGCCCGACTAACATTACCTGTCCGGCGCCCTCCCGATTAATATAGAAGCCTGCTCTCCGGGCTGTGGCGTACTTTCTTTCTGCCTCTTGGGAAAACTTGGCAATCTTCTGCCTCAGCGCAGCATGGAGCTTATCGGTGCCTTTATGGTGGGGCATAATGGCGAGCATTTCTTCCAGAGCCGCAATCTTCTCGTCTGGCTCCTTGGCTGACCTGTATCTCTTCTCAGCCTCGAAATACTGTGGCGGTAGATTCGCGGGCATATAACTAATTTTAACATTATGCCCTTTCTACCGAAACATCTAGTGTTTTTCCTTCCGCTTGCCGATGCGGGGGATGATATAATGTGCGTTAACATTTTAGAAAAGCCAGCTATTACTACAAAGGAGAGCAGAAATGTGGAATGCTTCAAAGTGTAACCTGTGCGGCGATTGCCTGGTGAACTGCAGGTATGCCGGTTATGATAGGGATAAGGCGATTGCTGAGATTACGCTGCTCGTGGAGGGCAAAGACGCCGAAATATTGAGCAAGTGTACTACCTGCATGGCCTGTAGGGGTTATTGCCCTACTGGGGCTGACCCTTCTGCCCTTATCTTCAAGATGCAAGAGAAAATAGGCACCTGCCCCATAGTAGTAGTCGGCAAACCAGCACGCGAGGCATTAGTCCGGGCATTCGAAGAGGGAGCTGACCCCGCGCAGTTGATACCGGGCAATCCTGATAAGCCTGCTCTGTCACTCGACGCGTTCCGGTTTGACAACTTCCCCGAGGGCACATTTGACAGCCAGCTATTTAAGGGTATGACCATAGTGAGAGGCGGTGAGTACTCGTCTCTTTCAGGCTATGTGCATATGGGTGGAGAGAGCTTGGTCGAAACGTACGGTCAGCGAGTCCTTGACAATCTGGCAAGGCTGGGCAAAGACATTGTGTATATTCACAATGAAGGCTTTGTCCTTGCGCACGTAAAGGCCAAGGAATATGGTTTCAGAGTTCCCTTCAAGTACATGCACCTCTTTGAATACCTGCGCAACTATCTGAGGGCTCACAAAAAGAACATCACCAAACTGAGCAAGAAGGTTGCCTACCAGGCCAACTGCGCTACCAGATGGATCCCTGAGTATGATGCCTTTCTGGACGAGGTCTTCAAGCTTATCGGCGTGGAACGGCCCAACAGAAAATACGAGCGGTTGAACGCTGTCTGCTGCACCGGCCCTCTTATCTACGTTAACCGAGAGCTTGCCGTTGACATCCAGAAGAAAAACTTCGAGGATGCCATTGCCTGTGGTGCCGATGCTATCATAACTTCCTGTCCTCTATGTCACGGAGTGTTTAGGCGACCCAGTGTGCAGTTCAATCTGCCCAATATATTCATCACTGACCTGTGCCGCATTGCCCTCGGTGAAAAGCCTTGGCCAAAAGGCTCCCGATAGCGAAGCTATGATAATCTTGTTATTTATGGTGGTGAAAAGTTCGTTAGCAAATTCTGGTGATTTAGCTAGTGAGCTGTACAGGATTCGAACCTGTGACACCCTGATTAAAGGTTATGGAATGTCAAAATAGAGACGTCGCTAGTGATTGGGGCGGCCTTGTCTATTCACTGCCAAGGCCTGAATAGCCTTTGCCACCATTTTTGCTTAGGGGTCTGCTTAGGGGCTTCCAGAAGCAATAATCGTTCCTGAAGCGATTCTGCCCTAGCTTTCCAATAGCCGACTTCCTGGGATAGTTGCTCTATTCTATTGATAAGGGGTTGGATTGGCTGGGTATTATCTGATAGTGGCTTAGTGGGTAGGGGTAGGTCTTCGATAATGTATGACTCTCCGAACTTGGAAGGGACTAGCCTGGCTTTGAGCTTGCCAGACTTGATATAGCGACGGATGGTAACTATTGAGACCCCTAAAGCCTCGGCAGCCTCTCTTAGTGTATAGCCCTTCATTAAGAACATTGTAACACCTTAGTCAATGCCCTTGAAATGGGGCTGATTAGTCTGACCAGGGTGTCGTATAATTATATTGACTAGGGAAACAGAGAGTGAGCCGTACAGGATTCGAACCTGTGACACCCTGATTAAAAGTTATGGAGGGTAAAAATAAATAGGAAAGGAGGTGAAATGAGCCATTTTGACACCCTGATTAGGGCTGACACCCTGATTTTTTCTCAGGCACTGGGTCTAAACCGACAAATAATTATAGAGGAGGTTGAGATCCAGCATGTCAATCCATATACACAACTAGGAGAAGGCGAACACCAGTTAGCAAACCCGTGAGATATACCGGGATATATTAGGTAAAACATAGCTGGAGAGGAAGGCGGTTTACAGAGGATAAAAGCAGGCAACGTAGTGGTCGTTGCTAACAAGCTTGAGCTCTGGCACAAACTCACGGCACTCGTCGCTCGCCCGAGAACATCGGGGGTGAAAAGCACAGCCGGGCGGTGGATTGGCTGGACTGGGTACCTCACCAGGAAGGATAATGCGACCGACCCTTCTCGTAGGATCAGGGACTGGCGTTGCCGCTATCAGGGACTGGGAATAGGGATGACGTGGCGTGTGAAATATCTCCTCCGGCCTCCCCATCTCCACCACCTTACCCACGTACATCACAGCGATATAATCGCAGACACTCTCGGCAATTAAAAGCTCATGGGTGATGTAGAGATAAGTAAGGCCAAACTCATTTTTAAGGTCCTTCAGAAGATTGAGAATCTGCGCCTGGACAGAGACATCCAGAGCAGAGGTCGGTTCGTCAAAGGCAATAAACTCCGGTTTCGTCGCCAGGGCACGAGCGATGGCGATGCGCTGGCGCTGGCCGCCGCTAAATTGGTGGGGATAGCGCTCCAATTGCCCTGCGCTCAACCCAACTGTGCCCAACAGCTCCTCGACCGCCGTCTCCTGTGCCTGACCGGACAGGACATGGTGTATCTTCAGCGGTTCAGCAACTATATCCTTTATCTTCATCCGCGGGTTAAGGGAGGTAAAGGGATCCTGATGGACAAGCTGGGCATGGCGATGAAATGAGCGAACCCTGCCACCGGAAAAGGTCGCCAGGTCATTCTCCTTGAGAAGAGAGGTCAACTTGTTACCGTCACCATTCTTGCCCAGCGATTCCAACATTTCTATCTCCGCTTTCACCTCATCGGGAACATCAAAATACATATGGCCGCTGGTGGGCTTCCAGAGACGGATAAGTGTCTTGGCCAGTGTCGTCTTGCCGCAGCCCGATTCACCGACCAGCCCCAGCCATTGCCCCTGTTTAATCGCCAGGCTGACGCCGTCCACCGCCTTGACTGCTCCCACCGGTCTTCTGAAAACACCTCCGACTATCGGGAAGTGTTTCCTCAATTTTCTGATATCAACTAAGTTGTCCATAAATTAAGCCATAGATTAGAAAAGATAGCAGGCCACCATATGGTCATGGGAGACCTCTTTAAGCTTAGCTCTCTCCTGCTGGCAGATAGGCATGGCGCTGGGGCACCGCGGGTGAAAGCGGCAACCCTGCGGCGGGTTGAACGCGTCAGCCAGCGCCCCGGGGATAGTCCGCAGTTCCTTCCCAGGTTTAGGAACGGCATCCAGCAAAGCCTTGGTATAAGGATGCAAGGGGTGGAGAAACATTTCCTCGACCCCGGCTACCTCACAGAGCCTGCCGGCGTACATAACCGCCACCCGGTCGCAGACTTCAGATGCCACTCCCAGGTTGTGAGTGATAAAGAGAACGGAGGCTCCTCTGTCGGCCTTAATCCGGCGGAAGAGTTCCAGCATCTGCGCCTGGATAGTGACGTCAAGCGAGGTGGTCGGCTCGTCGGCGATGAGAAGCTCCGGAGAGCAGGCCAGTGCCATGGCAATCACCGCCCTTTGTTTCATCCCACCGGAGAGTTCGTGGGGATAGTGAGCAGCCACGCGCTCAGGATCGGGGATTTCTACATCTTTCAGCATACTGACCGTAAGCAATCTGGCCTCATCTCGTAGTCGCCAGAGCAGCCGCCTGAAGAAGGGAAGATGGCTGATAAGGCGAGGCTCAAAAGGATTGGACTCCTGACCTATCTTGTTGTAAAGCCTGCTCTGCCAGTGCCAGAAAGGCCTCTTCAGGTTGGCGGCAAGTCCGCTTCCGTTCCCTAGCAGGTTATCTACCCGTTGCTTTGCCTGGCGACTGAGCTCCTGGCGCTGGTGAAGTAGGAAAACTTCGGAGATCTGGTCGCCGATGGTATACACGGGGTTTAAGGCAGCCCCCGGCTCCTGGAAGACCATGGATATCTTGCAGCCGCGAATGGACCTCATCCTATCCTCACTTAACTTCAACAGCTCAAGTTCACCGCCGCTATCCCTATCACAAAAGACGATACTGCCGGATTCTATCTTACCGGGGTAGGGGATAAGGCGTAAGATAGCCAGGGCAGTCATCGTCTTTCCCGAACCGGTCTCACCCACTATCCCGAATGTCTCTCCCTGTCTGATATCCAGATCCAGGTCATCGATGGCATAGACCACGCCTTCATAAGTATAGAACCTCACCGTGAGGTCTCTTATGCTGATGAGGTTTTCCATCTAGCGCCTCGCCAACCTCGGATCAAAAATATCCCTGAAGGCATCCCCGAGAAGATTCCAGCCCAGCACAAAAAAGAGGATGAACAAGCCGGGAATGATGACCGCGTACCAGTACTTCAAAGGGTTATCCAGTGGCCCTACAATCCAGTTTTGGGCGAACTGGGTCATTTGCCCCCAATCGGCGTAACCTTCAGGGGCACCCAGACCAAGGAAGCTCAGCGCTGCCGCCGACAGGACCACTGCTCCGATGTCCAGTGAAGCCATGATAAGTGCGGGGTAGATGGCGTTGGGCAGCACATGGCGGATTATGACCCGCCCGCTCGAGGCCCCGAGGCCGCGAGCAGCCTCGACATAGTCTTCTTCACGCACCTGGAGTATGTCGCCGCGGATGAGCCGCGCATAGGAAGGCCACCAGACCACGATAAGAGCAATCATAACACTCTTCAGGCCGGGCCCCAAGACAACGACGAGCGCCATAGCCAGAATTAGCCAGGGGAAGGCCAGGAAGATATCGGTGATGCGCATGATAACCTCGTCCAGAACCCCGCCAAAGTAGCCAGCCAGGCTACCCAGTACGATCCCGATGAGAAGTGTAATGGACATCACCACCAATGCCACACGAAACGCAGAGCGGGTACCCCAGACAACCCCGTAGAAGATATCGTACTGCCCCTGGGTGGTGCCCAAGATATGCGCATTGCTGGGAGGTTCCGGTTCTGCCCAGTAACCATCACGGGGTATCATATAGGAGTTTAGTTGACCTGCCGGTGTGGGAGCAATAAGAGGAGCGAAGATGGCGATGATGATAAAGATGACGATGATCACGACTCCCGTCAGCGAAAGCGGGTTCTTAGCAAGCTGCCGAGCTGTAAATTTCCAGTCGCTCACTGCACTCCTTGCCCTAGCCTGACTCTGGGGTCAACACGTGTGTAGAGGATATCCACCAGTAAGTTGATGACGACAAACAGGGTGGCAGTGAACAGGGCAAAAGCCAGAACTGATGGTATGTCCAACATAACCGCCGCCTGCCAGGCCCACCAGCCGATGCCCTTAAAGCTGAAGATGGTCTCGGTGATAACAGCACCGCTGGCCAGGCCGGCAAATAGATAGCCCGATACAGTTATCACCGGGATGAGGGCATTGCGGCGGGCGTGCTTGTTGACCACAACTTTTTCAGCAAGTCCCTTGGCCCTGGCGGTGAGGATGTATCCCTTGCCCAGAGCCTCCAGCATGCTGGAGCGCATCAGTCTCATGATAAAGGCCATGTTGATCACTGAAAGGGTCATCACCGGCAGGATTAGATGCCTTAGGGCATCCAGAAGGACCGGCCCGTTCAAATTGAGGATGGCATCAATAGTGTTGATATGAGTGTAACGGGTAAACCCAACGGAGTCAACTAAAATATCCATCTGAATACCGAGCCGGCCCGGCGGTAGAAGGCCGGAGAAGTAGCCGTAGAAAATCATCATCAGTACCAGCCCCAGCCAGAAGCTGGGCAGCGACCAGCCCAGGATGGCTACTACCCGTGTACCGTGGTCAAGAGGCTTGTCTTTGTGGGTGGCGGCCTTAGTACCTAAGAAAATGCCAGCCAGAACGATAAGCGGCACTGCGAATATAGCCAGTTCTAGGGTAGCCGGCAGGAGATGCGGGATAGCCTGCGCAACAGGCATAGAGATCGCTCGCGACCAGCCCAGATTACCGTGGAGTACCTGGTTGAGCCAGGTGCCGTACTGCACGAAGAACGGTTTATCAAGACCATACTTCTGAATGATAGCCGGCAGGTTAGACAGCTGCCTCATGTTAGTGACATAAAGAGTTGCGCGCTGCGCGGGGGGGAAGAGCATGGCAATGCCGAAGATAAACAGGGTCACTCCCAAAAGAACAGGGATAAGAAGAAGCACGCGGCGGATAATATAAGACCTTAGTTCCAAAGCACCCCTTTATACCATAGAGAGACCCCCGCTGGCAAGCGGGGGTCTCTAGATTTATCTCATGGCGCCCATCGGGCGCTCTGCAAGATCACTTCTTGCCTATGACTCGGACTTAGTCATGTAATACAGATTGCCGGGCTGGCCACATGTTGTCGGGTTAAACTCAAAGCCACTTATATACTTGGTGAAGAAGCGCCTGCCCAGCGGCTGAGCCAGAATGATACCAGGACAGTCATAATACCAGGCATCCGCCAGCGCATAGTAGATTTCCTGCCGCCGTGTGGTATTGGTAGAAATTGCGCCCTCCGCAATCAGGGCGTCGACGGTGGCGTTGTGGTAGGACGCGGGTCCTGAGAAAGTACCGGTGCTCTGCATATAAGGAACCGCATAATTGTCGGGGTCGGCATAGTCGGGCAGCCAGCCTATCTGGAACATGACCCACGACCTGCCTCTTATGAGTGACATTGTACTTGACCAGTCTTTCGCCAGGACGGCGACCTGAAAGTTGGGGCTGATTTTGAACAGGTTATTAGCCAGAATCTCGCAGGCAGTCTTACGCACCAGGTTACCGGTGTTGTAGATTAAAGTGAATTTGAATCCGATAGCCGAGAGGTTACCCCAGGCGGAGTGCTCGAGGAGATATTTAGCCTTTGTCAAGTTGCAGCTATACATTTTACCAGCTGGGTTGAAGTACGGGAGGCCTAAAACGAATGGTGAGCCCCTCTGAGTAGCCTCGCCCTGCATGGCCTCCGTGATATAGGTGGTCCAGTTGAAGGCATAAGTGAAGCCTAAGCGCACGTTTATGTCAGAGAAGAAGTCCAATGAGATGCCATTGCCGTCAAGTGTTTTACTGCCAGCATAGGTGGTGCTGCTCGATATGTTCTGATTAAAGTAGAAGGAATCAATAGTAAGGTCAGGCAGACCACTGATGGCCTGGACGTCCGTAGCATTTGCGAGGTCAGCGATGTTCGTCCGCGGACAATAGGCAATGTCACAATCTCCGGCCAAGAGTGCCAGCTTTCGGCTAGCCCATGTGTCCATGAAGTTGGTAATGACCCTATCAAAGGGTACGGTCCCGGCTCCCTTCCAGTAGTACGGGTTTTTCACCAGTTTGATCTCACCGGGTGGGGTCCAGACGTCAAGTGCCCAGGGCCCGGTACCCATGGCTCTACTTTGGAGTACAAGGTCCTCCTGTGCCGGGTTGTTATAAAGTGTCCAGTTGCCCCAATTGCCGTCCCAGTCGCCGTGGGCGACGCAGAACGCTTTGTCCACAATCGAGCCCCAGGAGCCGCACAGGATCTGGTACCAGGTTGTAGCTGGAAAGGGGCGAACGAAGTTAAACTGGACGCAAGTGCTGTTAACAACCTGCACTGCATTGGCGATATCGGTCTCATTAACGACAATGTTGCCATCCCCATCACGGCTGCCGTAGGTATCCAGCAGTGGGAAATAAAACATCCAGACAGGCCCACCATCCGGGTCCTCAACCATCGCCCGCTGGAACGAGTATACCACGTCTTCAACGGTCATAGTGTCATTGTTTGAGAATTTGACGTCCGGGCGGATATTGAAGCGTAGTGACGTGCTGTTGACCCAAGAATAGTCTGTGGCCATAAGCCCGACGAACGTGTCGGTGCTATTGCCGTTATAACCCAGTAGCCCTTCATACATATAGTAAATCTGCTCACCGCTAGCGGTGTCGTAGCAGTAGCACGGGTCAAGGGAGTCGACCCTTCCGATGGTATCCTGGATAAAGACACCGGGGTTCTTATACGGTATCCCTCCCCCGCCACCACCACAGGCTGGCAATATGGCAAGAGAAACACATAACAAAGCAGCCAGAATTATCCAGCCCATTTTTGAAACTCTTTTACTCATTCAAACCTCCTTTATTTAAATTTCTTCATTCCTTCATCCCCACCACGTCCATTAGTTGTTGCTTAGACTCATTTAACACTATATCGCTATTCCGCTGCCCTCCTTTCTATTAGTTTACTTATTTTCTTTACTCAGAACTCGGTTATTCTTCGGTTCTTCAACAAATCTGATAATGATTTAATTGCTTCAAAGCTTATGGGTTGTTATATTATATTGTGTGCCCCGTTCGCTGTCAAGAAGTTGTACTGGCTGACCACGCTTGGCGGTCACAATAATAAAGTATTTTAACACGTTCTTCTTTAATATGCACTTCCGAGAGAATCCGAAGAGAACTTGCGGTTAATTGGAATTGCGCATGCCCATGTTAAAAATAGCGGCAATCCGCTACTTTGTTCAGCCC
>Ga0315277_10010571_pt1 | contig 11678 bp, 7 predicted proteins | sample YL17G05_15_MG_FD_203695 | JGI IMG/M metagenome (GOLD analysis project Ga0315277, IMG submission 203695) | Sediment microbial communities from Yellowstone Lake, YNP, Wyoming, USA - YL17G05_15 | ecosystem: Environmental > Aquatic > Freshwater > Lake > Sediment | place: USA: Wyoming | collected...
CCCGCCGCATCTGGGAAACCATGGCCCGCGAGGCCCACGCCGGCGGCGACCCCGGCGCCATCTTCCTCGACCGGATCAACCAGGACAACCCCACGCCGCAACTCGGACCGATCGAATGCACGAATCCCTGCGGCGAGCAGCCGCTTCTGCCTTACGAGGCCTGCAACCTCGGATCCATCAACCTGAACAAGGTCGTGCGGGACGGGCGGATCGCGTGGGACGCCCTTCGGCAAATCGTCAGCCTCGCCGTCCGCTTCCTCGACAATTGCATCGAGATGAGCCAGTACCCCCTGCCGCAGATCACGGAGATGGTGCACGGCAACCGGAAGATCGGCCTGGGGGTGATGGGGTTTGCGGACCTGCTCCTTCGCCTCGGCGTGGCGTACAACTCGCCGACGGCCCTCGCGACGGCCGAGGAGGTCATGGCCTTGGTGCGGGCGGAGGCCGACCGCGCCAGCGCGGACCTCGGCCGGGAACGCGGGCCGTTCCCGAACCTGCCTGGCAGCATCTACGACCGGCCGGACGGGCCGGCGTATCGCAACGCCTGCCGGACCACCGTCGCGCCGACGGGGACGCTTTCAATTTTGGCCAACTGCTCGTCGGGCATCGAACCGATTTTCGCCCTGGCGATGGATCGCCACGTGCTCGACGGCGAGGTCCTGCGCGAGGCCCATCCGCTCTTCGAGCAGACGGCGCGCGAGCGCGGCTTCTGGAGCGAGGACCTTTTGGCGCGCATCGCGGCGGCGCCTTCGCTCGCTCAGGTCGAAAACGTACCGGAGGACGTGCGGCGGCTGTTCGTCACCGCCCACGAGATCGAGCCGAAGTGGCACGTCGAGATCCAGGCGGCTTTCCAGCGCCACGTCGACAACGCCGTCTCCAAGACCGTCAATCTGCCGCGCGAGGCCACCGTCGAGGACGTCGCCAACGTCTATTGGATGGCCTACGAGATGGGCTGCAAAGGCATCACCGTCTTCCGCGACCGCAGCCGTCAGCGCCAGGTCCTCGTCCGGAGCCTCGAGCCGGGCATGGAACTCGAACCGCCCCCGCTCGCCTGCAACCGCCCGGACATCTGCTCGCGGCCGTAAAACCTCACCCCGCCATCCAAATAGAAGAGGCGTTCCCGGTCCCGGGAACGCCCCTGTTTTCGACAGCCTCAAGTCCGCGCTACGGGTTGTACCACTGCGAAAGGTGCGTCGTCCGCTCCGAGAGGAACACGGCATCCGCGTCGTCGGCGAAGCCCACCGCGTCCGCCTCCATGACGCGGCGATAGGTCCACTCGCGGTACCGGTCGTGGGCCGACTTCTGGCATCCCGTCGCAATCAGCGACACCGCCGCCAACAGCACCAGAACGAGGAGCACCCGCTTCATCGCTTCCCTCTCCTTCCGCGCGTTTGACCGCGGCCCCAACATCGGGCGGCATCCTAGGCCGCACGGAATCGCCTGTCAACTGAAAATTCCCCGCTAACCGGAAGCGCCATCAAGGCTTGCGAAGTAGAACCGGGCCGGCCCGTACCACCACGCGTTTTTCCGCCTCGCCGCGATTTTCCGAATCTCGCCCATCGCTTCCGCATGGACTTCCTCTCCCCGCGCCCGGGCCTGGGGGTCGCAGAAGAACGTCCGGCACCCGAGCGGACGGCCCGCCCGGGCCGTGCAGGACGGACCCTCCTGGTAGGAGCAGCGCCAGGGGGTGTCCGGCCCGCCCGGCGGAACGGGCCGCTCGGCGGGCGGCGGACCCGCCGACGCGACCAGCACCCCCAGTTCCAGTGCGCTCGCGAAAAGCACAGGCCGGTCCGGACCGAATCGGCAGCATTCGCCGCACGCCCGGCACAAGGCCGAAGCCGATTCCAGCGCCGCGTCCACCCGGGCGTACACTTCGTACACCGCGGCCAGTTGGTCGGGATGCAGCGGGCGAAGCGCCGGCGGCGCACCCCACGGCGCCAGACGCATCCTCTCCTGCCACGAACAAACCTCGGAATCGTCCCGACGCGGTGCCATCTAAGTAAGTCCAATAAGGTTTTTCCGAATCCCCGACGGCGGAATGACAAAATCCGAAACCCGAATGGCGAAAGAATGACGAAACGCCAATGACGAAGCGAAGGGCCGAACCTGTCCCCGGGGCTGCACGCCAGCGGCGGCACTTTCGTCATTCGGGCTTGCTGTTTGATTCGTCATTCGGATTTCGGGTTTCGTCATTGCTCGTGCGGCCAAGCGGATAACAAGGTTCGGGCCTGCTTAGACCCTCATCTCCGTCCGCTTGACCTCGATCTGCTCGAGACTATAGAGCGGCCCCTGCCCGATGCCGGGGCAGCGTCGCGCGGCCGATTTCCACGCGTCCCGGCTCCGCAGGTTGCTCGGCCAGAAAGGCCAGACTCGGCACTGCCTCGGCCGCACAGGATAAATGGCGCATCGGCTTTCGGCGTCGAGCATCACGCAGTCGAAGTTCGGTTCTTCCTTCAGGCTCAGGCCGCGCCAGAGCCGCCGCGCGTAGAGCCGCCGAAACTCGTCCCTCTCCAGGCCCAGGTGCCGCGCGATGGCTTCCATCTCGTCGTCGTCCATCCAGACGTACCCCGGCCCGCCGCCGCAACAGTGGCCGCAGGCCTGGCAGGCAAAGCGCAGGCCCTGGGCGTACCACGGTTTCCGCGTCTGTTTTGCGCTCAGGATTCCCATGCGGCCGCTCCCGCCCCGCGCAGACCGCATTCTACGCCCCGCCTCGCCGCCGGGCAAGATTCCTGCCTTGCAGCCTCTGCCGCCGCAGACCTATAATGCCCGCCGGTGAGCAGGTCCCGTCACGGCCGCGGGCCGTGCCGCGGTCGGAAAGGAACGTGTCGGCGATGGCCCCTATCCGGATTCTGCCCGAGATCCTTGTCAACCAGATCGCCGCGGGCGAGGTCATTGAGCGTCCGGCGAGCGTCGTCAAGGAACTCCTCGAGAACGCCATCGACGCCCAGGCGACGCGCGTCGTCCTGGAACTCGAGGAAGCGGGCAAGAAACTCATCCGCGCCAGCGACGACGGCGTCGGCATCCCGGCGGGGGAACTCGCGCTCGCCCTGGCGGGCCACGCAACGAGCAAGATCGCTTCCGCCGAGGACCTCGAAGGGATTACGACCCTCGGGTTCCGGGGCGAAGCGCTCGCCTCCATCGCCTCCATCGCCGACGTGCGAATCACCAGCCGCATCCGCGATGCGCTCGAGGCCGTCGAAGTCTCCTCCAGCGCCGGCAAGGCCGCCCCGCCCCGCCCTGCGAGCGGGCCCGTCGGCACCACCGCCGAGGTCCGAAACCTCTTCCGCTACGTCCCGGCACGACGAAAGTTCCTCAAGACCGACTCGACCGAGATGGGCCACATCACCGAACAGGTCGCCCGCATCGCCCTGGCCTATCCCCGGGTCCATCTGACGGTGACGCACAACGGCCGGAGCGTGTACGAGTTGCCCCCGACCGATTCCGTGCGCGACCGCATCGCGGCGTTCTTCGGCTCCGAGCCGGCGGGGGCACTCGTGGAAATCGCCTCCGACGAACCCGCGGGCCGCCTCTGGGGCCTCGTCGGGCCGCCCCACCTGGCCCGCGCCACCGCGACGATGCAGTACCTTTTCATCAACGGCCGCTATGTCCGCGACCGCGGACTCCTGCACGCCGTCCGCGAGGCGTACCGCGGCATGTTGGAGGGCAACCGCCAGCCCGTCGCCTTCCTCTTTCTCGCCGTCCCGCCCGACCGCGTCGATGTGAACGTCCATCCGACGAAAATCGAAGTCCGCCTCCGCGACGCGCACCTCCTCTACGGCCAAGTGCTGGCGGCCGTCCGGGAACGCCTCCTGGGGCCCGGCATGGCGCCGAGCCTTGTCCCGCCTTCGCTTGGATCGGCGGCGGAAGCGCCGGACGACGACCGCGCCGCGCGGGTCCGTCAGGCGGTCGCCGATTTTCTGCGCAGCCCGCCCGCCGGCGCCCAGCCCCGACTCGCGTTTCGGCCGCACTCCGACGGTGATATCCCCGCCCCCGCCCGCGCGGCCTTAAAGCCCGGGGATGAATCCCCGGGACGCTTTTTTCCGCCGCGCGCCGCTTGCCCCGGCGTAGTCCCGGCGCGCCGGGACGAAGCCGGGCCGCGCCCCCACGCCATTCAACTTCACAACACCTATCTCGTGGCCGAGACGCCGGACGGTATCCTCATCGTGGACCAGCACGCCTTGCACGAACGGGTGCTTTTCGAGCAACTCATGAGCCGGCTGGAAGCGGGTCCGCTCGAAAGCCAGCGGCGCCTTGCCCCCATCACGGTGGACCTGACGGATGCGGAGATGGCGGCAGTGGAAACGCACCGCGAGGCGCTCGTGCGTCTCGGCATCGAGGTCGAACCGCTCGGCCCGCGCTCGGTCGGCATCCACTCGTTCCCGACGCTCCTGGAGCGCGCGGACCCGGAAGGAACGCTTCGCGACTTCCTGGCATGGGCGGTGGCATGCGAGGCGCCGCCGGGCCCGCGCCAGGTGCTGGAGAAACTGGCCCACGTGGCCGCCTGCCGGGGAGCCGTCAAGGCGGGAGACCCTCTGGGTCCCGCGGAGATCGAAGCGCTTCTCGCGCATCGCGAAGCGAGCGACATGGCAGCGACGTGTCCCCACGGCCGGCCGACGGCCCTCGTCCTCAGTCGAACGGACCTCGAAAAACAGTTCGGCCGCGATTACGCCGCCTCCCGCCGCCCCGCCGTCGGCGAGTCCCTGCCCTTCTAACGGATCCCCGCGCGCCGTTCCTCTGAAAGTTGAACGTTGGACGTTGGCTGTTGGACGTTCGTCGTTGTGACTCTTTCCGCGCTCCGCCGCTGCCGCGCCGACTTCCCCCGGTTTCTTCTATTCTCTGACGCGCCGCTTCTAACCTTTTCTCCGTCTTGCCGCTAACGCCGCCCCGCCCAAGGCCAGCAGCAACAGCGTCGCAGGTTCGGGCGTGGCGACACGGAACCCCATGCTGAGGGGCTCGTTCGCCGGGGAGTTGTGGTGCCGATACGCCACGAGCATGCCGTCGTCTCCGTGATTGAACGACCCACCCCGATCGCCGCGATGGGACCCGCTCAAGATCGCCTCGTTCCACTCCCAGACGTTCCCGCCCTGGTCGAACGTGCCATAGGGGCTTTCAGAGTTCTCAAACTCGCCAACGGGCGTCCGCCAGTACGGGCTACCGATGGTAACATCCCCGGGCCAACTCACAGCGAAGTTCGCGTTGTTGCCCGGGTCGGGATCTACAAGATCATTGCTCGGCACGCTGTTGGTGCCCGTGGGATAGTCCCAGTAGTTGCCCGTCACCCCGTCGTTCTTGTGGTACGCCGCCTTGTACCACTCATCCTCAGTGGGGATCACATACCGGGCGTTGGCCTTCCGTGTCACGGCCAGAAGGGCCGCATTGGTCGTTGCGCCGTTCAGGTAGTACGAGCCGTCCTCAGTGGTGCTGAGGCCCTGCACTCCCGTAGGCTGCCCGTTGGTCAGCCAGTTGGCGAAGCGGGCCGCGTCGCCCCACGAGACGTAGTTGACCGGCCGGTTGGCCCAGTCCGAAGCCACGCTGTACGAATAGCCGCTGCCTGTGTCAGTCCGCTCGACTTTGCAGCCATAGTCACTCGACCACATGTTCGTGTTGTAGAGCCCGTAAGTGTCTGTGACGGCCACGGCGTTGAGGAACTCGCAGTACTGCCCGGCTGTTACCTCGTACTTGCCAATGTTGTACTCATAGGCCACCGCGCCATAACCCGTGTCGTCGGGGTCGTTGTCCGCATTGTCCACCGTGACGAACTCCAGGCTCGTCAGACCCGCCCCCATGTTGAACACATCCGCGCGCGCTCCACCGGCCGCCAGCACCACCGCCGCCACCACAATCACCGCCCTCGCTACACCTTTTACGCTGATCATCGCCAATCTCCTTTCATGCCATGCGGTCCCAAAGAAATGGGGAAACCGGCCCCGCGGCCGACCCGTTCGGCAGGCTCAGGGCAAAGTCTCCCCCGGATACGTCCGAACTCACTACCTCTTCCCCGCTCACCTCCTTTCGTTTTCCCTCTCCCTTGCGGGAGAGGCCAGTCGTTTCTCCCTCTCCCCTCGTGGGAGAGGGTAGGGTGAGGGGGAAAGAAACAACGAATGATGAACAAGGAATGCCGAACCGCAGAAAGATGAAGGAACGACCGAACGGCCGACGACCACCGGTCGTTTTGCTTTTCCCTTCGGCGTTCTGCGGTTCCTTGTTCGGCATTTATTATTCGTCGTTTCTTCTCCACCCTCACCCCCTCCCTCTCCCATCAAGGGAGAGGGAGGCTGTAGCAAAAGGGCCGAGCCCCGGCATCTCTGCCGGAGACCGGCCCCTTGGGCGCGCGCTTACCTGTTTCGGTGCGCGGACGGTCCCGCAATCAAAATGGGCCGGCCTCCGTCTCCGGAGACCAGCCCCGCAACACTACCCTCTGGCTTGTACTTCCCCCTCCTGCTTCAGACTACTATAGCACAAAACGGAAAAATGTCAAGTTATTTTCCTGATTCTGCGACTCTTGGGTGTGGCCGCGGATTGTGGCAGTGGCTGTTAGGCCCATTCATGGGCCTTTGCCCCGCGTTAGCGGGGTATAGCCCCGCTATTTTATGGCGGGGTGACCGGCCGCGCGGCCGACCCGTTCGGCAGGCTCAGGGCGCCGTCTCCCCCGGTTTCTTCGATTCACCGCCGCGTCGCTTCTAACCTTTTCTCCGTCTCGCCGCCAACACCGCCCCGCCCAGGGCCAGCAACGAAAGCGTGGCGGGTTCGGGGGCCGCGCCCATCGTGCCTGCCGGGCCCGAGATCGAAAGGGCTAGCGCCGAGGTGCCGGAGATGTTCACCGAAACAAGGCTGTCGATCCACGTGTTGAACGCCGAGACGCGGGTGTACCCCGCCACGTCGCCGTAATCGGAGTCGGGTTTTCTGTCCAGGACCGCCCAGACGAACGACGAGACACCCGCCAGCAGGGGACCGGTCCCGAAGTCGAGAAACAACGCGCCGCCCGAGTCGCCCGGCGCGATCATGTACTCCAGGTCGATCGGCATGGAGGAACCCATCGAACTGTCCTTCGTCTTCCGCGGGTTATCGAAGTCCGAGAGGAGAATCCTGGCGTTATTGGTCGTGCCTGCGTAAAGCATGTCGATCCTGTTCTGGCCCGCGCGTTTCTTGCCGTCGTATGTCTTGGCGCCCGTCAGGCCGGTCCCGGTCATGCCGTAGCCCACGGTCGTCTCGACGCGCCCCAGTTCCGACGTGCCGGTGTACCGGGTCGCCGGCTTCAGGTCCGCGACCGGGGCGGTCAGTTTGATGAGGCCGAGGTCGTACCCGGCCAGAAGGTTGTCGCCCGACGAGGCCCACCCGGGATTGGCCACCCAGGAGCCGGCGTTGTACTTGCTTCCGTTGATGGTGAAGGACAGGGCGGTGGCGTCATCGACGCAGTGGGCGGCCGTCAGCACCCAGTCCGGCGCGATCAGCGTGCCGGACCCCAAGTAATTGCCGCCGGCCGTCGTGATCGCCAGGCTGCCGACCGAGGCGTACTCCGGCCTGGCCCCGAGGTTCAGGTACAGTCTGTCGGGCCGGTCGTCGCGGCGCGTGCCAGCCCACGCAGGGCAGACGGCGGCAGCAACGACCACGATCAGTGCAATGATCAAGGAAAGGCGATTGAACTGACGCATCGGACACCTCCTCGCAAAGGTTTCAGCACGTCCTGAAGCAGAACTTTGCAGCACGCTTGCCAGAAACCGGCCTTGGGGGTCGCGCTGGGTCATCTATCGCGCACCGCTAACCCCAAAAGAAAACAGGCCGGCCTCCGTTTCCGGAGACTAGCCCCGCAACACTACCCTCTGGCTTGTACTTCCCCTCCTGCCTCAGAGTACTATAGCACAAGAAAAGCAAGATGTCAAGTTCTTTTTTTGATTCCGAGACCGTTTTCGGTCGGTGCGATGCGGCCGGATGCCCCTAAAGAAAATGGAGCCGGCGAGGGCCGTCGGGGACGATTAGGGAACAAAGCGCAGAGGCTCACGAGAAGGAGCCGGGCCCTTTCTGCCGGCAATCGATGGCAGGCCTATTCCCCTGCCACCGAGCGCGGGCGTTTGGGGTTGCATTCGCGCGCGGCGGGTCGCTAGCATGGCAGCGCCTGTGCGCGGGAATCCGATTCTGCGTGAGCGACGGCAAAGAAGGCGCGGCCGTGCCGGCACGCCGCACGACGGGTGGGCGGCGACCGAGGCAGGAGGAGAGGCGACGAATGGGCGTAACGAGAAGGGACTTCCTCAAGTCCGTAGCCGTGCCGGCCGGCATGATTCTGCTGCCGGGGGCGCTCCGCGCGATGGCCGAAACGGCCTCGCCGCGCCAGCCGAATTTTCTGGTGATCGTGGCGGACGACATGGGTTTCTCGGATGCGGGATGCTACGGCGGCGAGATCGCGACGCCCAACCTGGACCGGCTTGCGGCCGGCGGCATCCGGTTCACGCAGTGCTACTCGACGGCGCGGTGCTGGCCCTCGCGGGCCTGCATCCTGACGGGCTACTATGCCCAGCAGGTGCGCCGCGATGCGCTGCCCGGCCTGAAGGGGGGCACGACCGGAAAGCGTCCGGCCTGGGCCCGGCTGCTGCCGGAACTGCTCAAGCCCCTCGGCTACCGGTCCTATCACTCGGGGAAGTGGCACGTGGACGGCAAGCCGGTGGACGGCGGCTTTGATCGGTCGTTTGAGTACAGCGACAGCGATCATCACTTCTTATCCGCCAAGAAGGTGGCGGAAATCGACCCGCCGCTACAGCCCATCAAGGAAGAAGGCTATTACGCGAGCACGGCCATCGCCGATTACGCCATTCGCCACCTGCGAGAACACGCCGAGAGTCATCCCGACCAGCCGTTCTTCCAGTACTTGTGCTTCACGGAGCCGCACTTCCCCGTGCAGGCACCCCAGGAGGACATCGACCGCTACCGCGATCGGTATCTGGAAGGTTGGGACGCGGTCCGCCAGAAGCGATGGAAACGGATGACCGAGATGGGCCTCATCCACTGCGGGCTCTCCAAGCCGGACCCGGAGAGCCTGCCCGGCGGGAACCTCAAGCCGGAAGAACTGAACGCGCGGATCGGGCCGGGCGAAGTCGGCAAGGCGATTCCGTGGGATCAACTCACGGACGCGCAGAAACGGTTCCAGGCGACGAAGATGGCGATCCACGCGGCGATGGTCGACCGCATCGATCGCGAGATCGGCCGGGTGCTCGACCAGGTGCGGGCCATGGGGGCCTCGGAGAATACGGTCGTCCTCTTCGTCTCCGACAATGGGGCCAGCGCCGAACAGATGATCCGGGGAGACGGGCACGACCCTGGCGCGCCGCCGGGCTCGGCGAAGTCGTTCCTGTGTCTGGGACCGGGCGGGTCGACGGCCTCCAATACGCCGTTCCGCCTCCACAAGATCTGGGTGCACGAAGGCGGCATCTCCTCGCCGCTCATCGTCCATTGGCCTGCGGGCATCGCGGCGCGCGGCGAGTTGCGCCGCGACATGTGCCACTTCATTGACCTGGCGCCGACGCTTCTGGAACTTGGCGGCGGGCGATGGCCTCAGAAGTGGGACGGGGCGCCCGTTCCGCCGACGCCCGGGCAGAGCCTTGTGCCGGCCTTCGCGCGCGACGGCGCCGCCGCGCACGAATTCCTCTGGTGGTGTCACTCGGGCAACCGGGCCGTCCGGGTGGGCGACTGGAAACTCGTGGCCGAAGGCGCCGCCGGCCCGTGGGAACTCTACGACATGCGCACCGACCGCTCGGAATCGAACAACCTGGCCGACCAGCAGCCCGAGAAGGTGCGCGAACTCTCCGAGCGGTGGACGCGCTTCGCGGAGGACTGTCGTCGTCTGGCCACCAGCGACGGCGTGACACCCGCCGACGGCAAGTGAGAGCCCGGACAGGGTGGTCCAAGGAGCCGGGCCCTTTCTGCCGGCAATCGATGGCAGGCCTATTCCCCTGCCACCGAAACGGGTCGATATGGATAGACCTTTTCGCCCCTAAGGATGGCGGCGCGGACCTCGGCCTCGATTCTCGCGCGCTCTTGGTATCGGGCCTCGCGCTGGGCATCGAGGCCGTCAAGTTTGCAGCCCGGCATGTCCTCGCGCGGACGCCGGGCGAGCATGTTTTTGCCGGCCTGGATGATGGCAAGGGCCTCGGCATACTTCGGACCCGCGTCGCCGCGAGGCGCGTCGGCCTTATTGTTAAAGGCGGCCAGGCAGGGGCTCAAGTTCGGCCGGGCCAGGTTGACAAGCGTGTCGCCGGCGTGCCCGGCGAACTCCATCCCCGTCAACTCCGCCAGCCGCTTCAGTTGCTGGTCGTCGAGGGGGCTGCGGCCGTAGAGGTTGTCCGGGTAGGCGCTCGAATAGGAGGGATAATAGGGGGCGTTCAGGTCGATCCAGGTGACGAGGCGGTCGAAGGATTCCTCATCGATCTTGACACTGCTGCTGGTGCGAAGGTGCTGGATGATCTTCGACGCGTGCGATCCCCAGGAGTACGGCATCTGGATCTCGGCCGGGCCGGCGCCCACAACGTGGATGTACTGTTTCGCCCATAGTTCGTGGTATGAGATGTTGAAGGCGAGGCCGCGGTCGCCGGCCAGGACCAACTTCTTCGCCCCGGGCCCGCCGAGGTCGTGGCACTTCAGGCAATAGCGGTCGAAGATGGGCTGAACCTCCTGCTGGAAGGAGAAGAGCCGCTCGGGGCCGTACCACGGCTCGAGGAGGCGGGGCGGGCGGCGGAGGGCCTCGCGCGGCTCGTTGGGGACGGACGACAGGCGGCTCTCGTGGCAACCGACGCAGCCGGCCGTCTCGCCCGGCCGGAGGATGGTCCCCGAGCGCATCGATTGGACCATCATGCCGTTCTCGTCAAGCAACTGGAAGTAGACGAACCGGTCGGACGGGACCGTGAAGTAGGCGGAGCCGTCCTCCTCGACGGGCACGGTGCCGAGGATGCGCTTGTTGCTGAAGTCGTGCCAGTTCATGCCGGGGCACTCGACGCCCTGGCCGAGCCACGAGGGGTGCGTCCAGAACCGTTTCTCGGGCGATTCGACCACGCGGATGGACCGGACCGCGCCGGGTTTGACGCGCTCCATGCCCGTGCCGCGGTACACGTCGTACACGTAGAAGTGGCCGCTCGCGAGGTCAAACCGGACGCGGTCGGGAAGGATGGGGGGCGGTTCGCGTGCGGCCAGGGGCATCGGGTCGAAGCATCCCGGGGGCTCGGCGTGCACGAGGACTTCGTTGCCGAATGTGTCAAGGAGATAAAGGGCCATCTCTTCGCCGTTCCCGACCTGGCGCGAGCAGAGGAAGTGCTTGTCGCTCAAGGGGTACGGGTCCTCGTAGCGCGGGCTGACCTTCTTGAACGTATCGAGATCGCCATTCATGACGAGTCCGAGGGCATCGGGCGGCCAGGTGCGCAGGACGGGCTCCCGACCGTCCACGCCGAGGCGGCGGTCCACGATGGCCAGGGCCCCCCACGGCCGGTCGTGGCAGGAACCGAAGACGGCGATGACCGACTCGGGCCCCTGGCCGGGCAGGACGTGGCCGTCCAGCACGGCGCCGGGACACGGCGTGTTGTTGCCGTAGAAGACGGCGTGGTTGGTGCCGTCGGGGTTGCAGGTCCAGAGGCCCTGTGCGTCGCCGAAGTTGCGGTCGACGTACTCCCAGCGGTCGTAGAGGATGCGGCCGTCGGGCA
>Ga0315277_10010573_pt1 | contig 11677 bp, 13 predicted proteins | sample YL17G05_15_MG_FD_203695 | JGI IMG/M metagenome (GOLD analysis project Ga0315277, IMG submission 203695) | Sediment microbial communities from Yellowstone Lake, YNP, Wyoming, USA - YL17G05_15 | ecosystem: Environmental > Aquatic > Freshwater > Lake > Sediment | place: USA: Wyoming | collected...
TATTCTTTCGAAGTAGTATTTTTTTGAAGTCATCGTCATTTTTGCCACTTGAAAGGTCGTCGACAATATGAATCAAATTGTTATCATCATGACTTAAGATCTCTGTAACTACAGTTCCTATGAACCCAGCCCCACCTGTGACTAAGATTTTTTTCATAACTATCCTCAAAGATTGTTAATGTGTCCTTTTCCGACCCCAAGAATCAAGAAGCCTTTTTCTTTCAGGCTTTTGATATCTTGGTCTGAGAGAATATTGAACGCATCCACAATACATGCATTCTTTTTTGCATTTGATGCTATTTTTTGAGCTGCGGAGGAGAGGTAAATCCCATGGTTTATCACTAGAACTACAGCTTCAGCTAATTTTAAAGTACGATCTAAGTCTTGATCTACGACTATGTCTTCTCGCTGTAGGATGACTTTTACATAAGGGTCGTGTATAGCTGGTTTACCACCATTCTTTAATACCTCGTCATAGAAGACAATTGACGGACTGTTTCTAGTATCATCAACATCCTTTCGATAGGATGCACCAAGAATAGCTACTTTCTTCCCTTTGAGTATATTGTTCATTCCCCTCATCAATAACTCGAATGTATGCAGTGGCATTAAGTCATTAATATCAACAGCCTGTACCGAAAAGTTGAGGTGCTTTTCTCTTTTGAAAATCTCTCTCGAAGCCCACTCTGCCAATAAGGGATCTTTTGGTAAGCAATAGCCACCGACTCCAAATCCAGGATACATCATGTTGTCGTGAGTTCCTTTGCGGACCTTAATGGAGTCCACTACTTCAAACAAGTTGACGTTTAAATCTTCAGCCAACAATGTCCACTCATATATGAATGCTATGTTCATTGCCCGATAGGAGTTCTCCATTACTTTAGCTATCTCTGAGGCAGTAGTATTTGGCAGCCGCCAAAGAGGATAATTTTTCACGTCGATTATATTAGAGAGGAATTTCCTCGCTTCCTCCGAGGCTTTTTCATTCAAGGCAGAATATGTGCGCCTTATCTGTTTAATCGATTTTATATATTCCTTGCCTGGCATCACCCGCTCATATGAGTGAGCGATAAGTGGTGGATTTGCTTCAAGATCAATTTTTCGTTCTCTGAACTTTTCAGAAATGATCGGGGCCACAATCTTTTCAATTGTGCCTGGGGGAACCGTAGTCTCTATAATAAGTAATGCATCGGGTCGCATTCTACCTCCTATGTCCGTAATAGCTTCTTTGAACTGGTTTATTTTAACGCGGGAATTTACTGCCTTTCCAAGTTCAATTTTTTCAACATCCAAATTTATATCAATGAGTATAATATCTGCTTCAGTGTAAGCTTGAGATACCCATGTTGCGTGGAGATTATTCTTTTGATGGACCGCTCTATGAAATATCAGTTTAACTTCAGGGTCCTCGGCCTCTACGGGGCTTTCGCCTCGGTTTATAATAGGTATCTTCCAATACGAATTCTTAGTAGGTAGGTCTACTCCTATTACGAAATATGGTATTTCGTTATCTACCTGAGTGTCTGCGATTACAGCTGAGTTAATGGCGCCAACGAAACCTAGCCCCTGAACGACCACTATCTTTTTTCCTTTTTTTCTGTTCAGTGCACAAAGATATTTAATATTTGATATCTCCTTAAGAGTCATCTTCTCATCCGGAATCTTGAATTTTTTATTATCTGGTGATATCGAAAATGTCATCAATTTCCTACCTCTCGCGCGCGCTTCAAAAATTTAAAACTCTACACTTTTTTCAATATTTTCCCAGTTATCTTTAAACCAATTAAAGGTGTGTTCTAAACCTTTACGGAACTCGGTTTTCGGTCTATATTTGAGAATTTTCCCAGCTTTTTCAATGCTAGATAGTAAATGGGTCTTTTTATCCCAGTTTCGTCTTTCTTTGAATAAAATTCCAGCTTTGTTACCTGTTAATTCGTTGACCCATTTTGCGAGATCTTTTATCTGAATTTCCCTGCTTGCCCCGAGATTGAAGGCCTCTCCAATAGCCTTGTCATAGTGCGCCATCGCAAGCAGGCCATCTACAATGTCTCCAACATAGGTAAAATCTCTCGTTTCTTCCCCTGTACCAGTTATAGGAAGAGGTAGACCGCTCATACTCCAGTAGAAAAAGTTCGGTATCACATTTCGGTATTTTCCCGGAACTTCTCCAGGCCCATATGAGTTGAAGATGCGGGCATTAACAATCGGCATCTCATACAGATTATGGAAGTAATTGGTGTAGAGTTCACCAAGCATCTTGGTGACTTGATAAGGTGTGAACAGGCTGATTGAGACATCATGCTCTTCGAAGGGCATCTTGGAGTCAAGGCCATAGATTCCGCACCCTGAGGAGGAGTAGACGAAGCGGTCGACTTCGGTAAGTTGAGCATACTGTAGAACACGTAGAATGCCCATCCCATTGACCATTAGATCCGTCTCTGGGTTATCGACACTATTCTGATTAGCGAAATGAGCAGCCAGATGGTATACTATACTTGGCTTGGCCTTGAATGCCCACTTAAGCTTCTCGTTATCTAAGATGTCTCCTCTTATTAACTGAACCTTGGGATCTTTAACGATATTCCACTCGTAGGAGGACGACAGATCATCCAAAATGATGACCCTTTTAACATTGTATGTGCAAAGCTTCCTAACGAGGTTGCCCCCTACTGCACCTGCGCCACCTGTTACAAGCACGGTTTTGTCCTTGAAGGTCTCTGAGAACTCACTCAACCTACTAAACACCTACCCTATAGTAAGATCTCATCCACTCGACGGTACGCTTAATCCCCTCAGCGGGAGCCACCTTTGGATTATGTTTCAGGTCTCTCACAGCCTTGCTGAAGTCTATAGTCTTGATCTTTGTAGTATGTGGCTCAGACTCTTTGTAGGTCACCAACGATTCATCTGCTCCAACCGCCTTAAGGATCAAGTCTGAATAGCTCTTTATGTCCATCTCCCACTCAGGCTTCCCTCCCACGTTGTAGACCTCGCCTGGAATGAAATTATCAACTATGTTCGCCCAGGTTCTACAAGAGTCCTCCACGTAGTCGATTATCCGTTTATGCCCCTTGTAGACGGTGTACGGCTTGCTGAAGAGAGCGTGGTAGATGAACTTGGGAATGAAGCCTCTGTACGGCGTGTAGTGCTCGTAAGGGCCATAGCAGTTCACAGGTCGAGTCCTAACAATCTCAGTGCCAAACATCTTTGCTGAATTAAGGCACATCAGCTCTCCAGCCCATTTGGTGATAGCGTAGTCATTCATCTGGTAGGTTTCCTTTATGGGTTTATCCACCATCACGTCCTCGCTCATGACACCTTCATAGTCGCCGTAGACCTCTGCGCTGGAGAAGAAAATCATCTTGAATTTGAGCTTCTCCTGCAGCCTCAGCAAGTGCTTTATTCCAATCACATTGGTCTGCCATAGGTTCTCGTAATAATCCTCGCCGTTCCAGCGACCATACTCCGCAGCTAGATGATAGACGTAGTCAAACCGCTTTCCCTCGAAGACACGCTCAAGCTGTCTATAACTCCTGACATCGGCTCTAACATAGTCATCGCGCTCTGTGTTGAACTGGTCGAGAGCTATGACCTTGTGTCCTCTTCTGCGGAGTTCGTTTACGAGGTTTGTTCCGATGAAACCTGCTCCGCCTGTGACGAGTATCAACGTAGTCATCTACATCTACCAGCCGATGTGCTGTAGAGAGTGGACTTTCTGAATATTAGATTTTATCAACAGTGTATGTTACCTGCCACGCTTATACAGATCTTCAATTATCGAAACGATCCTTCTACCGCTCTCCCCGTCACCATAGGGGTTAACCCATCTACCCCTAACCCCAAGCATCCTCTCCACTGAAGCTAGTATCCCCTCAACGTCTGTACCTGCTAATATATTGGCCCCTACATCAACGGTCTCAGGTCTCTCAGTGTTCTCACGGAGAGTCACACAGGGCCTCCCCAATACACATGCCTCTTCCTGTATGCCTCCAGAATCGGTGAGCAGAAGCCTAGCTCTGCTGGCCAAAGAGAGAAATTCTAGATAACCGAGAGGCGGGATAGCTATTAAACCGCCCGATGATAAGTCAAATCTATCAATCATCTTCAGGGTGCGAGGGTGAACAGGGAAAACAACAGGCAACCCATATAGTTCACCTATCTTCCGTAGAGCAGAGAGCATACTCCGTAGCCTGTAACCATCATCGACATTCTCAGCCCGGTGAATGGTAACCAGGAAGAAGTTGGCATCGGTAATACCCAAATCATCAAGGATTGACTCCCTCGTTTTACTAAGTTCGAGATTTTGATGAATCACATCGACAATAGTATTCCCCGTAACATGAATAATCTTCTCAGGTCTGCCCTCCTGCAGCAGGTTCGCTTTGGATACCTCAGTCGGCGCGAATAATATACTAGATAAGTGATCAGCGACAACACGGTTGATCTCCTCAGACATGCTCCTGTCGAAGCTTCGCAGTCCAGCCTCCACATGGCCTAAATAAAAATGCAGTTTTGAGGCAACCAGAGAAGCAGCGAGTACTGTGTTAGTGTCGCCCTGAACAAGAGTCATGTCAGGCTTCTCCTCGAGCAGGACTTTCTCTGACCCCGTTATGATCTTAGAGCATTGCTCTGCATGGCTCCCCGACCCAACTCTTAGGTTATAGTTAGGACTAGGAATCCTGAGCTCATCAAAGAAGGCTCCGTCCATATCATAGTCGTAGTGCTGCCCCGTATGCAGAATGAAGAAGTCGATACCCCTCCTCTGGAGCTCCCTGATGATAGGAGACATCTTGATGATCTCCGGTCTTGTGCCTAGAACTATAGCTACTTTCAAAGTGGATCGAGTTTTTCTGTTTTAATCTGGATATAGCGGAGAGTATTCGCGAACACAACCATCACGCGCCGTGTACTAGTTCTTAGCGCGCGCGCGAATTATTGTTCCTATCACTTCAATTCCATGAGTTAATGGATTCTTTTTAGATGATTTAATAATACCTTTATAAATTACATCTATTGGAACCTCTATCATATTAAATCCTTTTTTAGAGCCTATTATTATTTGCTCCGATTCAACACCATATCCTTTTGCTTCAACATTAATCATTTCTTTTACGGATCTGTTTGAAAATGCTCTGAAACCACTCTGAGTATCTTTGATATTTGATTTACCATTAGTTAAGTAGTTTAAAATACTTGCACCAAATTTCCTGTACAATGGTGCTTTATTTTTAGAGTCTTTATGATATCGTGAACCAATAACGATATCGGCTTTTTTATCAATAATTGGCTTTAATAAATCTGGAATTTGGCAAGGGTTATGCTGACCATCAGCATCTAATGTAATTATTATTTCTGCGCCACGCTTCAAAGCGGCTTTAAATAAAGTCTTAAGAGAAGCGCCCTTTCCAAGGCTCATAGAGTGTTCGAATACAATCGCTCCTGTTTCCTTAGCTAATTCTGACGTGTTATCACTAGAACCATCATCGCAGACAAGTACTTCGTCCACATATTTCCTTGCCAATAAAATGATACTTGAAATCGTTCTCTCCTCATTCAAAGCAGGGATACAAGCAATTATCAAATTATTTCGATCTAACCCTATTTTCTCATCTTGAGCTTGTAATACGTCTAAATCAACATCTCCCGTGAAAGTTGAGTGTAAAGCGGATATTTTATGGTCTATATTCAAGCTTTTGCCCTCAAGCTCGCGCGCGGTCCTCAACTTACCATAATCTTCTTCTATGAATAGATCCTCCAACCAATCGGCTGATTAAAGTCGATGAAAATCAAATACCTCATAAATTTTGAGTCCTTGGAGAGACCCTCAGCTTCTCTATAACCAAAAGAGGCCGCCTGTGCCTGAATAACCCTAACCCTCGCCATACCAAAACGCTCAAGATGTTTGATGAATCCGCTCTTGCACGCGTCCCTGATCTTTGCAATGATCTTCACTAACTGGACGCTCAACATGCTGCTCCGCACGGTGTCTATTATCTGACTCGCCAGTGACAGGATCCCCCTCTCGACTCCATCGAGTGCCCTATACCAGACGCCTCGACGTAGAGCCCTCCGCCTTGCTTCGACGAGGATTTCCCTAGTAAACATGGTTAGATGACCTTTCTCTAAATTTGGAATTCTTGGGTAGGCTAGTTATAATCGTACGACGGTCTTTATATCCTCTTTGGATATCAAATTCTGATTAAGATTCAGTAAGAGGTTTCCGAAAAACTGGCTTTTTAGACTGTTTGAGGCCTCCAAACCAAGAACCAGCGATTAAAACCTCACCCACCCCGACATCAGCGCAGCACGAAGACCCCTTCAACCCACAAAACCACCCTCACCCTACCTTCCCAGCCCTAAAACGCCTCCTCAAAGCCCTCTCCCAACCGAGATCCATGGCTCACGCTACGAAACCACGCCGATCGTACCCATCTGAAGCAGGTTGAAGCAGAAACAGGCAAAAGATCATCTTAAAACGAACACGGGACACCGTAGTAACCGGCACGTGGCCAGCCCCGAAGACACGCTTCAACACCGCGAAGGCCCTATCAAGCCGGTTCCTCTTGAAGCCGATACGCCTATTACGATGTCTATCCCCCATGCCCAAGGGATGGCCTCGGACCCCACGCCTCATCGTCGCGTCCCAGCCACGAGGCACCACGCCGAAGTACCCTTTGTCACGGTACACCACCTCACCCGGCTCCGACAGATCCACCCTACTGTCGTGCACCGAGGCGGGCGTCGCCTCAATAGCCCTGACCAGCCCGTGATCAAGGTCCGCCTGCGCGCGCGGTTTAACTGGGCAGTTTAAGATCGAGAACCTTGTTGTTAGCCATGCTGAGGTTAAGCTAGGAGAAATGGTAAACATTACTGTCACTATAATAAATATAGGCGAAATTTCAGGAAAATACATAGCGAAATTGAAAATTAACGATACTATAGAGGACTCTAAAGCGCGCGCAAAATAGAGATTAAGATTTACTATGTCTTTATACATATGCTTAATGCCGAATTTAAACTATTTACAACATATAGAGCATCTGTTTTATTCATTGCAGCATGAATCGGTAATGTGATTGTTCTAGAAAGAACCCTCTCTGATACTAATAGATCTCTTTTTTGATAGCGTGCCAGAAAATCTTTGTATACGGGTTGTAAGTGGCATACTGGATAAAAAACGGTTCCCGTTTCTACTCCGTATTCGTCTTCTAGTATTTTTACGATTTTTATTTTGTCGATGTTATTCTTTAAAATCAATGGATATTTGTAATAACTACATCTATTGGCAGGATTACTTTTAATTATTTGCACAGAGTCTATTCTACTCAGTTTTTCGTCATATATTTTAGCTATAAAGTTTCTCTTAGAGATGAACTCCTCGATTCGTTTCAATTGATATATCCCTAAAATAGCTGAAATTTCGGGTAGCATCATATGCCTCCCAAGTTTAACGAAGTTAGTTTTTCCTTCTCCTGAGCCATAGAACCTTAGTCTTCGTGCATTTTCGATTAGCTTAATATCATTCGTAACGAGGAAACCTCCCTCACCCGTAGTCATAGGCTTTGTTGGAGTAAATGCGAATATTGAAGCGTCGCTAAAGGTTCCAACTTTTTCTCCATTTATTGTTGCTCCTACAGCATGAGTTGCGTCTTCGATCAGAACTAGATCATTTTCTCTGCAAATTTCTTTGATCTCCATCAAGTCAGGATTTGGAAAACCTGAAATATGAGTTACTATTACACAACAAGTATTATCAGAAAGATTTTCTATTAAACTTTTAGGATCCATAGAAAGCGTATCTTCTTTAATATCAATAAAAACAGGTATACCTCCCGCATATTTTACGCTATTTGGTATTGAAATGAAGCTATTTGTGCAAACTGCTACTTCTTTATCATTAATATTAAAAAATTGTAGGGCAGCTTCAAGGGCGTCTCCATCAGAATCAAATGCTAATCCATATTTTAATCCAATATATTCAGTGAACATACTTTCAAAGAGGTGTAAATTTTTCCCATTTCTAAGGCTACCGTCCTCTAACGCCCTTTTAATATCGATGAGTATGAGATCGATATCTTCTTCAGGGAAAAATGGTCTCGATGACCGAATTTTCTTCAATCTTTCACATCCGAGGATTAAAACTCATAGTTAATGCTAAAAATATGTAAGGTTTCGTCAAAAATCGCATGAACAATCCGCCAAATATTGAATCGATATAATTTATTAAAAATAAATCCCAAGTGCATAGATTTATAATATTTATCATTATATTTTGCATAAAGTTTGTTATTTTTTTTTATTATTGTCCATTTATGTACTTCTGCACCATATATAAGTTCATTGAACCAAGATGGACATTGAATATAACCATATTTAGACACACGTTTTAACTCAGTAATCAGTTGCTTGGGGTTAATCACATGCTCAATTACATAATAACACGTAACAAAGTCAAATATTTTATCTTTAAATGGAAGGGAGCAACCATCACATCGAATAAAAGGTTTATTTTCTGTTATTATTTTGTTCATACTTCTATCTGGATTTGGTTTAATAAAAGGATCGCATAAGATATTAGCTTTAGGAAATGGTTTGTGTCCACTCCCGACATCTAAACATAATAGTTCACATCCTGTAAATAGATTTGCGATTTCGAAATAGCATTGTTTACCAAACTTAAAACGATCTAATTCAGCCTTCCGAATTGGGAAGCGAGGAAGTATATAATCAAAATCGACTAAATGAAATTTTTCCTCTTCTGGTTTCTTCATTTTAATGCACTTAATCCGTCAAAAGTTTGTTATTAATTTTTTACCTTTAATTCTTCAATTGAAGAATTGAGCGCTTTTGAAATATGTTTTACTATTTCTTCAGTCATTTCGACATACATTGGTAAGCAGATAACTTTTTTAAGTACTTTTTCTGCCGCTGGAAGATCTCCTTCTTTTGTCCCGAGGTTCTCTTGATAGAACGGATGAAGGTGACAAGGGGGATAATAAACATTACCTGTTTCTATATTGTACTCTTTTTGAAGGATATATGCGAGTTTTTCTCTGTCAACATCATCACCAAGAATTACAGGATATTTATAGTAGCTATGCCTTATGTTGTTTGGAACTTTAAAAAGCTTAATGTCATCTATTTTATTTAATTCAACTTCATATTTCTTAGCGATTTCGTTACGTTTGCAAACTATTTTTTCTAAATTTTCTAGCTGGTATTTTCCAATTATTGCTGCAATCTCGCTCATACGCCAATTATGCCCTAACATTACCATTCGTCTTTGTTTATCTTGACCGTGAGAGCGCATGCATAGAGACTCTTCGGCTAACCTTGGATCGTTTGTAGTGATCATTCCACCTTCGCCTGTTGTCATGACCTTTGTTGGGTAAAAGGAAAAACAGCCGGCGTTGCCGAGAGAACCTGCTTTTTCGCCTTCGATGGTGGCGCCATGGGCGTGAGCAGAGTCTTCTAAAAGAAATATCCGGTGGTCTTCACAAAGTTCTTTAATTTTTTTAATTTGTGGACATATTAGACCTGCAATGTGAACAACAATAATTCCGGCTGTTCGCGAAGAAATCTTACTTTCAATGTCATTTAGGTCTATACACAGTGTATCTTTATTTATATCTGCAAAAACAGGTTTACCCCCAGCAAATAAGACAGAATTCGGCGTTGCTACGTGTGTGTTTGTTGGAACAATGACTTCTCTTCCTTTCAATTTGTAATACCTTAGTGAAATTTCAAGGGCAGAAGTCCCCGAACTGACTGCTACTGCGTGTTCAACTTTGAGATATTTTGCGAATTTTTCTTCAAAGTCTTTGACATGAGGTCCCTCGGTTAAGACTCCTCCCTGAAGAGTTGATTCTATATCTCTTAAAATGTTCTGTATACTTTCTTTGTCGAAGAATGGTGAGGCAGAAGGTATTTTCACTATTCGGCTCATATTTCATCTTCTCCTAATATTTTATTAGGATTTTTCCATGGTTTTCCTCCTGTACAAAAAAGATAGTCTACAACAGAAAGGTTTGGCACAAATTCTCCATGCAGTTGAGGATATACGGGGTGTTGGAAGTTTTGAAATATCACCTCTATGCCCTCTTCCTTAAAACGTTGTAGATTCAAATAGTTATGACCTCCAGTCCCTGAGAGATGTATGTTAGCTCCAAGCGCTTTACACTGGGCAAGAACTAGCTCGCTTCCTTTTCCAGAAACACCGAGAGATGAGGCCATGGTTAAAGATTTCTTTATTTTAAGAAATTGCATGATTCCTTTTATTAGGTGCATATTGAGGTCGATTAGCATCGTCCATTTTCTATTATAAGTTTCTTCAAAGAAGCCACTATATTTCTCCCAATAAGGAGCTCTAAGGTAGTTACATTTTATTGTGAGCCAATGTCTATTAGCCCAGTCTCGTTCAGCATAATTTGCTATCTTTACCTCATTTACTGGTAATAATTTTCCGACATGTTGGATTGGTACAGTCAACCATTTTATCCCATTAGGTGTTTTTATTCTATTTCTGTTTATAAAGCCTTGTGGTTCAAATTGGACGATATCATCTATAAAAAAAACATCGCATTGAAGCATTTTATCGAAAAAGCCTAACCATGGTAGATAGTTTGGCTGATGACCCGTCTCTATCATATTTTTTCCCACGAGTCATTATATGTTAAAAATTATCTAAGTATTTCAATACCTCAAAAGCCTCAGCTTGGCGAACGCCTACTTGGCTCCCTCTAAAAGAAGCCAAGTTAATCATTGATTCGTATGTTAAGTATCTTTTCTGTTTCTGTGATATATGCTTCTTTAGAGCAGTCCATTTCAAATTTATAGAATCAGATATATCAACAAAATAGTTTGGTGCGAATGTAGGGGTCACTCTAGGGGTTTCATAAGCAATAAGCTTCGGAACATTTCTAAAGGCTGATAAAGAAAGCATGCCTATTGTTCGATGATCTTGGTGAATATCATTTATAGTATGAGTAAATACTATATCAGGCTTATTTTTCAAGCAAAATTGTTCTAAAAAATCAATAACTGCATGCGAATTCGGAATATCTGTATCTGGAAAATTTCCAAAATAAACTTCTTTGACCCCCAGAATACTCAAGGCCTCTCTACTTTCTCTCATTCTAATTTCTGCAACTCCACTCTTTTCTCCTTGAGTTGCATACACAGAAATCACCCTTATTCCGTTTGAGACTAGTTTACATAGTGTTCCGCCGCACCCTAACTCAATATCATCAGGGTGGGCTCCAACTGCAAGCGCCATTTTATCATTCGTTTTCATCCTAATCACCGCAAAACGCGTGTAATATTTTATATAAAACTATGAAATAACATCAGATAAAAGCCTTGTGAATTATCAGGAAAACTTATAGATAAAACAGGGCGCGCGCTATCTTCTTCAGCTATTTCCTCTATTAATTCAAAGGTATTATCTGGGGAACCATCATCTACGGCGTATATCTTGTCAATATAATCAGGGATAGATCTCAAAGTATGCGCTATTAACATTTCTTCATTGTAGGCTGGAATTACTACCGAGATTTTTTTGTCTTTATACATGATTATTTATACTGTGCTGAGGATATCCAGAACCTTCATTGCGACCATGTAGCAGAAAACGAGGAACAGGCCAGCACCCACAACGTCGAATAGTCTCTTCCTTGGC
>Ga0315277_10010574_pt1 | contig 11676 bp, 7 predicted proteins | sample YL17G05_15_MG_FD_203695 | JGI IMG/M metagenome (GOLD analysis project Ga0315277, IMG submission 203695) | Sediment microbial communities from Yellowstone Lake, YNP, Wyoming, USA - YL17G05_15 | ecosystem: Environmental > Aquatic > Freshwater > Lake > Sediment | place: USA: Wyoming | collected...
CTCGAAGGCGCCCTGCGGGATGACCGACTGGCTGTGGAACTGATTATCGATTTCATCCATGTCGCTCCTCCTGTTCTGCGCGACGTGATCTCGCGCAAGGAGCCGGAGAGGGTAGTGGCGATAAGCGACAACATGTTCCCCTCCGCTGCGCCGGAGGACAGGTTCGAGATAAACGGTATCCTGGGCCGGATCGACAGGGAGAACAACTATATCTCCGTGGTCGGCAGGCGCGGGCCGGACGGCAAGGTGACCGAGCTTCCCCCTCCCTCTCTCAAAACCTGCGATTTCAGCTCTCTCTACGGCTCAGTGATCAACATGGACTCGGTGTTTGCCAACTCTGTCGAGCTTTTGACCCGGGACATGGAGGGCTACTTTGTCAGGCGGCACAAGGCCCTGGCTTTCGATGAAGCAGTGCGCCAGGCAGCGCTCATGTGTTCCACCAACCCGGCCAGGATCACCGGGATGCTCGACGGCGCCTGGGGCAGGAAAGTCGGCGCGGTGAAAGAGGGTTTCGAGGCTGACCTTGTAGTGGCGGAGATCAAAAAAGGCCCCTCGGGAGTGAAGTTCCGGCCCCTGGAAGTGTTCATTGCCGGCGAGCCGATGCTCACCCATTAATCTGCTAATAGTCCGACCTTTTTCATTAAAATTGCATCGCGAACTATAGGGGCGAGGCATGCCTCGCCCGCATTGCAGATCCATCCGTGGTTAAAAAGTTTTCCCTTGGCACAATTGCAGGTGCATTCAAAGCGCGGATTACAAAACGCAAAAAATCGCTATATGCTTTCCAAGGGCAATTTATGGCAACGAGGCTATTGCGAATATTGGTGGGGAAGGAAATAATAAACAGGGGATAAGCCTATGAAAAACCATTCCGAACAGAAAGCGCTTTGCGGTGTCTGCGGACAGGAGAAGGATTTCAGCGAAGTCATGCCCGCTGAGATGGTACGGCCGATGGTTGCGGAAATCATCCGGAAAAAGAACCCCGATTGGAAAGGCACTGGTTATATCTGCCTGGCGGACCTGCACCGGTTCAGAATAGAATATATCGAATCCCTTCTCGAAACAGAAAGGGGCGAGCTATCTTCCCTGGAAAAAAAAGTGGTGGAGAGCATGAAGGGCCAGGAAATTCTCTCCGAGAACATCAACACCCCCTTTGAAAGAGAGCTCTCCTACGGCGAGCGGCTCTCGGACAGGATAGCGGAATTCGGCGGCAGTTGGGGCTTCCTGATCTTTTTCTCGCTCTTTCTTGCCACCTGGATTGCGATCAACACCTACGCTCTGTTCACGAAACCGTTCGATCCCTACCCTTATATTTTCCTTAACCTGATCTTCTCCTGCATGTCGGCAATACAGGCGCCAATTATCCTGATGAGCCAGAAAAGGCAGGACGCCAAGGATCGCCTGCGCTCAGAATACGATTACCAGGTGAGCCTGAAAGCAGAGATGGAAATCCGCCACCTCAACGAGAAGATGGACCACCTGCTCATGCGCCAGTGGCAGCGCCTCATGGAACTGCAGAAAATCCAGGTACAGATCCTGGATGAATTATTGCCGAGAATGTCTCGTGAATAAATAAGCAAAGTATTAAAGGGGCGTTGAAAAAAGAAATTTCAACGCCCCCAGGTTTTAAATTTATCGCTTTTCTGGCTGTCAAGGGCATGTAAATCGGCCTTACGGCCGACCCTTGACAGCCTTTTTCCCATAGTTTTCGAATTTTTCAACACGCTTTTAAGGTGGCTGGATATATCAAAACATGAGCTTAACAATTTCCATTCTCCTTTGGCCCAAGGAGTATTAACCATGAAACCAGGATTTTTCTTCACCGCGATTTCTGCCTGTCTTACTTTCACCTTTTCAATCTGCCAGGCCGGCGAGCGATTCGGCGCGGGCCTGCTCTTTTCCGAAAAAGACCTGCCGGCGGTCACGGCCAATCTCGAAACTCCGGTTTTAGCTGATTACTGGAAAAGCCTGCTCAATGCAAAATGGGATGAGGACAGCAGTTTCCTCGATACCTTGAGACCCGGCCCTCAATGTAACGGTATCGGCCAGACAGAGGAGATCCTCCGCCGCGAGGCCTTTGTTTATGCTGTTACAGGCGATAAGGCCCGGGCGCTCAGGGCGATGAAAGCGCTCGACCGCCTGCTCGAATTCCCCCGCTGGGATGTGTTCTATGACAGCGAGGGCCGGACCCTGGGAGTCGACCTGGGCACCCATGCCACCATGTCCGCCGCCTATGCTTTCGACTGGCTTTACCCGGTCCTGGACGAAACAAAACGCAGCCTGCTGGTCAAGGCCATAGCTGAAAAAGGATGCGAGGCCTGCTTTCACACTCTGAACGACCTGCGCTATCCGGAAGGCAGGACAGACTGGCGGGCGGACCATTACGATCTCGATCTCAGCCGCTGGCCGTACATACTGGATAAGACCAATATCAAGGGCCTGATGATCGGCGGGCTGGGCATGGGAGCGCTGGCGCTCCTCGGGCGTGACAGCAGGGCGCCGCGCTTTCTTGAAATGGCCGAGTTCTCCGCTCGCCGCTTCCTCGAGCTTTACCGCGCGGATGGCTTCTACCCTGAAGGCTCCGGTTACTGGGAATACAGCTCGACAAGCGTATATCCGTTCCTTTTCGCACTCAGGCGGATAACCGGTAAAGACCTCACCGACCAGGCCAACCTGAGAGGCGCAACCGAAAGCTGGCTTGCCCTGCAGATGCCCTATGACAGGCATCCCCGGGGCGTGGTCAATTTCGGAGACAATGGCCGGGAAATAGTATCGAGCCCCGTGTTTTTCATAGCCTCGACTTTTCGCGACGGGCTGGCGCAGTGGGCCGGAGAAAAATTCTGCCGCCACCATGATCTTCATTCCTTCATTTTCTACGACCACTCGTTAAATCCCGAACCCCCTGTTCAAGCTCTGAACTATAAATTACCAGGGCGAGCCTGGCTTGTCGCCCGGACAGGTCTCGAACCCCAGGATATCGTGGTGGCCATGCGCAGCGGCGGCCCGTTCAACCATGAGCACTCGGACCGCAACAGCCTGATCCTCAAGGCTTATGGCGAGGTTCTTCTTTTCGATGTACTGCATCCCTCTTACAACCGCCACGATCCCACCTGGCAGCTCCGCTGGACCAGCGGCCACAACTGCGTGCTGATCGATGGACGGGGAATGCTTTACCATGACGGCAGCGAGGGAACCAACAAGTCCGCGGACTCCTCATCTGTCCTGGCCGAGGGGCAGAGGGAAGGTTATTTCTTCTGGACCAGCGATGCCACGCCGGCTTATGCCCTGGCCGACCCGGATGTACGGTCTGTGACCCGTACCGTGGTCGCCGCTCTCCAGGTGCCCTGCCTGGTAGTACTGGATAAAGTGGAGAAAAAAAGATACGGGTCTTCTGTCTCCACGCTGTGGCAGGTGGACAACTCGGACGGTAAAGGCGGGATGGAAACGAGTAATGACGGGTTCACGATAACGAGGCCGGGAGCGCATCTTGCGGCCGGAGTGGCCGGAAGCTCTCCTGTACGATTCTCCGCGCAATTCCACGCTGTCCCGGGACGGGAAAAAGAATTCCCCTATATCGAAGCGGCCATAGAGACAAAAGAAACGACCCAAACTCTGGTTACAGCCATGGTTCCTTTTCCGGCAGGTAAAGAGAAGCCGCTTGTGCAAATCAGGCCGCTCACTCCGGATGGAAAAGGCTGGCTGGTGAGAATCAGGAACGGAGAGCTGTCCTGGAAGATGAAAGTTTCGGATGACAGCGCGCGCGTGCCGCGATTTGAAGTTGTAAAATGATGGGGGAATCAGGCTTCGCTTTCCATCCTCTTTTTTTCGAGGATCTCCCAGCGCTCGTAAAGCTGATTGATTTCTTCTTCCAGGGAGCGCACCTGGTCATAGGCTTTGGTCAAGGCATCGGAATCAGTGGCAATGGCGGGATCCTCCAGCCTGGCCCGGGCCAGGCTTAATTCCTTTTCTATCCCGGATATGCGCCCCTCGATGGTCTCCAGCTCTTTTTTCTCGAGGTAATGAAGAGCCGCCGGCCGCCTTGCCTTCCTGTCATCCGCCGCTGGTGATTTCAAGCTGGTTTCTTCTTCGCTCCTGCGCGCCCTCTCCTCCTCCCGGCACTGGAGATAATAGCTGTAGTTCCCGGGGTATTGCCGGATACTGCCGTCCGGTTCGAAAGCATATATTTCCTCGATCACCCGGTCCAGAAAATAGCGGTCGTGGGTCACCACGACGAGCGATCCGGTGAAACTCTTGAGCTCGGCCTCGAGCGCCTGGAGAGTCTGAAGGTCGAGATCATTGGTCGGCTCATCGAGCACGAGCACATTCGCCCCGGCTAACATCAGCCTGGCCAGAAGCAGCCTGTTCCGCTCCCCGCCGCTCAAGAGGCCCACCCTGAACCGCTGCATCGCCGCCGGGAAAAGGAAGCTTTCCAGGAAAGCTTTCTTGTGCAGTTTCTGGCTGGAAACAAGCACATGATCCCCTCCCGGGGCCACGGAATCCCAGATCGTGGCCTGGGGGTCAAGCTCGGCGCGTTTCTGGTCGAAATAGGCGATTTTCGTGTTCACACCACTTTTGACATAACCGGAATCAGGCTCGAGCTCCCCCACCAGCATCCTGATCAGGGTGGTCTTGCCGCAGCCGTTCGGCCCGATAATACCGATGCGCTCGCCTCCTAAAAGATCCAGAGAAAAATCATCGATCAGAGTACGGCTGTCGAAGGCTTTGACCAGGCGGTGGGCTTTGAGGATAGTGCGGCCCAGACGGTTCTCGGGATCGAAAAGAAGCTCGACTTTTTTCTCTCTATGGACAGTCGCTACCCTTTTCAGCTTACCGATCCTCTCGATCCGGGCTTTCTGCTTGGTGGTCCGCGCCCGCGCCCCGCGTTTCAGCCATTCTATCTCCCGGGCGAGAATTTTCAGCCTCTTTTCATCCGCCCTTTGCAAAAGTTCCCATTCCCTGGCTTTGGCTTCGAGATAGGCGGTATAGTTGCCGGGGTAATTTTCGAGCCTGCCGCAGCGGATTTCCACGATCCGGCCCACTACAGCCTCGAGAAAATAGCGGTCATGGGTGACCAGGATCAGCGTACCGCGGAAATTGACCAGCCTTTTCTCCAGCCAGGCCACTGTCTCGGTGTCCAGGTGGTTGGTAGGCTCATCCAGGAAAAGGAGCTCCGGTTCGGCCAGGAGCACCCGGCCCAGGGCCACTCTTTTGATTGTCCCTCCGGACTGGCTGTCCATCACGGTCGCTGGATCGGGAAGCCTGAGCCGGGTAACCATTTCTTCGATGCGGTGGTTCAGATCCCAGGCCCCGGCTGTACCGAGGATATCGTGGAGTCTCTGCGCCCTGTCGTTAAGCTCGGTCCTTCCCGCCGGCTCAAGTTCTTTTTTTAGCTTTTCGGTGACCTCCTCGTATTCCTCCTTGAGGGAGACCAGGTCAGCAAGGCCATCCTGCAGCGCCCCGTAAATCGTTGTCCCTGGCGGGAATATCGGTTCCTGGGGCAGGCAAACAGCTTTTACCTTGCGGGTATAAATCACTTCTCCGGCAAGAGGGGCTTCCAGCCCGGCCAGTATACGCAGCAGCGTGGACTTGCCAGAGCCGTTAGGGCCTACCAGGCCCACCTTTTCCCCATCTTCAAGCACTATTTCCAGGCCCTCGAACAATGGCCTCAGGCCGTAATCGTGAGAAATATTCAGAGCTTCAAGTACCTGCATTCCCAATCAACCTCCGTTATTTGAAGTCCGGGAAAAATCTACTCCGGGGCCGGGCCGCTGTCAATTGCGGCAAAATTGCGGAACCGAAGCAAAAACGGTGTTCTTTTGGCTCGAATTTATTATATTATTATTGTTTTAAAAGAGTGTTGAAAAATTCGTTGTCTTTTGATCTGTTTCAGTGGCCTAGGGGCACGCCATGCCTTGCTCTTACGATAACATAATAATTTATAATGAGTTGCATAACTACCTATGTATCGGAAAAATATTACCACATTGAAAAAGGCAAATAATTCAACACACTTTTAAAAGTGTAATGGCTGTTTTGAGAAGTAAAATATTTTGATATAGGAGTGAGTTTTGAAACTGTTCGAAAGAATAAAAGGTATTATCAAAGGCAGAAAAAGTTCCGCTGCATTGTCATCAGGTGTCAAGCCGGCTGCAGAAAAAACCGGGATCACCAGCCGCGCGGCTGAGGCAGCCGCGGACAAATCCGAAAGCCATTTCCCTGGACGCCGCCGCAGGGGTAGAAGCGGAAGGCGCCGGAAGGACCGCGAAAGGCCGCCGGAACATTTCAAAGGAGCAGTTAAAAGCGGGGCGGAGCCTGCCGCGGGTCACAAGGAAAGGCAGGAACGGGGCGAAACGGCTGGAAAGGGCCAGGCGCAGGAGCAGGGCCAGCGCGGGAAAGTGTCCTTAACCCCGGTGCGAAGCGAGCATGACTTCAGGGCTGTTGCCGCAACAGAGAAAGAGGGAACAAGACGGGGGCAGTTCCGCAAAAAACACCGTCACAAAAAGAGGAAATCCGAACTCGGTGGTACCGCCCAGAGGATCGAGTTCCCGGAACTTTTACCGGTCAATGAGAAAAGCGAGGAGTTTGTCAAGAACGAGTTCCGCCCGCTCGGACTCTCCGACCGGGTTGTGCTCGCCCTGGCCGCTAACCGTTTCCGCACTCCCACTGACATCCAGAAGGCGGTAATTCCCGTCGCCCTGCGCGGAGCTGACCTCCTGGGCCAGGCCCAGACCGGTACCGGGAAAACAGTTGCTTTCCTCATGCCCATTTTCGACCGGATGGATGTCAATTCCCCAGCGGTCAAAGCCCTGATTGTTGTCCCCACCCGGGAACTCTGCCGCCAGGTGAGCTGGGAAGCAGCGCGTTTCGGCCGCACTCTAGGCTCACGGGTTTTAAGCCTTTATGGCGGCACCTCGGTAAGCCGGGAGATCGAGCATCTTAAAAGCGGAGCACAAATAGTCGTGGGCACCCCCGGCCGTCTCCTGGATCATATTTTCAGCGCTAATCTCGACCTTTCCGCGCTGAAAATCCTGGTGCTCGATGAAGCTGACCGTATGTTCGATATCGGCTTCCGTCAGGATATAATCAAGATCATCAAAGCCTGCCCGCCGGACCGTCAGATAATGCTTCTCTCAGCCACCCTGGACAAGGAAGTGGAGGACTTGAGCCGTCACTATATGAAAGATCCGGTCAAGCTCTATTTGAGCAAGGATGAAATCACCGTGGAATCGATCTGGCAGAGATACATTACTACCGACAACCGCCAGAAAACAGAAAAACTGGTTCGCCTGCTCAGGAGTCAGAAACCGACCCAGTCGCTGATCTTCACCAACACTAAAAAAATGAGCGATGCCCTGGCCCTCCGTCTCCAGAAATTCGGATTCAAAGTCCAGTGCATCCATTCCGACCTGAGCCAGAATAAGCGGGAAAAGGTTATCGACGCTTTCCGGACCGGGCAGATCGAGCACCTGGTGGCCACGGATGTGGCGGCGCGGGGGCTGGATATAACCGGTATCAGCCACGTTATCAACTATGACATATCGGAGAATCCGGAAGATTACGTGCACCGCGTAGGACGTACAGGGCGAATGGGCGCTGCCGGCAAGGCTTTCACCTTTGTCACCCCCGGCGAGGGCAAGCAGCTGACCCAGATTGAAAAACTGACCGACAAGGCTATCGAGGAGTGGGAGGAAGGATAGTTTTGATAATTATGTTGTAGGGGCGAGGCATGCCTCGCCCGCTATTTTCGGCATAATATAAAATGGCCTGTAAAAATTTGGGCTTAAAATTATTAACGTGTCAGCGAATAAATTATATGGCATAAAGGAGCAATCCGGTCAGGTATTCTCCCTCGGGATGATAGATGCTAACCGGGTGATCCGGGCCGGGCCCGAGCCTGGAGAGCACTCTTACTTCCCGGCCTGCCTCAAGTGCCGCGGAGAAAACTATCTGACGGAAAAGCTGGACGCCTACATGCCCGGAACAGGAAAAAGTAAAGGCTACCCCTCCGCTGGCAAGTCTCGACAGTGCCAGCCGGTTAATATCCTTATAGGCTCTGCTGGCTTTCTGTACATGCGAGCTTCTCCTGGCCAGAGGCGGCGGATCGACAATTATGATGTCGTACTCTTCCTCCTCCTGGCGCAGGTAAGCGAAGGCATCGGCCTGAACGAGCGGATGATCCTCGGCAGAAAATCCTGACAGAGCCAGGTTTTCCCGGGCCAGGTCCAAAGCTTTTTCCGAGGTTTCTACGCTAGTGACCTTGGCCGCGCCGGCCTGGGCCAGATATACTGAAAATGCGCCGGTATAAGCGAAAAGGTTAAGCGCCCTGGCGGATTTAACTGTCCATTGGGCAGCCAGCTTGCGGTTCTCACGCTGATCGAGGTAAAAACCGGTCTTTTGCCCGCCCGGGATGTCTACCAGAAAACGATGGCCGTATTCAACCACTTCCACCCGGCCTGCCGGCTCCCCGTAAAGAAACTGTTTTTTCTCCGCCAGATGCTCCTGTGCTCTGACCGGGCCTGTGGAATTCTCGTAGATGAAAGCAGGATCGAACCTCCGGATAAGAAGCCTGGCGATCTCCTCGCGCAAACTTTCCGCTCCGGCAGTCAGAAGCTCGACAACCAGCCCGTCCCCGTAGCGGTCGACCACCAATCCCGGGAGCCTGTCCCCCTCGGAGTTAACGAGCCGCAGACAATTTGTCTCCGGCGGGCAGATCCGCTCACGGAAAAGTGCGGCCTCTTCCAGGCGATGCTCGACAAGCTTTTCGTTCCAGTTCTCATCCCGGTCTCTGGTCACCAGGCGGCAGGTTATCTGGGATTTCGGATTCACGTAGCCTGCGGCAAGCCATCCGCCATCCGCAGCGTATACTTCGCAGAGGCTCCCCGGCTCAGGCTCTTCAGGTTCGATACTCTTCACCGCCCCGCTGAAAATCCAGGGATGGCCATTCAATACAGGACGCTCGCGGCCTTCATGCAGGATAATCCTTACCGCCATCAAACCTCCACTATAAACGGCGAATCAGCCTAAGAACAATTCCCTGAGCTGTTTCATGTGCTGGGGAATGGCTGTCCGCGGATCGGCCTCGGCTTCATATTCCAGAGCAATCCATCCCTTGTAATTAACCGCGACCAGGATGTCCCGGAGACGAGCCAGATCAGCCAGCACCTTTTTCCCGTCGTTCTGGACAATCTCCACCTTGATATGCACATTGACCGCCCGCGGCGCGATTATTGCCAATTCCTCATAGGCATCTGTACGGAAGTTACCTGTGTCCATGTTGATCCCAAACCAGGGATGGTTGCCGACAGCATCACAGATGGCCAGAAGATCCACGGCCCTGGAAGTAATGCCTCCATGGTTTTCGAGCCCTAATACAACTCCCCGCTCGGCTGCATAATCGAGCGTGCTCTTGATCGCATCAGCTACCCAGATAATGACTTTATCCTTGTCCGTACCCTCGGGAACCTCACCGGCAAAGATCCGGATGTTCGGTGCGCCGAATTCCGCAGCATAATCGATCCACTTTTTAACCTTTTCAATTTCCTTATCTCTCTCCGGGCACGGAGGAAGGCAGAATTTATTGCCCACCGCGGTGCCGCTCACCGTGACACCGTTCTTGAAAGCATGGTGCTTGAGCTGGTGGAGATATGATTTATTTATGTCTTCCCGGAAGTAATAAGAAGTGAGCTCTGTGCCCGGCAGGTCAAGTTCCGCACACCAGTCGATAAATCCGAACAGGTCCATCTCGCCCTTAGTCAGGGCATCGCGCATGGAATATGCGCATAGGGAAAGCTGCATATTTTTCGTAGGTTTTGTTTTTCCAGCGGCCGGGGTTTGGAGTGCGCCGCAGGCGCCCAGGCTGGTCAGCGCAGCCGCTCCAGCAGCCATTACGCCGGTCTTAAGCACAGCCCGACGGTTCAATTGTCTGTCCCGGGTATTATGCTCTTTACTCATCTTTATCCCCCTTGAATATTGTTTGTAAAAAAGCAGCAGTAAATTTAAAATTAACTCTGGTAAATAATCATGTGAAAATCCTAAGCAATCCAGAGCGGGGTGTCAAGTTTTGATTGCCATAATGCCTGATTCAAGTGTCAACTTTATTTGCCCTGCTGATTTCTGATAAATAAAATTCCTCTTTTTAACCTGTCCCGAGCCAAACTGTAAAGGAGCGATAAATTGTCCACTCTATTCGGCCGCATTAAAGTCCTCCGTGATGAGGAAATGCGCCTGATCCACCTCGGCGCCTTGAAAACTCTCGAACATACAGGGATGAAAATCTATCATGCCGGAGCACGCGAAATCCTGCGCCGCACAGGCTGTGCCATAGATAACACGGGCATGCTGGTCAAATTCCCTCCCTCTTTGGTGGATAAGGCCGTGGAAAACTTGCGTGGGGATTTCCGGCTGCCGGAAAGAAAGGGGCTAAAGCAGGCTGTACGCTTCACTGAATCTTACTATTACGCTCGTGAAGACCGGATTTCCCCTGATTTCACGGCCAATGCCGGAGGATTCTGCGTGCTTATCCGCGACCTGGAAGGGCGGCGCCGTTATGCCGACAGACAGGACGTGCTGGATAGTTTCAAGCTGGTTAATGCTCTGGACGACATAACCTATTCCGGCCTCCCCTGCTCGGACCAGGAAATACCCCACCCTTTGCGGCCGGTCAAGATGGCCGCCGAGTTGGTCAGGTATACTAAAAAAATCGGGGGTGTGGAAGCCTGGACGCCGCTTGATGTAGCCTGTCTCGAAGAGATCGGGATCGTAGTCCGCGGCAGCCGCGAGCGGCTCTTACGCGAACCCTGTCTGGTCGGTTACGGGGAGAGCCGCAGCCCGCTCACCCTGGATGAGAACATGGCCGAAATATTCATCGAGTACGTGAAGCGGGGCCTGCCCCAATCGCTTGACTGTATGCCGGCTGCGGGCACTACCGCTCCGGCCACTGCCGCCGGAACCTTAGTAATCGGCCTGGCCGAAACCCTGGCCGGGCTTGTTCTCGGCTACGCCGTGCGTCGTGATGCTGTGCTGAGCCTCGATTTCACCGGTGGCTACTGCGATATGTCAAGCCTCCTTTTCCCTTATGCCGGTGCGGACAGAATGCCCCTCCTCGGGGCCTGGGTGCAGATATTAAGGGACTGGTACGGGATCACCGCCGGAGTCCACGGCGGCAAGACCAATGCCTGCGAGCCGGGGTTCCAGGCCGGAATGGAAAAAGCGCAGAGCACTCTTTTTCCCCTTCTCTGCGGCGCCTCGGGGATCGGCACTGTGGGGCAGCTCGAATTCGGTATGACTTACAGCCCGGTGCAGCTAGTGCTCGATGCCGAAGTGGTGCGGGCCACCCGCAGGATGCTCAAAGGCTTCGAAGTGAATGAGCATACTCTGGCCCTGGAACTGATCGAGAAAGTGGGTCCTGAAGGGAATTTCATCGCCGAGCCGCACACCGCGGAACATTTCCAGAGGGAATTCTGGCTCAGCGGCCTGACCGAATGCCTGAACTGGGATACTTATAGCGCTAAAAAGATAAGAGGCATGGAGCGTCTGGCCGAGGAACGGGTGCGCGAGATTTTGTCCCGGACTCTCGAACCGGTGCTGGACGAGCATCAGATAGAGGAAATAGACCGCATTGTCGCTTTCGCCGGGAAAAAGATCAAGGAAATCGGGTAAATATAAAATATTGCCAAA
>Ga0315277_10010575_pt1 | contig 11676 bp, 2 predicted proteins | sample YL17G05_15_MG_FD_203695 | JGI IMG/M metagenome (GOLD analysis project Ga0315277, IMG submission 203695) | Sediment microbial communities from Yellowstone Lake, YNP, Wyoming, USA - YL17G05_15 | ecosystem: Environmental > Aquatic > Freshwater > Lake > Sediment | place: USA: Wyoming | collected...
ACGGAACCCGAATCCCGTGCTCGAAGTGGAGTCGGCCGGCGGCGCCGTGGTTTACCTGAATCCCGCTGCCAAGCGACTTTTCCCGGACTTGGAAGCCCGAGCCGCGGCGCATCCGTTCTTAGCCGGGCTGGGGGTGGCCGTCGAGACGCTTCAGAGCGACCCGTCCGTGGCCGTCCGGCGCGAGGTCGTGGTGGACGACGCCTGTTATGCGCAAGTGATCAGCGGCGTTCCCGACGGCGAGCGCGTGCGTGTGTACGGCATTGACATCACCGAGCGCAAGCGGGTCGAGCGGGAGGTCCGCGAGAACCGCGAGGACCTCAACCGTGCCCAGGCCGTCGCGCACACCGGCAGCTGGCGCCTGGACGTGCGGCGAAACGAGTTGCTCTGGTCCGATGAGACGTACCGCATCTTCGGGATTCCCATGGGAACGCCCCTGACCTATGAGACGTTTCTGGCCACCGTTCACCCGGATGACCGAGAATACGTTGACCGGATGTGGACGGCGGCGTTGCGTGGCGAGCCTTATGATATCGAACACCGAATCGTCGTCGGGGACACGGTGAGGTGGGTGCGCGAGCGGGCAGAACTGGAGTTCGACGAGGAAGGCGCGCTGTGCGGCGGTTTTGGGACGGCTCAGGACATCACCGAGCGCAAGCGGGCCGACGAGGCGTTACGCGACAGCGAGGACCTGATACGTCGGGTGTTGGAAACGACCCCCGATTGTATTTTCGTCAAAGACAAGGAGGGGCGTTACATTCTGGCGAATAGGCAGACAGCTGAGCTGTACGGGACACAGCCCGAGGAGGTCATCGGCAAGACCGATCAGGAATTCTCGACGCGCGATGCCGTGACCACCGAAGAGGCCGAAGGATTTCGGGAGGCCGATCGAAAAGTCATCGAAACCAAACAGCCTATCTTCATCCCGGAAGAGACGGTCACGATGCCGGATGGAAGGGTCCGGTATTTTCAAACCACAAAAATCCCTCTGGCCATCCGGGGCAATCCCGACTGCGTTCTGGGCGTGGCCGCCGATATCACAGAACGCAGACAGATGGAGACGGCCTTGCGCAAGTCGGAGAGAGAACTGGCCATCAAGAACCGGATCTCGGAGATCTTTCTGGCTGTGCCGGATCAAGAAGTCTATGGGGAGGTGCTGAAGGTTGTTCTCCGCGAATTGCAGAGTGAATATGGCTTCTTCGGATACATTGCTGAAGATGGCGCCATGGTCTCTCCTTCGCTGACGGCGGACATCTGGGAGCGCTGTCAGATTTCCGACAAGAGCATCCGATTCCCCCGAGAGAGTTGGGGAGGCTTGTGGGGTCGCTCCCTTCTCGAAAAACGGACGCTCGTATCGAACACGGCGCTGTGCGCGCCCGAAGGCCATGTGCCTTTGACGAGGGCCATAGCGGCGCCCCTGCTTCTTGCCGGCGAGGTCATAGGGCAGATCACGATAGCGAACAAGGCCACCGACTACGATGAGGCCGACCGGGAGTTGCTGGAGACACTCGCCGCTCACATTGCACCGATTCTGAATCTGCGATTGCAGCGAGACCGACAGTCGCAGGCGCGCCAGCAAGCCGAGGAAGCCTTGCGTGCCCTGCAACTGCGGCTGCGGGCGGAGCAGGGCTTTGCCGGAATCGTCGGTCGCCATCCCAAGATGATCGAGATGTTCGAGGCCATCCGTGAGGTCGCGGAAGTGGACGCGCCCGTTCTGATCCAAGGGGAAAGCGGGACCGGCAAAGAGTTGGTGGCCAACGCGATCCACAGCGAGGGTCACCGCCGCGACAAGCCGTTCATTCCCGTCAATTGCAGCGCCCTGCCCGAGACCCTTCTGGCCAGCGAGCTGTTTGGCCACGTCCGGGGCGCTTTCACGGGAGCGATTCGCGACAAGAAAGGGCGCTTTGAGTTGGCCGACAAGGGAACCATCTTTCTCGACGAGGTGGGCGACCTTAGCCCCGCCATCCAGGTGGCCCTGCTGCGCGTTTTGCAGGAGCGGACCATCGAGCGGGTGGGCGGGGAGAAGCCGATCAAGGTGGATGTCCGCGTGATTAGCGCCACCAACAAGGACCTGTCGCGGATGGTCGCCGCGGGGAAATTCCGCGAAGACCTGTTCTATCGGCTCTGCGTCATTCCGATGAGCCTGCCGCCATTGCGCGACCGTCGCGGCGATATCCCGCTGCTGGCCAACCACATTCTCCGGCAGGTGTTGAATGAAATGGGGAGGGAGGCGCTGACGCTTTCGCCCGAGATAGTGGCAGCGATGATGGACTATGATTGGCCCGGCAACGTGCGCGAACTTCAGAACGCGATCCACTACGCGACGCTGAAATGCAAGGGGAACGTCCTGGAGTTGCACCATCTTCCCGCCGTCGTCTCCGCGGCGCCGGACCGTTTGAAACGCCGTGCGAAGAGAGGCCGGAAGCAGAAGCTGACGGCCGAGGCCGTGCGCCGCGCTCTCGAAGAAGCCCAGGGAAACAGAACCGAGGCGGCCCGCAAGCTCGGGGTAACTCGGACCACACTGTACCAATACATTGGGCGAGCGGCGAAGTAACCTCCCCAAGACAGCCGGTGTCAACTTGTTCATTTAGTGTGTGCAGAAATGCATTAGTTGACATCGTGCGCTTGTTTGGCAAACCCCACAAATGACTATAGCGTAAGAGGTTGCGAAGGATTCGGCTTCGAGCAGTCGAATCGTGCGGTGTCTTGAAAACCTTGCCTCCAAATGTCCCCTGGATGGCCGCTGGGCAACAGGGTCCCTTCCTTACTTGTACGAAAAACCGCCGATTTTGCTCTCCGGTCTCCGTGAATTCGCGTGCTTTGAGCGGCGGGCACGAATCTCGCTCCCACCCAGATCGCTCGTTTTTAGAAGTTATGCAAAGGCTTGATGCGTGCGTCCAAGTAACAAGCATATCCAGGAAGCCCTCGAAGTGGCCAGAGAACTAATCATCCTCGCAGATGTGGGCGAAGCTGACGCAGAAGACAACGGCTGCGAGATTCTCTATGGCACCGTTCGCGATTGCGCCTACCGGATTCGCAGACAGGCCAAGTGCGAGCGCGAGGCGCACGAAGCCAAGGGTCTCTGGGACGCGGCGGATGGACTCCGCGAGGGCGAGGTCGGAACTGCTGCCAGCTGAATCCTGCCTCAGCGGACGCCTCCGCATCTGACAAGTAGAGGACCACAGATTCACAAGATAAGCGGCGCGGACACACGCCAACGAAGAAACGAGTGTCCCGTCGGCGAGGAGGATGTTTGTTGCCGCGCAACGGTAATTGCACAGGAGAGGCTACTGCGGCCAGCAGCCGCGTGAACCAAAAGAACCGACAAATCAGGAGGTACAACGAATGACCACCAATGTGCATGCAAGAAGTCTCGCGGGCCAGCGTTGCAAGAACCAACGAGCGATGCGGACCCCCGGCAAGCCAGGACTGACAGTCGGGCTTGCCTTTTTGCTCTTGGCGTTCGGTGTCTTGTTTCCGTGCCAGGCCAATGCGCTGACCTTGCATGTGGCAGGGTCGGATGGCCAGCCGGTGAGCGGCTTCCGCTGGCTCGTGCAGGAAGACACGACATATCACATCAACCCGGGCACGATCGATCCGCACACGCTTTCGGTGAGGTTCCACACCAGCTACGCCCCTGTCGTGACAAAAGGGCATTCGGACGTATCGTCGGCGACGATTCCTGTTCCGGCGGACAAGCGGTATTTTGTCTCCGTTCTTCCCGACGCCGGCTATACGATCGGCGGAGGAAATGTGGCGATCGGGCAGACGGGCACCACCGTCACAGTCCACGCGTATCCGCTGCCGACGGCCCAGATTCGGGTGCTGGTCTTCGAGGACAATCAGCCGATCAACAATATCCCGGATCTGCCCCAGGAGCTGGGGTTGGAAGGCTTCAAGGTCACGGTAACCGATGCGGGCGGACGCTACGGGATGTCCGGCGGCCCAATGATGATGGACGCCTTCGGCAACCCGCTGGGAAGCACGTACGACAGCAGTGGCACGGTGATCAGCATGGGCAACGGTGTCCTCACGACGGACGCCAACGGCGAGGTGCTGATCCAGAACCTGGTGCAAGGCAAGTACACGATCCAGGTCGTTCCGCCGCCGGGGCAGGACTGGATTCAGACCTCGACGATTGAGGGAACAAGGGGAATTGACGCCTGGGTGAAGCCGAATGAACCGCCGTTTTTTGTCGAGTTCGGACCTCCCGGCTATCACGTGTTCATTGGCTTCGTACGGCCGACGACCGACACGACGGTGTTGACCGGCGGCAGCACGATCCGCGGCCAGGTGACCAATTTGCACATGTCGCGCCCGCCGAATTTCACGTTCTACAGCGGCCAGCCGATTCCCGGCGCCTGGGTCGGCCTCAACGATATGCAGGGAGGCCTCCTCGGTCGCGGGTTATATGCGGCGCCGTGCGACCCGATGAGCATGTTCGAGATCAAGAACGTGCCGCCCGGCCGCTATCAGTTGGTTATCTGGGATGAGAACCTGGATGTGATTTTCGCCTTGCTGGGCGTTACGGTTACCGCCGGGCAGGATCTCAACCTCGGCCAGGTGCCGGTCTTCAACTGGTTTGGGAAGATGCAGCATACGGTCTTTCTCGACCGAAACGAGGACGGCTTCCGCGACCCGGCCGAACCGTTTGTGGACAGCAACGGCAACATGATGTGGGACCCGGGTGAGTCCTTCACCGACACCAACGGGAACGGCCAATGGGATCCGGAGGAGCCTCCAATGGCGGATCAGAACTTGAACCTGCGGTTCCGCGACGGGTCACTCTATCAGACGCTGCCGACCGACGTGGAGGGCGTTGCCCCGCTTGAGCAGGTCTTCCCGTTTTTCAATTGGCTGGTTGCGGAAGTGGACTACGCGCGGTTCAAGCCGACCGGCGTGACGATCGTGGTGGACGCCGGAGGGCCGGTGCTGCCGGATCAGGGCTGGGATTATCCGTCGCGCGACGTGTTGACGCCTCAGCCGCAATTCGATCCGGCGACAAGCACGCCGCTGATCAACCCGAACACGGGAAACAATCTGTCGCGTACCGAAGTCGGACCGGTCTTGCTCGAGGCGTTCCAGCTGTTCCTCGGCCAGACGATCGTGGCCGAATGGGGCAAGTCGAGCTACGAACGGGTGGATGAGGATTTGCCGCCGTACGGGAATTTCCCCGGCCCGGAAGACGTGGATCAGAACCACAACGGGCTGTTTGATCCCAGCAATGGGGGCATCTCCGGCATCGCCTATTATGCCAGCACGCGGGCGGAGAACGACCCGCGCGAGGCCGTGGCCGACCCCTGGGAACCCGGTGTGCCGCGCGTTCAGGTCAACCTGTACGCGGACTCCAACGCCGACGGCGTCATAGACGATCGGAATGGTGACGGCGCCGTCACCTTGGCGGACGTGGACAATTATCCGTTCGGCAATTTCCCCGGACCCGAAGATAAGGACCGAAACGGAAACCTCGTGTTTGACTTGGGCGACGCCATAGACAGCGTACACACGGACAGCTGGGATGACAGCATTCCCACCGGAGCGCAGGGGCCGCCATTTTATGCCCACGGCGTGCCGACGGACTGCTATGACGGTCTGCGCAATTTCAACCAGATGCGTCCCGGCGTGTTCGACGGCGGGTATGCGTTCCTGACGGCCACCAGCGCCACGGGCCAGCTGGTGAGTCTGCCCGAAACGACCTACATCGTCGAAGCGGTCCCGCCGCCCGGATACGAAATCGTCAAGGAAGAAGACAAGAACGTGGACTTCGGCGACGAGTACAAACCCGTCGCCTTCCAGGGCATGGCAATGGCCGCGATGGCCATGGGGGCCGGAGCGGGCGCGGGAGTCCCGGAGTTGCCGTGGCCCTGCGTGGGCGATCTCCATCTTGTGCCCGACGAGTTGACGCTGTTCCCGGGCATTCCATGCGCGTTCGCGCGGCAGTGGCGGCCGCTGGCCGACCGCAAGCAGGTGCGGGTGACGCGGGGCGAGAACACGGCGTGCGACTTCTTCGTGTTCACCGAAGTACCGGTGGCGGGCAATCTGGTGGGAGTCATCGTCAACGACGTAGCGAACGAGTTCGATCCCACCGCGCCGGCGTTCGGCGAAAAGCACTCGCCGCCGTGGCTGCCGATCTCCATCATGGACTGGACGGGTCGGGAACTGGCGCGGACGTATTCGGACGAATGGGGCGCGTACAACGCGCTCGTTCCGGCGACGTTCACGGCTAACGTGCCCATGCCCAGCGGCTACTCCCCGAACATGGTGACCGTGGTCCTGAACTCGCCCGGTCCGATTCTCGACACCCGGGCCGGTTCGCCCACGTTCGGGCAATATATCACGGATCCGTACTTCAATCGCCAGTACAGTCAATTCGCTTACACGTTTCAATACATGCCGGGAACGACCACGTATCTCGACACGCCGGTCCTGCCGATTGCGGCATTTACCGGACCGAACCAGTTCCCGGTGGATTGCGACTTCGAGTCGGGCACGCCGGTCATCTGGTCGGTGTCGGGTCCGGGCCGCGGCGGCCCGTACGTGCGCCAAACCAATCAGCGGTTGAGAGTTGTCTCGGCGGGACTGGTCGAAGTGCCGAATCCGTTGTATGATCCAGCGACCACTCAGCCAGTAACGATCTCCCGCGACTTCGGCTTCGGCAATACGCCCGGCACCGTCACCATCGGGGGCATCCCGATGGTGGACGTCGTCTGGACCAGCGGCGTCATCGAGGGCCGCCTGGGCGACGGGACCCAGACCGGCCAGCTGATCGTGACCCGCGCCAACGGCAAGGCGTCACCGGTCGGCGTGACGGTGACGGTGGGGAACATTCCCGGATCGCTCCGCTATGTCTTTCCGGGTCCGGCGGGCACCACGCCCATTCAGGACGCGATAGACGCTGCGGTGGCCGGAGACCTGATCCTGGTCGCGCCCGGCGTCTACTACGAATCGGTGATCATGTGGAAACCGGTCCAGCTGCAAGGTTGGGGGGCCTACTCGACGATCATCAATCCGGTGAAAGTGCCCGCAGAACGGATCCTGCGGTGGCGGCAGAAGATCGAAGGTCTCGTGTTGAACGGCCAGATTGATCTGCTGCCCAGTCAGGAACTTGCCTTCGCAGGAATCGAACCGGTGACCTTCTTCCAAGAAGAGGGCGCGGGCATCCTTGTCGTCGCCCGCAATACCTCGCAGGCGAACGGCGGATTTGGGCCGTATCCGAGAGCCCGGATTGACGGTCTCACCATCACCGGAACGGACACCGGCGGTGGGATTGTGGTCAACGCCTACGCCCACTATCTTGAAATCAGCAACAACCGCCTTCACGGCAATCAAGGCGCGTTGAACGGCGGAATACGGATCGGCCATGCCGATCTGGTCGCCCAAGGCCCGAACGGGTTGCAGTATGATCACGCCCAGAACGATCACGTCCGGATTCACCATAATCAGATCGCCGCAAACGGCGGTCTTGGTGGCGTCGGCGGTGGTGTGTCGCTTTACACCGGGTCCGATGACTACGCGGTGACCGACAACGTGATCTGCGGCAACTTCACGTCGGGCAACGGCGCCGGCATCGGCCACCAGGGTCTGAGCAAGAACGGCCTGATCGCGCGCAACAAGATCTACTTCAACCAGTCGTTCAACCAGGGGACCGGCGTCTCCGGCGGCGGTGTTTTCGTCGGCGGCGGCGCGCCGCTGGTGCTGGGCGGTCTGACGCCCGGGGCTGGCTCCGTGACGATTGACGGCAACCTGATCCAGGGCAATCAAGCGGGCGCCGGCGATGGCGGCGGCATCCGCCTGGAGTTGGTCAACGGCCAGGATGTCGCGGATAATCCGGGCGCGCCCGGTCAGTGGTTCAAGATTGACATCATCAACAACATCCTCGCGAACAACATGGCGGGGTTGGCCGGCGGCGGCATCTCGATGCAGGATGCAGCCCGCGTCAACGCCGTCAACAACACGGTCGCTCGCAACGAAAGCACGGCAACCGCGGGCGAGGCCTTCGCGCCGGGCAGTCCCAACCTCTCGACCATGCAGCCGGCGGGAATCGTGGCGCGCGCCCACAGCACGGCGTTTCGCCTGGTCCTTGGAACCGAAGTGCCCAACCCTGTGTTGGTCAACAATATCGTCCGGGAGAACCGCTCGTTCCAGTTCTACGTGAATGCTGCGATGACGCCGCCCTTCGGCCTGTTGCCCCTGCCGACGGACCCGCAGGTCTGGTCCGATTTGGCCATTCTGGGCACGGTGGGGCCGGCGCAGTTGCAGCCGATGTACTGCATGCTGACGGACGCCACAGGGTACGATCCCAGCAACACGTCGGTTGATCCGTTGTTCGTGCGTCAGTATTTCAACGGCGACCGGGGGCAGACGCTCATTCAGCCGGAGATCAAGACGGCGATCCAGGTGGCGGCGGCGTTCGACGAGGGCGGCAACTTCATTGATGTGCGCTTCGGGCCGCTGACGCTTGTGAATCCGGCCACGGACCTGCCGTACGGCGACTACCACTTGCAGCAGACATCGCCGGCGCGCGACAACGGCTCGGCCGCGATTGTTCCGACGATCGCGGGATTGGGCCGCGACTACGACCGCGAGCTCCGACCGAACGGAGCCGGGGTGGACCGCGGCGCCGACGAATACTACGTTCCTGGCTCAAACGGCCAGAACACGGCCCCGACGGCGAGGCCCGACAATTTCACCACGCGCCGGAATGGACCGGTAACCATCGCGGCGCCGGGTGTCCTGGCCAATGACACGGATCCCGACAACGACCTGCTGACGGCGAATCTGGTGACCAATGTTCCAGCCGGTCACTCGCTGACTCTGCAAACGAACGGCGGGTTCACCTTCAATCCGCGGAACAACTTTACCGGAATCGTGAGGTTTACCTATCGGGCAAATGACGGAAAGACCAACAGCGCCGTTACGACGGTCACGATCAATGTGCTCGTTGCCGGCAATACTGCGCCGGTGGCGGTCAACGACAGCTACACGGTCGTGGGCGGCACGACGCTAAGTGTGCCAGCGCCGGGAGTGCTCGCCAATGACACCGACGCCAATGGCGACACTTTGGCGGCTCAACTCACTCATCAGGGTGTCGCCAACGGCCTACTGACGCTAAACCCGAACGGGTCGTTCACGTATACGCCATTCCCGGGCTTCGTCGGCGCCGACAGCTTCAGCTACCGCGCGTACGACGGCTCGCAAAGCAACCAGGCCAACGTGGCCATCACGGTCACGCCGCCGGTTCTGCCGCCGAACGATCCGCCGGCCCCGACAGCGGCCGGGATCATCACGCCGTTGAATACGGTGGGGATCACGCGGGTGATCGCCAATGATCCAAACGTGGGCGACTGGTTCACCTACGCCGTCACGCGGGCGCCGTTCTTCGGAACCGCCACGGTGACGCCGACGGGAATCGTCTCCTATACGCCGAATGCGGGGTACCTCGGTTTCGACTCGCTGATCGTCACAGTGACGGATCAGCGGGGCGCAAGCGCAGCCGTCACCGTGGGCGTCATGGTGATGCCGCTGTCGGCCTACATGATGGATCTGGGGCTGACGGTCCAGGTGCCGCCGGATACCGATCCGGAGGATTCGGACGGCGACGGTGATCCGTACAACGACCACGAGTGGTTGCTGCTCGCTGCCGGAGATGGGTTTGTCAAGATGGCCGACGGGCGGTTGCAGTACACGTTCGGCTTCCACGACCTTACCCATCTCTTGCCGACGCCTTCGGCCGACACCGTGGTGACGACAATTCCGCTGTCGCACGTGATGATGCACGGCATGCTGGGAGCGCAATTCCCGGCGCCCACGATCAAGGTCCGGGAGGGAAAGAAACTGTATCTCAACCTGACCAATGTGGGCATGGTGATGCGGCCGGATCTGTTTGATCCGCACACGATCCACTGGCACGGATTCCCGCAGGCGTCGTCCATATTTGACGGTGTCCCGGACGCGTCGATCTCGATCAACATGGCGGGGTGCCTGACGTACTACTACAACGTGATCGAGCCGGGAACGTACCTGTACCATTGCCACGTCGAGGCGACCGAGCACATGCAGATGGGCATGCTGGGCAACCTGTACGTGATGCCCAAGCAGGACGTTCTGCCGGATGGGACCGTCCTGACGAGCTTCACGCATCACACGGGCTACAAGTACGCCTACGATGACGGCGATGGGTCAACGTACTATGACGTGGACTACCCGCTGCAGCTGTCGTCGTTCGACTCGGATTTCCACGACGCCAGCATGAATGTGCAGCCGCTGCCGTTCGCGGCGATGTTCGACAAGTACGCGATGATCAACGGCCGCGGGTATCCGGACACGATCACCACGGCCCCGCTGGCGGCGCCGGTGGAAAACGGCGGCAAGCCGTCCCAGCTGGTCCATTCGCTGGTCACGGCGAAGAAGGGGCAGAAGATCCTGCTGCGGATCTCCAACGTCAGCGTGACACGGTTCTTCACCCTCTCGTCGCCGGCAATTGCAATGAAGGTCGTCGGAGTGAACGCGCGGCTGCTTCGCGGCAGCCTGGGCGAGAATCTCTATTACGAGACCAACTCCGTGACCCTCGGTGGTGGCGAGTCAGTGGATGTCATCCTCGACACCAGCAACGTGGCTCCCGGAACCTACCTCTTGCACACGACCAATCTGCAATACCTGGTCAACAACGAAGAGGAGTTCGGGGGCATGATGACGGAAATTCGAATCACTCCATAGAAGAGGAAGATCGGGGGGGCGGTTCCAACGTGAACCGCCCCCGACCTCAGAGAGGAGGACTGCTATGAACCACAGAAACGCCACACTCGCCGCCGCGGTTACGGTCCTGTTACTCGCCGCCAGCGCGCGGGCAGACATCCCCGGGACGACGGGAACCGCCTTCGCGCTGACCGCAAAGACCGGTCACATCAGCACACCCGACGGCAACTCGATCCTGATTTGGGGATTCACCGACAACGCCACGGGTCGGGTGCAGTATCCGGCACCAACCTTGATTCTCGATCAAGGCAACACAATCACGGTCGAACTGACCAACACGCTCGACGTACCCGTTTCCATCGTCTTCCCGGGCCAGACGTCCGTAACCGCGGAAGCGGTTTCCGGCCCCACGCAGAACGGCCTGCTGACGCTGGAGGCGGGAACCAGCGGCACGGTCCGCTACACGTTTGTCGCCAGTCGTCCGGGCACGTATCACTACCACAGCGGCACGCGACCGGATCTCCAGGTCGAGGTGGGCCTGGTCGGCGCCATCATCATTCGGCCGACCGGCTTCGATCACATGAACATGAAGGCGTATGAGGACGACGCCACGACCTACACCCACGAGTTCCTGTTCCTTCTGACCGAGATGGACCCGCGCATCCATGAGTTGGTGGAGAAGGGGGAGATGAACCAGATTGATAATACCACGTACTTCCCGGTAAACTGGTTCATCAATGGGCGCTGCGCGCCCGACACCATGGCGCCGTCGTTTGCAGGGTGGTTGCCGGCGCAGCCGTACAATTGCATGCCGATGATGAATCCCGGCGAGCGACTGCTGATGCGCGTCATCGGCGCGGGGCGGCATCTCCATCCCTTCCACCATCACGGCAATCATGCCAAGATCATCGCCAAGGACGGGCGGCTCTTGACCAGCGGACTGGGCAATGGGCCGGATCTCGGATTCATGGTGTTCACGATCCA
>Ga0315277_10010576_pt1 | contig 11674 bp, 6 predicted proteins | sample YL17G05_15_MG_FD_203695 | JGI IMG/M metagenome (GOLD analysis project Ga0315277, IMG submission 203695) | Sediment microbial communities from Yellowstone Lake, YNP, Wyoming, USA - YL17G05_15 | ecosystem: Environmental > Aquatic > Freshwater > Lake > Sediment | place: USA: Wyoming | collected...
TCCGGATTTGTTGGCCTTCGCCCCGGCGGTCATCGCGGGGCTGTGGTATCGCCTCTGGGGGGCCACCCGGATCCACGCTCATCACTCCGCGATGCGGCATGGCTGGCTGGACTTCGACCTGTACGAAGTCACACACAGCCTGGCGGTATTTGCGCCAGTGTTTGCGGTGGCCTGGTTGATATTCCGCCGTCCGGTCTGGGAACTGCTGGGCTGGGCCCTGCACATTCTGATGGACATCCCCACGCACTCGGAGCACTTCCCCACGCCCTTCCTCTGGCCGCTGTCTTCGTACCGGATCATTGGAATCTCGTGGCGCCAGGGGTGGTTGATGGCGCTCGATGCCAGCGCCCTGGCGGTGGTATTCTTGCTGCTCTGGAGAAGCCGGAGCCGCGGTCGGCCGCATTCTGCCTAACTAGTTAACGCCGCCCACCACTAAGGACAACGACTGCCCCTTGCTCGATGGCGGACATTTCTGCCGCACAGAGTCAAGGCGCCCCGTCGCTGCGCGCAAATACGGTGCGCGGCTTTCACCGAACCCGCCGCAAGCCGGAACCCCTTCTTCCTGACAACAGGCAATGAGAGCGTTTAGAAGTCAGTGAGTGGCACAGGCATTCCTGCCTGTGTGGTTTTGAATTCATTCACACCTTCTGAGGCATTACGCCGCTGAAGACTGCGATTCAGACACTAAAATAGCCTACCGCGCGGGCGACCGCCACCAGGATAAGTAGCATTGGGAAAACGCGGCTGATGGCGGGCGGTTGGATGCCGCCCGGGACCGCAGCCACCCGGCGCCCGGGAGCCCCGCTTTACCCTCCTCGAAAGAAAAGTTTAGCCCCCACTCATTTTTTACAAAAAAGGTCTTGACATCTGTATGTTAATATGATATATAGCATAAAGAAGGAGGTCTGTCTTGACCGCTCCAATGCATCGCGCCAGCCGTCTCCGCCAGACCTTGAAGACCCTGCTGGCCGACTATCACCAGCGCTTGGGAGAACTCCTGCCCTTGCGCCAGCTCCTCAAAGGTTCCGTGTACGAACTCAAGACCCGCTGTGGCAAGCCCTCCTGCCACTGCGCCTCTCCAGAGGGACCGCTGCACTCCTCCATCGTGCTTTCCTGGTCCGAGCGCGGTAAGACCCGCTTGCGCACGCTCCCGGCCGGGGAGCGCGCCCGCCTCCGCCATCTGACGGAAAACTACCGCCGCTTCCGGCAGGCCCGCGCCGCGCTGGTAAAACTGCACCGGCGGATGCTGGTGGGCGTGGACCGCCTGGAGCAGACCTTGCGACTGCCGCCCCCCAAGGCGGCTCTGCGCAAGCCAAGAAAATGATGGACCTGGTCGCCTTCGAACATGACCCCTCGTTCGTGCTCGAGGCCCTGCGCCAGGGCGAGCTGGACTACCTGGAGACGGTCTCGGAAGCCGCCGAGGCCGGCCTGTTCCGGCATCTCATCTCCCGCCAGGTTCTGGACCGGCTGGCGGAACCCTATCCCAGTCCCCGCCAAAGAGAGGACGTGCCGGTCTGGCTTTATGTGGCTAGCGAGATCAGCCTAAAGCTACATGGCGCCGCGGCCTATCATGCCTACCCGCTGGTGCTTCGCTCCGGCGGCCTGATCAGCGCCCTGGGCCCCAAAGTCGGACGCAAGGCCGTACATCCGGAAACCGGCGATGTCTCGCTGGCCTGTCCGGGTTTCAACCGCAAACACACCTTCGACCGGCAAACCCCCTGCGATCAGGATTTCCTGCGCAAGTTCGCCCGCGACACCGACGCCGGCCGCCTGCACCACTGGTTCAATCGGGAGGTGCCGCGCTGCCTGCGCTCGCTAAAACTGTTCGACCCGGAAGGTCTGTTCATCGGCGATGGCTCTTACCTGTTTGTCCCCGACAACCCGAACTATGAGGGGTCCGACAAGCTGCTGTTCGACGAAAACGACCATCCTGTCGACCCCAAGCAAGTAGACCCGAAGGACAAACGCTATCAGTGGCGCCGCTGCTACAAACTGGTCTCCTTGATCCACATCCACCGCAGCCTGGATCTGTTCCTCACCGTGGCCGCCCGGGTGACCGGCGGCCGGCCCCACGAGTGCCCCATCCTGTATGAACTGGTGGATGAGTTTGTGCGCGCGGTGGGGCGGGGCTGGATGAAGGTCTTGATCCTGGATCGCGGTTTGCTGGACGGAGCCGCCATCGGTCGGCTGAAGCGCGAGCACGGCATCGACACGGTCATCCCGCTGAAGACCAACATGGACGCCTATCAGGACGTGATGGGCCTGACCCGTCTGAAGGACTTTGGCTGGGAGCCTTACCAGGCCCCGCCGGCCCGCTCCCGCGATCAGAAGGACCCTGTAGGGTCGGGTCTTCGACGCCCCAAGCCGCCGGTCATCCTCCAGCGCGAACTCAAACGGCAACAGACCCTGGCCACCCGCAAAGGCCTGCCTGCCCCGGCGCCGCCGGCCCAGCCCCAAACCCTGCTGGGAATCGCACGCGGCGTCTCCAGTTGGAGCGACTGCCCGGCGCCCTTGACCGTGGTGGTCAACCGGGAGATCGACCGAGACGGGCAGGTCGACCACTGGCTGCTGGCCACCACTTGCTCGTGGTGGAGCGCCGCGCAAACTCGTTCCACTTACGCGCTCCGGCCGGCCATCGAAGAACGGCACCGGCAGTACAAGTGCTTCTGGGACATTCCGCGCATGCACTCCCGCCGCTTCTCCCTGGTGGTCAACCAGGTGCTGTTCGTGCTGCTGTCTTACACCCTGATGCAAGCCCATCTGTATTTGCGGCGGCGCCAGGAACTGAACCGCAGCACGCGGGCGCGGGCACTCGGCATGCTCGGCCCCACCGTGGAGGTGGTGGCGGTCTACTACCGCCAACGCTTCTGCCTGCTGTTGCTGCCGGAGTTGGCCGAGATCCTGCTCGAACTCCAAGAGGCGGCCCGCGACCGGTTGCTGAAGAAGATGCGCCAGCTCAAAAGAGACGTTTATCACCTGCTTGAAAATGCCCGGCCTCCCTGAGAAGTTCGCGCGGCCTCGTCCTGCTCTTTGACAACCGCCCCTTGCCTCCAACTCGCCGCCTCAAGCCCAGGCGGTGCGGGGAATCCCATTCTCTGCTCGATCTGGCTTGGCAGACCCGCCGGTCGGTTTCTCAACTCCTCGCCGTTTTTCCTTCCGCTCCCGCAAACCGTGCCACCATCCGACCTCCTCCCCCTCCCCCACTGTCTGAATCGCAGCGCTGAAGAGATCTCCGTTGACAACTGTGGGAGAAAGAACTAAACTGCCTTTTGCGGGTGTCCAGCCGGGTGTCGGGTGCACTGTTCGCTTGCTCTGCGGCGCAGGCGCCCGGGTAGCAGACTCAAAGGTTCCACATTTTTGGTCGGAAATAGCCCATGGTAAAACGTGCTTTTGTATTTGTTTTGTGCCTGCTGGCTGCCGCGGTGCCGGTACTGCCGGCGGCCAGCCGGACCTTCATATTCCACAACGCGATTCGCAACTTGGACGAGTTCCGCGCGTATGCCGGGATTGCGGCGCGTCTGAAGCCCTACGGCGCCGTTCAGGTGGACATCGGTGTTCTGGCTGAGAAGAGCCCCGTCCACATGGCCGGTCTGCGGAGTCCCTGGCATGACTACGGCGCTTACATGGCCACCCTGTGGGCTTTTTATCCGCACCCCAAGCTGGCTCCCCATCTGCCGGCTGAGTGGGTTGCCAAGAACCGCGAACTGCTGCTGGCAAAGGTGGCCGTACTGAGAGAACTGCGGCTGGAGGCGGTCTTCTCGGGCAACGAGACGCAGTTCCTGCCGGAATCCTTCTTTCGGCAGTACCCTCACTTGCGAGGTCCCCGCGTGGACCACCCGCTGCGCAGCGCCAAGGACGAGTTCGCCTGGTGCGTGGACTCGCCACAGACCCTCGAGATGATCGAGTGGATGATGGCGGAGCTGAAACGGCATGCTCCGGAGATCCGGGCCATGCACTCCTGGAACAACGACTCCGGTTCCGGTCTGTGTTGGTTGACGGCGCTGTATCCCGGGCCAAACGGTCCTGCCGGTTGCCGGGGTCGCGACCCCGGAGCCCGCGTTCAAGGGCTCATCGAAGCCATGGACCGCGGAGCCAGAAAAGGGGGCGGGCCGGTTCAAATCCGGTTGGCCGGCAACTTCCCCGGCGAGGACCGCAAGCGAATCGAGCCGCTCCTGCCCTCCTGCGCCAGGTTTCGCGCTGGAGACAGCTCGATCATAACGGCGAAGACCAGGGTGGCAGAGGCCTATCCCATACTAGGCCTTATTGACCTGCTGCCATTGCTGAAAGCCCTCGAGAAGTTGGCCGATCCGGAAGTCCAGACCATCGACATCGACACCTGCCAATCCTGGTACTACCGGGCCAACGAACCCATATCGACCGTTCGGCGGCTGGTGGATATCGTGGAGGACTCGCTCAAGTCAACGGCGCGTTCTGAAGCTGACCGGACCGAACAAGCCCGCCGGCTGGCCGTCCGTTGGGGCGGGGACAAGAACGCTGATCGTGTGCTGGAAGCGTTCAATCTGGTACGGCAGTCCTTTAGCATCTTCGCGGAGAGGCCGTTCTTTTCTCCTCGTGATGTTATCCTCTCCCCGGGACACGCCTACACCGTTACTAACCGGCTCATCACAAGACCTTTACTCGTTAAGCCGGAGTTGCTCAGCCGGGAGGAAGAAACTTATTTTCTGCCTTACATCTTTGCCACGGATGAGCAGGATGCTCGTCTCGATTACAATACCGCGCACGGTTACAGGCGGACCGCTCCAGCCGAATATCGCTCCCAGTCTTTCAAGGACACGCATGATTCGGCGTTGGCGGCGGCCGCCATCCTCGAAAAGGCGACGGATGCATCGGACCGCTCCTGGCTCCGCCAACTGGCGCTGTCGCTGCGCATGTGGGCCAGCACGGTCCGCAGCCATGATAACTTCTATTTTGCCCAGGTGATTCGAGACCGGCACGGGGAGGACCTTGCCAAGCCTCCCCGGATCGCGCTTGTGCGGAGAGACCATCCGGATCTGCTTCTATGGAACGAGATCCAGCGGGACGAGCTGGACAACGCAAATGAGCTCCGCACGATGCTGGAACGCGGCGGCCTGGATCTCATCGGGCGAGCCCGCAATGTCCGGGAAGAGGACGTGTTCCTGCTTGGCCCGGACCTCCCCGGCGCGCTCCGGAAGAAAGCCGGCATCATGAGAAACCACTGGCTAGACGGTCAGCGATACCTGACGCCGGCCAGGCCGGATCCTAAGTTGTCAATGAAGCCCAAGACGTAGAATTGCTGCATACGTGAACTCGTTTCGCCAGTTTTGAGAAAGGAAATAGCAATGACTCTTCTTGCCAAGGCAAGTCCTGATTTCTTCCAATCGATTGCGCGCACGCGCCACCTCTGGGTTGCTGGTCTCGCTCTTTTCGCGATGGCGGTTGCACTGGTCGGGCAGGAGACCCGCGGCGCCATCCAGGGCCGGGTGGTGGATTCGAGTGGCGCAGTCGTCCCCGCGGTCTCGGTCGGCGCCACCAACGTCGCCACCAACGTGACCGTGTCAACCCAGTCCAACGCGGAAGGCAACTACGAGATTCCTTATCTGCTGCCGGGGACCTATCGGCTGACGGCCACCTTGGCGGGTTTCAAGAGCTACCAGCGCGACGGCATCGAGCTGCGCATCGGGGACCGGGTCGCGATCGAGATTCCAATGCAGGTCGGCGAGGTCCGGGACCAGGTGACCGTCACCACCGAGACCCCGCTGCTGGAGACGGCCACCGCTTCCATGGGCCAGGTGATCGATCAGGAGCGGATCGCCAACCTGCCCATCGCACACGGCAATCCTTACCTGCTGATGACCCTCAGCCCGGGTGTGGTCTATACACAGAACCCGGGGCTCGACCAGCCCTTTGCGCCGACTCACGTCGTCGGTTACTCGATGGACGGGGTCCGGGCCAACCGTAGTGAGATCACCCTGGACGGCGCCACCAACGTGTCGGTGAGCGGGAATGCGAACCTGATGACGGGTTGGACGCCGCCCGCCGACGTGGTCCGGGAATTCAAGGTCCAGACCACCAGCTTCGACGCCAGTGTCGGCCACACCCAGGGAGGGGTGACCGCCATCACGCTGAAATCGGGCGGCAATCAGCCTCACGGCAGCGCCTACTTCTCCGATATGGAGAAGGTCCTGGACGCAAACCTCTTCTTCGCCAACAAGGCCGCCCAGCCAAGAGGCGAGTTCGTCTACCGATTCTGGGGCGCCAGCCTCACCGGGCCGGTTTACATTCCCAAGCTTTACAATGGCAAGGACCGCACGTTCTTCACCTACGCCTACGAGCACGCCAACGAGCAGATCGCACAGGGCGCAAGCTACGGCGCCGGTACCCTGACGGTGCCCACCGTCGCCGAAAAGCAAGGCGATTTCTCGGCGTTGCTGAAGCTCGGGCCGCAGTATCAGATCTACGATCCGGCCACCCGCGAGGCGGCCTCCGGCGGCCGCACCATGGTGCAGCCTTTGTCCGGCAACATCATCCCGCCCAGCCGCATCGATGCGATAGCGAAGAAGATGCTCAGCTACTGGTCCGATCCCAATGTGGCCGGCACGGCCGATGGGGTCAACAACCTCATCCGGGTGAACGACCTGGAAATCACGAGGTATTACACGAACGTGGTCCGGCTGGATCAGAACTTCAGCTCGCGGCACCGCATGTTCGGCCGCTACAACATGTTCAACCGTTTCACTCCGGACACCCAAAACTGGTTCCGCAGCGCCCCGACCGGGTACAATTCGCATTGGCGAGCGCACGGCGCGGCCATCGACGACGTCTATGAGTTCGGCCCGCGGACCATTCTGAACGCCCGCTACGCCATCTACCGGCTGGTCTGGCACACCTATCCGTCGAGCGTCGGATTCGACCCCGCCACCTTGGGTTTCCCGAAGTCCTATACCGACGCGATTGACCCGGCGGTCTGGTGTTTTCCGGTGATCAGCATCAGTGGCTACGCCGGAACGCTGAACACCTGGAGGCGCTATACGCACCAGAGCGACAGTATGGAAGTCAACCTGACCGCCATCCGGGGCGATCACGGGCTCCGATTTGGCGGGGACGGCCGGCGCTTCCGGAATTACCAGTTCCAGCCCACCAATGCTTCGGCCGGAGCATTCAGTTTTGACACCACTTACACCCGCGGTCCTTACAACAATTCCGCGTCCTCGCCGATCGGGCAGGGCCTGGCGGCCGCACTGTTGGGACTGCCCAGCAGCGGAGGTGTGGACCGCAGGGCGAGCTTCGCCGAGCAATCCACGGTATGGTCGCTCTACTTCCAGGACGACTGGAGGGTCACGCCAAAACTGACCCTGAACCTGGGCCTGCGCTGGGAGCTGGAAGGGCCCACCAGCGAGCGGTTCAATCGCACCGTGCGCGGCTACGACTTTCAGTCGCCCAACCCGCTCAATGCCCAGGTGCGAGCCAACTACGCCCAGAAGCCGCTCCTCGAGTTGCCGCTGGACCAATTCCAGCTCATCGGCGGGCTTACCTTCCCCGGGGTGAACGGCCAGCCCCGTACCTTGTTCTCTCGCGACTGGAACAACCTCATGCCGCGCATCGGTTTCGCCTATTCGCTCGGGTCAAAGACGGTGCTGCGAGGCGGCTACGGCGTCTACTTCGGAACGTTCGGAATCCTGTTGAGCGATGTGATCCAGTCCGGGTTCAGTCAGACCACCAACCTGGTCCCGTCGCTGGACAACGGGATCACCTTCGTCGCTACACTGAAGAATCCTTTTCCCAGCGGCATACTCGAGCCGCGCGGGGCCGCCGACGGCCTGTCGACCTTCGTCGGCCGCAGCATCGCGTTTTACGCGGAGAACCCCCAGGCGACCCGCCAGCAGCGGTGGCAATTCGGGGTGCAGCGCGAGTTGCCGCTGCGCGTGCTCCTGGAAGCGTCTTACGTGGGCAACCGCGGATCCAGTATAGACGTCTCGAAGGACTATCGTCCGCTGCCCTTGCAGTATCTGAGCCGCTCGGCGTTCCGAGATCAGCCGACCATCAACTACCTGAGTGAGCAAGTGACTAACCCGTTCTATCCCCTGTTGCCCGGAACCGGCCTTGCCGGTACGACGGTTTCCCGGTCCTACCTGCTCTCGTCCGGTAAGTACCCGCAATTCACCGGCATGACCAGTTCCGGCTACGACGGTTATTCCTCCTTCCATTCGCTCCAGGTGAAGATGGAGCGCCGGTTTGCGCGGGGATGGACCCTGAACGCGGCCTACCAGTGGTCCAAGAACCTCCAGGCCATCAGCCGCCTCAACGGAGAGTATTCGGTGCTGGAAAAGGTCATTTCCGACCAGGACCGGCCGCATCGGATCGTTATTAGTGGGATCTGGGAACTCCCGTTCGGCAAAGGCAAGAGACTCCTGGCCTCCTGGCCGGCGGCTGTTGACAAGCTGCTCGGCGGCTGGCAGATCCAGGGAATCTATACGGGGCAGGGCGGGCCGCCGATCTCCTGGGGCAACGTCTTGTTCCTGGGGGACATCCACAACATCACTCTGCCGGCCAGCCAGCGGACGCCCGAGCGCTGGTTCAACACCGGCGCCGGCTTCGACCGCAACTCCCAGAATCAGCTTTCCTCGAACTTCCGCACCTTCCCTTCGTCGCTCAGCGATGTTCGCGCCGCCGGCATCAACCAGTGGGAGCTTTCCGTCATCAAGAACGGCCGCATCCGGGAAAATGTAGACCTGCAATTTCGCGGCGAGTTCCTCAACGCTTTCAATCACCCCAATTTCAGCGCTCCGAGCGCGAGTCCGACCAGCACCTCCTTCGGAATGGTGACCAGCCAGCGCGGATTCCCGCGGCGGATTCAGCTCGGCTTGAAGCTTGTCTTCTGACGAATCGGGAATCGCAGTCCTCTTCCCGCGCGCGCCGGCCAACGTACCGCGGCAGAACGAGTTCCGTGGTTCGCTCGGTTCCAACCAGGGTGTGGGCATCGCGGTTCCTCGTTGCGCGGACCTCCCAGGGCCGCTTGTGCTATTCCTTCTGTGAGAGATTTAGCACACTGCCCGGCGGCCAAGCTGGCTGCAAAGAACGGCCGTGAGCAGTATGATGTTCTGATTAGGCGGGAGTTCATATGCCGTCTTCACGTTGTACCTGGGCCCCGATGAAGCCGCTTTCCCGCAGGGCGCTCTTGTGCGGGCTGGGCGCCGGGGTGTCGAACCTCAGGGCCCAACAGGTTGCAGCGCCGGCGCCCGAAGTGCCGCTCCCGGCGGTTGTGCCTGTGACCCATCGCTCGCGGGTGTCGCTGGTACAGGGCGCCGCGCGCCGGAAGATCGTTCACGACGCGCTGGCAGCCATCGACGCGGACCTGATGCCGGCCCTGAAACGCAAGAAGTACGTTCTGATCAAACCCAATCTCACCAGCGTGGTCAACCAAATCGCCTCCACCCACCTCGATGCACTGGGCGGCATCATGGACTACCTGGCGCCCCGGTTCAAGGGACCGGTGGTGATCGCGGAAGCGGCCTCTGCCGAAACCCCGGTCGGGTATGACAACTTCAGGTACGGCCAGCTCATCTCGGAATTCCGCTCCCGCCAGATCAGCCTGATTGACCTGAACCAGGAAGCGCGCACGGTGGTGGTGGCGCTGATCGACGCCAATCTTCGCCCCATGCCCATCCGGCTGGCGGCGCGGCTGTTCGACCCGGATGCGTTCATCCTGTGTGTGGCGATTCCGAAGACGCACGACACCGTGGTGGCGACCCTGGCGGTGAAGAACATGGCCATGGGCGCGCCCTTGCACAGCCTCAAGGGCGAGACCCGCTGGCACGACAAGTCCAAGATCCACACCGGCATCCATCAGATGAACTACAATCTCCTGCTGCTGGCGCAGAAGCTGGCGCCCTTCTGGGGCGCCACGGTCCTGGACGGCTTCGAAGGCATGGAGGGCAATGGCCCGGTCTCCGGCCTCCCGGTGGCCCACGGGATTGCCATGGCTTCGACCGACTACGTCGCAGCCGACCGTGTGGGCGTGGAAACCATGGGCATCAATCCCAAGTGGATCGGCTACCTTCAGTACTGTGAACAGGTCGGGCTGGGCAACTACGACATCGCCAAAATCGATCTGATTGGCACCACTATTGAATCGGTGAAAAAGACCTACCGGCTTCACCGCTCCACCGACCGCCAGTTGAGGTGGATGGGGCCGCTCACCGACTCGCCCGGAGTGTGACCGGGTACCGTCAATCAGCCGGCGGGGCGCGCCGTGATATTCTGCTAGTTTCTCGCGCCCCATGGAACTCATCATCGAGCGACCTGCCTTCGCTGCCGCGCCTACACTGGTGGGGAGCTTTCCGCATAGCGAACCTCAGCGCCTCATGGACCGGATATTCAGTCATTGCCCGGAGCTGCCCGCCTGGCCCCAGATGCCCGTCCGGGACTGGCTCGAGAGCATGTATGTGCAGTACTCGGAGGGCTTGCCGGGCGCGGTAGTCGACCGTGAGGAGCAACGGATCTATTTCCGTTGCGATGAGGCCTTTTACGACCAACTGGAGGAGTTCTATCAAGCGGTGGTCGAAGAGGATGTCGAGCGCTTCGCGATCACCCCGGACTACGCGCTGGGACTGCACCTCTTTCTGGACCAGGTCCCGCGCCTGGGCTCGAATCGCCCGCAGTGGGTCAAAGGGCAGGTGACCGGGCCCTTCAGCTTCGCCATGACCGTGACCGACGAGAACAAGCGGCCGCTGGCCTACAACCCCGAACTCTGTGAAGTGGCCGTCGAAGGAATGGCCATGAAGGCCCGTTGGGTTGCGCGAAAGCTCCGGCAGGTTGCTCGCGGCGTGCTGGTGGTGCTCGACGAGCCCTACCTCTGTTCCTTCGGTTCTGCATTCGTCAACATGCCCAGAAACGATGTGATCGCGGCCATCGACGGGGCGGTGGCCGCCATCCACCAGGAAGGGGCCCTGGCCGGGCTGCACTGTTGCGGCAACACCGACTGGTCCCTGGTGCTGAGCACGCAGGTAGAGGTCGTCAATTTCGACGCCTACGAATACTTCCAGGGGTTGTCGCTTTATCCCGCCGAGTTGAGCGCGTTTCTCAGAAAGGGCGGCATCCTGAGCTGGGGCATCGTCCCGGCCTCGCGATCAGACGACCTTGACCCGCAGGCTTTGCTGAACACGCTGAAAGATCGCCTCAGACAGCTTGTCGCCAAGGGCATGGACCGCGGCCTGCTCTACCGGCAGGCGCTGCTCACGCCTTCTTGTGGTCTGGGGACGGAGAGCGTCCAGCGGGCGGACCGGGTGATGAACGCGCTGGTCGAGCTGTCCTGTCTGGTTCGAGAACGAGAAGGGCTGGGATGCTCATCGCGGTAATCGGAAAGGGGGGCGTTGGAAAGACCACCATCACCTCGCTGCTGTTGCGGCGCTTGATGGAATCGGGACAAACGCCCCTGTTGGCCGTGGACGCCGATCCCTCGAGCTGCCTGGGCTCTTCCCTGGGAATCGCCCTGGACAAAACCCTTGCCGACACGCGTGAGACGCTGCGCGGCGGAGTTGACCGGCCGTACTCGATGACGGCGTCGGAATGGCTCGCGCTGCGGGCGGAAGAGGCTATTGTGGAGAATACGGGGTTCGACCTGCTGACCATGGGGCGCCCCGAAGGCAAGGGCTGCTACTGCTTCGTGAACAACCTGATTCGCGAGCATCTGGAC
>Ga0315277_10010577_pt1 | contig 11672 bp, 11 predicted proteins | sample YL17G05_15_MG_FD_203695 | JGI IMG/M metagenome (GOLD analysis project Ga0315277, IMG submission 203695) | Sediment microbial communities from Yellowstone Lake, YNP, Wyoming, USA - YL17G05_15 | ecosystem: Environmental > Aquatic > Freshwater > Lake > Sediment | place: USA: Wyoming | collected...
AAGTAATTTATTATTTTTGAATATGTTACATAATGCCCAGGATTTATTTCTTAATTTGATTTGTTTTTTCAGCCGCTGAAATCAGTTCCGGCAAGCCAAGATTTTCTGGTTTTTCAAATCGTTTCAACAGTATTTTCATATAATGCAGTTCTTCTTTAGTATCCACTGTAAAAGAAAGATTGGAATGAGGGATAAGGTAAAACTTTTCAAAAAAATACATATTGTACAGGTTCGGGTAGTTTAGCAGGCGCAGGTTCAGGTGTTCTTTTTCGGCATTGGTCAGTGGAAGGTTTCTGAGCTCGCGGATAACCCGCTGTTTGAAAAAATCGGTGGCAATGCCGACAGGCATGTTTTTTACGGATAGATAGTCCAAATCCTTTTCATCAAGCAGCCCGGCCATTTCATCCAGTAGCTCCGGGTCGGTCATCGGGTTGTCGGCTGTAATGCGGACAATGTAATCGTAGTTCTCATTCCGGTTATCGAGCAACTGGTTGAACCGCTCTACGAGGTCAAGTTCCGATCCTCTGAAAAATTCCAACCCCAGTTTTCTGGCCTCTCGGATCAGGACCTGATCCTCATCTTTCTGGGTGGTGGCGAGAACCATTTGAGTCAGCCTTTTGGACCTGCGCATTCTCCTCACCAGCATTTCCAGCAAGCTGATCGAGTCCCAAACAGCCATCAGCGATTTGCCCGGCAGGCGGCTGGAACCCATTCTCGCCGTTATCACGCCGAGGAAAGTCTTTTGCTTTGCCAACTAAAAAAACTCCGGTCTGACAGGCGTGTCTTCCTCGATTGTCTTACGAGCTTTTCGTCCCAGGATAAATTTTACATCTCCTGGGGAAAGAGTGTCGGCCGGTCTTATAAACTTAAGCATATCCATTTGCAGGATCTCGCCTGCTTCTATTTTCCGGGCGGCGTATATCCCTCTCCGGAAAACCGTGGCATTGGCCCTGTCCGCTCTAGCCGGGCTGATCACACCTGCTCCCAGGCATTTGGCTATCTCACGGCACCCTTTTACGAGCAGTGACAGGTCAGCGGGATCGGCAGCAATCTTGTGATCCGGACCGGGAAGATTTTTATCCAGGGTGAAATGTTTCTCGACTACCTCGGCTCCTAAAGCTGTTGCAGCCAGAGCCGAATAGATTCCGAGAGAGTGATCAGAATAACCCACAGGCAATTTCCAGATTTTGCGCAAGGTCTCTAATATAAGGAGGTTGAGGTCCTCAGGCGCCGCAGGATAATTTGAAATGCAGTGTAACAGGACTATCTCCCTGGCCCCATTTTCTATTAGCACGGAAACAGCCTGGTCGATTTCGCATATTAAAGACATCCCTGTAGATAAATATATTTTCTTATCCTTGGCCGCGAGATGGGCTAAAAAAGGAATGTTGGTCAGGTCCATCGAGGCTACCTTGAAGGCGCCCACTCCCAACTCGTCAAGGAGGTCTGCGGATTCCTGGCCGTAAGGGGTGGAAAGAAAATCAATCCCGCAGCGTGATGCACATTCTATCAACATGCGGTGATTATCTCTGGAAATCTCTCCTTTTTTTATCAGCTGGTAATGCTCGCTTGTCCTGGTGCAGAGATCCTCCGCGCGGAAGCTCTGGAACTTGATCGCATCCGCCCCTGCTTTTGCCGCTTCCTCGATCATGCGGCAGGCCTGATCCATATCTCCATCGTGATTGAACCCGGCCTCGGCAATAATGTATGGCTGTTTCATCATCTGAATTTAGATTTTCTAAAAGGTTTTTATTTAGCAGAGGAAACAGGTTTTTTCTCAAAAACATAAGCATTCATATCGCGTTCCAGTTCTTGATGTTTTAGAACAGTTTTCACTTTCTTGCAGCCGTGATGGCATTTGGCGCAGACAATATCCTCCAGGCGACGGCCTTCCAGATTCATTTTCCGTAACCTGGTCATCGCTGGGCCATGCCAGATGGATTTGATGGACTGATTTTTCACATTCCCCAGGACATCTTCCTTTAAGAAGTCGGAAGGACAACGCAGGATATCGCCGCTGGCAGTGACAGCGAGCCGTTGCCACATACGGGGACAGACAAAATCGGGATCAGGCACCACCTTAATCGCCTTGAAATTCATATCCGTATTAAAGGATATTTTATCGACTATGGGCTGGAATGTCCTTAAATATTCTTCCGGGTTATCCTGGATGGCCGAATAGATTGTCTGCACCTTCAGCACAGGCTTATTTGCTCGGGCCTCATCACGGAGCCGGCGGAGAAGTTTGAGTTTCTCATAAGTATCCTCAAACTTGAGCGGTATGCGTACTTTTTCGTAATTTTCCCCTACTCCATCCACGGAAACAGTCAGCCAATCCAGGCCGGATTGGATAAAACGCCGGATCATTGTTTCGTTAAGCGTTTTTCCATTAGTATTGATCCAGACTTCTTTAATTCCCTTGTTTTTCGCATAGTCGATCATTTCGTTTATTTCAGGGTGCATGAGCGGTTCGCCGCGCATGCTGAACTTGAGCGTGAAAAGCTTTTCCCTGGCGCATTCGTCGATGATTTTCTTATACAGCTCCATATCCATGAAAGGATCATCATCGATCTTCATATACTGCCTGAAGCAGTGGGTGCACTTGAGGTTGCAGATCGAGCATACCTCGATATCCACATTCAAGGGGAAGCTGGGTATTATTCGAAGCTTCGGGTAGTATTCCCAGGCGAAACGGTTGTAAAGAAAGGAGAAGAAGCGTCCTTTGCCCCTTTTCAGGAAAGCTTTGAAAACATCCCAGGTCGAGTCTAGATTGAATTGCACGCCTGTTTCATTTTTCAATTGTTTTTTCCTCCATCTTATTATCTTTGCTATAGATATAACTGTGGCCGACCGCGGTCTCCCTGGTCACCTCCTCCCAGTCCATGTCATAGTACTTGTCTTTTCTAAGAGTTCCATGGCGGCAATCGGCGCAGGCCTTGATATCCAGGCGCTCAAGACTGGTATGTTTGCGCCGCAGATCATCGAGCTTTTCCGAATGCCAGATATCGTAAAGGCTCTGTTTCGAAGCGTCGCCCAAAACATAGCGCTCCATATGGTCGCCGGTACAGGGCACTACATGGCCGTTGGAGGCAACGATAAGCCGCTGCCAGGGGTACTGGCAAACAAAATTGTGGTCCGGCTGGGGGGCGTTTTTGAAATCTATATAAGGATTGAAGACTATCTTGTCAGTCACCCGGGCCATCACCCGGTAGTACTCATCGGGATTTTTGCTGATTGCCGGCCAGATAGTACAAACCCGAAGAGCAGGTTTTATTTTGCCCATTTTTTTTCGCAAACGCATGAAATTGGCCAGGCGCTCATAGGTTTCCTCGAATCTGGCCGGGTGTCGTATGCGGTTGTAATTCTCCCCGATACCGTCGAAAGAAACGCTGATATAATCTACCCCGGCCCTGATCAGGGCCAGTGAGTTTTCTTCATCTAAAACCAGGCCGTTGGTCAGGAAGGAGACATTCTTGATGCCTTTCTGTTTGGCATAGCCAAGTAACTCGACAAGCCGGGGATTGGTAAACGGTTCGCCCCGCCAACTAAAGCGCATAGAATAAAGCTTATGCGCAGCGCACTCATCGATAATTTTTAATGCCAGATCGAAATCCATCACTTTTATCGACGAAGGAGAGAGCCTCCTACGGTAGCACATAGGGCAATGCATGTTGCATTTGCTTGAGCTTTCCAGATCGACATGGAGAGGAAAATCGCTTACACGATGGTAACGGGGGTAATAATACCACTGGAAGCGGTTGTAAAAGTAGTCGAGCAGGTGTCCCTGACGGAGGACGAACATCGTTTTCCGCCAGCGCGTGTCATCGGAAAACTGGTGGAAGTTTATCTTCATGTATTTGTCTGGCCGCAGCATAATAGCCTTTCTATACCGGATTATTAATAAGTCTCAAGAGGATATTTCTAACTGCTTGACAAAACGTGAGTTATTCACCATTAGCCAATGGGGATGCAGGGGGTTGTTTCTTTTATCTATGAATAATCCTGAATAGACATATTTACGTAGCCGGAAAAATCTAAAGATCAAATCAGGCGCTTCTCCGGCCAAAAATTCCCAAATTTTTATTCCGGATTCCTGCTTTAAATAAATATATATTCCATTTCAATCGCGCAACAAGTGATATTTCTCGATTATTATTTCTCCATCCCGGCAGCAGGCAATTATTTTCCCCTCCAGCCTTTTTTTCAGTCCTGGATCTGACGCTTTTTCTCCGGGTAGGAAAAAGGCTTTTTCAACAATAATTTTCTTCTCCTCCAGATAAAAAAAAGCGCCCGGCCACGGGGGAGCGAAAGCCCTGATCTTCCGCATTATCTCGTCTCCCGGCCGGTTCCAGTCGAGGAGACCCTCAATAAAGTAATCAATAGGAGGGTAATAGTGCGCTTTTTCCTGGTCCTGAGGCACCGCTCTCAGCTTCCCGTAATAAATATCGCGCAGGATCGAAGGAAGACAAACTTTTAAACGCCCGATAAGCCTCAGAGTTACGTCGAGCGCGGTGTCCTCCCTGTCGAGCGGGACAGTCTCACGATAATAAATATCTCCTGCATCCATTTCATCCACCAGCTCGTGGATGGTGAATCCTGTTATAGTGTCCCCATTAATTATCGCCCGATTTACCGGGTTCAGGCAGCGGTACTCAGGCAGTAGTCCCAGATGGCAGTTTACTTTGCGTACATTCTCGACTGCCAGAACCGCGCCAGGGATTTTCCTGGTATGGGAAAAACAGAAGAGCATGTCTGGTTTGAGCCGGGATACCAAATCGGCAAAAGCCTCGGCTGGTGGCTGATAAATAAAAGGGAATCCGGCCTCTTTCAGATAATCCAGGGTGTGATCCATAAGCTCGGAGTGGCGGTTGTCAGGCAGGATGAAGGTCAGGATTTCGAATCCGTCATGGTTCAAGATACCCGCAAAATCAACCAGATAGGGAGTATACCCGCATATTACCAGCTTTAACTTGTTTTCTCCGGCTTTAGGAATACTCGAAATTAAAACCTCTTTGCCTGGATTAACTTAAACATGGTGGAAAACCGCCTGGCCTTAATTAAATCCCGAACCTAAAAAAACTGCATTTTCCAATTTATAAGCGAGACTATTTTTCTATCAGGTAAAGATCGCAGAAACGACAAATAGGTACTTTTTCACGCTGGCCCAACCTGTGGGTTTCTCGTATTTTTTTCATCTCCGGCCCATTCCATATCTCTTTAATTGTTTGTTCGTTGGCATCGCCCAGTTTACATTCACAGGCATAATCCCGGCAGCATACCGTGCAGAGGCCATTATAATGAACCACCATGCGTTGCCAAAGGATGCTGCAAGGTAGAAAGCCATATTTATTCTGGTTTATAGGCTGGCCATCCTCCTTGACATAGAAGATCTCATTGGCAAAGGCCCAATCGACCTCATCTTTTATGCTGCCGAACCGCTGAGCCACTTCCTCCGGTGTCTCTTCCGGCTCCAGAGAGAACTGAAGGCGGGTCAGCGGTCGTTTAAGTCCCATTTTGTCTCTCAAGGTGATGAAGTTGGTTATACTTGAAAGCACTTCATCGTATGATTTTTTTCCACTATTTTCGTAACTTATCCGGTGGTTGCTGTCCAGACTGAAAATGATCATATCAAGGCCTGATTCGATTATTTTACGAGATTTTTCTTCATCAAGGAGAGTCCCGTTGGTTGTGATTTGAACGTCCATTATGCCTTTTTCTTTGGCATATTTGATGCAACGCATCAGATCAGGATGAAGAAAAGATTCGCCGCGGACCTGGAGCTTTATTGCCGCTAAGCCGTTTACTGCGCCTTCATCGATGATTTTTTTATAAAGCGCCCATTTCATCAATCCTTTGTTACTTTTCATATATTTCTGAAAGCACATGGGACAATTAAGATTACAAATATTAGTTAACTCAATATCCAAATGAAGCGGAAATTTTGTGCAAATTATTCTATTACCAGCCAATTGCCACTTTAAACGATAAAGAATATAAGAGGGATTGATGGGTATTTTATTAGATAGCCCTAGTTTTTTATAAATAAAAGAATAGCCTTTATTAATAATTTTCATTGAGCTTATTTTTAGAGATGATCCATGATTAAAATTTTAAATAATATGCAAATAATTAAGTATAAACCTCTTTATGCCCGTTCAATTAAAAACCAAGTGCTATCGTCCGCAAAATAATTATTATCCATATGATAGCAAAAACCATAGTCTATTAATTTTAAGTCAGGATAAATGGCCATCATTTCCCCAACAAAATCACGTTTGAATAATTTCCCTTTATTTCCTCTATACTCCACTTCAACAGGCGTAGGATTATAATATTCATCGATCAGTATATATTTTTTTGTAGAATTGTAAATTGTTTTATAAGCTTTGTGCAACATATCTGGATTGATATGTATTAATAATCCAGCACTAAGAACCATGTCATATTGTAAATTATTTTTAAAAGTAAGTATTGAATCTTCGAAAATATGTTCTATTCCTTTTATCTTTTTTAATTCAGTTATAGCTTTTTTATTAATATCAACTGCATAAAGTTTTGTTTTGGGAAATATCTCATGAATTGCTAACAAATTCAGGCCAATATTGGCACCAAATTCAATAACTGTTTCTATGTTATTCAAACTGGATAAAATATTTTTTAGAGCTTTATATTTTTTTAAAAAAAGATCAAAAGAGCGATTCCTTTTAATATAATTATTACCAAAATTACTTGACCAAAAGATTTCTTGTTCTGTATTTAAACCAATTTTATCCATCCTTTTACTCTCCTCATATTAAATCCACTGCTAATAATTGCAAAATTAATTTTATTAATCTTGGAAAAATAAATCTAAATTGTATATTTTGATCGCCTTTCTATATTCAGGAAGGTTATATAAGTAGATTGGATCTTTATTCATTTGCCTAATCCCGTAAAATTGCAGTATTTATCGGCCTTAATAACAGGCATAACCATATTTTTAATACTTTTTTTTGACAATTTAGGCACTTTTTTTGTATTATATTCATGTATCTCACTCTTTAGGAACCCTTTAGGTATTATAAATTTTTCTCCTGGCTTAGAATAAAGACCAGAGTTCATAATAATGTACATCTCATCGTTCTCATAAGCCAAATTCGACTCATCTTCAGTCATCAGCGACTCATGTTTCTTTTCTCCGGGCCGCCTGCCGATTATATCTGTCTCTATATCCCCGGAGCTCTTATGGCTCTTTTCGGCAAAAACCTCCTTGAGCACCTCGATCATGTCTCCGATCCTGACTACCGGCATTTTGAGAATGAATAGCTCCCCGCCCTGCATTATGAGGAGCGCCTTGAACACCAGGTTTACGGCATCGGAGATAGAGATAAAGAAGCGGCACATGTCAGGGTCGGTGACAGTTACCGGGGAGCCGTTGACAATCTGATCCTGGACCAGTCTCACTAGTGAACCACGAGAGCCGAGCACGTTGCCGAAACGCACGGAGGCAAAGATAGTCCTCCTGCCGCCTTCGTAGTTCGACGCAGATGTTACAATCTTTTCCGCCAAGAGTTTAGTGGCCCCCATGACACTGTTAGGGCTGGCCGCCTTGTCCGTGCTGATACCGATAAAATGCTCCACGTTGTTTTCCATGGCCGCTTCGACCAGGTTCTGTGTACCCATTACGTTGGTGGCCACTGCCTCGAAGGGATTGTACTCGCAGGAGGGGACATGCTTTAGAGCTGCGGCGTGGAACACTATGTCCACATTGTTCATGGCCTTGTGCACCCTCTGCATGTCTCGAATGTCTCCGATAAGGAAGCGCAGGCGGCTTTCCCCGGAATATTTCTGAGCCATCAGGAACTGCTTGTGCTCGTCCCGGCTTAAAATGCGGACTGCTTTCGGATTATACTGCAGGACCTGGCGGACAACCTCCCCGCCGATTGTGCCGGTTCCGCCGGTGACCAGGATTGTCTTGCCTTTGATAATATTTCTGATCATGGAAGCCTGTTCTGGTTGTAATATTTCAGTTCTCTGATTAAAGCGAAAGATTCCGCTGCTTTCATCCCGGCATTCATTCCTTCCCGGGCCGCGGCCACCCTTATTCCCTCGATTGACCGGGGATGGGGAAACTCTCTTTTTTCCCTCCGGTAAATCTCGAAGGCCTTGATCTTTTTTTCCAGACAGGTGGAGATGTCTACATAGACATTGGGAATGAAAGTGGTTTCCGGGAACGGGGAGGTCCATTCCGAGGAAGAATTTACCGGAAAAGTGTATATCCGCTGGACATTTTTTTTCTTGTTTGGCCGCACGGCAGTAAGAACGGCGTTGGAGGTGATCCGGTGGTCGATATTCAGGTCTCCGTGATAATGAGTGTAAACAACATCCGGTTCATACTCGGCGATAACCCGTTCTATGGCCTGAATGATCTCGATCAGGGGCTTTATCTCCAGGTGCTGATCCGGGAAGCCGCAGTAATAGACCTTGGAGACGCCGATAAAGCGGGCGCATTCCTCTGACTGGTCGCGGAGCTCCTCAGCGCTCGAGCTGCCCAGGCCGCCAGAGGTGAGGAGCATCACTCGCATCTCATCCCCTGAGTCGACATGGAGGATCATGGTCCCACCAACGCCCAGTATTTCATCATCCGGGTGAGCGACGACAACGAGAATTTTATCTTTCATAAAATAGGTTTCCTGGGAACTGGTAAGTTAATCGTAAAAACAGCAAATATTATACCATTCAAAGCAGTGTAAAGCTTCATGACTCCGTAATCCTTGTCTTGTGCTGGATGACTCCGGCGCTAGACGGGCCGCAGTGGAAAAGCAGGTCCACAATAGAAAGGCTGCTGATAAAATCCCCATAAAATTGGGGGTACACCGGCGGCGTGAATTCCTGATATATTATGTTGATCCCCGCCTCGCGGAAGCTTTCCTCATCTAAATATTCCCTGCCGAATACGCCGGAAAGGTAATCTGTGCAGCCTCTGCTGCGGCAGATTTCCAGGATAAGATCGCTCCCTTTGCCGGCGGCATCAAGCCGTGAGGCGATTTCAAAAGAGGAAGCGAGGCCCATGTAGCTGCAGAAACGACGGATAATGGAGATATTGAGATCGATCAGGAGCCGGTGGCCCTCGGCAAGGGTCTGTTCGATCAGAGAATAGACTTCCTGGTAATAAGGGGCCCGGCGGTAATAGGTTTCTAGGCTCAGAAGGTGTTTCCTGATCCAGTTCTGCCCGCTTTCGATCTCGATTTCCGAGAGTTTCGCCAGATAGTTCCCCTTGGCCTTGACCGGAACAGTGAGCCACATCGGGCCGCGGTCGGTCTTAATCCTGTTGCGATTGTCCCAGCCCCGGCGCGCATACTGCACACTGTCCAGGAAGACAAAAAGGTCGCTCCTCAGAATCTTGTCGAAAAATCCCGGATAGGGTAGATAACCGGGCTGGCTTATGGCCACGGTCTTAACCGGCATTTTTCTCTCCCAGCCTGATATTGAGGCTGTCAAGGACTTCAGCGGCCGGCCTGGCCTCCTCCCCTTCAAGCTGTACCAGGCCTATCCGGCAGACCCCGTCGCCGGTAAGCACGGCCACCCTGCTTTGCCCGATTCCCGTCACCGCCCCGGGAATCCTTCCCACATACACCGGCGCTTTTTTATCGATTTTCGCTTCCCAGATGAAAAGCCTGCGGCCGCAGAGGAAAGTGAAAGCCCCGGGGTAAGGCCTGGTCAGGGCGCGGACAAGGTTGAAAATCCGCTCCACGGGCCAGGCCCAGTCGATAAGCCCGTCATCCGGGATCCGCTTGCAGGCATAGGTGGCTTTCTTCTCATCCTGTTTCCGGGTTCTTATCCTGCCTGACAACAGAGCAGGTAAATGCTCCTCCATCAGTCTGACATTCAGCTCGGCAAGACATTTTTCCAGAGACCAGCCGGTATCGCCTTCCCGGATAGCGATCCTTTTCTGAGCCAGGATCGGGCCGGAGTCCACAGTACCGGGCACAATACGCAGCATGGTGGTGCCAGTGTATGTTTCTCCATTAATAATCGGCCAGGTGTTTGGCGCAAAACCGCGATATGCCGGAAGAAGGCTGTTGTGGAAATTGACCGGAAAATCAATAAGCTCGATGGTATTTCTGTCTAAAAGCTGGCGGCAGTTGGAAAAGAAAAAGACACAGGGTTTGTGGCTGCGGATTATTTTCCTGACCTTCTCTGAATTCATGGAAACACCGAGGCTGAAATCGATACCGTTTTCCCGGGCAAGCCCGGCAATTTTATGGCTCCATTCCTCTTCCCAGGGCGAGGAGCCCTTAAGGATAAAAAGATAAGCGGGGCTCTTTTTCAGGTCTATTAACCTCCTGAGCATTTGGTATCCCTCGTATTTACCGGAATAGAGAAGAATATTCATGGTCGCGAAATGTTTTGAATTACCTGATGGAAAGTTAGAGGTTAAATCAGAAAATTACCGGTTGATCCCCTTCACCTGTCCTAAGTGTATTACCAAAAACAGAATCTTTATATCCTGATATAGAACAGTTGATAACCGCCCCGGATTGTATAGAATATAATTACTTTTGAGCTATTTTCCAAAAAAATGGAGCCGGCGGTTTAGGATCGCTGTAACTTGTGAGAATAAGGAAATGACATACTTCAAAGTTAGCCTTTTCTGCGGAAAGTGCACCTTACCGGTCTGTTTAATCTAATCTGCCAGTGGTTTATGATGCAGTAAGGCGTACAGAGCTTTTTCTACTCTTGGTAGTACCCTATCATCATCGATCAAAATCAGATCGCGAGTTTCGGCATCCAGTGTCTCTTTAAAAAAGCGGTCTCCTCGATCAATTTGAGTCAGCCTCTCCCGCAATCTGGAAAGAAAATCCTCTTCATCAGTCGAAAAAAAGAGGCTTTTTTCGAATTTCAGCTTTAATTTGGGATCTATTTTGAACCAGGGGAATGAGAAGGCGCAGATCGGTATGTCCAAAGTCAGGGCCTCGATGAACTTGGTCGAAAGCTGGTCGAAAAGGATAATCATGTCAGCAGCCTGAAGGTGCTCGATCAGCGAAGGCTGGTAGCGTACCGTGCAGTTGGCCAGGTTTCTGGATTCGATATAATGAGGGATGGGGTTGACTCCACGATCATTCGGGGAAAGCTTGATTACGAATCGAATCTCCGGGAAAAGGGCACAGAGGTCGACAACACGTCTCTCCAAAGCGTAAGTCCTGCAGAGCAAGAACTGCGTATCCAGAAAGCGCCAGGTCGGGAAGACATAAGTCGGGGCGATAAGAACCAGTTTCCCGTTCTTACCCTGGAGCAGTTCCCTGCGCAGAGTGAAACCGGGAGTCTTGCCGGCCTGGCGGTAATGGCTCAGCCTGAGCGAGCCTGTGGGGAGCACCTTGTCGAAATCTATGTTTGACAGTCGCAGATATTCAACCATTCCCGTGCCGTAAGAAAAAAAAGCATCGATATTGCGAAATTCGAAGAGGATATGTTCGCTGTAATGGTAATATCCATACCCTCCTCCGTGCTGGTAAACTGCGATTTTGATCCCATTTTTCCGAGCGGCATGCCAGATCGAGGTGGTAATGGGATTTACATTGACATAAGGGCTGAGAATCAGGCCTATGCTGTACCGATTCAGCATATCCAGGTGCTTGTGATAGTAAATGTTGAGTTTTATGATATTATCCCGGAAAACAGTCCGGAGCCTG
>Ga0315277_10010578_pt1 | contig 11671 bp, 12 predicted proteins | sample YL17G05_15_MG_FD_203695 | JGI IMG/M metagenome (GOLD analysis project Ga0315277, IMG submission 203695) | Sediment microbial communities from Yellowstone Lake, YNP, Wyoming, USA - YL17G05_15 | ecosystem: Environmental > Aquatic > Freshwater > Lake > Sediment | place: USA: Wyoming | collected...
TGCTGGCCCCAACGGCTTCCTTGGGAAGGCTCGTGATCAGCACGGTCCTCTTGCCGTAGTCCCAGTCAATCCGCACGGCGCGGACCACCACCAGATACCCCTTCTCCTGGGAATCCTCCAGTTCGATGAGGCAATCTCGCAGCGTGGCGTCTCCGTAATAGTAGCGTTTCGCGCGCCCCTCCTCGCGGACCTTCCTCGGATTCCACTGGTTGTCATCCAGCGATGTGATGTAGTGATAACGGTCCTGTTCCGCAAACGCCCTCAACGTCGTCACTCCGTTGCTGGCGGCATCCATGACGATAACTCGCGCCACCCGCAGAGGCGGACCAGGACCTTCCAGCGCGTCTTCGATCTTTTCGAACATCTCAAGGATGTGCTCCCCAACCGGCGCCTTGCCGGCATAGGTTTCCAGATACACCGGATGTCCAAACGCGTCATGCACGAACACCTGTTCCAAACATCCCATCACCCGTCCAAGCATGGTCACCTTGTTTTGTTTGACCCTTTTCTCGGACCACAGGGGTTTGGTGTTCCCGTCCACGTAGTAACACAGAAACGGAAGCCCGGAAGGACTCTCCTCGAGCTTGTGCCAGTGCACCTGCCAAAAAGACACCTGGTCCCGCAGCAACAGATCCGACATCCCCAGGTACTTCAATTCCCGAAGGAACTTGTCGAGCGTATCGTGTTGGTAGTTGTAACCGCAGAAATGCTCCAGAGCATTCCCCAGCGGCCCGTTTGCCGATCTCGTGCTCCCGTTCAGTGTAATCAGCGGCAACGCCAGAATCCCCAGACATTTCCGTTCCAGTATGAACTCCCCTGCTTGGAACAACGCCATGCGCGAGTAGTTCTTGTCCTCCCTCTTCTCCTCCACCGACGCGAAGCGCTTGAGCCGAATCTCTTCTCGACGATTATACGCGCCAGTGAACTGCCCCAGCGCATTGCGACCCTTCCGGTCTCGCGTCACCCGCTCTTTCCGGTAGGCGGCTGTCCTCCGAAAACGCTCCCTCTCTTGAAGTATCACTTGAGCCGTGTGTTGTGCCCAGCCCAAATGAAGAGCCAGTGCTCCGATGATCTCGAAACCGCCGCAAGAGGTGAACATCCTTTCCGGTTCCTGCGGTCGAGGCCACTCGATCTGTTCCCCCACCCCCGTCAGAAAACGGCTCACCGTGGATCGATCCACCTCTATTCCCAGCGTGCTCTCCAATGACTCGCATATTTCTTGCAGACTCAGCCGCGGATTCGTCTGATGAACTCCGCGGAGATACCCCTCCGCATCCGGTGTCAGCTTTCGGTGATTTCCCTTGCTGCGTCCGTCCCTGAGGCCATCCAGACCTTCTGCTGTCAACCGGGCCTTGTACCGGAAATACTGGGGTCGGCTGAAGGGGACCGAGTGTTTTCGAAGGTATTCGTCCACCGACATGCCCGAGTTGGATATCTTCTCCACGATTGAGGCTATCTCGCTTGGCTTCACGGTATCCCTCCCCCAGACGGAAGATCCTGGCGTATACTTCGTATCTGAGCTTAGGATACCTGAAAGTATCTGGTAATTGCAACATGTTTTAATTTAGCCGATACTCATGTATTTACAGTTTTATATCTAGCCATCTTATCGAGAATTTTATAAAGCCTTTCATCGGCCCTCTTGGCGTTTCACGCCAACAGGGGAGATCAAAGGGAGATCTGATCCTTGGTTCGCCTGGTTATCCCTTGGTTATCTGCCTCCTCCCTCATTCGTTGGGTGCTCGATCCTTCAATGAGTTCCATTTCACCTATGCCGGTAGATTCGCCAATCGTCTCCCCATTCTCGAAGGTAATGGGTCAGCCAATCATGAGAAAATCCCGAGTAGGTATCCTTGCTGCTGATCTTTGTAGTCTCCGAAGTTGGATTGTTTCTGAGCACGATTTCAAGTTTGGCGGAGTGAACAATGGTGCCGGACCGCCGCCAGACGATGATGTCCCCTGCTCTGGCACCTGTGAGGGTCCTCGGGGCCAGTCTGATATACTCGTCGCTCAACACTAACTCCATCCCATCGCCGCCATAGACGCTGTACCCGTACTTCTCAAAGGTTCCGAGGGCGTGCCCATGGCAGAACAGCAGTCCTCTGAACGGGCCGATCATCCCCCGACCATGCATCAATTCGTGGGCCCGCTGCACGAGGGGATGGTGCCGGTCCTGGAGCGGTTGCACCGGAAGATCGCGGCCTGGCGGCATCCAGACCGCAACATCATGGCCTAGATCGGTTTTTGCGACACAAATTTTCCCTCCGAACCTCAACTCCTGGTCGTACACTGCGTGAGCTGGTTTCATCTTAATGCCTCCATTTTGGGCTGCAAAACATTTAGGGTCAACTGCTGGCCCAGGATCAAAGGGGCAGAATTCGGCGGGCGGATAGGAAGGACAAGCCGTTCGATCGAGGTCCACGTCAAGGCGTCCGATCGTCTGCCCTCCGGGGTCCTCAGGTTCGCACTTGAGAGATTATGTTAACTTCCCGGCCTCTCTAAACCGAAGTCCCATGGGCGTGCAAAGGATATCTTACTGACTTTCTGAGAGATCGAACCAATTTCATTTTCCCGCTACTGGCAACAAACCCATCAGCTCGTGAGCTTTTGCTTGAAGTGGGGTCAGATCTGGCACCTGTTTGAATGTCTGCTCTAAGTCGGCCGATTTAAGCCGATACGTGACCCTCCCACGGCTTGCCAAATGCGCCATCAGCGTCTCGAAACTGTGCGTGGGAAGCCCCTCGGCCGTGAGGTGGGTCGCCTTCTTCCGTTTCGGCCAGCGCTGCGGGCTGCAACGTCTTTGCCCGATTCTTGCGGGAAAGCAGACGAGCGTAGCAGTCAAAGCCTCAGCCGCTTATCAGCTGAAACCGTTTCATTCTCCACCCCATCACAGGCTGCTTCCCGTTGCTTTCCCCTTGTGCCGCAAGATAAAAATCTCTATTGCTCCTTTCGCAAGCATCCGTAGCCGACCCCGTTGGCCGGGTGCAGGGGTCACCAGTCAGCATTGCCGTCGCGGGCATTCCGCTAGCGTGTGGGACGGTTCAAGTTCGTGGCGCTGGTCGGCCCGTCGCTAGGGAGGTGAGTGCACCCTCCTTCGCCTCCTGCTGCACCCTCGGCGCGGGGCTACCAATCCCACCTGAGACCGAACTCGAGGAGGTGAATTGCCTGGGCGCTATGCGGGTACTTTACTTGTGCAGATGGTGAATCGAGTTCCCGCTTCTGAGTTCTGAAGTACCGATACCCGGCTACGAAATCGAGCCGATTCGTCAGGGCATGTGCCACACCCGCCTTGATCTGATAGGCGAAGAACGCTTGCGTATCATAGCGACCGGCGGTGCTCACGCCTGAGGGCGTTATCAAGTCCAGACCCCATTTCTCGACAGCGAAACCAATTCCGGCTCCCGCGTAAGGCTTCGTGCGCTCGAGGCGCCCCCTGAGAGCGCGTTCGTAATAAAGGTTAAGCATCCCCGCTATATGCCTGTCGGAGCCACCCTTAAAGGTCGTCAACGTGTTGCGCAACTCATCCACATCGGCTCGAAAGACGCAGACCTCACCCTCCAGCCGCAGAGGATTTCGTGGGAAAGCATAGCCTGTCGTGCCACTAATGCCGAACTCGCCTGCGAAGCTCTGCGTGATGTCGCCTGAGATAGCCCCCTGGAAATCGTCATCTGCGAACCAGGCCTTGCCGCCTCCTGCGGCCACGTACCATCCATCAAGCGCCAGTGCGGGTGGGATGGAGGAGAAAAGCATGAACCAGATAATGAGCAATCTGCTCGGGGCTGGGCGTTGATGCATCGCTATCACCTCTGCTTTCACGATTTCCGTGCCACACCCACGCACCAGATACTCCTGGAGGGCGCATGACACGGTGGGGTCATATGAAATTCGTGCCCAGTGAAGCCCTGATACAGCGCTCGTCACGGTCCAGGGATAGCGACCGCAAGATCAACTGGCACACCAACTAGGCTTGCACAAGGGTTGCTCTCTGTAAACCTAAATGTTGCATAAAAAAGCGCAGGACGGCAACGGCGCAAAGCGGGAACCGCCAGATTTCTCGACACTCCTATGGTCTTACCGGGCATAACATAACGCTACGGCGCGAATACACGATTTGTACATTCCATCTCCTTCGTCCTGTGACATAAGCCAGGCGCATCTGGAGCGCTCGCAGAGAAATAGGGGACGCTACCCTATTTCTCTTGTGGGTGATGCGATGATGGCTATAAGATCGCCAAGTGCCACGAATAGCCAGGGTAGTGATGCCGGGAATTCCCCATCATCTCACCCAACGGGGCAATCGCGGCGAAGATGTTTTTTTCAGCGATGACGACCGCCAGCGATATCTTCAACTGCTATTGGAGTATTCAGCGAAACACAGGTTGGAGACGCTGGCTTACTGCCTCATGACAAACCATATTCACCTCGTGTGTATCCCGGCACGTGCGGATTCGCTTTCGTTGGTGATGAAGCCGTTGGATCTGCGGCATGCGCAACATGTCAACTGGACACACGGAATCAGCGGGCGTCTATGGCAGGGACGATTTTTCTCCTGCCCGCTGGATGAAGAACATCTGTGCGCGGCCCTGCGCTATGTGAAAGGAAATCCGGTGCGAGCGCGGCTTGTGCGCAGGGCGGAGAACTATGCCTGGAGCAGCGCGGCGGCGGATTGCGCGGAGACGCGGTGTTGTCGCGCCTGCCAAAGGGAAGCCTGGCGGGGCCGGAGGAATGGTCCGCATGGCTGGCGGAAGGAGACGATGCAAAGATGCTGGCGACACTTCGCCTGTACACCCGAACGGGAAGGCCCGCTGCAGGAGGGAAGTGGTTTATAGCGGAGTTGGAATCACGGTTGGGACGGAGGCTGGCGCCCAAACAGATCGGCCGCCCAAGGAAGAGCAAATCTAAGCTCGTCAACAATAAAATATAGGGTAGCGTCCCCTATTTCCGCTGAGGCGGAGGAGAGGGGCAGAAGCGCGGTTGACGGCGCTCCCGGAAGGGCGGTAGCCTGCGCCCAGAACACGGTGAATGGCGCTCAGGCAATGGCGCGGCCGGGCGATGGCGTTCCCGCGGGGATGGGGCGAGGGTTCACGAGCGGGGCAGCCCGCTTCATCACCCTCTCGGATCGCTGCGGCAGCCCCGCACAGCGCCCCACGACCCGGCGCAGCGGGCGGCGCTCATGGAGGAGGGCTTCCTCGCGTGGTGGGCCGCCCCAGACCTCCGCTGGTCGCTTGGCGCCCGCTGTCGTCCCTGACGCACTTACTCGACTACCTGGTGTGGCCGCGCTCGGCGCTCCTGGCACACGCCCACACGATGCTGTGGTTCGCTGCCCTGCTGGCCGTGCTTCTGGCCCTCTATCGCCGCTTCCACGTGGCCTGGATCGCGCACCTGGCCTTGCTGCTCTACGCCGTCGACGACGCGAGCGGCACGGTGCTGAGCTTCGTCGCCAACCGCAACTCGCTGGTGGCGGCGACGCTCGCCTTCGCGGCGCTCCTCGCTCACGACCGTGCCCGGCGCGACGCGTGGCGACCGGGGGTCTGGCTGGCGCCGGCGCTGTTCGGAGCGGCGCTCATGGGCGGCGAGTCCGCGCTGGCCGTGACCGCCTATCTGTTCGCGCACGCGCTGTTCATCGACGGGGGCCCGCTCGCGCGGCGGCTGGCACGCCTGTGACCCTATGCAACGGTGGCCGTGGTGTGGCTGGCGGCGTACAAGGCGCTGGGGTACGGCGCGAGCGGCGGGGGCCTCTATGTCGATCCGGCCGACGAGCCCGTGCGGTACCTGGGCGCCCTGGTCGGACGCTTGCCCGTCCTCCTGGCGGCACAGCTTGGCCCCCTCCCGTCCGAAGTGTGGGTGTTTCTGCCGAGGGCTGCTCAGGTCGTCATCTACGGCCTGGCGCTCACGACGCTGGCCGCCGTGGCTTTCGTCCTCGGTCCGGTCTTGCGCCGGCAGCCTGTCTGCCGCTTCTGGGCCCTGGGCTCCGTGCTCTCGCTCCCGCCCGTGTGCGTCACGTTGCCCAGTGACCGATTGCTGACTTTCGCGGGAGTGGGCGCGATGGCGGCCATCGCCCTGCTGATGGCCGACGCCCTCCAGCGGGACACGCCTCGAGCGCAGGGGCGCGGCGCGCGGGTGGCGAGGGGCATCGTGCTGCCGCTCCTCGCGCTGGTCCACCTCGTCGTGGCGCCCCTGTTTCTGCCGATCCGTGCGCTCACCATGACGATGCTGGGCAAGATGATCGAGCGCGTGGACGCTTCGATCCCCAAGGGCGAGGACATACGGGAGAAAACCCTTGTGGTCGTCAACGCTCGCGTCGATTTCTTGCTTCTCTACACACCCGTCCAGCGCGCGGTCCTGGGCGTGCCGCGTCCTCGCGGCCTCCGGCTTCTGTCCTCGGGCGTTGCCGAGACGCGCGTGTCCCGGCTCGACGCGAGGACCCTGCGCGTACGGCCGGCCGAAGGCTTCCTGAAGAGCGAGGGCGAACGGATGATGCGCAGCCTCTCGCGTCCCTTCCACACTGGCGACGAGGTCGCCCTCTCGGATGTCCGCGTACGGGTCAGCGAGGTCACCGCCGATGGCCGCCCGGCGCAGGCTGACTTCTCCTTCAACGTTCCGCTCGAAGACCCTTCCCTGCTCTGGATGCAGTGGCAGGACGGCGCGCTGTCTCCCTACTCGCCGCCCGCAGTCGGAGGGAACCACGTTCTGCCGCCGACCGAGGCGGCGGCGGCGAGCGGCCGCGCGCAGGAGTAGCGCGCAGTCGCGCAGCTCTGCCCACGTGAGGATCTGATCGGCGGACGCACCGCTTCCGTTGTCGGTCGCGTCCGTGGCCGTGGGCGTCGACGCCTCAGGCGCCAAACCGCGTGGCCTGATCGTGCTCGAGAGCCATCACTGCACGACCTGTCACTCGCTCGACGGGTCGGTCACGGTCGGGCCCACTTTCAAGGGGCGATTCGGCACGAGCGACGTGGTCGAGGTCGGCGGCGCGGAGCGCACGGTGACCCTGGATGAGACCTACTCTTCGACGGTTGGAGTTGGTAAAGAGGCGCTATTTCGGTCGACAGCGATGGAGCGGAACCTCGGCTTCCAGCGGTGGCCGGGCACAATGTCCGGTTCTCCGCTATGGGGTACTCGACGGCGTCCTGTTGTCGGCGATTGATCCAGCCGGCGAGGATCGGGAGCAACAACTGCCATGGCTGAAACTGCGACTTCATGTTCCTCCGGATGCACGGTTAAGATGCGCAGCATCCGGGATCGTAAGCACCCTGTCAAGCGTTGAAAACGGCGGTGCTGGCGTCTGGGTCAAGATCTGTCGTTACAGCTGCTTGCGGATCGGCTGAATATTTTTGCCTTACGGGTTTTCACCTTTCCATCAACTTATCTGATCAAAATCCCGGCCCCTTCCCTAATTTATCGTGACCATACTCAGCCGTGTCCGGCCACCTTCATTGGCTCGCTCGTACTCGATTCGTATCTCCCCCGGATATTGCTTGCGCGCGTGCATGTCCACCCTTGATCGGTGCAATGCTCCACGCCCCTTTGGGTTACATTCTTTCGTGACCCAACCGAGTCCCTCCGGGTGACATTTTAGATGACCCAATTCGGACCTGGATTGACCTGAGGCAATTTAGATGTATACTGTCTGGCGATCGGCAGCAAGTATGGAGATCCCCGATGGTACTCACAAAAGAAGAACTCATCGCATCGCTCCAAAATGAGGTTCGAATCCTTCTGCACTTGGCCGGCAAAATCGACCGCACTCACCTGGACTACCGGCCGACGCCAAAACAGCGGAGCACAATCGAGATGCTCCAGTATCTGAGCGTCATGGGACCGACGCTGATCCCGTTCATCAAGACCGGGGTGTTCGATGGGACGGCATGGCAGGCCGCGCAGTCGGCTGCCAGTGGCGCGAACTTCGATCAGGTTCTTTCGGCGATCGAAAAGCAAAGGAGCGGTTACGCCGAACTGCTCCATGAATGGTCCGAAGACGAGTTTCGCAGCGAGATCGAGATGCTCCACCGGAAAGCCAGCCGCGGTTCGCTCATCGTAAACCTGGTGCTTTGCGCACACGCGGCCTATCGCACACAATTATTCCTCTACCTGAAGGCCTGCGGCCGCGATGAACTGAACACGATGAATCTCTGGGCCGGCGTCGACGCCCCTATGCCGGGTTGAGACCTTCCATCCGTATTAGTTGGAATCAGTAAAAATCTTTTGCCGATAAGCCGTAACGCAGCTTGACACGTGGAACATTGCCTTCGGGCAGTTCGCTCCGATCATCGCCTCAAAGCGGATTATGCGCCATATGCACGAGGATGTTCTGCTCTTCAACATTTTCCCTTCCTGGCAGAAGCAATAGACGCCCACGAAAACCCGCTACTGCCGAGCCGTTCTGCTCGATCCACAGGTAGACTCCTGGCCCGAATGTGCATTGGTTTCAAGGGGGATGTTGAGGAGTTGAGGGCCACCTGCTTCCAGAAAGCTGGCATGCACTTGGCTGCGTCGTTGGTCGGCAATATGGAGCAGTTCCGAATAATCAGGCAACGAGCGCAACGGCGCCAGCCACGGATCGCGGGACATGGCCGACCTGCACAGAAATCCACTTTCGATCACACCGGAGAGAATCTTAAGGGCACGCTCCGGTTCCTTGATTTGCGCGAGGTGGCGTGCCGTATGAAAGAGGCTCTCAGGATCTCTGCGCGTCAGAGACTCTCCGATTTCGATCGCGCTGAGACATTCCTTGAAGTCGCCTTCGAGATAAGCCCTGAGAGATTGCATAATCGCCCGAACCGTACCAGTAGCACCTCCTGCTTGCTCGCGCTCGCGGAGCTTGGCCAGGGCCGTAGCATTGTCACCCAGCATTACGAGCGCGGCACAATCCAGGTAGAAGGCGACCTTCGTTCCGTAGCACTCGAGCGTCTTCTGATAGTCTCCAAGTAGGAAGTAGGTGAACGCGACGCTGGTGGCGACGTGGGGATCGAGGCGTCGGGCGCGATGGTGAGCAGCCACCGAAGCTTCCAACTCATCGCAATACCGGCAAGCCTGAACGAGACCTGCAAACAGGTCCGGATCGTTTCGCCGGAAGCGCACGCGGCCAAGCAGCCTCACCATTGCCTGCTGCGCACGGCCCTGGTCGCACTCGATTGGTGTATACAGATTGTGCGCAATGGCAAGGTCTGGGTTGAGAGCGAACGCTTTGCGGAAAGCCTCGTCGGCCCGCTTGAAGTTCTGATCGGGATCCTCGCCGAACTTCTCTATGAACCGGTGGACCCGCCCGAGGTGCGCCCACGCCGGCGCGTAATCCGGATCATCGTCGAGACACTGGAGGTAGAGGTCGCACGCCAGCCTCATGTTCTCGAGGGTCCGCGTCGCAACAATCTGGTTGGCGCGGAGATAAAACTCGTAGCCCTTGGCACTGGCGGGCACGTCCCGGCGGAAAATGCGCCGTTCACGTTCACTTAGTGGCAACATGAGCGAGTGCACGACGCGTTCGGACAACTCGTCCTGAATCTTGAACAAATCCTGCATCGACGAGTTGACCGTCTCAGACCAGATCACTGTGGCGCTGGGTGCTTCAACAAGCTGGCACGTGAGCCGAATCTGATCGCCCGCGCGCATCACGGAGCCGGTCAAGATGGTGTCGACCTCCGCTTCGGTCGCAATGCGCCTTGGATCCATCGAGCCTTCGAAACGCGCAGCCAACAGACTTGAGCGGACTATTAGGTTGTCGATACCTGAAAGCGAACTGCTGATCGCGTCCGGCAAGCTGTAAGCGAGAAAGTCCGTCTCCTCGTCTCTTTTTAGCACCCTGAACGGGAGGGCAATCAGGCGCGCAACGGTCCGGGTTTGCGCGGCATGCCCAGTGCTGCTCGATAGAGACACGGTATTTAGGGCATCAAGCATCTCGCGGGCCGACGTGTACCTGTCCTCAGGGCGCTTGGCAATTGCCAGACGAATCACGTGATCAAGAGCTTCGATTTCCCGAGATCCGCTGAGCGGGGGCGGGTCGTGGTGCAATACCGCATACAGGACATCGACACAGGAAACACCCTCGAATGCACGCCTCCCGGCGAGCATTTCATAAAGGATAGAACCAGCAGCGAAAATGTCCGCCACCGGACCGGCAATACCGCCACTCGCCTGCTCCGGTGCCATGTATTGGGGAGTCCCAACGATAAGCCCAGCAGCCGTTGCAGCTGTGGCGGTCTGGTCCGCGTCGACGGCACTAGCGGAGCCAGTGGAGCGTGCCAAACCGAAATCGAGCAGCTTGACACCGTGACGGGTGAGGAAAACATTCGAAGGTTTGAGGTCTCGATGCACGATGCCGAGGTCATGCAGCGCTTCTAATGCTTCCAGGATCTGCCGCTCGATGCTCACGGCTTCCAATGTGGTGATCGAGCCGCTCGTGATACGGTCCGCGAGCGATTGCCCGTCAAGAAGTTCAAGCACCAAGAAGAGATCCTTGCCGTCTTCGAAAACGTCGAAGACTTGGCAAACCCTCGGATGGCTCACGTGCGCCAGCGACCACGCTTCGCGCCAGAGACGGCTCCTGGCATCTCCACTTCGGGATGCCTCGTGAACGGTCTTGATGGCCACGGCCCGTCCGAGGCGCTCGTCCCAGCCCTCGTACACTACCCCCATCCCACCCTCGCCGATCTTGCGCCGAATACGATAGTGACCGATGGTCTCCAGCATACGAATCACGTGCAATTCTAATCCTTACGTCTCGGAAATTGCACAACTAATTGAAAATAAATTGGTTCGCGTCACGTTTTTTTCAAGTTGTTTCAAGGGGTCAAGGGGCATAGGGGCAAAGGGTCCAAAATGATTTCCTTCCCTTTGTCCCTTGACCCCTTTGCCCCTTTGCCCCTAAGTTGGCGAGCGAAGCGAGTTAAGTTCTGCAATGACCGGCAATGATTACCATACCACTGTCTCCCAGAACCGAAGGCGGGTTCATTACCCGCTTGCGATGAACGTGGGGCGATCGGGTATTCCCTAATGCTTCAGGGATATCACCTTCGCGAGATTTTCATGAGCGCGGCAGTGTCGATGGACCGCTTACTGCCGCCGCCCCAGAAGTAGGCTTCCCGAAACGTAGAGGGGCTGGTTAGGAATAGCTGTCGGCAACAGTCAGGTCCTGCAGATCGTTTTGGCGTACAATCCCGGCTGTGACCGTTCCCGGATTCCGGATCAGTTGCGGTAGACAGGGCGAAGTTTACGCAACACCCCATATCGGAAGCAGAATCCGTACCGGGGCATGGAACAAAACGACCCACATCCCCGATCCCGGGCGCCCACACGCGATCTCGGCAATGATGCCCAGCGTCGTAGGTAAGCCATCCGGATGCCGGCCAGGCGCCCGTCCGGTCGAGGTGTGCCCGAGCACCTGCGCAATCTCGAGCGGCAAACGCAGAACTTGGGGCAGGCAGCGAATTGCCGCGCTTTCTGCCGCTCAGAAACCATTTCCGCCCGGCAATTTGCTGCCTGCCCCGAGTCCTCCCCCGATTTCCTTCCTCCCCTCTCCGATTTCCCCTTGTGCCCCCGAATAGAAACGCTTAAAGGCATATCCACTTCGCTCTCCTAGCCACTACATATTGTGGCGGCCTTTCCGTGTGCCGCCGACCACTCGGCGGTAGGGCATAGGGTCAGCGTGCACTGCCTGCTGGAGCAGGCGATAGAAGAG
>Ga0315277_10010579_pt1 | contig 11671 bp, 6 predicted proteins | sample YL17G05_15_MG_FD_203695 | JGI IMG/M metagenome (GOLD analysis project Ga0315277, IMG submission 203695) | Sediment microbial communities from Yellowstone Lake, YNP, Wyoming, USA - YL17G05_15 | ecosystem: Environmental > Aquatic > Freshwater > Lake > Sediment | place: USA: Wyoming | collected...
CAGCGGACCGAGCGAGCGCCGCAGCAGACCCCGGCGTCCCTCGCCCAGCTACCAGAGGAGCGCCAGCGCCGGGAGCACCGCGGCGCTCTCCTTGGAGAGGAGCCCCATCACGTAGGCCGCAATTGTCACTGCTCCGGTCCATGGGCCGCCACCCGAGCGCACGCGCAGGTAGCCCGCGAACGCCACCGTGGTGAAGAGCGTGACGAGCAGGTCGTTGCGCCCCGACACCCAGGCCACGGCCTCTGCGTGCACGGGGTGCGCAGCGAAGAGCAGAGCTGCGACGAGCGCGATCGTCGCGCCGCGCGCCAGGGCCAGCACGAGCAGGTAGACGGCCAGCGAGGTGGCGACGTGCAGCAGGACATTGGTCAGGTGGTAGCCGAGCGGCTTCAGGCCCCACAGGGCATGATCGAGCGCCAGCGTGGACACCCAGACTGGCCGCCAGTACTCGAGATCGTGACCCGGGGCTGCGGCGGAGACCTTCGCGAAGGCGTGGGTGCGGAAGATCGCCGGCAGGTTCCCGAGGCTCGTGATGAGAGGATTGCGGACGACGATCTCCTCGTCGTCCCAGACGAAGCCGGCGCCCAGGGTCGAGGCGTACAGGCCGAGGGCAAGGGCCCCGACGACGAGCAGATGCCAGACGACAGGCCGCGGGGCGGCTCCTGGTGGAGGGATCGCCCGCCCGGGTTGCGAGGCGCCAGCCATGGGCGCGCACCCTGGCGTCTTCGGGGCGTTCACCGCACGAACAACATCTCTCGATACTTGGGCAGCGACCACAGCTCGTCATCCACCAGATGCTCGAGCCGGTCGGCGGCGGCGCGCGTCTTGGCCATGAGCGGACGCACCTCGTCGGCGAGCCGCCGCGCCGCCTGGGCCTCGTCGGGCGTCGCCTCCAGCTCGTCGAGCAGGGCCTCGAGCCGGTCGGCCTCGCCGGTCACCTCCGCCAGCTCGGAGGAGAGCTTCGCCAGGCGGGTGGCGAGCGCCTTCGCACCCGCCTCGGCTGCGGGCCGGGCCGCCGCCGCGAACGTCGCCTCCCGCGCCGCGCTCAGGCCGCTCCACACCTGGAGCGTCGTCGCGAGCTGCTTCTCCCCCGCCGGGATCACCACGGTGCGGAGCAGCTCGATCAGCGTCTCGGCCTCGAGGGTCACGTGCTTGAGGTAGCGCTCGAGGGCGATGTTGTAGCGGCTCGACAGCTCGAGCTCGCTCAACACGCCCAGCTCGGCAAGGAAAGCGGTGCGCTGTGGGTCCTTGAGCACCGTGAGCGCCGCCGGGGTGTCGGTCAGGTTCGGCAGGCCGCGCCGCACCGCCTCCTGCTTCCACTCTTCGCTGTAGTTGTTGCCCTCGAAGCGCACCGGCGTGGTCTCGACGAACACCTCGCGCAGCACTGCGAGCACGGCCTGGTCGCGGTCCGGCGCGCCGTCCAGCCGGGCCTTGAGGCGCGCCGCCATCTGCGCCAGCGCGTCGGCCACCGCGGCGATCAGGATCGCCATGGGCCCCGCGCAGTTCATCGACGAGCCCACCGCGCGGAACTCGAACTTGTTCCCGGTGAAGGCGAAGGGCGAGGTGCGGTTGCGGTCGGTGTAGTCCTGCATGAGCTGCGGGAGCTTGCCCACGCCCATGTCCACGATGAGGTCCTCCGCGTCCACGCCCGCGCTGCCGGCGGCGATGCGCTCGATGATGCGCGTCATCAGGTCCCCCACGAACACGCTCAGGATCGCGGGCGGCGCCTCGTTGGCCCCGAGGCGCAGGTCGTTGTTCGCGGTGGCGATCGTGGCGCGGATCACGCCGGCGTGGTCGTGCACGGCCTTCAGGCACGCCGCGAGGAACGCGAGGAAGCGCAGGTTCTGGTGCGGCGTGCGGCCCGGGTCGAGCAGGTTCTCGCCGCGGTCGGTGACCATGCTGAAGTTCGAGTGCTTGCCGCTCCCGTTCAGGCCCGCAAAGGGCTTCTCGTGGAACAGGCACACGAAGTGGTGGCGCAGCGCCACCTTGCGCGCCACGTCCATGGTCAGCGCGTTGTGGTCGTTGGCCATGTTGGCGTCCTCGAAGATGGGCGCCATCTCGAACTGCATCGGCGCCACCTCGTTGTGGCGCGTCCGCACCGGGATTCCGAGCCGGTGCAGCTCGAACTCCAGCTCCTCCATGAAGGCCAGCACGCGGGGCGGGATCGAGCCGAAGTAGTGGTCCTCGAACTGCTGCCCGCGCGGCGAGGCCGCTCCGAGCAGGGTACGGTCGCAGAGCATCAGGTCCGGCCGCTGCGCCCAGTGGTCGCGGTCGACGAGGAAGTACTCCTGCTCCACGCCCAGCGTGGCGGCCACCGAGTGGACGTCCACGTCGCCCAGGAGCTTGAGGAACGCCACCGCCTGGCGGTCGAGAGCCTCGAGCGCGCGCAACAGCGGCGTCTTCAGGTCGAGCGAGGCGCCGTAGTACGAGATGAACACCGACGGCACGCACAGCGTGCGGCCGTTCACGCTCTCCACCAGGAACATGGGCGAGGACGGGTCCCAGGCCGTATAGCCGCGGGCTTCGAAGGTGGAGCGCATGCCGCCCGAGGGGAACGACGAGGCGTCGGGCTCGCTCTGGATGAGCTGCGAGCCCAGGAAGCGCTCGAGCACCTTGAGCTCGCCCGGCATGGTCACGTTCAAGTCGATGAACGAGTCGTGCTTCTCGGCCGTGAGGCCGGTCATCGGCTGGAACCAGTGGGTGAAGTGGGTGGCGCCGTGCGAGGTGGCCCAGTCGCGCGCCACCGAGGCGATGGTGTCGGCCGCCTCGCGCGAGAGCGGCTTGCCGTTGCGCAGCGTGGCGAGCAGCGACTGGAAGGCCTCGCGCGGCAGGCGCTCCTTGAGCTTGATGATGTCGAGGACGTGATGCCCGAAATAGGCGCTCACCGGCGAGCGGTGGCCGTCGGGCTGGCGGGGCGCGTCGAAGGCACGGGGTTGACGCTGGTGGACGGCGAGGCGCGTCGAGCGGCGCGTGGTCATGGGCATGACCCTTCCTCCTGGTTCTGACCGCGGCCAGCCATCCTCGCCGCACTCTCCTCCCCGCGCTGGGTGGCGCGCCGGAGGGCGGGCGGGCTTGGGCCTGCCGCGATCGGTTCGGAGCGAGGACCTCGCCGCGAACGGTGCCCGCGGGAAGTCCAGGACGGCATCATTGTAGCAGCCGGGACCGGTTATCGGCAGGAAGGGGCACCGCGCCCAGCCGGAAGACGACCGGGCCTGGTGGCTGGACAAGCCCGCCACCGCGGGCGCGGATTGGGCTCGACCGGGTTCGGGAAACCCGGCGGTTCGGGCGGGCTCCGACTCAGCGCGCCCGGCCCGCCCTCGCCACACCTGCCAGCGTCGCCCCGCCAGCGGGATCGAGCAGCTCCCGCAGCCCGGCCGCGATCAGACGGTTGCCCTCCGGCTGGAAGTGGTTGCCGTCCGAATACAGCCGATCGGGCGGCAGTCCGCTCCGGCGCAGCAGGTCGCGGCCGTCCAGGACCACGAACCCCTCACGCCGCAGCCTGGCCAGGAGGTCCGCGTAGTGGTCCGGCAGGAGCCGCCACAAGCCGGTCGGGAAGGCGAAGCGGCGGGCGGGCAGCAGCATGAAGACCACCTTCGCCCCGTGTCCCGCGGCGTCGTCCGCCAACATGCGCATCAGGCGTTCGGCGAGGGGCAGGGCGTCGCGCCGCCCCGTCAGGAGCAGGGACAGCTTGCTCGCCGTAGTGAGGGCCTGGCGCAGACTCGCCGTGAGCGGCATCAGACCGAGACGCCGGTAGGATTCGAACCGGTCCAGGAAGCCCTCGTCCCGGGTCAGCGTGTCCAGCATGGCCGACGAGTGGAACATGGCCCGCCACTGCTCGCGGGTGGGCACGGGAACCAGGCGGAGGGAATCCCCGTCCAGCAGGAAGCGCGGCTTGAAGAACGGCATCAGCACCTCGCTGTGCGCGAAGAACGGCAGGTAGCGGTTCGTGAGCCCTTCCTCGGGGGCGGCCGAGGTGCCCACCACGACCACGTCGGCCCCGAGCCGGTGGAGGCTGCCGCGGTAGGCCAGCGCCACCTGGTCCAGCGAGTACAACATGGTCGCGCAGTTGACCGACTCGGTGAGCGAGTCCTCGCAGTAGGCCGAGATCGTCTCCACCGCGCTCACGCGATCGCCGCCGTTGGTCAGGGAGCTCCCGAGGAAGAGCAGGCGGCGGGGTCTCGTCTTCGTCTCGTGGAGCCGATGGGTGGAGCGGGAGCCCAGGCTGTCGATCTGCCACCTGCCCCCGGAGGAGCCGGGGCGGTTGCGCCAGCCGGTGAGGGAGTCGTAGACCGTGAAGGAGGTGTCGTGCACGTCGAGGATGATCCCGGTCGCCCAGCGAGCGTGCTCGCCCAGGTACCAGGAGAGGGCGATGTGCTTCGGCACGATCGCCGGCAGGAGCAGCGCCGCGAGCAACTCCGTCCCCAGCCAGAGCGCGAGCGTGTAGGACAGCGCCGGGGCGCGCCGGCGGAAGCGCGTCACCCAGCCCGCGCCGCTCACCTCCCCCACCGGCCCGCGTTCCTCGGTCATGGGCTTCAGAACCGGAAGTAGATGAACGGGCTGAGCTGCTCGGGACGAGCGTGGAACAGGAAGACGATCATCGCCAGGTACGTCACCGCCTGGACGAACGCGGGGACGCGCCGCCGCACCTGGGGATGATGCTCCAGGAGCCAGCCGGCGAAGTGATCCGCGGGCAGGGCGAGCAGGGCCACCCAGACGAGCGGCGCAAGCGCGAGCGTCTGCGAGCCCGAGCCCGTGAACAGCCCGCGCAGGTAGGCGGCGAACGCGCCGAAGCCGTCCGCGCGGAACAGCACCCAGCTCAGCGCCAGCGCGGCCTGGGTGGTGACCCAGGCGGCTGCGATCCCCGCCCAGTGCGGCACCGGCGATCGAGCCGAGCGCGCGTCACGCCACCTGTGCCAGATCTCGTAGGCGACGATGTAGCAGCCGTGCAAGGCCCCCCAGGCGACGAAGGTCCAGGCCGCGCCGTGCCACAGGCCGCAGACCAGGAAGACCACGAGCAGCGCGGCGTGGGAGCGCAGCCGGACCCGGAGGCTCCCGCCGAAGGGGATGTTCTTGGCCAGCGACCACCACAGGTAGTCCCGCAGCCAACGCGAGAGCGTGATGTGCCAGCGCCGCCAGAACTCGGCGATGTTCAAGGCCAGATAGGGGAACTTGAAGTTCTCGGGCAGCTTCAGGCCCAGCAGCCGCGCCACCCCGATGGCCATGCTCGAGTAGCCCGAGAAGTCCGCGTAGACCTGGATGGCGTAGCCCGCGAGCGCCAGCCCCAGGGTCGCCGCGGAATACTGCGCCGGAGCGGCGAACACCGGGTTGACCAGATGCTGCGCCAGCGTGTCGGCGACGAAGACCTTCTTGAACAGTCCGAGGAGAATGCGGCGCGAGCCCACCTCCAGATGCTCGAAGTCGAACCGGGCGCCCTGCTCGAGCTGCGGGATGAGCTGCTGCGCCCGCGTGATCGGCCCGGCGACGACGTGGGGGAAGAAGGACGCGTACGCGGCGAAGGCCGGCAGCGAGCGCGTGGGCTTCATCACGCCGCGGTGGATGTCCAGGGTGTAGGTGAGCATCTGGAAGGTGTAGTAGGAGATGCCCAGCGGCAGCACGACCTTGATCGCCAGCGGTGAGAGCCGCCAGCCCAGGGCGCCCGCCGCGGCGAGCAGGCTCTCGGCGAAGAAGCCGTGGTACTTGAACCAGGCCAGCAGGCCGAGGCTCGCCGCCAGGCTCACCGACAGCCAGGCCCGCTTCGCACGGGGCGTGGCCGATCGCTCGATCCGCCCGCCGCAGACGAAGTTGATCACCGTGGAGACGAGGAGCACCCAGACCAGGCGGCGGTCCCACCAGGCGTAGAAGGCGTAGTTGGCGGCGAGCAGGAGGAGCAGTCGCCAGCGGCCTCGCAGCCACCAATAGGCGAGGAAGACCGGGACGATGAAGAGCAGGAAGGTGGGTGAGGCGAAGCTCATGAGATCAGGGCCGGCGCCTCCCGTCAGTCCAGCCCGCGCTTCTCGAGCAGCGGCTCCACCCGCGGCGGCCGGCCGCGGAAGCGCAGCCACAGCGCCATCGGGTCCTCGGCGCCGCCGCGCTCCAGGATGTTGGTGCGGAACGAGCGGGCCGTGGCCTGGTCGAAGAGCCCCTTCTCCTTGAATGCCTGGAAGGCGTCCGTGTCCAGCACCTCGCTCCACAGGTAGCTGTAGTAGCCCGCCGAGTAGCCGCCGCTGAAGATGTGCGCGAAGTACGGACTGCGGTAGCGGACCACGATCTCGGGCATGAGGCCGATGCGCGCCAGCGACGCGTTCTCAAACGCCGTGGGGTCGACCGGCTTCGTGTCCGTCAGCGTGTGCCAGTCCAGGTCGAGGTACGACGCCGCCACGTACTCCACGGTGGCGAACCCCTGGTTGAACTTGCGCGCCTGCTTGATCTTCTCGATCAGCGAGTCGGGGATGACCGCTCCGGTCTGCCAGTGGCGCGCGTAGACCTTCAGCACTTCCGGTTCGGTCACCCAGTTCTCCATGATCTGCGAGGGCAGCTCGACGAAGTCGCGCGCCACCTCGCCCAGGCTCCGGTAGTGGATGCGCGACAGCAGCGCGTGGAGCGAATGCCCGAACTCGTGGAACAGGGTCTCGACCTCGTCCAGCGAGAGCAGCGCAGGGGCGTCACCCGCCGGCCGCGAGAAGTTGCAGACATTGACGACGACCGGACGGACGTCCTGGCCCCGCTTGAAGCACTGGGCGCGGAACTCGTTCGACCACGCTCCGCCGCGCTTGCCGGGCCGCGGGTGGTAGTCCACGTAAAAGACGCCGAGGTGCGAGCCGTCCGCGTCCTTGACCTCGAAGGCGCGCACCTCCGGCTCGTAGACCGGGAGGTCCCTGCGCTCGACGAAGCTGATGCCATAGAGGCGGTTTGCGACGTAGAACGCGCCTTCCCGCACGTTGTCGAGCTTGAAGTAGGGGCGCAGCACCTGCTCGTCCAGGGCGTAGCGGCTCTGCCGCACCTTCTCCGCGCAGTAGCGCCAGTCGCAGGGCTCGAGCTTCGCGCCACTGCCGCCCTCGTCGAGCTTCGCCTGGTACTCCGCGGCCTCCTTCTTCGCCACGGCGAGGGCCGGCGTCCAGACCTTGCCGAGCAGATCGTTCACCGCCGCCGGCGTCTTCGCCATCCGCTCCTCGAGCACGAAGTCGGCGTACGTCGGGTAGCCGAGCAGCTTCGCCCTCTCCGCCCGCAGCGCCGCGATCTCCGCGAGCACGGCCTTGTTGTCACGCTCGTTGCCGTGGTTGCAGCGGTTGATGTAGGCATCGAGGATCTGGCGCCGCAGCTCACGATTGTCGGCCGACTCGAGGAACGGCCAGATGCTCGGCGCCTGCAGGCCGAACACCCACTTGCCTTCGAGGCCTTTGGCCTTGGCCGCCTCGGCCGCCCCCGCCACCACGCGGTCGGGCAGTCCGGCGAGGTCCTCCTTCTTCTCGATCACCAGCCGGTAGTCGTTGGTCTCCTTGAGGAGGTTCTCGGCGAACGTCACGCCCAGCACCGAGAGCCGCTGGTTGATCTCCCGCAGCCGCTCCTTCTGGGCCGCGTCAAGATTGGCGCCGCCGCGCACGAAGTTCTTGTGCGTCTCCTCGAGCAGCCTGGCCTGCTCGGGGGTGAGCTTGAGCTTCGCGCGCCGCTCCCACACCGTCTTGACCCGCTTGAACAGGGCCTCGTCGAGGAGGATGTCGTCGCGCAGCGCCGCCCGCATGGGCGCCGCCTCCTTGGCGATCGCCTGCAGCGAGTCGTTCGTGTTCGCGGAGTAGAGGTTCGAGAACACGCCCTCCACCTTGTCGCCCAGCTCGCCGGTGGCGTCGAGCGCCTCGATGGTGTTGGCGAAGGTCGGCGCCGCCTTGCTCGCGGCGATGGCCTTGACCTCGGCGCGCTGCCGGGCGATCGCCTCCCGGATCGCGGGCATGAAGTGCTCGTCCTTGATCTGGTCGAACGGCGGCACGCCGAAGGGCGTGCTCCACTCGGTGAAGAACGGATTGCCGTTCATGGCGGGCGTCGGCTGGGATCGGGCGAGTGAGGGGAAGGTGACGAGAACCAGTAGGGCGAGAACGAGCCAGGCGCGCATCGGGACGGCCTCCTCCAGGTTGAGTTCGCGCTCCCGCGCCGCCCGAGCCGGGTCCCGGACGGAGGGGTTCGCGACAGACGGCGCATTATACGCTGGCGCGTCGGCTCCGGCGGAATGGGCTAACGAACGCAGGGGCTCGGCTCCGTGCGGGGCGCACACGACCCCGCACGCGGGCGGGACGAAGACGCCCCGGACGCGCAACGCGGGGTCCGGAGATCCTGCGCTGGTCCTTGCGGACATCTTGACGCGCAGCACCCGGGCTGATGTCATCATGGGGTCGCATCCGTCACTGCCCGTGAGTCGCATCAGGCCCAGCCCCGCCCGTGGGCACGGGCCGGAAGAGCCTTGCCGCGGCCCCCGGCTGGCGCTGCGCCACGGCAACTCCATCCGGAGTGATTTCCATGCGCCCCCTGGCCAAGCTGGCCCTCGTACTTCTCCTGCTGAGCGCGCTTCACCGCCCCGCGGCCGCGTGGACCTACGGGGACACGCTCACGGTGATCTGGAAGCCGCTCCCCAACCTGCCGGCGTTCGTCCGCTCCGGCGACGTGCTCACGGTGTGGGCCAGCGCGTCATCGGGCGCCACGGGCTGGAGCGCCTCCCTCAAGCTGGGCACGCTCGCGTTCCCGCTGGGCTCCACCGGGGCCACCTGGAATGCGTCCCTCGGGTGGTGGGTGCTCTCCTTCATGGTCCCGCAGCACGTGCCCGAGGAGATCTACGACCTGACTCTCGCCTGCAGCACCTGCCCAGCCGACACGGCGCGGCACGCGGTCAAGGTGATCCGTCAGTTCAAGGACGACTTCTACTTCGCGCAGATCTCCGACACGCACCTGCCGTCGCACGCGTTCTCCAGCGACTACGGCTTCAGCACCAGCGACACCACCGGCCTGATCGACTTCAACGCCGTGATCGACGACCTCAACCTGATCCACCCCGAGTTCGTCCTCCACACCGGCGACGTCGTCAACGAGGGCGAGCTGGAGGAGTACCTCGGCATGTACGAGATGGGCCGCGCGCAAGGCATGATCAGCCGACTCCGCGACCCGCTCTTCCTGGTCGCGGGCAATCACGACATCGGCGGCTGGCAGCCCACGCCGCCGCCCGCCGGCACCTCACGCAAGAACTGGTGGCGTTACTTCGGCTGGCCATGCCTCGCCAACCCGCCCGCCGGCTACCCGTACCACTCGCAGGACTACTCCTTCGACTACGGCCTGCTCCACTGCATCGGCATGGAGGGCTACCTGAACAGCGGGAGCTACGACAACTACCTGCCCGCGATCTACGGCGCCAGCAGCATGACGCAGGAGCAGATGAACTGGCTCGCCGCCGACGTGGCCACGGTGCCCCAGGGCCAGGGCAAGCTCGCCTTCTTCCACTACGACTTCGCCAGCCAGTTCACCAACCTCGCCGCGCTCGGCCTCGACGGCGCCATCTGGGGCCACAACCACGAGGTGGCCGAGGGCAACCGCGCCGCGCAGCCCTTCAACCTGGGGCTCCAGTCCGTGATCCCGAACAGCTATGGCGGCCGCACCTTCCGCCTCTTCCGCGTCTACCAGGGCGTCATCACGCCGGGCCCCATGCACCACTCGGGCGGCACCTCGGGCGCGCCCACCGATTCGCTGGCGGTCGCCTGGGCCTTCGCCAACAACGGCGCACGCTCCCGCAACACGGCCGCGGTCACCAACCGCTTCGGCGAGGGCTGGAACTTCGCGCGGCTGGTCTTCTACCTCGTGAATCACGACTCGCTCTACGCCGCGACCGGAGGCGTCGTCGCGCAGGTCATCCGGCAGGCCGGCGTGACGGCGGTCTACGTGGACTGCAACGTGCCGGCCTCGGGGACGCTCACCGTCTCGGTGGCGCCCACGCAGTCGGCGCTGGACGTGACGGCCGGAGGGAACGCCGCACTCCGGCTGGGCCCACCGAGCCCGAATCCCTTCCGGCCGTCCGTGGGCAGCCTGAGCCTGAGCTTCACCCTGCCCGTCTCCGACCAGGTGTCGGTGCGCGTCTACGACCTGGGCGGCCGCCAGGTCGCGGTGCTGTTCGAGGGCCCGGCCGCGGCCGGCGCACACGCCCTGACCTGGGACGGCCGCCTCGCGCGGGGAGGCCCGGCGAAGCCCGGCATCTACCTGGTGAGGCTCGCGACGTCTTCGGGAGAGAAGCGGGCGAAGGTGGCGGTGCTCAGATAGGCGCGGCGCCGCGGCGCCGCGCCCTCAACTCAAGCGCCTCGAGCGGCCCGATGCTGCCGCCCGAGGCGCACATCGTGTGGCGAAGCCGCGCGGGCGGCTTCGCCCGCCTGCATTCAGCGGCCCGCCCCGCCGCGTTCCCTCAGCGCTTCGCGGCCGGCCCGCCCGCCTGGAGCACGTCCATCCCCTGCTTGAAGACGATGTCCGTGGGGATCTCCGCCGTGGCGAGCTTGCCGAGGTCCTCCTTCAGCGTCGGGTCCATCTCTCCCGCCTTGGGGAGGAACGCCGCGACACCGTCGTAGTCCCCGTTCCCCTGGAGCTTCAGCACCGTGTCGGAGTAAGCGATCATGGCGGCCTGCATCTTCGCGGCATCCACGCGGTAGGTGCCGGTGGCCGCGTCGCGCGAGAACGCGCCGCGCTCCTGGAAGAAGTTGAACTCCGCCAGGTTCGCGCGTCCGTGGGCGTCGGCGCCGCCGAAGCGCACCGAGCGGAACAGACCCGCCAGATAGGTGACGTAGTTGTCCATCAGGTCCGCGTCACCCAGCTCGCCCATCTCCTTGAGCTTCGTGATCATGAACAGGCCCAGCACGTCGGCCTTGCCCTCTTCCATCGCGCCCGCCAGGTCCTTGAGCGCCTCGCGCACCTTGCCCTTGCCGTTGATCGTCTGCTTGATCCCGAGCCCGTGCGCGACCTCGTGGAACATGACCCCGGCGAAGAAGGCGTCGAACTGCACGTGCTTCCGCTGGTCCTGGGCGATGAGCCGGTCGGCGATGGGCACGAGGATCTGGTCGAACTTGGCGCGCATCGCGTTCTTGAGCTGCAGGCGCCGCGCCCCCTTCCGGAGCTGGACCCGCTCGTCGTTCGGCAGGTTGATGGCGATGGTCTTCCCGCCGGCGTTGGCGTCGCCCGCATAGTAGACGGCGTCGTAGGCGTACAGGTCGGAGTTGCTCCCGGGCTTCTCCTGCTTGTACTCGGCCGGCACCGGGAGCTGTTCCTGCAGCGCCGGCAGCAGCTTCGCGTAGCGCGCGAGCCGCGCGCTCCACGCCTTGTCCTTGATCAGCACGAAGCCCTCGTGGGCGGCCTTGTAGCCGAACAGCGCGTCTTCGTAGGTCTCGATCGGACCGATCACGCAGTCCAGGCCGTTCGTCTTCATGTCCATCCACGCCAGGTCGCTCGCCAGGTAGTCGTCGCTGAGCAGGGCCTTGGCGCGCAGCTCGAGATAGCGCTTGAGGCCCGCGTCCTCCGCCAGCGCGGCGGCCTCGCGCAGCTTGGCGACGGCGCGCTGCACCTCCGGGGCGAACGCTTCGCGGTAGGGCATCGCCACGAGCTTCCCGCCCGCGTCCCGGAGCACCACCGTGTAGAGGCTCTTGAGAGCCACCGCCTGCTTGGG
>Ga0315277_10010581_pt1 | contig 11670 bp, 8 predicted proteins | sample YL17G05_15_MG_FD_203695 | JGI IMG/M metagenome (GOLD analysis project Ga0315277, IMG submission 203695) | Sediment microbial communities from Yellowstone Lake, YNP, Wyoming, USA - YL17G05_15 | ecosystem: Environmental > Aquatic > Freshwater > Lake > Sediment | place: USA: Wyoming | collected...
CAGTCCGGACGTCGGGATTGTAAACGGCGCGTTGAGGGTGCTGGGGTTGGGTTCACTGGCGCGACCATGGTTAGGTGATCCTGCAACCGCCCTGTATGCGGTCTGTCTGGCGTCAGGATGGCGATATGCCGGATTCTACATGATACTGTTTTATGCTGGACTGCAACGTATCCCGAAACATCTGTACGAATCGGCGCGGATTGATGGCGCGTCGGACATCGGATGCTTCCTACACGTGAGTTTACCGTTGCTTCGTGAGGTGATTGTGATATGCGTGCTTCTGTGCGCGACGGGCGCGTTTCAGGCGTTTGACATTGTGTATGCCATGACAGGCGGTAAACCGTACCATTCGACGGAGGTCGTTGCGACATGGCTTATAGACGTTGCGTTCACGCACAACCGGTACGGACATGGTTCAGCGATCGCCGTCATGATGACGTTTATCGTGTTTGTGATAGCGTTCACGTACCTCATGTACACGAGACGGAGGGAAATCATTGAGTATTGAGAGAGCCAGTTTCAGCGACGGCTGGTGCGTTACTCGCAGCGCTCGATCGCGTCTCATCACGAGAAACGTAGTTCTGTATGCTATTCTGATCGTGGTGAGCATCGTGATGTTCTTCCCGATGGTCTGGATGTTCTACACGTCGTTGAAGACGAACGAGGAGATCTACGCGAACGCATGGGCGCTGCCACAAAACCCGCAGTTCTCGAATTTCATGAAAGCGTGGCGTGTCGGTCAGCTCGGACGGTACGTCTGGAACAGTATTGTGTGCACTTCGACATCTCTCGTCGCGATCATCGCGATATCGAGCCTGGGAGCGTACGCGTTTTCGCGGCTCACGTTTCGTGGGAGAGACATCTTGTTTGCGCTCTTCCTGCTCGGACTTATCATTCCAGTGCATATTGTTCTCATACCGCTGTATTCCGCTATGGCACACATGGGATTGCACAGGACGCGGCTCAGCGTGATTCTGCCGTATATAGCGTGGGAACTGCCTCTGTCCATATACATCCTGCGCGCATTCTTTCTGACGCTGCCGTCAGAACTCGAAGATGCTGCAAGGATAGATGGGTGCGGCACGTTTGGAGTGCTGTGGCGTATTCTGTTACCGCTTGTGAGACCCGGACTCGCTACGGTCGGCATCTTCTCCTCGCTTTCTATATGGAACGAGGTGTTGCTCGCGTTCGTGTTTCTCAAGGACGAGAGTCTGAAAACGCTACCTGTCGGGCTGTATGCCTTTTATGGATACCACCTGACGAATTTGAGCCTTCTGTTTGCTGGTCTCACTGTGGTCACCGTTCCCATGATCATCCTGTTCCTCATCTTCCAACGTCAGCTCATCGAGGGGCTTACGGTCGGCTCACTCAAAGCGTGAATTGTTCCACGAAAGCGCGGTTCTACTGTGAAACCCTCACCCTAACCCTCTCCCAGCAAGGAGGGGGAACTCGCGTGCGTTGGGTAAACCATGCGGAAGTGCGGGCGATTTTGACAGGTGTTCCGAGGCGGTGCTATACTGCGCTTCGAGGTCGAGCGGGCAGCAGCATGGCAGAGGGGCATGAACGCGGTGGCAGCCTCTGGAATGGGGTGGAGCTATGGTTGATACGTCAATTGTAATAGGCGCGTTCAATGAAGAGGAGAACGTCGAAGAACTCTATTCAGAGCTGACCCGTGTGATGAGGGATATCGGCGTCCCGTACGAACTGCTCTTCATTGACGACGGTAGCACGGACAGAACGTTGGAGTTGCTCCGGAAAATCTACGAGTCTGATCAGCAGGTGCGCGTTATACGGTTTGGTCGGAATTTTGGTCAGCAGGTGGCAATTGCTGCCGGACTGAAGTTCGCACGAGGCAAAATCGTTATACTGATAGACGCTGACCTCCAGACACCACCGTCAGAGATACCCCGACTGAGGGACAAGCTCCTTGAGGGGCACGACATCGTGTATGGAGTCCGGTCCCGGAACCCAGTGTCCTGGTACAGACGTATCGGGTCGCGAGCCGCAAACCGGTTCGTGGCGAAGGTGGCTGGGTTGAATGTGCCGGACGGCGTGTCATCCTTTCTCGCCCTTGACAGGAAGCTCGTGGATGAAGTCAACCTGTTCAATGAGAAGACGAAATACATCAGCGGACATCTCGGATGGCTGTCGTACGGAAGGTATGCCGCGATACCTGTCGAACGCAGACCGCGCGAACGCGGCAAGAGCAAATACACGCTCTGGCGGCTGATCGGGCTCACCATAAATCTCGTTACGCTCTATTCGACCGCGCCGCTTGTGATCGCATCGTTCCTGGGATTCCTGTTTACGCTATGTGGGGCAGTCCTGTGCGTCTGGAGCGTTGTGGCACGAGGGCTGTCATCGGTCGGAACTGTTATCGGGACGGTGATCCTGTTCTCCGGTGTCCAGTTGCTCTGTGTCGGCATACTGGGCGAATATGTCGGCAGGATTTATGGCGAGGTGCGAGAACGTCCGAGCTACGTCATTCGAGAGGTGCTCGACCATGGCGCCGACGTGGGCGCCAGCAAGAGCTAACGGGCTGGCACGGAGTTTTCTGCGTGATTGTTGATGCGCACGTTCACATTCATCTGAGAAAAGATGGGTTTGGTGATCGGTTTGATGCTTCCCTTGACGCGCTTATTCGGTCGCTCGATGCGTCTCCCGTAGATAGAGCGATCCTGCTTCCTATAGCGCCAGACATTCCTAACGCGTTTGTTGCAGAAGCTGTCGCGCGGTATCCTACGAAGCTGCTTGCGTTCGCTTCTGTGAATCCTGTGACGAGCGCGAATCCGGCGAACGAACTGGAACAAGCGGTGCTCAAGTACGGGTTCAGAGGGCTTAAACTGCATCCCCGAAGGCAGCGGTTTGGGGTGAACGAAACCAACGAGGTCACTGTGGTCGTACGGAAGGCTGCGGAACTTCGCATACCGGCCATGTTTGACGCGTTCCGGTACGGTCCGCGCGCGTTACGAGATACCAGCCTGGAACTGATAGAGCGCGTTGCGGAAACGGTTCCGGAAGCCGATATTATCATCGCCCATATGGGCGGTAACCGGTTGTTCGATGCGCTCACGCTGGCGCGGTCATCCAGAAGAATATACTTCGATGTCTCGCTCATCCTCGCCCGGTACAAAGGCAGTTCGATTGAGCAGGACATCGCTTATGCGATCAGGAGGTTAGGAGCCGACCGGTGTATCTACGGTTCTGACCATCCGGATGTCGAGCTTGGCGAAAGCTATACCCTCATGAAAGAGTATCTCGACAACCACGGATTCTCTGAAGACGAACAGGCGGAGATATTCGGCGGCACGATCGAACGACTTATCGGTCTTAGTTGACCCGCCGGTGCTTCTACTGTGGTGCAACTTCAGGTTGTGCTTGTCTCATCTGGAGTTTCAGCCGCAGCTCTTGAGGTCTCTCTCGAAGCTGTTCCCGGAACCGTTCTGCCCGATCTTTATGGTACGATTCGAGTTCAGGTTTCCAGAGAAGTTCGCCCGGTCCAAGTTCACGTAACTTGGTCAGAGCTGCAAGAGCGCGGGGCGGTCCTGGCTCAGACCCATCGTACTCGAGATACATGTCCCAGATGTGAACTTCGTACGCGCGAAGTTCGAAATCTGGCGTTGCCACCCAGTAATAATCGGTTATGTCCATAACAGGATCGTATTCTATGGCTTCCGCGGTCAGGAAGTACCAATCTGGCGTCACGTCGCTGAACCTATAGTAGCCGTCAGTATCAGTCAGGTAATCTCTAAGTGGGAAGTCGTACGTGATGTCATCTGCATCGTACAACGTCACGAGAATCAGTTCGTTGCCCGTGTCGTAATATACCGGGAAGTTTCCAAACTCATCTGTGTAAGGGAAATAAGCGAACCCTTCTATGTCGCCCGTTGGAGGTATGATTATGACGTGATGGTGCCCGCCGTCGCATCCGACGAGCACTGCGCAGACGATACCCAGAACCACCCACAAACCCGCTGAACAACCGACGACTTTGACCTTGATCACGGTACATACTCCTTTACGGTCCAGCAGAACCTATCTTGTTTTCAACCATCCATTAAGATGATCGCTTCACGGGTCAAAAGAGTTCCCTCGACCCGCGTTGACATCCCTTGTGGCAGGCGGTTAACCGCGTCGCGCGTCCGGTTCGATAAGGGGCACGTTTCGTGCACACAGAGGACACTCTTTAGGCAGGTACGTCTCAATCTCAAGCCGGGCTAATGAGTGGAACGCCAGATCGAACTGGGCTTTCCCGCCGCTTCTGTCAACGATCGCGCCGATCCCGCGCACATTAGCACCGCGTTCCCGCAAATGCTCTACCGTCTTTCGCACGGAACCTCCCGTCGTGACGACATCTTCGACAACAATGACCTTTGCGCCGGCTGGGACAACGAACCCGCGTCTCAGAACCATCCCGTCGCCCTCTTTTTCAGAATAGCAGGCGCGAGCGCCAAGCGCCCGGGCGACCTCGTGCGCCAGAACGATCCCCCCGACAGCAGGACCGACAACGATCGCCGGTTTTTCGGGAGCAAAATGTGCAGCCAGTTCAGAGCCGAGTTGGCTCGCGATCTCAGGATACTGCAACACCTGCGCCGCTTGAAGAAACTTCGGGCTGTGCTTGCCGCTCGTGAGCAGGAAATGACCCGTCAGAAGCCCGCCGCGCTCCTCGAAAATCCTCAATACGCTATCGCTGGTTATCATCTGATACCTCAATTTCGGTCATAGCCGTGGTATATTCAAGCTGCCTATCAATTCGCGCATAGTCTTGATCTCATGTCGGACCATGTACTGTTCAATTCCGTCAATAACTTCAAGAGCGGCTTTCGGATCAGCGAAATTCGCGGTGCCGACGGCGACCGCTGAAGCGCCGGCGATAAGGAACTCCAGGGCGTCATTGGCATACCGTATGCCGCCCATTGCTATCACGGGGACGCGCACTGCTCGTGCGACTTCCCAGACCATCCGGACAGCTATCGGACGGATAGCAGGACCGCTGAGACCACCCGTTATGCCGCCAAGAAATGGTTTCCGTCTCTCGATGTCTATGACCATTCCGGGGATCGTGTTGATCAGCGAAATCGCGTCAGCCCCGCCACGTTCCGCCGCGAGCGCTATTTCCGTGATCGAGGTGACAGCAGGCGAAAGCTTCACGAACAGCGGCAGGTTTGTAGCCCGGCGCACGGCTTCGGTATATTGTGCAGTTGCTTGAACGTCCTGAGCGACAAGGTCGGGGACGGAAGGGTTCTGCCACTTCCCTCGTTCGGATAAATTGGGACAAGACAGGTTCAATTCTATCGCAGAAATACGGGGGTGTTCCGAAAGTCGGGTCGCAAGTTCAACGAGTTCATCAACAGTCTCGCCATAAATGTTCGCGACGATGGGCACACGATACTGAGCAAGAAGAGGGAGTCGCTCTTTGATGACTGCAGTAAGACCGATGTTCTGTAACCCGATAGAGTTGAGGACGCCCGACGGCGTCTCGGCAATACGGGGTGGCGGGTTTCCCGCGCGCGGTTCGAGCGTTATGGTTTTCAGAACGATGCCGCCAAGCCGGTCCAGATCGAACACGCGGGCAAACTCGACGCCGTACCCGAACGTGCCGGACGCGACGAGCACCGGGTTCTTGAACGTTATGCCGGCTATCGAAACCGCAGTATCAGGTTTGGACGGTTTTTCCGCTTGGCTCACGGTTCGTCTTCCCACAGTATTCGTCGGCTATCTATAACCGGTCCCTGGAGGCAGACCCGGGTATAGTGAGCATCCTTGTCAGCGCCGGTTTCTGCTGCGCGCACCGCACACGCCATGCACGCACCGAGACCGCATCCCATTCTCGCTTCAAGCGACACCTGGCATGGAACACCTGCTCGTTCTGCCAGACGTGCGACAGCCGTCAGCATAGCGTGCGGTCCGCAAGCGTAAATTGCCACCGAAGGACTATCCTTCTTCTTCCCGGATCTGGTGGAAAGCGTCTTCTCGAGTGCGAACGTCACGAGTCCCTTCACGCCACAGGAGCCGTCATCGGTGCATACCGTCAGCTCCGTCCCGAGTTCCTCGAAATCGGGCTGGCATGCGAGTTCCGAACGCGTTTTTGCTCCATAGAACACGGCGGGTTTGATGCCGGTTCGAACCATAGCTTCCGCGAGAGCCACCATCGGAGCGACGCCGGTGCCACCTGTTACGATAACGTGTTGAGTCGCTCCTTCTGCGATGGTGAATCCGTGACCTAACGGTCCGAGAACCGGCACAGTGTCGCCGGCGCGTACCGTGCTAAGGAGTTCTGTTCCGCGTCCGACAACTTTGTAGAGCAGTTGAAAACCTGTTGGGGTGCCCGCCTTGTCCCGGACAAACCGGTATATGCTCATCGGTCGGCGCAGAAGCGGATCGGTTCCGGCACTAACTCCTAGCATGAAGAATTGTCCGGGCACCGTTTCAGCAGCGACATGGGGCGCTTCAAACGCGATCCTGTAATACGACGGCGCGCATTGAATGTGGCTCGTCACCGTGAGATCTTCTGAGAATACAGTCATAGATTATATCGCTCCGTTTTGCAGCGCAAACTTGTGATCGCACGTTTTCTCACCGATGCCTCCTGCCCGTTGAACATTAATACATAACATCGCGCATAGTCAACCTCGTGCCGTTGCTGTGGGCATGGCGCACCGTGACGTGTGGTTAGCCTCTCACCGCAGAGACGCGGAGGACGCCGAGATTTGCGGAGGAAAATCGTTCTTTGCGCCTCTGCGGTTTTTGCGAACCGATGATCGCCCGCAAACTGTTCAGGTGTCGCCCTAGACACGTACTTGTGGGCTCCCGTTCGGGAGGGGACAAGCCCCTCCCCTACATTGTAACCAACGTGCGGGCACGGCATGTAGAGTGTCCCAAAACCTCTTGAAGAGCGAAATCGAGATTGCCGCGTCGTCTGCTGCGGCGGACTTCTCGCAATGACGACGTTACCGGATTTCGTGCAAAAGGCCGATGCCACCAGTCCTGTGCGTTAATCCCCGTCATTGCGAGCGACCGAAGGGAGCGTGGCAATCTGACATCCGGGCAGAGCAAGAAATCGGGAATCTTCAGACAGACTCCGTGCCGTGCTCGTGGCTTCTGTGTAATCTGTGGATAGACGGACTGTGGGGAGCTTGACGCACTCCGGCGCTTGTGTTAGATTACACCCGACCTTTTACAATTGCGAGAAGGATGCTCTTATGGTTCAGAAAAAGGGCGGACGATCAACTTCACAACGCGCTGCCACGCGCCGCAAGAGACGGTGCGCGTTTGGACGCGCATTGGTGACCGGCGGAGCCGGATTTATCGGCTCGCATCTGTGCGAGGAACTGCTGGCGCGCGGCGTTACGGTAGATGTTATTGACGACCTGTCCACGGGGAGCCTCGCGAACATCAAACCTTTGATGGACAACCCCGAATTCAATCTCGTCAAAGATACCATCCTCAACGAACAGACCGTCGCGCTTGTGACAGAACGCTGCGACGTTGTGTTCCATCTTGCTGCGGCTGTCGGTGTGGAACTGATCATAGCTGACCCGGTACGCACCATTGAGACGAATATTCGCGGATGCGAAGTGGTCCTCGAGACTGCTAACCGGTTCAATAGGAAGGCTATTATTGCGTCAAGCTCGGAAATCTATGGCAAGAGCGAAGCTGTACCGTTCCGCGAGGAGGACGATTCGGTCATCGGCGCAACGATTTACAGCCGGTGGAGCTATTCCTGCTCGAAAATGATAGACGAGTTCCTTGCGCTCGCCTACCATCGCCAGTTTGGGCTGCCTGTCATCATCGTAAGACTGTTCAACACGATCGGTCCGAGACAAACCGGTCAGTACGGGATGGTTGTTCCAAGATTTGTCAGAGCGGCTCTATCCGGTGAGCCGATTCGAGTGTTCGGTTCAGGAAATCAGACTCGATGTTTTGCGTACGTGGAAGATATCGTTCAGGCGCTCATAAAGCTCGCTGAAGAACCGCGCGCGGTCGGCGAGGTGTTCAATCTCGGAAGCGACCGCGAGATCACGATCGCCGATCTAGCGAAGACGGTGAAACGACTAACGAGCAGCAGGTCACGGATAGTCTTTGTCCCGTACGAAGAGGCGTACGGTCAGAACTTCGACGATATGCAACGGCGGATGCCCGACTTGACCAAGATCAGACGTCTTATCGGCTACGAACCGAAAACCTCCCTCGACGACGCCCTCAAAATCATCATCACGAACATACGAGAAGCGCTCCAAGAATAAGCCGTTTGCTTGTAGGGCGCTGCTTGCTGCGCCCGGTTCTCACGTGGCTACGGGTTTCAAACCCGCCCCGACAACGTGCGGGTGGCACACCCAAACTGTGTTTGGGGGTACTCGGTGGTTGCCTTTGGTTCACCCCCAAGGCGAGCTTGGGGGTGCCACACACTGAGTGACGGAACGTCGCCTTCAATTGGGCGCACAGCCGTGCGCCCCTACTCCTGCCGGACGAGACCGCGATTCAGACCGCTGCGCCCTGCACGGATGAGCACGAAGCTGCCCACGACCACTATAATGGTGATTGCAGCGGTGATTGCCGTCGGTGCAGCAAGCGCGACTCTCGCTATTGCCACAGCCGGCGCTAACAGCAGTCGGACAATGCTTCTCGATGCGGCATTCCGTGCGATCGCGTTCGCGAGAGCGGGACTGTACCTGTAATACGCCTTCACAATTGCGGTACCGATAGCGTTCGTGAGGAGATATCGATCCCTAAACGTTCTGAGCGGTTCGATCTGGCTGGCGTAAGGTGTACCGTATGCGGCAGTCGCTATGAAACACGCGCCACCACCGCCGTCGCCGTCTCCAGCACCGGACGCCTCGATCGTGAACGTCCCGGAAGATTTCGTCACGGGCGATTTCCACGATATATCTTCGCCATGCTGACCGGAAAGTTTCACCCAGGCTAGGTTAAGCGTTCTGTCGCCGGGAGTAGCCGTTGGTCGTATATGGAACTCGATCTCGCACAGGTTGCCCGACCCGGAAGTAAGCGCTGTGCTCGCAGCGAGCGATATGTTGAGCACTCCGCCGGACTCGTACCATTCGAGTGCGAACCCGTTTGTGAGCGAGGACGCGCTGACGTTGGTGACCTCGAACGCCGTCGAGTCGAAAACGATGGTCAGGTCGCATCCAGCCAAACCTGAAGCATCGCCTAGCCCAACAGTTACCGGCACGGTGTCGCCGGGCTTCCCGGAAGCGTTCGCGACGCTGACGATGCGCGGCGCGGTTTGCGCAAGCCAGACCGTTTGAACTTGCGCAACAGACCGAACAAGCTCGCCCGGGTTTATCGGCAGACCCAGGATCGTGCGCAGTATCAGGGTCACATCGGCACAATCTATCACCCCATCGCCGTTTATATCGCCCGCAGACAGTTGCCACGGTGTCGGCTGGATTTCGCCATCTGCAATACGCTGAGCAAGGATAGCGTCCGCCACATCCGCAATCCCGTCACCGCTGACGTCGCCAAACGTGAAATAGGGGCTTACGATGAACGTTGCGGTGTCAGAGTAATCTACAGTAAGCCGTCTGAGATCCCAATCGTACATGACGACATTGACGAAAACGAACGTGCCTGCGTCATCGAGCGCAGCCGTTGGGTTCACGTCAAATATGATGTCGAGGATGTGCCCCTCGCCTGCAAGCGTTCCTTCGCCTATGCCGGCAATATCTATCTGACCGTCAGCAGCGCCTACGTTGTCCACGAAGGTGAACTCTTGAGTGAGCACGGTCTTCTCGACGGCGGTTGGCGTAAGCAATGTCGGGTCATAGGCAATGTGCATCTCCAGGCCGCTCCCGTTCACGCCCCACGCGCAATCGAGACTGATAGGAAGCCGGACGGACTCGCCAGCGTTCCCTCTGATGTCCGGCATGCTGATCACTATCAGACCGGCAACGGTAAACGTGAACTCGCTCATCGCGCTCTCGCTGCCGTCGTCTGCTACAGCGGTCACCTTGTAGTAATATGTTACGCCAGCTATCGCGGTGCTATCCTCGAACGAGGCGCCGGTTATAGGCGTATCGTTGAGTTTTGTCGCATAGGTCCCGTCCTGCGCCGTGTCGCGATACACGTTGTACCCGACAACGCGAGGCGATGGACTGGGGTTCCATCTGAGGAACGTCGAGGAAGCTCCTGCTGTGACGGTGACTCCCGCCGGCGGTGGCACTGTAGGTTCGCCACCGAGGATCGTGAAGAGGTGCTCACCCACCGCAACCTCGCTGCCGGTCGTCACGGTCACGTCGCGCGAGCCAGGTGAAGCACCCGGCGCAATGGACAACGTCGCCGTCAGTTCCATTGTGTTATATACAGTCACCTGATTCACGACCGTACCGGCTCCGAAATCCACCTGTGACAACGGACCGAAATGGGTGTTAGCGCCAACCACGTCAACATCAAGCGTCTCACCGGCTGAGCCGGATGATGGGTTGACAGACACGATGCGCGGACCGGCAGCGATCAGCGGACCCCACGCCACCGAGATCTCGCTCCAGTCCGTGTTCGTAACGTTCTGCTTGTTCGTGCCATCAGACCTCATTATCCAGATGTCGGCATTCCCGGAAGCGTTCGACATGAACGCGATGTAGTTGCCGTCCGGCGACCAGACAGGGAACCCTGACGTCCCGCCCCACAGTCCGATCAGGTTCGTGAGGTTCGACCCGTCCTCGTCCATGACCCAAATGTCCTCGTTTTCGTCTGGCTGATTGTGATTAACCACAGCTAAAAAAAGTATCCGCCTACCGTCAGGCGACCATTCGCCAACAATCTCAGCTTTTCCGGGCGTGTCCGTTATCTGACGGCTCTGACCGGTTGCTATGTCCATGACAAACAGGTCGCTGTCGTACGTTATTCCCCAGTTGCTGTATATGACCTCTGTGCCGTCGCGTGACCATCGGGGATGAACGCCTCGACCTATTGACGTGAGTTCGGTACCATCGGTCTTGATTGTGTAAAGGTTGTACCAGACGGTGCAGAAGACGATCGTTGTCCCGTCAGGAGAGATATCCGGCCAGACCGCTCCCATACCATTGTTCGTAACGTTGCGGACATTGGTCCCATCGCTATTCGCGATCCAGATGTCGTTGCCGTGAACACGCCCGCCATCGAACACTATAGTGGAACCGTCTGCGGAAACGCGTGGCGGACCGCCGCATAGTGTGTCAAAACCGCCGCTCACAATTGTCCGTGGCTGCCCACCGCCAGCAGGCATAACTTCAATGCTTCGGGCACCACTGAGCCGGGTGGTAGCGTAAATAAGGGAGCCGGTCGGGTTCGGAATCGCGACGTGCGGCGACCAGGCAACGATTGACTCATTCCATGACGTGTTCGTGACAGCGGCGAAGTTCTCCAAGGATGGAGGTTCATCCGCCTTCACGACCCAGATATCGTTGTTTCCGGAAACGTCCGATGTGAACGCAATTGAGTCGCCCGTTGGCGACCATGCGAACAGAGACTCGTTCGCCCCAAAGCCCCCGCCCAGCCCGGTAAGGTTCACTCGATCTCCGCCATCGTCTGCGTTCATAACCCAGATGTCGTTTGACGCAGCAACGTCTGACACGAAACCTATACGCGAGCCGTCCGGCGACCAGCTATAGAACGACTCGCTCGACGATGCGCCCCACGTCGCGCACAAGTTCGTTCGCCCAGTCCCGTCTGCGT
>Ga0315277_10010582_pt1 | contig 11669 bp, 9 predicted proteins | sample YL17G05_15_MG_FD_203695 | JGI IMG/M metagenome (GOLD analysis project Ga0315277, IMG submission 203695) | Sediment microbial communities from Yellowstone Lake, YNP, Wyoming, USA - YL17G05_15 | ecosystem: Environmental > Aquatic > Freshwater > Lake > Sediment | place: USA: Wyoming | collected...
TCTCAGCAAGCCAAACGGCAATTTTATCCCTTTCTCTCCATGTTATTTTGTTATGATTTTTCATTTCCGAACATTACACTGTTCGGATTCGTTTTAGAACTCGTGTACCCTTGATGGTAGAAGAATTAAAAAATGCAACCCAAATTATCGCTAAAGTAGTAGAAGGGGAAAACATCACTGCCGAGGAATCAGAAAAAGCCTTTACCGATATTTTTATACATGACCAAGAAGGCTATCACTATCTTGCTTTCTGTACCGCTTTACATACAAAGGGGGAAACACCCGACGAACTTTTAGGTCTTTGTAGAACTGGGAAGCTTGGGGTGAGGATAGAACCAAAAGTTAAAGCCGATAAGATTACCGATCTATCAGGAACTGGTGGGGGGAAAATCAAGACCATAAATGTTAGTACACTTGCCTCTTTTATCGTAGCAGCTGCAGGTTTTACAGTGGCTAAACAGGCAATGTTTGGGATTACAAGCCCTACGGGAAGTGCCGATGTCTTTAAAGAGTTTGGAATTAATATCTTTTCCTTAACGAAAGAAAAGGTTGAGGAAGCCTTAGAGAAAACAGGAATCTGTCCGATATTTTTTTCTGCCTTAAGTCCAAATCTTTCAAACCGCTCAAAGCTTGTTCGTTTGGTTTATGGAGAAAAGGGGCTATCAATTAAAAGTCCTCTTCATATCGCTGCCTTTGCCTACTCTCCGACCAACTTAAAAAGACGAATATATGGTTGTTACTCCGAAAAATATCTAAATGTTTTGGGAGAATTGTTTCAAAAACTTGGTAACGAAAGGACTTTGGTTATTTATGGCGAGGGCGGACTGCCGGAGGTCTCTAATTTTGGAAAAACGCTTATTATGGAGCAGACACAAAAGGAACTAAGACGATATGAACTAAACCCAAAGGACTTTGGAATAAAAAAGTCAAAGATTGAAGAAATCCTCACAGGTGGAAGAGAACAGAACTTTATAGACTTTCTAAGGATTATTTATGGGAAAGAAAACGGTCCTAAAAAGGATTTAGTTTTAGTAAACGCCTCGGTTGCATTTTACACTTTAGGTAAAGTTAGAACCTTTAAAGAGGGTACGACCCTAGCAAAACAGATCCTGGACGAAGGGCGAGCATCTCATGTATTAGAGTCGCTTTTAAAACTTGTAGGGAATGGTGAAGCACACTCCGATTGGAAAAATAAAGCTAAGGTTAATAAATGAGATTGAAGAGGCTGGAAAGGGATTTTTATTGCAGGAATACGTTAAAAGTGGCAAAAGAACTGCTGGGTACGTATTTAGTTAAAAGTGATGAAATCGGCAGAATTGTGGAAACGGAGGCTTACATTGGAACTAAGGACAAAGCCAGCCACGCGAGTTGGAGAAAGAAAGAAACCTGTTTTCCTATGTGGGGCGTGGGGGGATTTTCTTATGTTTATTTTACTTACGGAATGCACTATATGTTTAACGTGTCGACAGAATTAGCGGGTCGACCGTGTGCGGTTTTGATAAGAGGTATCGAGCCGGTTAAAAACATTGATGCACCAACCCACGGACCCGGCCGATTAACAAAGGCTTTAGGAATCGATAAGTCGCATAACGACATCGACTTAACGAAGTCGCCGGATTTGTACATCGCGGAGGACTTGAGCGATCATAAACGGTTTAAAACCGCCCGATCAAAACGCATCGGTGTGGATTACGCGGGTCTTTATAAGGAAAAACTTTGGAGATTTTATATCGAAGGAAATGAGTATGTATCACGTTAATGTTATATATTGCGCTTGACGTGGAACGGAAATCAGGCGAACCTCCATTAACACTGTACCGATATTACCATTGTACGGTCGACTGATTTCCTTATCCACGTCTGCGCGCTTACACAGCGTTAAGTTAAAACTTGTCTAAAGGCTTCTTGCGGGATGTCCACTTTTCCAATGCGCTTCATACGCTCCTTGCCTTTTTTCTGAATATCCAAAAGCTTGTCCTTGCGCTCTCTGTGTCCGCCTGACATTTTGGCTAAGACGTTTTTTCGCATAGCGGGGATATCCTCCCGAGCAATAATTTTCCCTCCAATAGCGGCTTGCAGGGCGACTTCAAATTGCTGTCGGGGAATTACTTTTTTAAGTCGTGCTAATATCGTCGACCCTGTCTCTACCGCACTTTCCTTTAAAACGATTTGGGCTAGGGGAACAACGGCAGTTCCGTGAACTAAAATGTCCATTTTTACCGCGTTTACCGGTTTATAGTCCAGGAATTCGTAGTCGACACTGGCAAAGCCCGAAGAGACCGTTTTAAGTTCGTCAAAAAAATTGTGGATAAGTTCGGCTAAAGGCAGCTCGTACTCAAAAACTACTCTAACCTCCGTTGGATAATCCATCTTTTTTAAAACTGCACGGCGGTTTTGGCAGAGAGTAATAATTCCTCCTGTGTAAGTGCTGGGGGACACAATAGTTACCAGGATCCACGGTTCTTCCACGCGGTTTATTTGAGAAGTTTGCGGAAATTCGCTGGCAGCCTTAATAGAAACTGTTTCGCCGGAATTTAGAAAGACTTTGTACTCTACAGTTGGTGTAGTGGAAATGAGTCCCAGATTGTATTCTCTCTCAAGTCGCTCCTGTACAATGTCCGCGTGTAGAAGTCCCAAAAATCCGCACCTGAAGCCAAACCCAAGGGCGGAAGAACTTTCGGATTCAAAGGTTAAGGCGGAGTCGGAGAGGGAAAGCTTTTCTAAAGCGTCGCGCAGTTGGGGGAATTTATCGTTTTCGACAGGAAATATTGAGACAAAGACAAACGGTTTTACTTCTTTATAACCCGGTAGTGGGTCGACTTTCTCATCTGCCCAGCATAAAGTGTCGCCAACTTTTACTTTATGAATATCCTTTAACCCTGTGGCAATATAACCGACTTCCCCGGTTTGTAGAGCCTCGCATTTTACTCTTTGAGGTTTTAGAATTCCTAGCTCCTCCGGTTGGGGCTGCGCGCCCGTGGCCAAAAATTTAAGTTTTCTCTTTAAGGGAATGTCGCGGGAATCAAAAATTCCGTCCACTACCCGCACTAGAGCAATCACTCCCAGGTGTTCATCATAGTAGGTATCAAAAATTAACGCCCGGGTTGGCCAATCGATATGACCTTTGGGCGCAGGAACTTTGTCGACAACTTTTTGTAGGAGCTCTTCTACCCCCTGACCCGTTTTAGCTGATACTAGCAAAATGTCTTCTTTTTTAAATCCAAACGTTTTTTCTAGATCCTCAGCGACTTTTTCCACCTCCGCGTTTACTAGGTCGACTTTATTCAGAACGGGAATAATTGTGAGTTTTGCCTCCATAGCTTTGTAAACGTTTGATACCGTTTGAGCCTGAATTCCTTGCGTGGCGTCTACGATGAGAATCGCACCTTCACACGCCGCCAGTGACCGCGACACTTCATAAGAGAAATCTACATGCCCCGGTGTGTCAATAAGATTTAGCTGGTATCCTTTGTATTCCATGCGCACGGCCTTTAGCTTTATCGTGATACCCTTTTCACGCTCCAGTTCCATGCTATCGAGTGTTTGAGCAACAAGGTGACGTTTATCTACAGTGTGAGTAATTTCCAGAAATCGGTCGGCCAAGGTGGATTTACCATGATCAATGTGCGCGATGATACAGAAATTTCTGACGTTTTGTTGCGACATGGGGCTATTTTACCATTCCTCGCCATTACGGTTAACGTGAGTGGGACGGGAGTTTTGATACCCTTGTCACTAGCAGTAGCCCGACAGCTATTAATGACCCCTGTTGTGTCAGGGCGAAATTCCAAGCGTGCGTTATAAAGATGGCGGAAAGAATGTTGGTGACTAGTGTGGCCGACACCAAAACGGCCGACACAGTTATGGCGGGAGCGACCCTTAAAGCTCGATACCAAGTGGAAACGTAAGCAAAAAGGGTTATGGAAGTCAAGATAACCCAAAACCACTGAGTTGAATTTAGGTTGGTGATTCCTGTTATGTCAGAGGGTGAAGTGACCGCCGTGACAAGTATCAAAATCAGCGAGCCCACGCCCATTCGGGCGGTAGCAACAAGATCAGCGCTTAGAGATTTAAGGACTTTTTTAACCAGGATAGTTTCGGTCGCCCATAAAAGTGTCGCCAAAAAAACTATCCATTCGCCCTTGGAGAAAGTTAGGCCTTTAAAGCCGCCAATCATTAAGTTTCCGGCAAAAAGCAAAAGTACCGCCAAAGCTTGATTTTTAGTTACTTTTTCTTTAAGTAAAGGAATCGCGAGTAACGCCACCCAAAGTACCAGCGATTTGTGGATAATCGACGCATTAATTGCTGGGATCTGTGAAAATCCGGTAAAAAAAAGGTAGAAGGGAAGTGAGCCGCCAATAATTGCTACGCCGATCAGTTGAAGAGCTTGTTTTTTATTGAGCGACTTTAGTTCGGTCCAATTTTTTTGCCACTGCCCCGACGCTATAAGTGTTGCAAGCAAAAAAAGTCCTACCAAACTATTCTTTATGGTGGGAAGCATTACAGGGCTTTCAAAGGATGCTACCGCAAACTTGTTGATAAAAATGGAAACGCCGGAAATCAGCGCGGTTAATAATGCTAGATAAATTCCCCTGTTTTGCATTTTAGCTTGGCCAAACCTGCTCGCCGGTTTCCGTGTCGGTGATGGTAATGGCGGCTGTGGGACATGATTGGGCGGCCATTAAAATGTTTTCCGGGACGTCGGCAGAGCCTTCTTTTATCACAGCCTTTTTCTGGTCATCCAGCTGAAACGTGCCTGGCGACACAGCTACGCAGGAAGCCGCCCCAATACAAAGATCACGAGCCACCTTAATTTTGTATTTGCCAATTTGAATTGTTTTATCTTGTGTTTCGTTCATGCATTTAGACTACACGAGTTTATATTTTTTGACAATATGTGAGTGGGTGTTTGGGGAGATTCCGGAAAGTACATTTGATGCTTTCCTTCTCCATATAAACCTCCTGATTGTGTTGTTGGATGCGGTCAGGATTGACCAGTGCAGATTATAACATGAGATCGAGTTGATAGATTAGGTGTAGGATTTAAAGAGGTCGGACAGGTCTCGTTTATCGCCGGCGCGGAGCATTGATGACGGGATCTGTGACTCATAAGTGGGCTTTTCGACTTGGTAAAATATTCCCAAGGGGATTTGTTTAAGTCCAGATTCTTGAGCTTTTTCATAGGCGGCCATTTTATTTGTCGGGTCGTACGAACCATCCAGCTGATAAGTGTTTTCCTGAAAAAACTGGTGTGTAAACTGTTTGTTAAAAGTGACACAAGGCTGTAGGACATCAATGAATGAAAATCCTTGATGATTGTTGGCTTCGATCATTGTTTCCGTGAGTTTTGGAATATCTCCGGTGTAGGCACGGGCTACAAAAGTGGCACCTGCGGTGATGGCTAGGGCTAGTGGGTTAATGGGTTCGTCTGGGTTGCCCTGCGGGGTGGATTTGGTTTTAAAACCGTGAGGTGACACTGGGGAAGTTTGGCCTGAGGTTAAGGCATAAATCCCATTGTCGTGCAGAATGACGGTGATGTTATGATTTCTCCGCGCGGTGTGTAGAAAATGATTTCCTCCCTCTCCAAAACAGTCGCCGTCTCCGGTAAACACAAAAACATTTAAATTAGGTTTAGACATTTTAAGTCCGCAAGCCACCGGTAGAGCGCGCCCATGAAGTCCTTGGAAAGAAGTGATTTTTACAAAGTTGACAATATGGCCATGACAGCCAATGCCCGCCACTAAAACCGTATTGGTGCTATCCCAGCCCTCCGCCATCGCGGCGTTTTTAAAAGCCGCCCAAATGGATATATTTCCGCAGCCGGGGCACCAGGTAAGGGAGTGGGGAGTGGTAAGTTCTTGTAACGTCATGCCGGATCTCCTTTTAGGGTCGACTCAATTTTTTGGTTAATTTCTTCTACAAAAAATGGTCGACCGCTGTACTTTAACAGATTATTAGCAATTTCCATTCCTGTTTTTTCTTTAATAAGTCCGCCCATTTGTGCCGAATAGTTGCACTCGATGTTAAGCAGCCGCCGGGAACTTTTTAAGATCGACTCCAATTCCCGCGCGGGAAATGGGTTGATCCAGGTCAGATGCAGGTAATTGACGTTAGAAAAGTTTTTAAGCGACTCCAAAATTGGGCCTTTGTTGCTTCCCCATGATACCAAGGTTAAATCGGCATCTTTTGGACCATAAAGCTGCGGACCCTTCATATGATTTTGTGCGCAGGTTTGGAGCTTGGTCATTCTTTTTTGCATCTGGAGATTACGCGTCGACGCGTCTTCCGTTGAGTAGCCGTTTTCATTATGCTCGTCGGAATTGGCGATAAAAAAGTTTCCCGAGCCGGCAAAGGCGCGGGGAGAAATTCCGTCGGATTCCAATTTGTAACGGCAGTAGTTTGGATTTACATCATCGATGACCTTACCTCTATCAATTTGGTACTTTGAGGTGTCGAAGATTTGGAAATTCTGGTCATGGTCGCAAATATTTTTATCGATCAAGACGACGACAGGGGTTTGATAGATCTCCGCCAGGTTAAAAGCCTGCATGGTGAGGTCAAAAGCTTCTTTAGCATCACCCGGAGCTAAAATTATTTTTGGGAACTCCCCTTGATGCGCGTGGAGTACAAATCGTAAATCCCCCTGCTCGTTCCAAGTGGGAAGCCCCGTAGCGGGTCCTCCGCGCATACCCTCAATGATTACTAAAGGCGTTTCGGTCGCTCCCGCTAACCCATACCCTTCCGTCATCAAACAAAATCCCCCGCCCGACGTTGCAACCATAGAACGTGCGCCGGCAAAGGAAGCCCCAATAGCCATGTTGATGGCGGAAATCTCATCTTCCGGCTGTTTGTAGACGTAGCCAAACTTTTCCTGATGTTGGGCTAGAATGGTTAAGATGTTGGATATGGGCGACATGGGATAAATGGACGCAAACTGCAATCCGGCGGAAATCGCCCCCAAAGCCATGGCCTCATCCCCGTTTATTACCATTTGCGGTATAGCCGAGCTCAAAACGTTTTCTTCTTTTAAAATGGCTTTTGTCTTTCCCGCAAAATTTTTAACGGAATAATCATAGCCGGCTTGAAGTGATTCTAGGTTTGCTTGGGCAATTTCCGCCCCCTTGTCGTCAAACTCTTGGTTTACTAAGGTTTTTAATCCATTGATGTTTCCACCCAAAAGTCCAACCACCGCGCCCAAAGCTACGGTATTACTCAAAAGCTCCAGTCCTCCCGACCCTTTGGCAATTTTTGACAGCGGTATAGGAAAAACATCGACGTCAGAACCTAGCTTGGATAGATCGTACTTCTTGTCGGCGTCGAATAGAATTCCCGCCCCGTCAACCAGCTCCTCATGGTGTTTATCGATCGCATCTTGATTAAGAGCTATCAACAAATCACATTTTAAAAAAGGTCCGGTTACCACATCGGTTGACACATTAATTTGCATGACAGTATGCCCGCCCCTAATTAGTGAAGGATACTCTATGTAATTGTAAATATTAAACCCTGCGCGGGTGGCAAATTTGGCAAGCAAGAGTCCTGCAGATTTTATTCCCTGGCCGGCCTCACCGCCGATTTTCAAAGAAAAAACTCTTTTTATTGAGAACACTGGGGCAGGCATGGTTTTACGCAAACCTTTCCTTATAAATTCTTTCTTTAGGACAGCCAAGTTTTAATAAAAGTTCAGTAGCGTCAGAAATCATATTTTTGTGACCACACATATACGCACTGCACTTGCCGGCGTTTGGATAATCATCTTCCACGCACTGGGTGATAAATCCGGTGGGACCTTTCCAGGAGTCACCTGGTTTAAAAAGGCAAATACTATAACTAAAGTTTGGATGTGTTTTTGCCAGTTCGTCAAAGTGATCCTGCCAAAAAATCTCAGCTTCATGAGTCAACCCGAAATACAGTTTCATGGGTTTCTTAATTCCATATTCAACCAAAGCCGTGTCGATCATGCATCTTATAGCGCTCAATCCCGAACCCGTGGCTAAAAATAACAAAGTTTCCGCTTCGTCGTTTTGATTAAGGACAAAAGTTCCAAACGGGCCCATGTAGGTTATTACATCCCCCACCTTTAAGTTTTCAAAAAACTGTGAGCCCGGGCCACCCGGACGGGTATCCACCAAAAGTCCAAAATGAGTGTGGTCGATTTTTGTGGCCACTGAATAAGCCCTCATGGTGTTTGGCGCAACTTTTACATTTATATACTGACCCGGCTTTAAATTGAGGGGTTTCTCACTTTCAAACTCAAAATAATGGAATTTGCTGGCTAGTACCCGCGCCGATAACGTACCTGCTAGGTTAAATTTTATCCCACCCGGCACGGGTTGTTTTTCTTGCATCGACTCATTCTGTCTTAAAACTACTTTAGAGTCCACCGCCCACACATCATTAATGTTTACAACCACAGGGTTGATTTCTATTTCTTTGGCTTCCGGCACTGCGTCTGCCAGCCTGCTCATGTCCACGATTAGTTTGTAAAGCTTGTCCAACGCATAAGGTGGGTCCTCGTTTTTTCCTTGTAAAATTTTATAGACTTTGGATTTTTGGACAAGCTCTTTAGCCTCAATCAAATTTATAGGCAGGAGCCGCAAATTTCTGTCGGCAATAAGTTCTGCAAACATTCCTCCAGCGCCAAAAAGCAAAACCGCGCCAAAAGAAGGGTCTTGCTTTAATCCCACAATTACCTCCACGCCGTTTGAGACGTCTTTTTGAATCTGAAAACCCACATCCGCTTTGAGCGACGGGTCCAGCTGCTCGACTTTTCTTTCCATCTTATGCCACGCGTCGGCAAGAGCTTCCTGGTTTCCAATCCCCAAAATTATTCCGCCCACTTCCCTTTTGTGTAAAAGCCCCGGCGACGACAGCTTTAGGACTACCGGCCAGCCGTACTCCTGCGCAAATTTTTGGGCTTCTTCTAGGGCCTTGGGTTGCGCAGTTGGTGGCGTTGGAATACCGGCCGACTTTATTATCGCATCAGCGTCTAAGTTTGCTAGGGCAGCTTGGTTGTTAGCCATCGCTTGCTTGATGATCTCTTGTTGTGCTGGACGCGGAACAGAAGTCAGACGGACCTCCATATACTCCTTACTGGTATTTCCATCGGAAGGTCGACTAACTTCTTTATCCGCGTCTGCACGACCATTAATCATCAATCGGTCCCTTTGTAAATGATATCGCCACATAGCGGCGATGGCCGTAATGGCTTCCTCCGGAAAACTAAAAGACGGAATCTTATACTTATTCAAAATCCCCTCTCCATACAAAACCGACTCCCCTCCCATGAATGAGCAAAAGATCGGTTTGTTGTATTTTTTGCTCGCCTCACCCACCACCCACGCGGTTTTTTCAATCTGCGTCATAATTTGTGGAGTTAAAAGGATCAGTAAAGAGTCAACCTCCGATTTTTGTAGCAACGCATCAATCGCCTGAGCGTATCTGTCTGCCAAAGCGTCGCCCAAAACATCCACCGGATTTATAATGCTCGCCGACCTTGGCAAAGTTTCCGCCAACTTTTTTTTAGCTTCCTCGTCAAGTTGGGCAAGCTCTAAGCCTTCTAAAGCTACCGCGTCGGTACTCACCACCGCCGGACCGCCGGCGTTGGAAATTATAGCCACCCTTGGACCGGCCGGCAGATTTTCCCACGAAAAGGCTTTAGCAAAGTCAAAAAACTCCTGCAGAGTTTTGCACCTGGTAATTCCCGCCTGTTCTACCAAGGCTTGCAAAATGTCGTCCTCTTGGGCAATGGCACCGGTATGTGAGCTCATAGCTTTAACGGCAGACGGGGTTTTCCCCGGTTTTAACAAAAAGATGGGATTTTTCTTACAAATTTCTTTGGCGACTTTTAAGAACTGAGGGCCGTTAGAGATTGACTCCAAATAAAGTCCAACAGGGTTTAAGCGGGACAAACCCTCCTCGTTTACCTCCGTAGACCCGTTTAATTCGTCCAAAAAATATTCCAAAACGTGGTTTTCATTTATTACCGACTTATTTCCCAACGTGACAAACTGCCTAAACCCCAATTCGTTTTGCTGGCACCAGTCAAACAAGCTTGCCGCAATAGCCCCCGACTGTGTGATAAACCGCAAATTGCCTAAATTTTTTGGAGGCTGGCCAAAGGTGGCGTTTATGGGCGTTTGGTTGTTTACAAAACCCAGGCAATTTGGCCCCAAGAGGTTTATACCGGCGCTGTTGGCAAGATCGATTAATTCTTTTTCCAGCTTTTCGCCTTCCGCCCCCATTTCCTTATATCCCGCCGCAAAAACCAAAACATTTTTAATTGCTTTTTGCTGACAATCTTTTAATATCTGGGCGACTACGGAAGCCGGGACGGCGAGTACCGCTAAATCAGGCGGTTCCGGCAGGTCAGCCAGACTTTTGTAACAGGCTAAACTATCGAGTGACTGATGATTTGGATTGACAGGATAAACCTTGCCTTTAAAGCCTGATTCAATAATGTTTTTTAAAACTATCGCACCCAACTTTTGCGGCTCTTGCGACACGCCAACCACCGCCACTGATTTGGGATTAAGTAAAGGACCTAAAGGCATTAAGTGTAGTCTATTTTAATGTGGAGGCTATGTCAAAAAATGAGTTAGTTCACATACATACAGCACGGTAATATGAGTGAGAAACGATCGATCCATATACAATGGCTGCCATATGAAATATGGCACAATATTGCCTGGAGCAGCTTCTTTAGCCAGGTTAAAAAGTGTATCCAAAGAAGCACAGAAGCGTCTAGAGTATTTGGATTGGTATGGATCTCACGGAAGGAACGCAGAACTTACCTGTAGGCACTTTGGGATTTCCAAGTCAGTCTTTTACCGATGGAAGAATAGGTTTAGTAAGAAATATCTTCCATCCCTTGAATCACGTTCCCGAAAGCCCAGGAATGTGAGAAGCGAGATGGTTAATCCTGATGTTGTTTCCAAAATACTTGCGCTCAAGGCAGAGTATCCGAGATGGGGTAAAGCCAAAATCTACCCGATTCTTCTTTCCAAGAATCCGGAAATAGCAATATCTGAGTCCTCTGTGGGTAGGGTGTTAAAGAGGCGCGGGCTTGTAAACATATATGGAATAAACAACAAACACAGCAGAAGAACAAAGTGTATGTACATTAAAAAAGACCGTGCTAAAAGGGAAGATCGGGATTTAAGTCCCGGACATCAGATTCAGATAGATGTAAAATATTATCGGGTTGATGCTCTTTGGTACTACCGCTTTGTAGCCATTGATACCAAAACCAGAATAAAGTTTCAGGTAGTCTACTCAGTTAAAACATCAGGTGTAGCGGAGCTTTTTCTCGTTGAAATAGATAAGAAGTTTCCTTTTGTAATTTCCGGGTACCAAACGGATAATGGACCGGAGTTTTTAGATAAATTTCATAGATGGGTGGAAAACAACCACAGAAAGCACTTCTTTACCTATGCCTACACACCCCAGATGAATGGAAGGGTGGAGCGGGTAATAAGAACAGATACGGAGGAGTTCTGGGATTTTCAGGAACCAAATCCCGATCTTGTTGAAATAAACGCATTGGCAGAAAGCTGGGACTATGTGTACAACAATATCCGTCCTCACATGTCTCTTGGAAATCTAACTCCTATGAAGTATTATGCAAGTATTAAACAGGAGAACCGTTCTTGATGTACTGAACTAATACA
>Ga0315277_10010584_pt1 | contig 11668 bp, 8 predicted proteins | sample YL17G05_15_MG_FD_203695 | JGI IMG/M metagenome (GOLD analysis project Ga0315277, IMG submission 203695) | Sediment microbial communities from Yellowstone Lake, YNP, Wyoming, USA - YL17G05_15 | ecosystem: Environmental > Aquatic > Freshwater > Lake > Sediment | place: USA: Wyoming | collected...
CTACGAGAAACGCGCCTGGAAATACATCACGCTTCCCGGCGACGACAAGCTCCCGCCCACAGGCATCGGCGACGAAGACCTCTCTCACATGACCAATTGGTTTGAATGCCTGCGCAGTCGCAAGCAGACCCACGCGACCGTCGAGCACGGCTACGCTCATTCCGTAGCCTGCATCATGGCCGCGCGTTCGTACTGGGAGGGCAAGCGCTTTTACTACGATGCGAAAGCGGAGGCGATCCTCGACCACCCGCCGGCGGCATAAACCAGACTTGTGTTCCAAACAGTCTGATGGTCCGCCAAATTGTGCGAGCCCAGCCCTCTCCCTTGGGGAGAGGGTGCCCGTCAGCCGACGGACGGGTGAGGGTTGGTGACCTGCCAGCCTGCGTGCGCGATTGAGGTTCCATTCATTGGCAATCGTCGAAAAACGATGTCTGACCCACCTTGCGTGATTTTTTCTGTTTGCAGTTGAAACACTTTACCTAGAGTGATAATATACCCAAGTAAACAACGCCCCGTTGCCCTCGCGTCCGTCTGCGGTCTCGACACTCGTTGGAGGTCGCGCGCACCACTACTAAGGACATGCCGATTCGGGGGCATTATGAAAACAGCTCTTCTGGTCATCGCGATTGCATTACTCGCTTCCCTCCCCGCCCAAGGGCAGAGGACCTACCCGCGGGTTGAGATCGCGGGGGGCTACTCTTAACCTGGTGGTCGACCGGTCGCACAGAAACATGCCCAAGGGATGGAACAGCGGGCTAACGGGAAACTTTCACCGGAACTTCGGACTCGAAGCAAGCTTCAGCGGCCACTACGGCCACTTTCCCGTGCCACCAATCGACGACAGCTATTACCTCTTTCAAGCCGGGCCGAGGGTGGCATTTCGACTGGCAAGGCTGACTCCCTGGGCTCACGCCCTGTTCGGAGTATCCCAGGACCGCATCACAGGCGCGGGGTTAATCAAGACGAACTTCGCCGGCACGTTCGGCGGCGGCCTGGACGTGGCGGTTCACAAAAGATTGGCCCTGCGTATGATTCAAGCTGACTACGTGCGAATGCGAGTCAACGACCTTAGCCTTGGCGGTACAGGAACGGGAGCTTTTGGCCTGATCTTTGTCCCCATACCTGCCAACAATCTCTCACTTTCGTTCGGCGTCGTGCTGAAATTAGGCGGGGAATAGCGCGCCAAGGGACTGCTTCGCCGCGGCGCAGCTATTCTGGCCTGGCCGGATCGCGCTAACGGCGAAACACGACCAAATCCTCAATATAGATCCAAGTACCTTTCGAGCCGGGGTAGGGCTCGCCTTTCACGACCACGCGGACGGTATGCGGGCCGGACGGCAAGTCAAATTTACCCCACAGACCTTCGCCGTCGCGCTTGCCGTCGTCATTGTAGCCGTCGATCTTGGTTACTAACGTTCCGTCGAGATAAAGGTCCGCAGTTCCCCGATTTCGGTCGAGTGTCCCCACGAGCATGGCGCCAGTGCCGTCGAACGTTACCGTGGCTTCCGCGCCTGCTTTCTTCGAGCGCATGGTTGCCCTTTTGCCGCCGGATTTTTTCCAGGCGTCCTGCCATTTCCAGCGCGCGTCACTCGGCGCGATCCGCTCGACGACCTTGCCGGGCGCGAACTGTTCCAGCGTCAATCCCGCCGACGCCTGTACGGGAATCTCGCAACTCTCTGCTGTCACCTTCCCGCCTTCCTGCTCGATAATGTGCTTGGCGCGCTTGATCGTGCTCTCGACACTCGAATTGAAGGAGTAGTCGGTGTAGGAGAACTTCCTGTCAGCGATGGAGGCAAGCGGCGCGGTCCACTTTGCGGGAATGTTTTTGTAGCCCAGTATCACGCCAAGAATGCCTGCGGCGCTCGAAGGATTGCAGTCACTGTCCTGGCCGGCGCGCATCGAAACCTCCATGGTCTTCTCGAAATCGCCCTTTCCGTAGAGGAGCCCCAGCGCCACGTAGGCGCCGTTCAGCGCCGCATCGATGTTGAACGGGCGCAGCGCGCCGTCGGGGCAGGGATCGTCTTTGTCCCACTTGTCCTCGATCATCTGCCAGCTCTTCTTCCAGTCGGGATTCTCCGCCGACCACTTTAGGACGTCGCGAATCACCTGGGCGTAAACGCTGCCCTGAGGGATCGCCGCAACGCCCGCTTCGACCAGCCTGCGCGGGTCTTTCTCGAAGAATGCCGCGGCGTACATGCCGCCAAAGAAGACGCCGCCGTACACGCCGTCGCCGTAATTCATCACGTGGCCGACGCGCTCGGCGTAGTGTTGCGCGGCGCGCGGCAGGCCGGGACACATGAGGCCGATGAAATCCGACTCGATCTGAAAGTCGATGTCGTTGGCATGGAGGTTGTGCGTGGGATTTCCGGAGGCCGGAGCCTTCACTCCGCGGCGCAGCAATCTGCGCGCGGCGAGATTGGCGTGCCAGAGTTGGTACTTGGAATCCTTGAAAGCTTCGCCGTATTGTTCGGTCGTCGCGTCGAGCCCGGCGCGGTCCATCACCCCGGCAAAGGTCATCTCGACGTAGAGATCGTCCTGGTCGAGCGCGCCCTTCAGTTCTTCCGGTTTCCAGTGACGCGGCCGCTCATTGATTCTTTGCATGAAGCGGAATTCCGTGGGCGCGCCGTAGGTCACCCCAATCATCTGCCCCGCCCAGCCGCCGCGGACCTTGTCTTCCAAATCCGCGAGCGAAATGGTCTGCGTAGCCGGGGGCGAGGGGACCATCTTGCTCCCACTTCCAATCGCCAATCCCGCAGCAACGAGCAAACCTGTCAGACCGAAAACCATCCAAGCTCGCAACATAAGTGCCCCCTAATCAAGTTTCGATTGCTTATCAAAGCGGTCGGATTCTTATTTTCGACTCGCAATCATCGCTGAAAGCCCAACTCTAATCGAGTCGTTCGAAATAAGCCAGCCGACGAAAGAAAAATCCGGTCAGCCCGTTACCTTTTTGGGGTTTCGTCGTCTAAAGAAGCAAGCAAGTAAGGGATTGGCAGGCAGTTTCATAAAGTTCTCTGCCCACGGGGGCTGGATAGGCGGGAATATACGTTGGAGAGAGAAAATGAATCCAGATTGAGAAACTTTCCCGCCCCCGGACACGTATATAGCAACAGGTGCAAGTTGGGTGGGGAAGGAGGCGCCATGATACTCAGACTGAACGGAAACACCAGAATTGAAGACCTGCGGAACCATTCCGCGGATGTTATCGAGAAACTCCGTGGGCTTCTCGCCGGCGGAGCTCATGCCTACCCTGACCCGCATCGCAAGGGGTTCTACGATGTGGAGAACGGGTCGCGCTGGTTCTACATCCATATGGCGCCCACCGGCAACGTCTGGCTGCTTGGCACCTGGCTGAAGCAACGCGAGGAAATCCCTGCCACCAGCCCCGCACTCGTCGCGGCCCGCCCGTAAGCGCGCCGGCAACCGCACTGGATCCCCTCTCGAATTGAGCGGTCAGTCGTTGCGGTGTCTTGCGGGCGCCGCCGCCCGGCTCTCACGCCACGTGGCGGCGCTCAATGGACGCCGCCGTCGGGTTTGCGGCGTCCTTCCCCCATATACGACCTGCCGTCTACTATCTACCGTTCTACGGCGGGAAATTCATCCGGCGCAGGGGGCCCTGGAAGTGCGGGGCCTCCAGTACCCTTGGTAGCCCAAGGCATCCCCAGATTCTCCTCTGCGGGCAGTACGCCTTGCTACGAGGACGATGAAGTGTGTGGTCCGCTTGACTTAGTGGTTGTTATTCGTTATAAGCAGCCCATCGTGTAGGCTGAGTCCTAACGTTCGGCGGTGAGGGGCAATCGGCGCAGTGGCCGCTGGCGCAGGGCCTCTCCATCAGCCACCCCGCTAAGCCGCCGTGCCTCCTCCCGAGAGTCCACAACAGGGGGTCCGGGCAACCATGAGACGCTTTCTGATAACAGTTTTGATTGCGGAGTCTCTTTCCCTCCTCTGCGGATTTCTCCACGCGCAACAACCGACAGGCACAATCACGGGCTTGGTGACCGATCCGAGCGGGTCCGTCGTTCCCCACGTGGAGGTCACCGTCACGAGTCGTGCGACGCAAGGCGCGCTCAAGCTGAAGACAACGACAGCCGGTGCTTACACAGCCTCCAGCTTGCCTCCTGGTGAATATGAAGTAAGAGTGGAAGCCGAGGGCTTCAAGACAGCGGTTCACGAGCTTAAGGTGGAAGTCGGCCGGGTAACGCCCGCAGACGTTCATCTCGAACTGGGCAAGAGAACCGAGATTGTGAACGTCGAGGCGCAGGCGGTTGCCGTCAACCCAGTGCAAACGAGCATAGAGGGTGTGGTGACCACCGACCTGATTCGTAATCTACCCCTGAATGGTCGCAACTTCCTTGACCTTGGGCAAATGGAGCCGGGCGTCCAGATTCAAGACGGCGGTAACTTCGACCCCACCAAGAGTCAATATGTGGGCCTTTCGATCGGCGGCAGCACGGGGCGCACCACGCGTGTGACGCTCGATGGTATCGACGTCTCCGATGAGACTGTGGGCACCACGACGCTCAACATCTCCCAGGACGCCATTCGGGAGTTTCAGATCAGCCGTTCCTCGCTCGATGTTTCCTCGGACCTTACGGAGACCGGTGCGGTCAACATCGTCACCAAGAGTGGTTCGAATGCCGTGCACGGCGATGCCTTCTTCTTCCTGCGCAATGCTGCCCTGGCCGCGCGCATTGGTCAGGAGTCATCGCCTTTTGACCGTGAACAGATCGGATTCAATGCAGGTGGCCCCTTCGTTCGCGACAAGCTCTTCTGGTTTGTCAATTACGAACGGAACAACCAGGACAGTGCCGTGGCCACCAACATCCCGCCTTTTCCTCAATTCACCAATACGTGGGGGATTCCCTTCGACCAACGAATGGTCACTTTACGCGCCGATTGGAACGTGACCCCGAGCCTGCGGGCTTTCTTTCGCTTCAACCACGACTGGAACGCCGGCGTGGCGAGCGGAGGAATAAGCTTAGGTGGAACAACACTTATGCCCTTTACCAACCAGAACATCACCAATCAGACGGCTGCAGGACTTGACGTCTCGACCGGGCGCTTCGTTCACTCCTTCCGCTACGGCTACCTGGATTTCAACAATCACCTCGCGGACGCCCGCGACCAGATCGCCGGGCTGCCACGGACGCTCGATCCCGGCGGTCGAGATATCACCTTTTGGTTTGGCGGCCAGCTCGGTATCCCCTTTTTAGGTCCCAACATGAATGTTCCGATGAGGGTTCTGCAGGACAACCACCAGGTTCGCTACGATGGCGCGCTGGCCTTCGGCCGGCACTCGGTACGGTGGGGAGCGAATCTCAACGTCGTCCGCATGAACTATTTTTCGCCGTTTTTCAACGCCCCCAATATTCACCTGCTCGTGACCGACTCCACGCAGGAGGAAGTGGAAGCTAGCGGGCGAGATCCGACTGACCCATTGAATTATCCTGTCCTTCGTTCCGTGGTCGGCAACGGTTTAGGGTGGGACAGTGAGATTCCTACCCTGGGCTTCCCTTACGGCGGCTTCAAGAACAATCGCTTCCACTGGTACCTCGCTGACACTTGGCGGCCGTCGCCGCGCTTCACTCTCAATTACGGCCTGCGCTACGTTTACGAGCCCGGCCAGAACAATCACGACCTCGCCAAGCCTGCCCTGCTCGATGAGTTCATATCGGGGCTTTCGCGACGCACGCACCTCGACAAGAACAACTTCGCCCCACAATTGGGCATGGCATGGGATCCTACTGGTGGTGGAAAGTGGATTCTGCGTGGCGGTTCGGGCTTCTTCTACGCGCCCAACCTCTTCACTATTAGTAGCTTAGACCGACCGAATTTCATTCCTCCGGGGGTCACCAACAACATCGCCTTGCCGCCCCTCCAGCCTCTACTAGATCCCAGAAGTGGAGCGATCATCTGGGATGGCACCTGCTGCGGCGGGCAGAGCATCAGCGGACTGCCGGCCAACACTCCCGGCCTGATTGATGCGGTCCTCGCCGCCAGTGATGCGTACCAGGCTGCATCCCAGGCCGCCACCGCCAATTTCCCCTCCGGCCCCACCACCTTCGAGCGAAACCTGAGCGCCGGGTATGCTGGTGTGTACGATCAAGCCTTCACCACCCCGTACAGCTTCCACCTCAATGTAGGCATCCAGCGCGAATTGCGACCGGGGTTGGTCCTTTCAGTGGACTACCTCTACCAACGCGGCCTCCACAGCCTGCTGGGACGGGACTTCAACCGTATAGGCGCCGCCGATACGCTGAGCATACCCAATGCGCTCGCAGTGATGGAGGGCTTACAGGGCGCCCTGGGTTGTCCGCCGGGCCAAGGCGGGGTGGACTGCGCCATTGCCGCCGGTGCCACAATCAGCGACTACGGTGCCTTTGGACTGGGCAGGTGCGAATCCGCCTTGCCCGGGATCCCGAACCCCTGCGCCTTTCCCGGCGTGAACCCGAATTTCAACTCTATGAGAATCGATGGAACGCAAGGGAAGTCGGGTTACAAGGCCTTGCAGGTGCAAGTGCGCGGGGCCTTGCCCAACTTGGGCTCGGCCGTTAGGGATTGGAGCCTGCTGGCATCCTACTCGCTTTCGCGATATGCCGCTACGTGTGGCGACTCGCAAAGTGCTGATGCGTTGGCTACTCAGTGGTCTAACGACGACGTGATGAGCTCTTACGGCCCCACCACCCTTGACCGCACACACATGCTCAGCATTGCCAGCTTGTTCACCATCCCTGCGGGCTTCCGGCTAAACAGCATTTGGCGGGTCAATAGCGCGTTGTCGCAGATCCTCGCTGTTCCGCCGGTAAGCGGTGGCCCCGAGGAGATTCTATTCACGGATTTCGACGGCGATGGCGGGGGGGGGGCTCCTACCGGGCACGAAGCCCGGCTCGTTTGGGCGAGATGTTGCCAACCCTGCGGAGTTGAACCAGCTCATCTCGAGCTTCAACAATAATGTGGTGGGGACATTCACCCCCGCCGCGCAGGCCCTGATTGACGCGGGCCTATTCACTCCTGCCCAACTGAAAGCGCTGGGCGCGGTGGTGAATGGTGGAAACCCCATACCGCTAGCGCCCGCCGATCAAGTGATGCTCGATTCGTTTATCACCACAGATCTGCGCATTTCCCGACCATTTAAGCTGTGGCGGGAACGAATCATCATCGAACCGGTTGTCGAAGTCTTCAATCTCTTCAATGTGGCCAACTACGATCTTCCGGGCAACACTCTGAGTTGGGCGCTGAGCGGTGGCGTAGGATCCACGAACGGCACAACAAAGGCCAACCGTCCCAACCGGGCCGGTTTCGGTTCAGGCAGTTTCGCCCAGGGGATTCCGCGAGCATGGCAGTTTGCCGTGAGGGTTTCGTTTTGAGGGTGAGACAACGGCCTGCCCAAAGGACTTCGGCGCACACCCGTGTCGCAAGGCCAGCGCGGTAAGAACCTGGTGTCAGTTCGGTTCGTCACCCGTGAGCTGTAATTGGCCTTACAGCGGGAAATTCATGCGGCGCAGGAGGTCCTGGAAGCGCGGGTCGGAGCGGAGAGTGTCCAGCGTTGGGTCGATCTTGAGGAGGCATATGTTGGCGGAGCGCTCATCATAGGCTCTTCTTAGCCAATCAAAAGCCTTGTCCTTCTCACCGAAACTCGCATAGTACAGCGCCATCAGCCAGGGATCGACGTACCTTCCTTTGAGATACTGCCTGATCTCTCTCTCGGCCTCGGCCCTCCTCCCCGCAGAGGCGTAAGTCTGCGCGCAGCCCCAGGTTGAGATCGAGCCAGGTTCGAGTTTCTTGAAGATCTCGCACTCGGAGATGGCCTCGGCAAACCTCCCCAGATGGATATAGTTGGCATTCAGCCGAAAGTGCGCCGGTGGGCTTGCAGGGAAGAGTTCTAGTTCTCTTTTCAGGGCGCGGATGGATTCGTCGTAGCGTCGCGCAAAGGTATATACCTCGACGAGGCCCAGTCTCGATAGGGGCTCAAGCTCCCACGCCGTCTTCGCCTCTGCAATCGCCTCATCAAACCGACCCATACATGACAGGCAGATCCCGTACCAGCCGTGAGCCATCCGGCTGCTAGCGTTGAGTTCGATAGCGCGTTTAAACTCTCTCTCGGCCCCTGACCAATCCCAGTCGTAGGTGCACTTGACCTGAGCGAGGATGGCGTGCGCCTCCGCCAAGGTGTCATCCAGTTCGAGCGCCTTCGTTGCGGCTGCCTTAGCCTTCTGGAACGCTTCCTGAGGCGGGATCACGCCGGAATAACCCATCTGAAGGTAGGGCACGGCAAGCCACGCATATGCCTCGGCATACTGCGGGTCCTTGTCGATCGCCTGCTGGAAGTATTCCAGGCTCTTCTGCGAGAAGCCCACGCCTGATGCAGATTGATAGAAGCGACCTTTAAGAAAGGCTTCGTACGCGACGGGATCGACGGGACGACTCCTCGCCAGGCGGGTTTGCTCCTGCGGTGTGAGCTTGATCCGAACCTCACGCGCTACTTGCTGAGCTATGTCACTCTGCAAGGCGAGAATGTCCCGCAGGCCACGCTGATAGCTTTCCGCCCAGAGGTGCCTGTCGCTTGCGGCGTGGATCAACTGTGCTGTGATCCGCACTGTGTCCCCGGAACGAAGGACCGACCCCTCGATCACCGCGTCCACGTTCAACTCCTTCGCGATCTGCGGCAGCGACTTGTCCGTCTTCTTGTAGCGCATTATGGAGGTCCGCGAAATCACCCGCAGCGCACTGATCTTCCCCAAGGTGGCGATCAACTCCTCCGTCATGCCGTCGGCGAAATATTCTTGGCTGGGGTCGCCCGAAAGATTTTGAAGCGGCAGGACAGCGAGGGATTCGATCTTGGGTATCGATGGACCTGCGCGTCGCAGCACCCTGTCGCGCAGGCCGCCGACGTTCAGGCCGGCCAGCACGGCCAGCAAGACGACCAGCACGGCCACGACTCCAGCCAGCACCCAGCGCCTCGGTCGGTCTGCGGCTCGCCGCGCCCACCACAGCACGGCAAGCCCTGCGCCTGCTTTCCCCGCAGTCTCGCGCTTCAGGCGTTGCAGGTCGGTGCGCAGCTCCGCCGCGGTCTGATACCGCAACGCGCGATCCTTTTCCAGCGTCTTGTTGATGATCTCTTCCAGCTTTGGTGGCAGGTCGGGATTCAACTCCCGCGGCGAGGGCGGCGTGCGCGTCAGCACGGCACCGAGCACGGCGCCCGCCGAATCCCCCGAAAATGGGCGTCGCCCTGTGGCCATCTCGTAGAGCACGATGCCGAACGAGAAAATGTCTGTCCGCCCGTCCAACGCCTCGCCCCGCACCTGCTCCGGCGACATGTACTCGACCGTCCCCATCGTCAGCCCCGTGCTGGTCAGTGAGTCCTCGCCCAAGTCGCTGGTCTCATCTCCCGGTGTGCCGGCTTCTCCCCCGCCCTGCGTTGTCCGCCGCTTCGCCACCGCCGGCACCCGCTTCGCTAGTCCGAAGTCGAGAAGTTTGGCCTCCCCGTGCCGGGCTACGAATATGTTCGCCGGCTTGATGTCGCGATGAATGATGCCTTTCGAGTGGGCGACCTCGAGCGCGTCAGCAATCGGAATCGAGAGATCCAGGAGTTCCTCGGTCTTCAGCGCCTGGCCTTTCATGCGACGCTTGATTGTCTCCCCCTCCATGTACTGCATCGCAATGAATGGTTGGCCTTCGTGCTCGCCAATCTCATACACCGTGCAGATGTTGGGGTGGTCCAGCGCCGAGGCAGCTCGTGCCTCCCGCCGGAAGCGTTCGATGAATTTCAGGTCCTGCGCCAACTCTGCGGGCATGAACTTGAGCGCCACCAGCCGGCCAAGCTGGGTGTCCTCAGCCTTATAGACGACACCCATCCCCCCACCACCGAGCTTCTCCTGCACCCGATAGTGCGACACCATCCGGCCCACCCACGCGTCCGCGTCCTCACGCCCCGCCGCTTCTTTCTTCGCCTTCGCCAGCTCTTTAGCCGCATGATCCAGCGCTGGGGTTTCGAAAAAGCTTTCGGCCTCATCCCCGGAAGCTAAAAGCGATTCGAGCTCCTGCTGCAAGCCAACATCGTGCGCACAGGTTTTCTTGACAAAGGCCGCCCGCTCCTGCCCCTCGAGCGCACGCGCCGCATGGTACAACTCCTCGATCTGTCGCCAACGCTCAGGCTGCATGGTGTTGATCCGGTCTCAGCTCGCGCCAAAGCCACGCTTTGGCCAGCCGCCAGTCCCGCAGCACCGTCTCGGGGGACACCTTCAAAACCTCCGCCGTCTCCTGCACACTCAACCCGCCAAAGAACCGCAATTCCACGACCCGGCTCTTGCGGGGGTCAACCCTCCCCAGACGCTCCAAGGCATCGTCCAGAGCCACTAGATCGGGGCCTGCCTTCCCGGCCACCATCAGCCCGCTGTCCAGCTCAACAGCGAACGCTCCGCCGCCCCGCTTGCGCGTGTACCGGGCACGGGCCAGATCGGTCAGTATCCGGCGCATCAGCTGCGCACTTAGGGCGAAGAAGTGGGCCCGGTCCTGCCAGCTTACCGAACGCGTATTTACGAGCCGCAGGAAGACTTCGTTGATCAGTGCTGTCGTCTGCAGGGTGTGCCCAGGCCGCTCACGCCCCATGTAGCGATGAGCCAGCCGGTGCAGATCCCGGTAAACCAGCGAAGTGAGCTCTTCGAGGGCGTGCGCATCGCCTGCGCTCCAGGCGCGGAGCAGCCTGGTCACCTCATGCGTGGAGGGCGCGGACACAAAGACCCCCGATGCCAGCGGGCGAGGGATTGTTGACAGGAACGCTAGCAGACACTTAGGCGGTTTTCAAACGTAATTTCCTTTTCGCGCTTTACAGTTTTCGCCCTCGGTTCTCGCTTCCGGAAGTGAGGGGAGCAGCGGACCCCGACCCGGGTCCACAGCCCACCCCGGAGGCGAGCGCCATGAAAAACCACGGATTAGGCACTAGGGGCAGGAGACCAGGAAGAAGGTCAGTTAGCTCAGGGTTTCTCCTTATTCTGATTGCGGCAGGCTTGGCCACCGGTCCCGTAAGCGGAAGCGATGGGCCGAGGTCAGCAATCACCGTGCGTGTTTACGATTACGCGCGAGTGTCACGCGCGACCTTGCAGGGTGCGGAACTCAATGCCGCAAAGATCCTTCGGAAAGCAGGAATCGAGACCACGTGGCTTGACTGCCCGCTCGAGGCGCCAGGAGCCGATGCTCCTCTGGCCTGTCAACAGGAGGTAGGTCCGGCGGAGATCGTTCTGAGAATCCTCCCCCGTTTTGCGTCCGGACACGGACTCCTTCGAAATGCCACGCTGGGTTTCTCCATCGTGCCGCCGGGAAGCGAAGCGGGGACCTACGCTAGCGTTTTCTTCGGCCGGGTCGAGACATTCGCCGAAGGTGGCGTGGCGTCCCCGCCCGAAATATTGGGGCACGCTACAGCGCATGAAATCGGCCATCTGCTGCTGCGGAGCAACCAACATTCAACCGTTGGAATCATGCGCGGTCGGTGGAACCAGGAAGATCTGCGCCGCGCCAGTCAAGGCAGCTTGCTGTTCACCGGCGAGCAGTCCGAATTCATCCGCGCCGAGGTGCGGGCACGGACAGCAGTCGCGGAGGTCGCGCAGGTTCCATTGGAAGTTGTCCACAACATAGTCGAGCAAGCGGCAAACGTAGAACCCACAGCTAGACC
>Ga0315277_10010585_pt1 | contig 11667 bp, 5 predicted proteins | sample YL17G05_15_MG_FD_203695 | JGI IMG/M metagenome (GOLD analysis project Ga0315277, IMG submission 203695) | Sediment microbial communities from Yellowstone Lake, YNP, Wyoming, USA - YL17G05_15 | ecosystem: Environmental > Aquatic > Freshwater > Lake > Sediment | place: USA: Wyoming | collected...
TGCTGGCTGCCCCATGAACTACACCACGGATAATAACCTGTTCCAGAGCCGCCTGAACACCCACTATGGGTATAAATATTCCAGGCACCTGTATGAGGGCCTTGGCAATTACCTGTGCTCCAAGGAAACCGTGGTTGCACAGGTGGGATACTGCAGAACCAAGGGATGCGAAGGCATAGTTTTCTACAGCTATGCGTTCCCGGATTCAACCGGAGCGCAGGATTCCGTGTTCCAGTATTACAAGGACACCATCTTCCCGAGCCCTGCAAATCAGCCCGCTGCGCCCTGGATTTCCAATCCGACCAAGGGCGATCTGCGCGGCAAGGCGGTGGACTCCAGCACCGGAGATCCCATCGATATTGCAACTGTGACCATCCTTGGGCTGGGAACCTCCATCAATACCGAGGGCGATGGAAAATATTCCTTCATCGAGGTCACTCCGGGCACTTATACAGTTCGGTGTGAGAAAACCGGCTATCCCACAAATGACATTCCGAATGTAACTATCACAGCTGGTGATGTCACCACCCAGGATTTTGCCATGGGCGGCGGCGGTCCAACGCCTACTCCGACTCCGACGCTAACCCCCACGCCCACACCGACTCCAACACCCACACCCACCCCGTTGCCAAAGATGTATGTGTATGATATTACTATGGCCAAGGTGAAGACTGGAAATAAAAATTATGCCAAAGCCACTGTGTGGATCAAAAATCAATCCGGCGGTAATGTCTCAGGGGCTACGGTGACCGGCAACTGGACCGGGATTGTCAGCGGAACCTCCAGCGGCGCCACAACTTCCACAGGCAAAGTCACTCTGTCCTCACCCAAGACCACTTCATCCGGCACAATCACATTCTGTGTGACGAACGTCACTGCTTCGGGTTATACTTATGATCCGGGTTTGAATGTCATGACCTGCAACAGCATCGCAGTTCCATAAAGGGATGAATTTCGTTCTATGGGGAGCGAAAACCCATTCGCACCGGGTTTTCGCTCCTTTTTTTATTGCGTCATTTGCGGAATTCTTTTAAAAAAGACCAATTATTTGATCGGGAAGAAAAATATAGGAAAATCTGATCGAGAATTCGGATATGGATAATAAATCTGTGAAGATTTTGCTGATGGACGGGGACCCCGAAGCCTCCGGTCTGATTAAGGACATGCTGGAGGAAATCAAGGAAACCAGGTTCCATCTGATCTGCGCCGGGAAATTGTATAATGGTCTCAAATATCTTGTGAATGACCGTTTTGATGTGGTTCTCATGGATCTGTATCTTCCGGACAGCCAGGGACTTGACACCCTGACCATAACAAAATCCCACGCCCCAGGGGTTCCCATCATCGTCCTGTCCAATCTGAATGACAAGGTGATTGCCATCAAGGCAGTGCAGCAAGGGGCGCAGGATTATCTCCTCAAAGGCCATATGCACAGTGAGATGATTCAACGCGTGATCCGGTATGCCATTGAGCGCAAACAGGCGGAACAGGAGCTGATCAGAAATAACGCAGAACTTCAGGAAATGAAAATGAAATACCAGGCCATTCTCCGAAGCACGCCCAATGGTCTGTGCATGCTCAGCTCCAATTGGCATATTCTGTGGGCCAATGAAGCCATGGACAAAATTTTAAATCCCGCAGAGCCCTCCTCCCGCCACGATACGGAAATACCCTTCAGTGTTCTTTTCCCGGATGACGAATCCTTCCAGAGGTATAAACGATCTGTCCAGAATTCCTTTCGCACCACAGGACTGAACCTCCAGGAACTCCAGCTGCTGAGGGGCGATAAGTCCCCTTTCATTGCGGAGATCTCCATTGTCAGGCTCGATCCTTCACAGACCAGCGGCGGATTTGTGGCGACCATCTCCGATATTACGGAGCGCAAGCGCGCGGAGGAAGCCATGAAAGCCGCAGAACGGCAGCTGGCAGAGCAGCGCGTGCTCAGTGTGCGCTCGGATCGCCTGCGTTCCCTGGGTGAAATGGCAACCGGCATGGCCCATGAGCTGAACCAGCCCCTTGTGGGGATTCGCGGGCTGGCAGAGCATCTCCTCCTCAGTATGGATCGGGGGTGGGAAATCACTGAGGAAAAAGGACGCGAGAAACTCAAGCTCATCGTTCAACAATCCGATCGCATGACCCATATTATCGAACATATCCGCATGTTCGCACGAGAGGCCGGACAGCCAGACCTCAATCCTGTCCAGGTCAATGATGTGATCAAGTCCAGTATCGATCTCCTCGGCACCCATTTCCGCAATCGGGGTTTGGATCTCAAATGCGAGCTGAAGGAGAACCTGCCGCTGGTCCTTGCCAATCCCTTCTCCCTGGAGGAGGTTGTGCTGAACCTGATGGCTAATGCCCGGGATGCTGTGGAAGAACGAAAAGAGAAGGATTTCACCTATGTCCCCGGGGAGATCGTTCTGCGCACACTCCTTGTCCTCAAGGAACATGTTCCCTGGATCAAGATTCAAGTCGAGGATCAAGGCATCGGCATACCCGCAGATATCATTCCCAAGGTGTTTGATCCCTTTTTTACGACCAAAAGCTCGGACAAGGGAACCGGACTCGGATTGTCCATCTCCAAATCTATTGTGGAAGAATTGGGAGGATCCATGGAGATTCATTCCTCCGAGGGAGAAGGAACCACGGTAAGCGTTTATCTCCCTGTAAACAGTTCCCGGGGACCCGGATAAAGATTATGCCCCCTTCGTTAAATATTCTCCTCGTTGATGATGAAGAAGTTGTTCATCAGACCTTGAACGGCTATCTGCATGATCTGGGGCATGCGGTGGACGGGGTTCGCGATGGCCTCCTTGCCCTGAAGATCATCAAGGAAAAGGACTATGATCTTGCCCTGGTGGATATCCGCATGCCCGGGCTTGATGGAATGACCCTCCTGGAGAAAATCCCGGACGCGAGACCCGATATGCCCATTGTCATTATTACAGGCCATGGCTCCATGGAATCCGCAATTCAGGCTTTGAGACTCGGAGCCGCGGATTTCCTGACCAAACCCATCAAGTTGCTTGAGCTCGATGCCGTGCTCGAAAAGTGCATGAACCTGTATTCCCTCCGGAGAAAAAAACGCCTCCTTCAGGAAACCATAAGAAGCATCCAATCGCCGCCCGGGCTCAGGGCGGGAAAGCATAGATTTGTGGGTGTAAGCCCCGCCACACAGAAAATTCGAAGGCAGATTTCCGAGGCTGTGGAGGCCAGTTGTGATACGATTTTGATTACAGGAGAAACAGGCTCAGGCAAGGAGGTTGCGGCTACGGAAATCCATTATCAGTCCTCTTTGTCAAATGGTCCTTTTATCCCTGTATGTTGTCCTGCCCTTCCGGAAACCCTCCTCGAAAGCGCCTTCTTTGGCCATGTGCGGGGCGCATTCACGGGCGCACATGAAGAAAGGGCCGGGTATTTCGAAATGGCTGATGGAGGAACCCTCTTCCTCGACGACATCGGAGATCTTTATCCTTCAGCCCAGGCTGCCATCCTGCGCGTTCTTGAATCCCGCTCCTTCAGACGCGTCGGTGGAACCAGAGAAATCAAAGTCTCTCTTCGCGTGATCGCAGCAACGAACATCCCCCTGGATGATCTGATCCGGGAGGGCAAATTCCGCAAAGACCTCTTCTTTCGCCTGAACGTTTATACAATTGATCTTCCTCCTCTTCGGGAAAGACGGGAGGATATCATGCCTCTTGCCGAGCATTTCCTGGATCAGTATGCGCGGGCGAGAAACCTTCATTTCTCCGGGTATTCCCCTTCCGTCAGGGATTTGCTCATGAATTATGATTATCCGGGCAATGCGCGCGAGCTCAGAAACATGATTGAACTCGCAGCCATTCAATGCCGCTCAGGCGAAATTCAATCCGAACATATCCGCCTCCAGAAATCCTTTGAAAAAATCGGGCCTCAACAGCCTCTTCCCCCTGCTCCTGATGATGAACAGAATCTCATTCTCAAGGCGCTTGAGGATGCCCGATGGAACCGCCGCCTGGCAGCCCAAAACCTCGGCATGCCCTATTCTACCTTTCGCTACAAACTGAAAAATTTTGGAATCAAATAATTTTATTTTTTCGTCTGGATACGCGTATGATACATCCATGAATATTGAAACGTGTGATAGGATATAAAAACACTTGCTTCATTCCTTCCTTCTGCGCTAGATGCCCTTTCGTAATGAAGAAACGAGATCAAATGGGAAATTTATGAGGGCATCCTGTAAAAAACCAATAGAGCAAAAGCCTCGCGGTAAAAAAATGTCCCGTCCCGGCCCCAGGAAGGGATGGAAGAGATGGGCTTTTCCTCTTCTGGCAATGACCCTTGTTCCTCTTTTTGCGATTTTCTTTGTGGAGATATGTTTAAGGATCGTGGATGCCGGATATCCTGCCGGATTTTTCCTGAAGCGAAAAATAAATGGTGAAACTCTTTTTACAGAGAATGAAAAATTCGGATGGCGTTTTTTCCCGCGCCAGATCGCCCGCCGGCCTTTCGAAATCCTTCTTCCTCCCTCCAAGGCCCCGGGACAATACCGGATTTTTGTTCTCGGCGAATCCGCAGCCATGGGAGATCCTGAACCCTCCTATGGTTTTTCCAGAATTCTGGAACTCCTGCTGAACGCCTCTTTCAAAGAAAAAAAATTCACAGTGGTGAATGCCACCATGACCGGCATCAATTCGCATGGAGTGAGGGAAATTGCGAAAGATTGCGCCGCCCAAAATCCCGATTTCTTTGTCGTGTATATGGGAAATAATGAGATTGTCGGCCCTTATGGTCCCGGAACCGTGTTTTCCGCGTTTTCCGGGAAACTCTTCTTCATCAGGTTTCGCATCTGGATTGAAACGACAAGGCTGGGACAACTCATTTCCTCGTTCAAACAGAATATTTCCAGAGAGAAAGGGAAATACAAGTCCTGGGGCGGCCTTAAAATGTTTGTTGAAAACAAGATTCCCGCTGACCATCCCAGACTGGGAAGCGCTTATAACCACTTCAGGAACAATTTAATGGATGTCTTCAGAATCGCCCGCAAAAGCGGCGCAAAAACCATTGTCTGCACCGTGGCTTCCAATCTCGGATCCTGCCCTCCCTTTGCCTCGCTTCATTCCAAGCCGTGGAACAGTGATCAGGAAAACGAGTGGCAGAAATTCTACAATACGGGCGTAAAAATGCAAGGGCAGGGGGATTTTGCCGCTGCAATCCTTTCCTACAACCGGGCGTTGAATCTGGATCAATCTTACGCAGATCTTCACTTTCGTCTGGGACATTGTCTCATTGAACTTGGGGAAAAGGAAGAGGCGTATCAGCATTATGTGAGAGCACGGGAGCTGGACGCTCTTCGCTTCCGCTCTGACTCTCGGCTCAATGCCATTGTTCGCGAAACCGCTGAGAAAACCCGAACCGGCAATATCGTCCTTGTAGATATGGTTGATATCCTGAAAAATCATTCCTTAAAGAATATCCCCGGAGATGACTTGTTTTATGATCATGTTCACCTGAACTTCGCAGGCAATTACATTCTGGCAAAAAGTGTGTTTGAACAAATCAGGTCTCTTGTTCCCGAATTCCCCAAAGAAACGATCCTGTCCGAGCAGCAATGTGCCGAATACCTGGCGTACACCACCTGGGATCAAAGAAGGATTTGCGATCTGATGCTTGAGAGACTTGAGAGGATGGAAATGCCGCCTTTTACATTTCAGATCGATCATGAAGATCGTCTCGCAAAATTAAAGGAGGAGAGAAATAAACTCAGTCTTGTTCTCATGGGACAGGGCATTGATGCGTCCGTGGCTCTTTATCAAAGGGCTATCGAGAGATCGCCGGAAGACTGGATTCTTCATGAAAACTACGCTCAATTGCTGCAGCATACGGATAAGGCTCTGGAAGAAGCCGGCGAGTGGCAAAAAGTTCTCGCCCTTCACCCCCACCATCCGGAACGATATTCCACACTGGGCCAGGCGCTGGCAAAGGCGGGAAAATTCCAGGAAGCACTGGAGGCTTGCGCCAGGGCTGTAAAACATAATCCGAATGACGCCATAGCCCATAATGGTCTGGGGATGGCTTACGCCGGCCTGGGAAAGGGAGAAGAGGCGAAATTCCATTATCAAACAGCCTTGAACATCCAGCCTGAATATTCGGACACGCTTCACAATCTGGCCCTGCTCCTTTCAAAAGAGGGGAGATCCACAGAGGCGATGGATTTATATTCCAGGATGCTGGAGATCAATCCTCTCGATGAGGACGCGCATTATAACCTCGGCCTCGCTTTTGCCAAACGTGAGAAGTGGGATGATGCTGCAAAACATTTTTCCGAAATCCTGCGCCTTGATCCTGCGAACGTCGAAGCCCATTACAACCTGGGATATGTCCTTTCCGAGCAAGGCAGTGGCGACGAAGCCATTGAACATTATACCGCTGCCCTCAAGTTGAATCCTGATTATGACAAGGCGCACAATAATCTCGGATCTCTTCTTGCGGAAAAGGGGAAGGATCAGGAGGCTGTCTCGCACTTTCTGGAAGTCCTTCGGATCCATCCCGAGGATCAGGGCATTCATTACAATATTGGCAAGGTGTATGTCCTGCAAGGCGAGTGGGATAAAGCGGAGGATCATTTGACAAAATTATTGAAGGCGGATCCGCGCCATGCCAGGGGCCATTATCAATTGGGGCTCGTGCTGGAACGAAAACGAAAACCGGATCAGGCCCTTGACTGTTATAAGAAAGCCCTCGAACTGGAACCCGAGTTTGTTCCTGTGCTGAACCAGATCGCCTGGCTCCGCGCCACTGATCCTGATCCGGGTATTCGCAATGCCCCGGAAGCGATTCGAATGGCTGAACATGCCTGCCAACTGACGCAGAACAGCGATCCGGTCATTCTGGATACTCTCGCAGCCGCTTATGCAGAGGCTGGCAAGTTCCAGGATGCCCTTCATTATGCGGAGAAAGCCCTCGAGATCGCCGTTTCAACAAAACAGGAATCCCTGGCCAGGGATATCAGGAAACGAAAGGAACTCTTTGGAAAAAACCTTCCTTTCAGGGAGGAATCTATTCAGGTGAGGGAGACAAAAAAGTGAAAGACAAAGAGATTTCCACATTCAGGGCCTTCCCCATGAAGGCTATCACCATTGCCTTGTGCTTTACATTGGTGTTGTTTTGTATTACTCTTTGGCATGTGGGCAAATCCTATCAGGATTATAAGGTAGCCTTGTCCCGTGATTATCAGTTCCAGTTTCTCATCAACTCCCTGAATTCGGGTCCGACCATGACAACCATTGTGAGAGAGGCGTCGAAAACAGGGAATCTTGAGGATGAAAACGTGTATCGCTTTTTGGCAAAGGAAGTGGATTCAGCCTTGAAACAGATCCTCAAAATTGTGCCTGATGAAAAGACAAGGGCTATTGCATTGAAACTGGATGAAGCCAATACCAGGCTGGCGGCATGGGAGGAACGCGCTTTCGATCTGGCGCATCGGGGCCGCTTGCAGGACGCCCAAAAACTTGTGTATAGCGATGAATATCGGAATAATGTGGACATTTTCGATACCTGCAATGCCGAACTTGCGGACATTTTGAAAAAAGATGTCGAGCAGGAGGTGAACAATCTGAGAAACAGAGCCTTTATTGCCTTCGCCGCTATTGTGGTTTCTCTTCCCATCCTGGTCTTTGTATGGGTGATTGTTCTGGGCATTGTGAATAGGCATCTCTTGGAACGCAAAGAGAAGGAAAGGCAGAATATGGTCTTTGTCTCCCTGGAGCAGCAGTTGAGCGTGATGTCCACTCCAAAGGAAGCGGCTGAAGTCATCATGAGGGTGGCAGACGATCTTTTTGGCTGGGACTCCGGATATGTGGTCATTTATTCGGAGGAAAAGGATCGTTTTTATCCTGTTATTAATTATGACATCATGGAGGGAGAGAGAAAAGAGATCCTTCCGCCTCTCCCACAGGGGATGGGCGGGCGTTTTATCCGTCGGGTTCTCTCGGAAGGGGCAAAACTGATTTTACGGAAAAGTTCTTTGGATGAAGATCCAGAGGACATAGCGCCTTTTGGCGATATGACCCGCAAATCCAGTTCCCTCATGTTTGTCCCCCTCAGAAAGGGGAACACAAATGTGGGGATTTTGTCCATTCAAAGTTATACCCCTGGCCAGTATGACATCTCTGATCTTGAACTCCTTCAGGTTCTTGCTGATCATTGCAGCGGAGCTTTGGATCGGACTTTGGCAGAAGCAAAACTCTTTCAAAGCGAGGAAAAATTGCGCCTCCTCATGGAACAGATCCCCGCGCTTTTGTGGACTACGGATATTGAACTTCGTTTCACCCTTCTCATTGGCGCGGGAGTAAAGGCTTTGAATCTGGACTCAGAACAGATCCTGGGCAAGACGCCTTACGATTTCTTCCAGACTGGAGACCCCGCCTTTCCCCCTCTTGATATGCACCGCCAGGCGCTGAAGGGCGCATCCTCGCATTATGAAATGGAACGCCTCGGTCGTTTTTTCGATTCATATGTGGGACCCCTTCATAACTCGAAAGGGGAGATCATCGGCTGCTTCTGTGTGGCGCATGATATCACGGAGCGAAAACAGGCGGAGGAAGAGCTGCTAAAGACTCACGAAGAACTCGAAAAACGGGTCGAGGAACGAACCCGGGATCTTGTAAGATCCAATACCCTCTTGAAACAGGAAATTCTCGAGCGCAAACGCGCGGAAGAGGCGCTGGCGCGCTCGGAAAAAATCTATCGCGAAGCGATTGAAAACGCCTCGGGTGTCCCATATCGCCTGATCTATGAGGACAATAAATATGACTTTATGGGCAGGGAGATCAAAACCCTCCTCGGTTTTTCTCCCGATGAATTCAATTTCAAAGTCCTCCGCAGCCTGATCCAGGAAATTAAAATCCTCGATCCCGACGCCCCCCGGGATCATGACGAGTATGTGCGGGCATTTAAGCGGGGGGAGGTGGATCAGTATCGTGTGGACTTGCGAAGCAGGACACGGACAGGGGAGGAAAAATGGCTCAGCGACTGCTCCGTCCCCATCCGCGAGGAATCGACAGGCCGGGTGATCGGCTCCCTGGGAATCCTCCAGGATATTACCAAGAGAAAAAAGGTGGAGGAACAAGCCCGGCTGCAGCAGGAACAACTCATCCATGCGGATAAGATGGTGGCTCTGGGCACCCTGGTTTCCGGGGTGGCGCATGAAATCAACAATCCGAATAATTTTATCATGCTCAACACCCCCCTCCTCCTCGAATCCTGGGAAAGCGTCAAACCCATCCTGGATCGTTATTATGCCGAGAATGGGGATTTTATCGTTGGGGGTTTGAACTACTCAGAAATGCGGGATCATATCCCTCTCCTTTTTTCCGGCATTGTGGAAGGCGCGAAGAGAATAAGAAATATCGTGCTGGAACTCCGGGACTTCGCACGCCAGCATCCCGCGGAATTCAGGGAGGATATCAATATCAATGCCGTCGTGAATTCCGCTCTCACGCTGGTTTCCAACATGATAAAGAAATCTACAAACCATTTCCATGTGAAATATGGAACCGATCTGCCAAAGGTGAGGGGAAATTTTCAAAGGCTTGAGCAGGTCATCATCAATCTGATTCAAAATGCCTGTCAGTCCCTGCCGGATAAAAATAAGGCTATCCATGTCGCCACTTCTTATGACAACGCATCCGCTGCCATCCTCGTGCAGGTCAAGGACGAGGGGATCGGCATTCCACCCGAAATGATGAAACACATCTGCGATCCTTTCTTTACAACTAAAAGGGATGAGGGCGGATCAGGCTTGGGCCTGTCCATCACAGCCAATATCATTAATGAACATGGAGGCCATCTGGATATCGCCTCTGAAGTATCCAAAGGCACTTCTGTTTCTGTCATATTGCCATTGAATAATGAGAATGACACTGATAAACAGTTCGATCAAGTTATGGAAAAATGATGAATTAAGTTTGGAACTATTCCTTTTTAGAAACTTTGGGATGATGGAATGCCTGAGTTGACGCCGACATCATTGCCTGTCCTGGTTGTGGATGATGAAATCCAAACCCTTCAGAGCTGCACAATCATACTGCGGGCGAGCAGAATCCCCAGTGTGTTGTGTTGTCAGGATTCCAGGCAGGTGATGGACCTGCTTTCCAAACAGGAGATAGGCGTTCTCCTCCTGGATTTATCCATGCCACATATAACCGGCGATGAGCTCCTTCCATCAATCCGTGAGGAATATCCCGAAATCCCTGTTATCATTATCACAGGCGCCAATGATGTCGAAACTGCAGTGGAGTGCATGAAGAAGGGCAGTTTCGATTACATGGTCAAACCCGTGGAAAAAAGCCGCCTGATTTCCGGAGTCAAAAGAGCGCTGGAATTACGCGCGCTCGAAAGGGAAAACAGACTCCTTCGCCAGCGCATCCTTTCCGACAGGATCGAACGTCCTGAGGCGTTCGTGGAAATTATGACCAATCATGAAACCATGAAAGCCATCTTTCAATATGTGGAGGCGATTGCAGCCACATCTCAGCCGGTCCTCATCACAGGGGAAACAGGCGTGGGAAAAGAGCTGATGGCTATCGCCATCCATCGTCTCAGCTTCCTGAAGGGCTCCTTCGTTGCAGTGAATGTCTCCGGATTGGATGATAATCTTTTTGCCGATACACTGTTCGGACATAAAAGGGGCGCTTTTACAGGGGCCGATGGGGCGCGGGGCGGACTTGTCGAACAGGCATCAGGGGGCACTCTGTTTCTTGATGAAATCGGGGATTTGAGCATATCCTCACAGATCAAATTGCTGCGCCTGATCCAGGAAGGCGAATATCTCCCCCTGGGATGCGATGTGGTGAAAAAGACGGATGTCCGTATTGTCGTGGCGACAAATCAGGATCTTCACGAACTGATGCGGCAGGGACGTTTTCGAAAAGATCTTTATTACAGGCTTCAGACGCATCATGTCCATATCCCTCCTCTGCGGGAGCGGCTCTCTGATCTCCCTCTTCTTGTGGATTTGTTTCTGGATCGTGCGTCAAAAAGCCTCGGGAAGAAAAAACCCACGCCCCCTCCGGAACTATTCACCCTCCTTGCCACGTATGATTTTCCTGGAAATATTCGAGAGCTTGAGTCTATGATCTTTGATGCGGTCAGCAAGCATAAATCCAGGAAACTCTCCCTTGATTTGTTTAAAAATCGAATCTTCAAGGAATCTCCTCCCGAGATTGAAGAAGAGTTAAAGGGGTATAAAACGGAACAGCCTGCCATTCTTTTTTCCGGAATCCTCCCGAGCATAAAAGAGGCAATCCAAGCCCTTATTATGGAAGCCATGAAAAGAGCCAATGGGAATCAGAGTATTGCAGCCCGTTTCCTCGGCATCAGCCAGCAAGCCCTGAGTAGAAGATTGAAAACCAATAAAGATTAATGGTTTATATACATGATGAAATAAGGGTTTGAATAATTTGTAACAACCCCATTTTCCACAACATTTGTTGTGGGGTTTTAAAATATTTCTTATTCAATCTTATCTTTTTCACCCCCCCTTTTGTAATAATAGCGATTTCTCTTCGGATTATTGACAAACCGAGTCTTAGGTTAAAAATGTGAATGTATTGCCCATGGGGCGGGGGAGAATGATGAAACCAAATCCCCCTTGCATATGTAAATATATTCATCATAAGATAT
>Ga0315277_10010586_pt1 | contig 11666 bp, 10 predicted proteins | sample YL17G05_15_MG_FD_203695 | JGI IMG/M metagenome (GOLD analysis project Ga0315277, IMG submission 203695) | Sediment microbial communities from Yellowstone Lake, YNP, Wyoming, USA - YL17G05_15 | ecosystem: Environmental > Aquatic > Freshwater > Lake > Sediment | place: USA: Wyoming | collected...
CGTTGGCATAGTCCCAGAACTGCACACCGTAGTTATTGTAGCCGACGCCGAGAATCGGGTGGCGGCCGATCATCCGCGTGGCCGCCAGGTAGAAATACAACCGGCCCTCGACGGGGCGTGAATCCATCAGGCGGTCCACGAAGCTGTAGCGATGGCGCAACACCGGGTTGTGAACCACGAACAGCACGAGGACGCCGGACGCAACGAGCAGGGCGATCCGCGCCCGCCGCCCGAATTGGAACGTGATGTGCGCCGATGCAACCATGACGGCCATCGCGCCGCCCAGGAGCAACGTGGCCAGCCACGCGCTCCGCGTTCCCGATACGAAAATGCAGAGCAGGATGATTCCCGCCACGGCCGCCAGGGCCGCCTGCCACCGGCGGCTGGGAGTTGTCGCGACCAGGCCGGGGACAAGCAGCAACGCCGGTCCGATGTAGGCGGTCAGATAGTTCGGATGGCCGAGCAGACTCAGCACGTGGAACCGGCCATCCTGAATGTCCTGACTATAGCCGAACCGGCCCAGCCGGAAGTTCAGACCGAGGTATTGCAGTACGCCGTAGAGTGCGATCGCCCCGGCAATCAGAACGTAGGAGCCGAGAAGCCGGCGGCTCTGGCCCCGCGTCAGTCGCACATGAGCGATGATCGCCAGCAGGAGAATCCCGCACCAGACGAACGTGGTTTCTTTGATCGTAAACAAGGGACTGCGGGCGACCAGGGCGCTCGCCGTGACGCACACGCCGTACAGGACCGCCGCTCCGAGAACGCCGTTCCGGGGCGCGCGCAACGAACCGGCCAGAGCGCCGGCGGCCAAGTAGAACAACGCGATGGTCGTCATGGCGACCTGGAAGTAGAAACGCTGGCTGACGGAGGGCTGCTCGAAGGCGTAAAAGAGGCCGAACGGCAGCGTCCAGATCAGGGCATGAAAGGCAAGAATGCCGAAGCGATTGGTTGCTCGTTCCACCACTGGCTCCTACCGCGTGGTCTCGCGAATCGTCACTTCACGCCGCCGGCGAGGCGCCCGGCTGGCGTCTTGATTCTCAGCCCCTCCGAACTTCGGCCCTCACCCAAACCGCTAGAGCATCTTGTCTAATTGAGCCTTGCGCGGCGTGTCAAGCCTCATCTCGACGCCGCGGCGGCCAGGGGATCGCGGTAGGGCGATCTCTTTCAACCTTTCAGTTCCGGACAGAGCCGTGCAAGGTGCAGCGTCGGCTCGGCGACGTGGAGGTTGTTGAGGAGCGGCTCGGTGTACTTGATGTCGCCGTAGCGGGCGTGGAAGAAATGGTGCTTGTGCAACTTGACGGCGTTATTCCAGTCCACGCCTTCGGTCAGAAAGCCGTAGGGTCCGTGGTGGTGCTTGGAGATGGCCTGGAGGATCGTGAAGGCTTCGTCGCGGAACGGCTCGCGGCGCGTCTCTTCATAGGCTTCGACGTAGGCCAGCGCGGCCTCGGCGTTTTCCCACATATAGGCCGTGTCCCAACTCTTCTCCATATAGAGAAGGCCCTTGGTGCGGCAACCATGGCGGTCCTCGCGCATCTTGAATCGGTCGAGGCCGGCCAGGCATTTGTCATAGGCGAAACGTCGAATCGCCTCGTCGCCGAGCAGATTGGCCGCTGCCCGCAAGACGCGAAAGGCCACCGCGTAGGCAACGTTCTCGTGCTTGTCCCGGGTGTCGTGGTTGATGCTGCCGAACATGCCGCCGCGGCCCATGAATGCCTCGATCCGCTGTCGGATTTCGTCGCGATGGTCCGCCAGGCCGCGCTCGGTGAGGCCGGCCATCAATTGGACGGTGAACAGACCGTCGCCGCTGCAATCGAACACCGGATCGTCCATTCCCCACGGGTGTCTGCGATACGGCAGGAGATAGCGCGTCGTCCGCTTGGGATACCAGCCGTTGGGCAAGGGCTTGATGTGCGCGTGAATCCACGCGGCCATGCGGGTTGCGATCCGGCGCATCGCGGCGGCGCGCGCGTCATCGCCGAGGCGGTCGGCAAAGACGAGCAACTGGTAGCCGATCTTGGCCATCGAGCCTGCGCAGAACCAGTCGTTGTTGCGCAGATAGTTGAGATAGAGCCGGTCCTTCCGGGTGCAGCGATAGCCGGTGATGAACCCCGTCTCGTGGTCCACAAAGCCGTCTTCGAGGACGTGGTCGAGAAGGAGCAGCGCCTTGCGGGCCAGGTCGCGGTCGCCGGCATATTCGGCATACCAGTGAAGCTCATAGGCGCCGCCGACGGCATTGGCGGCCCAGCCGGGACCTTCGAGGTCGCCGAACTCGTGCCAGTGCATGATCCGCCCGGCGGGGGTGACAAAACTGGATTTGCAGCAGAGATGGTTTCTGTATGGGATGAGCGTCCGCTCGGCGAACCGGACCGAATCGCGCATCGAATCGAAAATCGTGTAGTCGGAATCGTGGAACGGCCAGACGTTCATAGGCGAATGGCCCCCGGCAGCCGTCGGACCGATTAACGATCGTCTCACAGTCTTCGGGAAAACAGCCAAAGGCAGTGAATCATCCGCGGCGGATAGAATCAAACTGAAAAAGCCGACCGACCATGGATGGACCCAGTGGCTTGCCGAGGATAGCCGAAGAGTCAACGGCTTCATCCACGAGGAAACACGAAGCCACACGAATGAACCTTCTTCGTGTGGTCCGTGCTTCTTCGTGGGTCAGACCGTATCAGGCAATAGGCGCCACGTTACTCTGACCCGTTCAAATCCGCTCGGAGGCGCAGGATGAGGGAGCCGTACCCTCCGCCGGCGATGAGCATGCCGTACTCCCGACCGGATTTCACGGCGATGGTGGTTTTGAATTCGCGCTTTTCGAAGATCGGCTCTCCGACATCGAGACCCACGCCTTCGATGGGCTTGCGCTTCCGGATCGAGCGAAATCGCAGGGTCAGGTCGCGCAGAACGATCCGGCCCGTTGCGCCTTTTTCGACCGTACCGGTCAAGGAAAGCCCCGTCTTTTCCTGTAGCGACTTTAGCTCAAACGTGCCGTCGGGTCGTTTCTCGAAATACTGAACAGGCTCGTTCGGGCTGATCTCGATGACAAAGGAATTTGGCGGAAGGACCATCAGTTTCGGTGCGGCGATCGTTTCAATCTTTCCGCCGCTGGGGGGACGATCCTGCCCGTCCCACGTCCAGCCGTTCTCGTTGGCCCGCAGCAGCACGCCGGCGACCCGCACATTGGATAGGACGAAGAAGACAAACGGCTCCTGAATGGCTTCCACTTTCCCACCTTCGATGCCTTCCCACAGATTGTCGGTCAACGAGAAGCCCCTCAGACCGGTCGTTGTGGGTTCACCGCCGATGTCGCCATGAACCCGGTAGAGGGAGAACTGGATGAGGACCTGGCCGGCAGTGGACGAGATGGCCGGACCGGCATGCGGCAAGGGAGGTGCCGCGCCCGAATCTGCCGCCGGCGAAGTCGAGACTACGGCAAGAACAGCCATACACACGATGGGAACAACCTTTCGTGTCATTGTCATGCTCCTTTCGATGTGTGAATCGTCGCTTCCATTTTTCCGGCCGGAAATATGTCTGAAGCGCGTGTGAAATCGAACGGGTTTCCCGTTGCCGATGAATCGTGGATCACCTGGATCGTCACGGGAGAAGAAGGGCGATACTCAACGACGCGTCGTTCGCCGCGCCAGGCCGTGCCTGCCGCGAAACCCATGAGTGCCATGACCACGGCAGCGGCCGCCGCAAGCCAGACGGGAACGCGCCAAGTGACCGGCGACGGCTGGATCGGCCGCTCCGGCCTTTGGGCCGCCACCCGCGCGTCGAGCTGCTGCGACGGTGCGCGCAAGGGAAGTCGTTTAAGTTTCGATTCGAAGTCGTCCATGGTCATTCCTCCAGCCGGGCGCGTAGCTTGTCCAGACCCCGGCGATACCACGCGGTGATCGTGCCCAGAGGCGCATCGCGAATCTCGGCAATCTCGCGAAACGTCAAATCGCCGTACAGGTGCTCGACGATCGTCTCTCGTTCGTCCTCGGAGAGAGAGCGCAAAGCCTCCGTGACCTGTTGCCTGAATTCATTGTCGGCGGCTGTGTCGCGTGGGCCAGGCGCCGGATCGAAAATGAATTCGCTGACTTCTTCGTCGGGCATGGGGTTGCGGCGCAGCTGATCAACGGCGGCGTTGCGCACGCTGCGGAAGACGTAGGCCCGCAGATTGCGCGGCGCGCTGCTCAAGCGAAAGAGCCGGCAGAAGGCCTCCTGGACGGCATCCTCGGCGCGGTCGGGGCAGCGCGTGATGGCCAGCGCGCAGGTAAACAGCTGCTGACGGTGCTCGCGGTAAAGGCTGTCCAGGTGGCCATTGAGAGTGTGCATCGATACCGTCTCCCGTGTGTTCTGTAGATAAGACTCCGTAGCGCGCCCGATTTATGCAACGATTCATGAATAGGGGAAAATCGTTGCTTCGCGCAGGTTCGCGATTATACAAACAGGCGGTCAAGCGCGTTCAGGAGGATGACGATGCCGCCAAAAGCACTCGTAACGGGAGGCGCGGGGTTCATCGGGGCCAATCTCGCTCGCCGGCTTCTGGCCGAAGGGTGGGACCTGGTCGTGGTGGACAACCTCAGCCGCCACGGCGCCGAGCAGAATCTCGACTGGCTGCGCTCGCATGGCTCGTTCGAGTTCTCGAAGACCGACGTGCGCGACTACGACGCCCTCAAGCGCGTGGTCCGGAAGCACAACGATCTCGGCGTCGTCTTTCAGTTGGCCGGCCAGGTGGCCGTGACCACCTCGGTCACCAATCCGCGCGAGGATTTCGAGATCAACGCCCTGGGCACGTTCAACGTGCTCGAGGCGATCCGCGAAACCGGCCAGCGCCCCGTCGTCTTCTATGCTTCAACCAACAAGGTCTATGGCGGCATGGACGACGTTCCCACGATCCAGACGCCGACGCGCTACGCCTACCGCGACCTTCCGCGCGGCATTGCCGAGACGCGCCCGCTCGATTTCCACTCGCCCTACGGCTGTTCGAAAGGGGCGGCCGATCAGTACGTTCACGACTATTCGCGCATCTACAAAATCCCGACCGTCGTTTTTCGGCAATCCTGCATCTACGGCTATCGGCAGTTCGGCATCGAAGACCAGGGCTGGGTGGCATGGTTCATCATCGCGATGCAGAAAGGCCGCCCGATCACGATCTACGGCGACGGCAAACAGGTCCGCGACGTCCTGTTCATTGACGATCTTGTCGAAGCCTTCCTGGCGGCCTATCGCGAGATCGGCCGAACGGCGGGGCAGGTCTATAACATCGGCGGCGGGCCGGATAACACGATGTCGGTCTGGAGCGAATTTGGCCCGCTGATCGAGGAATTGGCCGGGCGCAAGATCGAAGTCACGTACAGCGGCTGGCGGCCCGGAGACCAGCCGGTTTTTGTCTGCGACATCGCCAAAGCCAAACGCGACTTCGGATGGGAGCCGCGCGTGGACGTGCGAATGGGCGTTCGCCTTCTCTACGATTGGGTCGCCAAAAACCTCGATCTCTTCACGCACCTCTGACCGTTCGACATCGCATTTGACATCTTCCGCCGCGCGCGCCTGAATGCCGGACTGAACCCGTCGGTCTCTGACGGCGCGGCGTTTCACTCCCCACCGGCAGCGCGAGCGCACGCGATGACCCGTGAGTCGAACGCGACGCATTCCTCTTCGTCTCCCGACGATCGAGATCGCGTCCGCAAGGAATTGCAGTCGCGTTTCGGCATCGAGAAATTTCGCCCCGGCCAGGAGGAGATCATCCTCAAGGTTCTGGCGGGCCAAAACGTTCTGGCCATCTATCCCGCCGGCTACGGCAAGTCGCTTCTCTACCAGCTGCCGGCGGCGCTGTTGCCGGGAATGACGCTTGTCTTCTCGCCGCTCGTTGCCCTGATGCACGACCAGCAGGCCGTGCTGAGCCGCCGCTACGGCGTTCCGAGCGTCGGCCTGACGCACGTTTTGCGGGAGAGCAAGCCGCACGTCTTCTCCGCCGCTCTCAACAACATTCAGCGCGGGATATGCAAGGTGGTCTTCATCTCTCCGGAGCGCCTCGACGACGAGCGCGTGATGGCGGCCATCCGCTCGCAGCCGATCTCGCTCGTGGCGCTCGACGAGGCCCACTGCGTCTCGCTGTGGGGCCACGATTTCCGCCCGCACTATCGGCGAATCCTGCGCTTCGTGGCCGACGTGAAGCCATCGTCCGTTCTGGCGCTCACGGCCACCGCGCCGCCGCCGGTCGAGGCCGACATCCTTCGCCAGATGGCCGGCGCGACCGAAGTCTTTCGCGTCTCGGCCCACGTTCCCAATCTCCGCCTGCACGTGTTCGACGTCGAGGGCGAGTGCGAGAAACTCAGCTGCCTGGCGCGCATCATCCCGCGCCTCGCGGGCAGCGGCATCGTGTATTGCGGCACGCACGAAGAGTGCGAGAACGTCGCGGAATTCCTGGCCGAACGCGGCATTGACTCGACCTTCTATCACGCCGGCCTGGGCGACCGCCGCCGCGAGACCGAACTCGGCTTCCTCGGCAATCGCTGGAAAGTCGTGGCCGCCACCTGCGCCCTCGGCATGGGCATTGACAAGCCCGACCTTCGCTTCGTCATTCACTATCGCCTTCCCGGTTCGCCCGAGCTCTACTATCAGGAAATCGGGCGCGCGGGCCGCGATGGCCGCCGCGCCGAGTGCGTTCTCCTCTTCGACCCGGCGGACCGCTCGCTCCAGGAGTTCTTCCTCCGCAAGAGCCATCCGGAACCGGACGACTACCAGGCCGTGTACGGCGTTCTCGACGCGAAGGAGCACAGGTCGGCCGACGCGGTCGCCAGCGCAACGGGACTTTCGCGCGCCGTCATCGAGGTCGTGCTGGACAATCTCTGCGACGCCGGTTTGGCCCAGCGCGCCCAGCCAGCCGGCAAACGCTCTGCCGCGCCGCAATTCGCTCGCGCCCGCGGCTGGCCCTCTCGCGCCGCCATCGAACCGTTCCTGACGGCCCGCCGCAACCGTCTCAAGGCGCTCGATGCCATGATGGACTATGGGGAGACGGCCTCGTGCCTCATGCAGTACCTGTGCCGCTACCTGGGGTCGCCCGACGCCAAGGCCTGTGCTCTCTGCACGCGCTGCGGCCGGCACGCCGAACGATATGAGAAGTACCGCGAGCCGATGCCCGAAGCCGAGGCGTTTCTGGCTTCGCAGTTGCCGCGGCTCGGCGGGTGCCGCGATCACCAGGGCGGGTATGCGCTTGATTTTCACAGCGGAACGGACGTCGGCGAGACGGTCAGCCGCGCCAAATACGGCAGCAAGGGCACGCTGCCCGAATGGATCGTCGCCAAGGCCGCCGATTGCGTGAAGGCCAAGTACATGCGCTCGGGATTCGCCGTGGACGCCCTGACGTTCATTCCGCCGAATTCCGAACGCATTCTGGTCGAGGATTTCGCCAACCGCCTGGCCGCGCGGCTGAACGTTCCGTGCATCCCGCTCCTTACACGAGCGCGGACATCGGATTTGCAGAAGGACATGAAGACGCGCGCGGAGAAGCGCGCCAACATCGCTGGGGCGTTCGCCGTCGTTCCCGGAGCGCGCGCGCCCGGCGGATCGCTTCTGCTCGTTGACGACATCTACGATTCGGGCTGGACGTTTCGCGAAGCGGCGCGCGTCATGCGCAGCGTGTTTCCCAATTGTCGCATCCGCGTTTTGGCGCTGACGCGAACGCACCACAGCGACGATTACTGAAGCGATTTCGATTCACGAAGAACACAAACTGACACGAAGGACCCAAGAACGTTCTGGAATTCGTGCGACTTCGTGTGCCTTCGTGGATGGACAGGCGGAGACTTGATGATGACTGACCGCGAGGCATTATGGCTGTGGCTCACCGCCGCCGAGGGCGTTGGGCCGAAAACAATTAACGATTTGTGGGCGGCACTTTGCGAGCGCGGCATGCAACTCGAAGACTTCCACGATCTCGGCGAGACCGAATGGGCGGGTGAGTTTCGTTTGAATGCACGCGTGGTCAGAGGGCTTGCCGAAAAGAAAGCTCGAATGGACGAGATCGTGCAACTGGCCGAGGCGCTGCGCGAAAACGGCATCTCTCTCCTCTCGCTCGAAAGCCCGAACTATCCAGCGTCGCTGCGAAAGTCGCTGGGCCGAAGCGCGCCGCCGCTCCTGTATGCGGCGGGCAACGTGTCGCTGCTCGAACGCAGCGCCGTCGCGGTCATCGGAGCGCGCGACGCCAGCGGACGCGGGCTGCTCATCGCGCGGGCCATCGGCGCGGCTCTGGCGCAACGCGGCCTCGTCGTCGTCAGCGGCGGGGCGCGCGGAACTGACAGCGCCGCCCACGCCGGGGCGCTCCATGCGGGCGGCCAGACCATCGTCGTTCTGAGCTGCGGCATTCTCCGCTTCCGTTCGGACAGAGCCTACGGCGAACAGACCGAGCCGCACTCGACGGTCTTCATCAGCGAGCTCGATCCCCACATGACGTGGCAGGTCGGGGGCGCCATGGAACGCAACCGCATCGTCTGCGGGCTGGCTTCGGCCGTCGTGATCGTCGAGGCGAAGGAATCGGGCGGGACGCTCGACGCGGCCAAACGGGCGGCGGAACTTCGCCGGCCGCGCTTCGTCGTTCAGTTCGACGCCTACGATGCCCACTCGGCGGGCAACCCGGCTCTGCTGCGGCACGGTGCCCGCCCGCTCAAGGCCGAGCCGGACCCGTCCGGCGAATCGTGGAATGTGGACATTGCTCCCGTCGTGGACGCCGCCGAACGCAGCGCCCCCGCCGACGAACCGACGCCGGACCAGATGGACCTTTTCTCGTCGCAATGAACCTCTGCAAGCCGTCTCCTTCAGGAACCCTAAAAGTCGCGCAGGAACTGTTCGGAGTACAGGCTTCAGCCTGCGTTCCGGGGTTTGGTGTACAGGCTTCAGCCTGCGTTCCGGGGCTCGATCCGCAGGCGAAGCCTGTACTCCGAACGAACGTTCGATTCTGGGATTGACACCGCAGCCGCCGTTCCGTAGATAGACCCGGAATGATGAACGCCGACAGCAGGATGCGATGTCCGCGACCCGACCCTGCTCCCCGAGCGAATCGTCTTCATCCTCCTCCGTTCATCATTCATCCTTATATCATTCGCATTGCACAGGAGACGCTGCATGAACCTCGAGACGTTGATTCGCGATGTTCCCGATTTTCCCAAGAAAGGGATCATTTTCAAGGATATCACGCCGCTGATCGGGTCGCCCGACGGCCTGCGCGAAACGATCGAGACGTTCCGGCGCCGCTACGAGAGGCGCGGCATCCAGCGCGTCGTGGCGGTCGAGTCGCGCGGCTTCATCTTCGGGGCGGCGCTGGCCTACGCGCTGGGCACCGGTTTCGTTCCCGTGCGAAAGCCCGGCAAGTTGCCGGCGGCCACGCTGCGCGAGGAATACGCCCTCGAGTACGGAACCGACGCGGTCGAAATCCACCGCGACGCCATTCAGCCCGGAGAGAAAATCCTTGTCATTGACGACGTGCTGGCGACCGGCGGGACGTTGGCGGCCACGTGCCGCCTGGTGCGCGCGCTCGGCGGCGAGATCATCGAGGTGGCCACGCTGATCGAACTGGTCTTCCTCAACGGCCGCGCCAAACTGGGCGATCTACCCTACCACACGCTCATCCGCGTCGTCTGACGCGGGGCAGGTTGGCAACCTGCCCAATCGCTTCCCGTGCCAGAAGGCTGGAACCTGGCGCGGCCCATCTGCTGAACGTCAGTGTTCGCGTTCTTCGGGCGACAGGCGCGAACGGAACCACTCGATGGTCCGGCGCAGTCCCTCCTCGATGGGCACTTGCGGCGACCAGCCCAGCAGCGTCTCGGCCTTGGTGATGTCAGGCCGGCGCGATCGCGGGTCGTCCTCGGTCGGCAGCGGCTTGTAGATCATCTCGCTCCCGGAGCCAACGAGGCGGATGATCAGGCGGGCAAATTCCTCGACCGTGAATTCGAACGGCGCGCCGAGATTGACCGGCGTGTCCACGTCGGAACGGAGCAGCCGCCACAGTCCCTCGACGACGTCGTCCACGAAACAGAAACTGCGCGTTTGCCGGCCGTCGCCATAGACCGTGAGCGGGACGCCGCGCAGCGCCTGGCCGACGAAATTCGGCACGACGCGGCCGTCGTTGAGGCGCATGCGCGGGCCATAGGTGTTGAAAATCCGCGCGATCCGCGTCTCGACCCGATGAAAACGATGATAGGCCATCGTGATCGCTTCGGCAAACCGCTTGGCCTCGTCATAGACGCTTCGAAGCCCGATCGGATTGACCTTGCCCGGATAGGATTCGGTCTGGGGATGGACCTCGGGATCGCCATAGACTTCCGAAGTCGAAGCGAGCAGGAAACGCGCCCCCTTGGCGCGCGCGAGTCCCAGCAGATTGTGCGTCCCGAGACTGCCCACCTTGAGCGTTTGAATCGGCATGTTGAGGAAATCCACGGGACTGGCCGGAGAGGCCATGTCGAGAACGTTGTCCACCGAGCCGGAAATCTCGATGTGCTGGGTGACGTCGTGGCGGACAAGTTCGAACTGGCCGCTGCGGAGATGAGCGACGTTTTCCGGCGTGCCGGTCACGAAGTTGTCCGCGCAAACGACCTGGTGGCCCTCGGCCAGCAACCGCTCGCACAGGTGCGACCCGATGAACCCCGCCCCGCCGGCAACGACTGTTCTTGGCATAACGATCCACCTTTCCGAATCCTTTTCTCACGAGTGATGCGATTAGCTTGCCCACACCGGCTCCAAGTCAAGCCAATTCCAAGTTGGTTCGCTCCGCGCGAACGGACGGAACCTAAACGCTCCCATTGATCAGCGCGGCGATGAACTCCATTTCGTGCGGCTCGAACACCGGCCGCAAGCGGACGGCGCCGTTCTCCGGGGAACCGCCGGCCAGAGATTCGCTGCGACCTTATGAGCGCGCCGGTTGAACACGCTTGTTCGAAGAAGTGGTCTTGACACTATGAAGGCGGGCTTTGCTTGCGAGGGTTGCCTTGCTGCGGGAAGCACGCGCCGACTGAATGGCGTGCATCGCCTCGTCGTCGAAGAAACGCGCCCCACATGCCCTGCATTGGAAATATCGAAGTCGTCCAAGCCGCAGTCCGTCGCTAAGGCGGCACGCCGCTACCGTTCGAACCATCTGAAGATCCCCGCATTCGGCGCATGGAAGTGGTTCAGACATCCGTGCTTCTTCTGGACAAGATCGAGAAACGCCCTTAGTCGCTTTGCGCGACCGGAAGATTCAACATCTTGGCTTGCGCAGACTCCAGAATGGAATCACGCACAAACGTGCTTGCGTTCAGTATCTCAATCCCGATCAATTCCCCGTGCCCGCTCAGTTCCACCGTGATATTCGGACTAATCTCAATGCTCTGAGCCTCGGGTTCGTCCGAAACCGCCAGGTGAAGCACATCGTCCTTCTCGAAATATGTCATTCGCGCTTTACTCATGACGAAATCTCCCCGCTCGAAGGCGAAAACTGATTTGCTGTCGCGTCGTCGTGTGAACGGTTACCGGAACAAGATTCTCTGCCGCCATCTCGTAGGGAACCATCACGAGGACGTTGTCGTGCCTTCCGACAACCACACGGCGGTGTGTCGCCGCATCGAAGTAACGCTCGTGTGAATGTCGCACAATATGCTCGATCTTGGCAAGGTCAAAGCCACGCAGACTTGCCCGGTATT
>Ga0315277_10010589_pt1 | contig 11665 bp, 10 predicted proteins | sample YL17G05_15_MG_FD_203695 | JGI IMG/M metagenome (GOLD analysis project Ga0315277, IMG submission 203695) | Sediment microbial communities from Yellowstone Lake, YNP, Wyoming, USA - YL17G05_15 | ecosystem: Environmental > Aquatic > Freshwater > Lake > Sediment | place: USA: Wyoming | collected...
AGAGTCTGCTTGAAGGTCTGCGGCGACTGGGGCAGGGCGTAGAACCGCCCCTTATGGATGCGGCTGGGGACAAGATAGTCCCTGGCGCCTTCCGGCGTAGACTTCGCCAGGAAAGGTGTTTCGATCTCCAGGAACCCCCGGCCGCTCAGGTAATTGCGCGTGCGCAGGGCGGCCTCATGCCGTACCCTGATGGCCCGCTGTTTGGACGGCCGGCGGAGGTCGATGTAGCGGTATTTCATCCGCAGATCCTCGGAAGCCTGAACCGGATCGGCAACCTGGAAGGGCGGGACCTTGGAGATATTGAGCAGCCGCATCTCCCTCGCCTCGACTTCCATTTCACCGGTGGCCATTTCTTTATTGACGGCCCGGGGCTCCCTTTTCCGCACCAGCCCTTTGACGGAGACGACGTACTCCGGCCGGATTTTCCTGGCGGCCTCGAGGAGGTCCGGCCGTTCGTGGGAGAAGACGATTTGGACGGTCCCTTCGCGGTCCCGGAGGTCGACGAAGATCAGGTTCCCCATATCCCTCAGCCGCTGGACCCAGCCGCAAAGAGTGACGTCCTGTCCCTCCTGTTCCGGCCGGATAAGACCACAGTAGATTGTTCTCGATAAACTCAGCCCTTTTATCGATTGTTTGTCTTCCATTTTTATCTCACTTGGCGGCCCTGGGGTTGTTCCCGGCGCCTTCTCAGGAATCGGACCTGCCGAGGATCTCGAGGAGGTCCTGTTTTCCGGCTTCGACCTGGGTGCCGGCTTCCATATCCTTGAGTTGATACCTTCCCTTGCCGACTTCTTCCTCGCCAACGATCAGGGCCCAGGACGCCCCGAGCTTGCTTGCCCGGCCGAGCTGGCCCTTGAGGCCGCGCTCCTTGAATTCGAGAAGGCATTCGACGCCTTGAGACCTCAGGAACCGGGCCAGCAGGATGGCTTCCCTCTTAGCCTCGTCTCCCATGTAGGCAAGATAGATGAACTTGCTGTCGGCGGGTTCCAGTTCGGCCACCGAAAGCAGCCTTTCTACCCCCATGGCGAACCCGGTTGCACAGATGTCCCGACCGCCGAAGTCTTTCATCATGTCGTCGTAGCGGCCGCCGCCGAGGATGGAGTTCTGAGCGCCGAGCTTGGTGGTCGTGATCTCGAAAGTCGTCTTGGTGTAATAGTCGATGCCGCGGACGAGGCGCGGCTCAATCCGGTAGGGGATCCCGTAGAGGTCCAGGCAGGACCGGAACTTCTGGAAATGCTCGGCGCATTCCGCGTCGAGATAGCCCGTGATCTCGGGGAATTCCCGCGCGATCTCCCGGCAGGCCTCGACCTTGCAGTCGAAGATCCGGAGCGGATTGGTCTCCGCTTTCCTCTGACAATCGGGACAGAGGGAGGCCTGGACGGCCGCTGCCGCGGCGCGCAGGTCCTTGAGGTAGGCGGGCCGGCAGTTGCGACAGCCCACCGAGTTGACCAGGACCTCGGTCTCGGTGACCTTGAGCTTCTTCAGGAGTTGATCGGCCATCTCGATGATCTCCGCGTCGATGGCCGGGTCGTTTTCCCCGAAAACCTCTATGTCGACCTGGTGGAACTGGCGGAAGCGGCCTTTCTGCGGCTTGTCGAAACGGAACATGGGGCCGATGAAGTAGTACCGCATCGGCTCGGGAAGGAGGTCGAGCCGGTGCTCGATGATAGCGCGGGCGACGGAAGGGGTATATTCGGGCCGGAGGGTTATGGAGCGTCCGCCCTTGTCCGTAAAGGTGTACATCTCCTTCTGGACGATGTCGGTCGTCTGGCCGGTGCTCTTTTCGAAGAGTTCGGTCGCCTCGAAGACTGGGGTCCGGATCTCCCGGTATCCGTAGAGCTCGAAGGTGGCCTTGGCGACGGCCTCCACCCTCTGCCAGTCCCGGGCCTCCTTAGGCAGGATATCGTGTGTTCCCTTGATCGCGGAAACGGACTGTTTCTCCGGCCTGTCCTCGCTCACTTCTCGACAAACACTCCCATCTTGCGGAATTTTTGGTATCTCTCCTCGAGAATCTCTTTAACGGGCTTGGATTCGAGTTTCTTCAACGCCTGGCTGAGGTGTTTGTCCACGGACTTGAAGGTCCATTCCGGGTCGATGTGGGCCCCGCCGGGAGGCTCGGCGATGATCTTGTCGATGATGCCGAGCTCGAGGAGGTCCTGGGCCCGGATCTTCATATTTTCGGCCGCCTGGGCGACGGCACTCTGGTCCTTCCAGAGGATGGCGGCGCAGCCTTCGGGTGAGATGACCGAGTAGAACGAGTTCTCGAGCATCATGACGATGTCGCCCACCCCGACGGCCAGGGCTCCGCCGCTTCCTCCCTCGCCGATAATGACGATAACGATGGGGACCCGCAGAGTCGAGATCTCCCGGAGGTTGTGGGCGATGGCCTCGGCCTGGCCGCGCTCCTCGGCGCCGATCCCGGGATAGGCGCCTGGGGTATCGATCAAGGTGACGACTGGGAAGCCGAATTTTTCGGCCGTTTTCATCACCCGGATCGCTTTGCGGTATCCTTCCGGGTTGGGCTGGCCGAAGTTTCGGGCGATCCTTTCTCTTGTGCTCCGGCCCTTCTGGTGGCCGATGAAGGCCGTTGTCTTGCCCTTGTAGAAGCCCAGGCCGGCAACGATGGCCGGATCATCGGCGAAACGCCGGTCGCCGTGCATCTCGGTAAAATCCTCCACCAGGCTGGCGATGTAGTCCAGGGTATAGGGACGTTGAGGATGGCGGGCCATCTGGACTATCTGGGTGGCGGTCAGATGAGGACTGATCAGAGCCCACTCATCAGCGATCTGGCGGCGGAGGTCGGCGATCTTGCTTTCCCTGGAGGGGTCCTCGGATATCTCCAGGTCCGTGATCTCCTTTTTCAGGAGGATGATATTGTTTTCCAGCTGATAGAAGTCCTGTTCTTTGCTCATGTCGTCTAATGAAATTGGCGCGCTACTGCCCCCACATTCTATAGACTTGGATGAACTTTAGTCAAGCAGGCCGTCGGCGCTGGCGGGCGACTTCAAAGAAGAAGACGGCGGCTGCGGCGGAGACGTTTAGGGAGTTCACCCGGCCGAGGAGCGGAATGGAGAGGACCTGGTCGCACTTCTCCCGGACCAGGCGGCGCAGGCCGCGGCCTTCGGAGCCGAGGACGATGCCGACCGGCCCAGTGTAGTCGAAGTCGTACCAGAGTCCCTTCTGCCCTCCTTCGGCTCCCACGAACCAGAGGCCTTTTTGTTTAAGATCGTCCATCGTCCGGGCGAGGTTGGTCACCCGGGCGATCTTGAGGAGCTCGGCGGCTCCGGCCGAGACCTGCAGGACAGCATCCGTGACTCCGGCCGAACGCCGTTCCGGAATGATGATGCCGTTGGCCCCTGCACATTCGGCGCTGCGGATTATTGCTCCAAGGTTCTGGGGGTCTTCGATCTCGTCAAGAAGGACGAGAAAGGGATTCCGGGAACCGGCCAGGATCTCCTCGAGAGGGCTGAATTCCTTGGCCGCGAGAAGAAGGACCGCTCCCTGGTGGTCCGGGGATATCAGGTCGAGCTTGCGCTTGGGTACATAGTAGAGCGGGAGTCCCCGCTCTTTAGCCAGACGGATGACCTCGGCGATCCTGTGCGGCCCCCTTTCTTCCTGGATTAAGACTTTCTGGATGCGCCCGGAGGCACTGCGGAGGATCTCGATAATCGGGTTCAGCCGGCCGACCGTGTCCACGCTCACTCGATCCGTTTGATGATATGCCAGCCGTACTTGCTCTTCTGGGGATCGTACTCGGCCATCCCGATCCCGCCGACCGCGAGGGAGAAGCTGACGTCTCCGAAGCTTTTGACCATCCCCGCCCGGGGGTACTCCTGCTTGCTCGGGTCCGGTGCGATACCGATATTGGACATCCGGTAGATCCCTGGGTACTCGTCATCAGTGTACTGCTTGACCAGGGCGTCGAAGTCCTCGCCCTTTTTGGCCCGCTCGAAAACCTCCTGGGCCAGCTTTTGGGCCTCCTCGCGAGTGCGGGTCACGGTCGGCTTGGGTATGGACCCCTTGAAGGAGATCAGGATGTGCTGGACGGCCACCCGGTCGGGTTCTGGAGACCCAGACGGGCTTCCGTTCGCCATGTCAACGGCGACGAGAAGGATAAAAAGTACGCTGAGCAGACAGCAGGTCAATTTCATTGAAACCTCCTTATTTTGTCCTATTCTATCCTTGCCGGTCATGGTTTTCAATCGAGCGACTGGAGATCTGTGTAGCTCCAATGGAAATTTAACCTGAGTTTTCTTATGATAAAAGGGAAGAAAAGACATTCCGAGAGGAGGATGGAATGGCCGAATACGATTTCAAGTGTCCGAATTGTGGGAACACGCTGCGCATAGATGAGATCCACCAGGGGAAGAAGACGGACTGCCCGGCCTGCCATAAGGAGATCGCGATCCCGCTAAAGCCGGCAGAGAAGGCTCCCCAACCTAAGATCGTCGCATCGGGGGCCGCCGCCTCGCCGATGGGTGACTTGCTCCCCCAGGAGGAAAAGGATGTCCTCTCCCTTCGGCCGACGCTGAAAATGTATCTCGGCCGGATCCTGCTGGCCGTCCTGGTCGTCGCTGCCGCAGTCGCCTTGGCCGTCGCCGTCAAGGCCGGGCCGACCGTGGACCGGATCATCATCATCGCCGGCCTGGCGATTGCGCTGGCCCTCTTCCTGACGGTCCTCTACAAGAAATACTCGATCCTCTACCGGCTGAGCACGCAGCGCCTGTTCCTCGTCCGTGGCCTCGTCTCCCGCAAGATCGAAGAACTGGAGCTCTTCCGGGTGCGCGACATCCAGGTGGCCCAGAGCTTCTGGCAAAGGATCCTGAAATTCGGCCGGATGACGGTCTTTTCAACGGACGCTTCAGCGCCCAAGTTTGAGATGCTGGGTGTGGCCAATCCCCTCAAAGTCAAGGACGCCATCCGGGTACATTTCCGAACGGCGCGGCTGCGGGAAAGGGTCCGGCCGACAGAGTTTATTTCGGATTTCGACAGCGACGGGCTGGCCGGCAAGGACCCCGGCATCTAAGAAGAAATCGGGAACGCGCTCAGGTCGATTATCTGTTCTGCATGTCCTGCATGCTCAGCTTGTCTTTCTTGGTGTAGCCGGCGGGGACCGAATAGACCGATGCGTCGGGGGACTTCTTGTTGATTTCGATGACCTCGGTCGTGCTGTGCACCTTTGCGCCCATTATCTCGGCGTTCATCTCGGTGGCGATCCAAAAACCCTTGACTTTCAGCATTTCCTGGACTGCCGCGTCATCAAGCCGGAGCTGGGCCTTGAAGACGTTCGTGTAGAGCTTCATGAACTTCTCGACGTCAAAGGGGACGTCGGTCGTGGCCCAGACCGACATCTTCATCGGCATCATCATCATGTTGATGGCGACGTCGTAGCCGGAACAGTTCCACTGGCCGACCGTCTTGGTCTGGCCGTTCGGATTGACAGTCACCGTCATCTTCATCATCTGGGACATCATCTGGGCCATCTGGGGGTCGGCGATCTTGGCGAAATCGAAAGGCAGCGGGGATTCGACGTAGCTCTTGTTCCCGTGGTTGATCAAGTAGAGTATGTTCTTTTTCGTATCGACGACGATCGCTAGCTGCGGGGTGATGGTGGCGAATTTGTCATCGCCCATCCATTGTTCGGTCGTCTCGTCCTTGGCCGGCTGGCTTTGTCCCATCACGGCGAAGGCATCGGTGTGGGTCTTGGACTTGATGTAGACGTCCGCGCTGGCAACGGCGGCCAGCATGAGGACCAGGGAAAAAAGAACACAGAGTTTTTTCATGAGATTCTCCTTTTTTGGGGTCAAATGAATCATTCAGTCAAAGAATAACTATTATAGACGAAATCATGGCGCGACTCAAGGCGAACGGAAGTCTCAGGCCGTCGAGTGCCCTATAGGGCGACGCCTCCCTGGATTTCCTCAGGAGTGCGATAGTCGTAGCATTCGAAGGGAATGCCAAGCTCTTCGGCGACGGCCTTGAGGTCGGCCAAATAGTCTCCCAGTACGGTGATCGGATGGTTGGAGTTGACCTTCCATTCGACCCGGCCGCACAGCTTGAGATACCAATGCGGCCACTCGGGGTTGCACTTCTCCGACCGCTCCTTCCACTGCTCGTCCGTAGGCACATCGGTTATCCCGCGGCCGCCGGCCAGGTAGATCTTGTGGTTGCGGTAGGAAAAGCGGGCCCAGGTGACGACACCGGGAACTCGTACGACCACGGAGCAGGTGCCTCCGCCGTGCTTGAAGTACATGGGCGTCTGGCGCTCCGACCAGGAGCCGGCCAAAGAGCTATGGCTGCCGTGGGCGAAAAAAGGAGCCAGGGCGCCGGAGTTGACGTGCCAATAAAGCCCCTTAGCCGGGTCCCAGTAGCGCAGGTCGTTGAACCCTACGGGCTCGCCGCCGCTGATGAGCTTGAGGAGATGCATCGTCAGGGCCGCAGCGTCATCGGCTTCCGTGGCCGCCACCAGGGTCGTCCCGCCGGATTCAGGCCGGAGCTTGTTATTGAGAATTCCGAGAGTGAGGTCGGTCGCCGGATAGTGCTCGATCCAGTCGAGCTGGTCCTGAACGCCGATGAAGTCGAGCCCGAATTGGTCCTCGAGCTCGAGCAGGGCGAAATAGACCTTCATCTGGAAGATGACCATCTCCCGAGTCAGGTGCTTCTTCGGGTTCGGGCCGAACCTGAGGTCCATGCCCATGCCGACGAGAAAATCCAGGGCCCGTTCGGCGCGCTCGTCGGATACCTTCTCGGCCATCTTGGCCAGCCGGAGGCCGTCGAACCCTTCCCGGGCGATGCCGAAATAGCTCAGGAAATCCGCCTCCGATATCTTGTTCCACATCTGCATCGAGCGGGGGCCGACGGCGCCGTAAATAGAGCCCCGGAGCATCCCTTTGATACTCTTGGCCTTCTCGCGGTGGACCTCGTCGACTTTGACCTCGATAGTCTTGGGGTAGGGGGGACGGTAAAATCCCTGGTTGAGGAAGGCGTCGAGGGCGGCGGTGTATTCCTCGTGGTTCGCGAACCGTTCGACGAACAGCCGGTCGGTTTCGATCCCCATATGGGCAGTCCCCGAGGCGGCGGCGAAAAGGCCCACGTTTCCCGGGAAATCCTGGATGGCGCTCCCGAGCAGCAGTTTGGGAAGTCCGGCGGGGAGCTGGGCCATCGGGCTGACCGAAAAATCCGGATAAGCCCAGCCGGCCATGAAATTGATGAAACGCTGCCCCTTCGCCCGCTTAATCACCCTCATGCCCTCGGCGACGCTGGCGACCGGCCGGTCGGGATTGAGGATGTTGGGTTTCCAGCCGCATTTCTTGATGACCTGAACGAGCTCGACGGTCTGCCGGACGGCCACGGGCCAGACCTCTTTGTTCGCCGTCTCGCGGCTGTCGAGCGGGAGATAAATGTCAACAACCTTGTTCATGATCACCTCCCGCCCCTAATCTATCTCCGGCCGAGGACCGATGTCAACAAGTGGACCCGTTGACCTTATCTTCTCCAATTCCTCGATGAAAGAAAGCCTCGAAAGAACGGGTCCTGTCAGGGCGCGTCCCCTCCGTCCTCGCTTAAGACCCGCCCACCCGCCACCATTTCGCTCGGCCGCTCGTGGACTGGCGCCCTGCCACCCGTTCTTTTCATGATAATTGACAATCACGAGATTGGAGGAACTTCAACCAGTTGAGTCCGGTTGTCGTTTTGGTCAATAATAGGGGGCTCCGAGATAGGAGGTCCAATGAAGTCGATGATATGGTTCATGCTCTGCTTTGCGGCCCTTATGGCCGCCTGCGGAAAGACACCCAAGGCCCCGGAGGGCGTTCTCTTCAAGGACGATGTCGCTTTCCTCAAGGCCCACACCAACCCTATTATCCTCACCGGAAAGGACGGCCTGGCCCAGGTCGCCGTCAACCCGGACCTCCAGGGGAGGATCATGACGAGCACGGCACAAGGGGCCGGCGGGTTCAGTTTCGGCTGGATCAATCGGGAATTCATCGCCTCGGGTCAGAACAACCTTCACATGAACGGCTTCGGCGGCGAGGACCGTTTCTGGATCGGCCCCGAAGGCGGCCAGTTCTCTATCTTCTTCAAGAAAGATGACCCTTTTGACCTTGAACACTGGTTCACCCCGCCTCCCATTAACGAGGGGGCCTACGAGATCGTGGCCCAGGAATCGGACCGCATCCATGTTCGCAAGGCCATGCATCTTCAGAACTACTCGGGGACAGAGTTCGACCTCGACCTCAACCGGGTCGTCCGCCTTCTTGGGGAGGATGAGGTCCGGGCTCTGGGGATCCCCGTGGCGAATGATCTTAAGATGGTGGCCGTCTCCTCCGAAAATGCCATCACCAACACCGGCACGGCACCCTGGACCAAGGACACGGGGCTGCTGTCGGTCTGGATCCTGGGGATGTTCAACCCTTCGCCGGAAACGACCATCGTCATCCCGTTCAAACCCGGGCCGGAGGAGGAGCTCGGTCCGGCCGTCAATGACACCTACTTCGGCAAGGTTCCGGCAGACCGTCTTATCGTCAAGGACGGCGTTCTCTTTTTCCGCGGCGACGGAATGTACCGGAGCAAGATCGGAATCTCCCCCCGGCGGGTCAAACCGTTTGCCGGAAGCTATGACGCCGCCAAGAAGGTCCTGACCGTCGTCCACCTGACAGTTACCGAGGGCGTCACCGACTATGTGAATTCGATGTGGGAGATCCAGGAGAATCCTTTCGGCGGAGACGTTGTCAATAGCTATAACGACGGGCCGCCTGCGCCCGGCGCCAAGCCGCTCGGCCCATTCTATGAACTCGAATCCTCCTCGCCGGCAGCCGCCCTCAATCCCGGCGAAACTCTCACCCATGTCCACACGACGATCCACTTCCAGGGAAAAGACGGCGCCGACCTTGACCAAATCGGCAGAAAAATCTTCGGCGTCGGCATCGAGGAGATCGAGAAGACATTCAAGAAGAATTAATAGCTCTTCGCAGCATAGCAGGCACGCCTTATTTTACCAAGGCGAGGGGAAGTCCCTAAGAAAGCCCTCCGCAGCGCAGCGGGCACTCCTTGCGGAGACACTCTTCCAGACTTTGTTCTTAATTCATTAAACCCACCTACCTCCCTTGGGGAATCAAGGGAGGCCATGAAGCACGTAAGCGTCTCCGCTAAATGTCGGCGAAGGGTGTGGGTGAGGAAGTCCGTGGACGACTGAGCGGGCACGGTTTCTCGACTGAAAGGAGAGAAGAGCGAAGGAGGATGCGGAGCGAGTTTCCTCGCTGGGGAAACGAGCGGGCTGACGAATCCCATACCCGAGCCCATTTTCCTTGACATCCTTTTCAAAATTACAGTAAAAATAGTCTTTCAGAAGAGGAAAAACATATGTTCGTCTGGGTCTTTCATCGAGTTTCGGGGCTCCTCCTGATCGCTCTCCTTGGGATAAAATTCTTTACCTCGTTCTTCCTGATGACCAAAGACCAGAAGCCCGACTGGGCGCTCGTCCTCCACACCAACAGGCTGACCGATTCGCTGCTCATCGTACTTGTCGTTTTCCACGCTCTCTACGGCCTGCGGACGGTCATCATGGACATGGGGGCGCGCCGGGAGAAGCTCCTGTTCTGGGTCTTCACCATCCTCGGAATTGTCCTAACCGCCGGCCTTCTATTTGTCTATTTCACCAGGAACTATTGATGATCACGCACGACATCCTTGTCGTCGGCGGTGGACTGGCCGGCCTTTCGGCCGCCCTGACGGCTGATCCGCGCCTCTCGCTCGCCATCATCTCCCGCGTCCATCCCTTGCGGTCTCATTCCGTGGCCGCCCAGGGTGGGATTAACGCCGCCCTGGGGAACAGCCCGGAGGGAAAGGACGACAATTGGGAAAAACATGCCTTCGATACGATCAAGGGAAGCGATTACCTGGCCGATCAGGCTGCCGCCGAGCTGATGTGCCGGGAGGCCATCCCGGCCATCTATGAAATGGAGCATTTCGGGGTTCCGTTCAGCCGTTCTCCCGGCGGAGTTATCGCCCAGAGGCCTTTCGGCGGCGCGGGCTTCCCCAGGACCTGTTTTGCCGCTGATCGCACCGGCCTGGTCATCGCCCACACGCTCTACGAACAAGCGATTAAGAGGCAGGTCAAAGTTTATGATGAAGCCCTGGTGACCAAGCTCGTCGTCGAGAACGGGCGGTGCGTCGGTGTAATTATCTATGACCTCGCCACCGGGCAGATCCTGCCCCTGCGGGCCCGGGCCGTCATCTTTGCCACGGGCGGCTACGGCCGCGTCTATCTCAGGACGACCAACGCTTACATCAACCACGGAAGCGGAATCGGGATGGCCTACCGGGCCGGGGTCGCGCTCAAGGACATGGAGTTCGTCCAGTTCCACCCGACCTCCATCTACCCCAAGAATATCCTGATCACCGAGGGCGCCCGGGGCGAGGGCGGCTATCTCCTCAACAACAAGGGCCAGAGGTTCATGGCCGATTACGCCCCGTCGGCCATGGAGTTAGCGCCGCGGGATATCGTCGCCCGGGCCATCCAGACCGAAGTCAGCAAGGGCCGGGGTTTTGAGGACGAATACGTCCACTTGGACCTGCGGCACCTGGGCCAGAAGAAGATCGACAAGCGTCTGCCTTCGGTGCGCGAGATCTGCATCAAATTCGGCGGCATCGACCCGGTGGAAAAGCCCATCCCCATCCAGCCGGCCCAACACTATTCGATGGGCGGAATCGACGTGGACATGCGCTGCGCCAGCTCACTCGCGGGGTTCTACGCAGCCGGAGAGTGCGCCTGCGTGAGTGTCCACGGGGCCAACCGCCTGGGCGGGAATTCGCTCCTCGACACCGTCGTCTTCGGCAAGATCGCCGGCGAAGAGGCTTCGAATTTCGTCAAAGGGCTGGAGCAAAAAGGCGGGAGCGAGAAGTGGCTGCTCGATGAGGCAGTGGCCGAAAAGGCGAAGGTTGATGGTTGGCTCAGCCGCTCGGGCGGCAAGATGGCCCACCATCTGCTCAACGACCTCAAGGTCGTCATGAGCGAGAAGGCGGGGATCTTCCGGACGAAAAAGCAGCTCGAGGAAGCCCTGGAGGCGATCCGCGAAATTCGGGAGAACTACGGCCGGGCCTTCATCTCGGGCAAATGCCTCCGCTACAGCCAGGCCATCGTCAACCTCATCGAGTTCGGCTACATGGTCGACCTGACCGAGGTCATCACCTTGGGGGCGCTCCTGCGGGAGGAGACGCGGGGCTCTCACTACCGGCTTGACTTCCCGAAGCGCGACGACGGAGGCTGGCTCAAACACACTCTCGTCAGTTTTAGAGACGGAAAGCCCGAGGTCGCCTATCGCGATGTCCAGATCACCAAGTACCAGCCCCAGGAAAGAAAATATTGAGATGAAATACATCTTCCGTATCCTGCGCTTCGACCCGGGCGTGGACCAAAGTCCGTGTTTCCAGGATTTCGTTTACGAGACCGAGGAGAAGAAATCGCTCCTCGAAGTGCTGATGGACATTCGCAACGACCAGGACTGCTCGCTCTCCTTCCGGTACAGCTGCCGGGAGGCGGTCTGCGGGTCCTGCGCCATGGTCATCAACGGCCAATTCGACGTGGCCTGCCGGACGATGGTGGAATCCCTGAATACCTCGCTCATCGTCATCGAGCCGCTGCCCAACCTGGAGATCCAGAAAGACC
>Ga0315277_10010590_pt1 | contig 11663 bp, 12 predicted proteins | sample YL17G05_15_MG_FD_203695 | JGI IMG/M metagenome (GOLD analysis project Ga0315277, IMG submission 203695) | Sediment microbial communities from Yellowstone Lake, YNP, Wyoming, USA - YL17G05_15 | ecosystem: Environmental > Aquatic > Freshwater > Lake > Sediment | place: USA: Wyoming | collected...
CTTCACCTGAGTATACAACAGAGCACGGCAAAAGTCCAACCTCCGTAACCAGATGCAACTATGCTATCATAGTAGTTGGTTTGGAAATGATGTAATGGCCTTTCAGCCGCAACTCAAGATTCTTATCAGCCGTGACGACATAGCTAAAGCCGTAGACAGGCTGGCTTGTGAAATCCAGAGGGACTATCAAGGTAAGCAGCCTTTGCTCATTGGCGTCCTCAAAGGGTCTTTTGTGTTCATGGCTGATCTCATTCGCCAGCTTGATTTGCCCCCGGAGCTCGACTTTGTTAGACTCTCCAGCTATGGCTCTGCCAGGGAGAGTTCAGGCAAAGTGAGAGTAGTTCAAGGGGTCAAAACGTCTATAAAAGGCAGAGATGTTCTGGTGGTTGAGGATATCGTGGATACTGGGACTACCATCTCTTTTTTGCTCGATTACTTGAAGAAGAAGAAACCCGCTTCACTGAAGCTCTGTGCTCTAGCAGACAAGCCGTCGCGCCGCAGGGTTCCGGTACCCATTGACTATTGTGGCTTCAGCGTGCCTGACAAATTCGTCGTGGGATACGGACTGGACTACGATGAGCGGTTCCGCAATTTGCCCGACATCTACGTCATAGAAGATTGATGCACTCAAACACCAAGATTCCTTACGATCCCCCCCTTCGCGGGAGGGAGTTAGAGGGAGGGGGAAATTCACCCTCGCCTTATGATCCTTTCCCATTGAGGGAGAGGGATTCTGTATGAAATTGTGGAGGATTAAGAGATGAGTCTGAGAGAGCTTATTTCTGTGGCCAGAGGGGAAGCACCCGCTGACTTGCTCCTCAAGAATGCCCGGATAGTGAATACCTTTGTTGGAGAAATAGAGCAAGGCGACGTGGCTATCTACGGCGATAGGATCGCTGGAGTAGGAGATTATGATGAGGCCAAGGAAGTTTTCGATTTACAGGGCGCGTTTTTAGCCCCGGGACTTATTAACGGACATACGCATATAGAAAGCTCCATGCTTCACCCGGCAAGATATGCTCAAGCCGTGGTGCCCAGGGGCACTCTGGCTGTGGTCACCGACCTGCATGAAATCGCCAACGTTTGTGGATCCGAAGGAATAAGGTTCGTCACGGATTTGGCACGAAAGCTTCCGCTGGATATGCTATTCATGGCTCCTTCATGCGTGCCCGCAACCAATCTGGAGACGTCAGGCGCCAGAATCAGCTCGAAGGAAGTGAAGAAAATTCTAGCTCACCCCAAGATAATCGGCTTGGGAGAGATGATGAACTTTCCTGGCGTAGTCAGCGGCGATGAAGAGGTCTTAAAAAAAATCAGTGCTGCAAAAGGGATGGTTATCGATGGGCACGCTCCTGGACTCGCTGGCAAGGAGCTAAACGCCTACCTGTCTGCTGGCATTCTTTCCGACCACGAATCTACCACCCTCGAAGAGGGAAAGGAGAAGTTGCGGCGGGGCATGTACCTGATGATTCGAGAAGGCTCTTCAGAGAAGAATCTGGACGCCCTTCTGCCTCTGGTCACCGACAGCACCTACAAAAGATGCTTCTTCGTGGTGGACGACCGCAGTTGCTTTGATTTGCTTCGGGAAGGCGATATTGACGCCGTGGTCCGAAAGGCCATTAGCCGAGGCCTGGAGCCCGTCCGGGCAATCCAGATGGCGACCATTAACCCGGCTGAGTATTTCAGACTTCATGATAGGGGAGGCATTGGCCCGGGCTACATAGCCAATCTTGTGACTATCACTGACCTGGCTCAACTGGAGATAGACATGGTGTTCTACAAAGGGAGATTAGTGGCAAGGCAAGGCAAGCCCTTGTTCCCTTTCCCTCCTGTTACTGTAGAGCTAAAGGACACGGTACGCATCAAGTCTCCTACAGCACAATCGCTGAAAATAGTCCCTGCCGGTGAGACCTACTCGGTCATCCAGATTGTCCCCGGACAGATAGCCACCAAGAAAGCAGTGGAAAAAATACAAGTTGTGAATGGCGTAGTGGCGTGCGATCTGGAGAGAGATATTCTGAAGCTGGTGGTGGTGGAAAGACACAAGGCTAGCGGCAACATCGGAGTAGGCCTGGTAAAAGGATTTGGCTTAAAGAAGGGTGCACTAGCCTCGTCAGTAGCGCATGATTCTCACAACATAATAGCAGTGGGCGCCGATGACCTCGATATCCTCAAGGCAATTGAGGAGATTAATAGGCTGCAGGGCGGGCTCGTTGTTTGCGCCAACCTGGAAATTCTCGCTTCTTTGCCCCTGCCTATCGCCGGTTTGCTTTCCCCGGAGCCGCTCGATATAGTCGTATCCCAGTATGAAATTGTTGAGAGGGCTGCTGCCAGCCTGGGCAACCTTCCTCCAGCCCCATTTGCCATTCTTTCTTTCCTGGCCCTGCCTGTAATTCCCGAACTCCGACTGACCGACATAGGCCTGGTCGATGTGGCCGAGTTCAAATTGCTCGACTAGCACCAAACTGGCAACTTAGGTTCCTTAACCAGATGCTCATCTGGCACGTGTTTCACTATCACCACTGCACAAGCACGGATGGCCGCCAGATCAGATGTTTGCCGTGACACCATCACTTGGCGTATACTGGCTTCTCACGTGACGACACAGCTAAACGACCACCCCTCTGGATTTTTCACCCCCGCTGCTGGCTTAGCGAACTTGGCCCACAAACAGTCCATCCTCATCGGCCAATGAATCGCTTCGAGGTAAGGCTTGTGGTTAGACACGCAAGCTGCAACCTATATATCACACCACTCGTGTGCGGCGGCTTTCGCCCCTGCTCGGCATTTAACAACATTCACGGTACGGATGGCCGACACGGGCTGCACCTGTGCCATCGCTCCCCACGCCAATCGGCCCACCCTGGGATCCGCAGCCCAACCCCCTTGAAACCAGGATCGGGCCACTCTGCCGCGGAGGGCACACACTGCTAACTCGCAACGATGAACACCCGTCCCCCGTTTTCAGGTTCGACGAGCGGGGTACTCAAATCCTCAATCCGGGCAAAATGCACATTTCGCCACCCCACATCGAGCAGCGCTTGGCGAACCGTTTCCATTGCGAAGACGGTGTTGAACACAGTCTCCTCAAAGCGCTCATAAAGGCCGTTGGGCATCCGAAAGAACCCGCTAATCCTTGTCCACGCTTTCTCACTTTGCCCATCATAGATGCCCCGGTTGACAATCAAAGCATCTTCGCTGCTTTCGTCTACCTGAATGCCGTTCCATCGCCTCAGTCCGCTCCGTGTATTCAAGTCAAAGATGAAGAAACCCTTGCTGACTGTTCTGACGCACTGAAAGCATCGCCTGAGACTCTCTTCATTTTCAAGATGGTTGAGTGAATCATAAGTGGAAACGACTAAGCCAAAGCGCTCCTCCAGCGCGAAATCGCTCGCATCACATCGCACGAACCTGGCTTGACCAGACTCGATGTACCTGCGTGCCTTCTCCTCGGCAAGGTACAGCATGTGTTCTGAAAGATCAATACCGACGACCCTGTAGCCTCGCTCCAAGAAATACAAGGCCAGATGGCCGGTGCCACAGCAAAGGTCAAGGACAACTCTGTTTTGCCGACCTATGGCTGTTGCTGCGTAGAAGTCGAGAAGATGCGGAGCAACCTGTCTAGCAAATGCACCCCACTTTGCATCGTATACATGAGCAAAAATCTTTCCGTATGCCTGCATTGGATTCACTCCCGGAGGCGCGTAGCCCGTGGTCTTCTCTCACAGCCGCTACCCAAGATACAGTCTATGCCGCTGGGCCGCGAGATGTCAATGAACTATCAGTTAAGAGACGCTGACTTAGCAGAATTCCTCATTCTCGTCAGCCGGCCTAGGCGCCTCAGCTTGCGGTAGAACCCTTCGGAACTTCCTTCAGCCTGTCTGCAACCGGCGTAGAGGATGGGAATGCCCATGGCTTCCAGATGCTGAATGAGTTTTTCAAGCGCACGCTTGCCAAAGCCCCTGCCCTGGTAGGGGCCAGCAATCATGAAGCGCCACAGAAATGGCCCCGGACAATCGATCCCGTCCTCGTAGTCGGACCCTGTATGGGTCATGATGAACCCGATGGGAGTCTCATCAGCATAGACGGCTCGCATCCAGGCACTCGGCGAGAAATGCGCTTCCGCAATCGAGCGGACATTGTCGGCCACCATCATCCGCTGGGCGGGGGAGAGTGTCTCGCTCAGCTTGCAGACTTGGTTCATAGTAGTGGCCGTGATACGCATGAAGTGAATATCGGGGTTGGTCATAGTTTGTCCATGTCCTCCGGCAGGCGGATGGCAAAGCGGCAGCGATCATCTCCTCCAAGCACCGATTCGAGCACATCAGCCCGGATCCTCTGCCCGAGGGCAGCTTCCCAAGGCTTCTTATGGTATCCGGCGCTGCAGTTGCAGAAAATGGGGGCGACTTTCCGACCAGTTTTGATCCACTCACGCGCCCAGGGACAGTGGCAATAGTAGTACCGTCTTAGCTCGGGATCGGACTCAGCCAGATACTCCTTTGTTAGGAAGGGAATCTTCGTCTCGTAGACCACTTTCCCAATCCTCACCCCGCCCCCCATCTCCGGTTCTCTGCGGATGTATTCCAACACCTGGTCGGTGACTTTCTGGGTGAAGAACGGGCGACCCTCGCGCTGGCAGGTCTCCATCTGTGACACGAATTCCTGTTTCGTGAGAGCGAGGTATTCGTCCACATCCTGACTGGCCTGGTAAATCTCGCGGTTCTTAATGTAATACTCGTCTGGCAGGTCGCGCAGGCTATCAGCCAGCAATACGCGGCAGGCCTCAGTGCCCAGGGCCTTCTCCAGCCGCTCTATTACCGGTTGCATGTAACGCGGTTTCTCCGGCGTGGGAATGCCAAGGGGTGCAACTCAAATGCCGGCAAAGACTTCGTCCCGCAGGCTTTCGTCATATCTTTCCGCGACCCGCCTGTACAGGTTCTCCTGTGCTGCAGCGCCATCAAGCAACTCAAGCAGGGCGACAAAGACGGCGTTGTTCTTGATGAATAGGCCATAACGCGCCAGCGTGAGGAAATCCCCAAGCTGGCCTGCCCCTCAGCGATTAGCCTTCTCGAGAATGTCCAAGCGGTCTCCGCCGAGAATCCGCCCATCTGCTTCGCGAACTGCTCAGACCGCTCAGCCAGCGCCAGCGCTGAATCCAGTTGTCCAGCGGGCACTTTTCGCCCTTCCAGCATGACACGGAACCCTTGTCTATCCATATTGCGCCGCCCCATAGTATGTCAGGTATATGCCACGAACGGGCTGCAGAGTCAATCGCTCAGCCTGATATCGACATCATGGTTTCAGGACATTGGCCCGCCCAACTCTTTGACGCGGCTCATGGCCTGACTCCGCTGCATGGTTTGACGGCCGGCAGCAAGAGCATTGCTCCCTTACTTGAATACCTGTTGGATGCCGAACTCGTCCACCAGCAGACTCATCTCTGCATCTGATGGCCGCTTTTCGAATCTCTGCGCCGATTGCAGCATCTTGGGAACGAACTGCATGTCCCCCGCCGTGATCACAAAGCTATCCGGCAAGCCCATGGCCCAGTGCACCGACTTCTCGATGGCTTCGTCGGTCTCCAGTGGCTCATAGAAATACGTGTTGTACTTTCCTGGTCGTTTCCCGATTGGTCCCCGGGCAATCGCCTTCGTTGTTTGTACAGCAACATTGCGCTGACGGCATATCTCGACCAATCTCCCGAAGTCTGCAGCATAGCTCGCAATTTGCATCTGACAGTAGTTACAGGGCAGCAGCACAGAATCAAAATCGAACCGTTCCAGGCTCTGTAAGTGCATTCCTGCTACCTTGTTCCCGTGCCCTGTTACTCCCACATATCGCACGAGTCCTTTGTCACGTGCTTCGATGAAGGCTTCCAGGGCTCCTCCCGACCCCATTACCTTCTCCCATCCCATCTGATTGGTCAGGCCGTGCAGTTGCCACAGATCAACGTGATCGATTCGCAACTGATCCAGCGAGCGCCGAAGGTCCTTCCATGCCCCTTCGTATGTGCGGCTTCGTGACTTTGTAGCTATGAAGAAATCGTCCCGATGCCTCTTCATCCATGAGCCGACGATCTTCTCGGCATTTCCGTACATCGGTGCTGTATCAATATGATTCACGCCATGTTCCAGCAGAACGTCAAGGATTCGTTCTGCGTCTGCCTGGGTTGCATTGCTCAGTGCATATGCACCGAATATGATCCGGCTGCTGGCATGCCCGGTCCGTCCAAACGCCTGCTTAGTAATCATCTAGCATCGCCTCCTGCCATATGGTATCACAAGGGCAAGCCCACAGTGAAAGCCCCGAGAGACTGCAGGACGACAAGGCATACGATCCACAGAGCTGGGCCTTTTCGCCCGCACATCTCTCGATGCATTGTACACTCACCTGATGACCCTGACGAAGGTTCTTGGGGATATGGCAAGGTTCGTCGAACCGATCCCAATCACGGCCTTGCTGTTGCGCTGCACTGCTTTCATGTGTATACTTGCGTGTCCTGCAATGAACCAGTTGAAGCGCCGACCGTCCGGAATGCTGGGATTCTCCGTTGTGTGGCTCGGGCAGTTGGTGTCAATGACGGGGTCCGGGATGACGCGCTTCGCACTCACAATCTGGGTGTGGCAGCAGACTGGAGAAGCAACTGCCCTGGCTCTGGTCGCCATATTTTCATTCGCGCCCGCCGTTATTTTCAGTCCGATCGCCGGCGCCATCGTTGACAGGGTCAGTCGAAAGAAAGTGATGATCGCCAGCGACCTGGCGGCAGGTCTTTCGACGGTAGCACTCTTGATACTCTATTCAACTGGCCACCTTATGATATGGCACCTGTGGGCAGCCGGTTTCTTTGCCAGCACTTTTGAATCATTCCAATTTCCGGCCTACTCCGCAGCCATCACAACGATGATCGAGAAGAAGCACTACACCCGCGCTAACGCCATGCTCACGATGGTGGAATCGGCCTCTGGCATCATTGCCCCCGTGTTGGCGGGTGCCCTGCTATCACTTGTCGGAATCGGCGGCATAATGATCATCGACATTGTCACCTTTGCGTTTGCTATTGGTGCTCTGTTGTTGGTGGTCATTCCCGACCCGGTGCAAACCGCAGCTGGACGTGCCAGCCGTGGAACTCTCTTTCAGGAGTCACTCTTTGGATTTCGCTACATCTTCGCCAATCCCAGCCTGCTCGGCTTGCTGCTTGTCTTCTTCGCTACTAATCTGGTCTTCGGTCTAGCCATGATCTTATACGCTCCAATGATCCTCGCCCGGACTGCCAATAACACCGTGATCCTGGGAACGACAATGATGATGTTTGGTGTCGGCGGAGTCGTCGGCGGCCTGGTAGTTACTGCTTGGGGAGGTTTCAAGAGGCGAATCCACGGCATCCTGCTTGGCCTAATCCTCATGAGTCTTCTTGGACTGGTCGTGGCCGGAGTTGGGCAAACTCTCGTGGTGTGGGCAGTTTCTGCATTTCTCGCGATGTTTTTCCTGCCGCTGGTTCAGGGCTCGAGTCAAGCTATCTGGCAGGCGAAAGTCTCCCCCGACATACAGGGAAAGGTGTTCGCTACCCGGCGTCTCATCGCACAAATCAGCTCCCCGGTGGCCATGATCCTAGGAGGCCGCCTGGCGGACGCTGTCTTTGAGCCTGCCATGGCCTCCGGTGGTACGTTCGCCCAATTCTTTCAACCGCTCGTAGGCTCGGGGCCGGGCTCTGGTATGGCAGTATTGTTCGTGTTCTCAGGCATCCTTGGTGCGGTCGTCGGCCTGATCGGATACCTTGTTCCGGTAGTCCGCCAGGTGGAAACCCGCCTTCCCGACTACGATACACCCGCAAAACCGGCCGCCTAGCTCAAGCACTACAGACACCACATTGCCAGATACCCCTGGAGTAATTGAGATGATTTGCCGACTGTCGAGCGGGCTAGCTGTTTGCGCCGACCTGGGGATTCTTGCTTCTCTGCTCTTGCCCATCGCTGGTTTGCTTTGCCCTGGCCCATTGGATACAGTGGTGTCCAAGTATGAAACAGCGGCGAGAATCGTGGCCGACGTCGGTAGCTTGCCCCCAGACCGGACGATTGCCGTGACACCATCACTTAGCGTATACTGGCCTCCACCCCGATGACGCAACTGAAGCCCCGACCGTCCGGATTCTTCGGCTTCTCCATCGTGTGGCTTGGCCAGTTGGTCTCAATCGCCGGATCTGGCATGACGCGCTTCGCGCTCACGATCTGGGTCTGGCAGCAGACTGGACAGGCCACTGCTCTGGCTCTGGTGGCAGTATTCTCATTTGCCCCCGCCATAATTTTCAGTCCGATTGCCGGCGTCATTGTTGACCGGGTCAGTCGAAAAAAAGTCATGATCGCCAGTGACCTGGCGGCCGGTCTTTCAACCGTGGCCATCCTGATACTCTACTCCGCGGGCCTATTGCAGATATGGCACCTGTGGGCAGCCGGTTTCTTCGCCAGCACTTTTGAATCATTCCAGTTTCCGGCATATTCCGCATCCATCGCAACAATGATCGACAAGAAGCACTACACCCGTGCCAATGCCATGATGGGAATGGTATGGTCAGCTTCCGGCATTATCGCCCCCATCGCAGCAGGCGCCCTGCTGCCCTTCATCGGAATCAACGGCATCATGCTCATCGATATTGCCACCTTTGTGTTTGCCATAGGTACTCTATTGCTCGTCGTCATTCCGAACCCCGTCCTGACGGAGGCTGGACGTGCCAGCCGCGGAACTCTCTTCCAGGAGTCGCTCTTCGGCTTTCGCTACATCTTCGCAAATCCCAGCCTGCTCGGTTTGCTGCTTATCTTCTTCGCTACCAATCTGGTGTTCGGTCTAGTCATGATCCTGTTCGCGCCCATGATCCTGGCTCGAACCGGTAACAATACTATTGTCCTGGGAACGGTGCAGATGGTGCTTGGTATCGGTGGGGTCGTTGGCGGCCTGATAGTTACTGCCTGGGGAGGTTTCAAGAGGCGAATTCACGGCATCCTGCTTGGCCTGATTCTGATCAGCATCCCCGGACAGATCATCATCGGACTGGGCCGGGGCATACAAGTATGGGCGGTTGGTGCGTTTCTAGTCATGCTCTTCATGCCGCTGGTCAACGGTTCCAGCCAGGCTATCTGGCAGGCGAAAGTCCCGCCTGATATCCAGGGGAAGGTGTTCGCTACCCGGCGCCTCATTGCCCAGCTCAGCTCGCCAGTTGCCATGATTATGGGAGGGCGCCTGGCAGACGCGGTCTTTGAGCCTGCCATGGCTTCAGGCGGTAGGTTTGCGCAGCTTTTTCAGCCGCTCGTAGGTTCTGGCCCGGGGGCCGGGATGTCTTTGTTATTCATATTCTCAGGTATTCTCGGCGCGATTGTTGGACTCATCGGATATTTCATCCCGGTAGTCCGGAACGTGGAGCACATCCTTCCCGATCACGACGCGCCAGTCAAACCAGTTGCCTAAGCTAAACGGTGCGCGGACCCTACACTGAAACACACTCAAGGTAATTGACTTGCCTTGCTTCGACCACGGGCACTAGGCCGGCAGACTTTGGTTCTGATCATCGTAATGCTTCATGCCCGCCAGGACACATTGGGACAGACGTTTTCCCGGCCTAATACTAATAGCCTTCTTTTCTAGCGTGACTTCTTTCTCGGTGACTTAAGACCGGTGTTCAGCTTGTTGCCAACCTCTCGCTTCACCCGCGAGCCCAGCCTCGCTTCATACTGGGCAATGAAATCCCGAACTGCCTCAGCGTCGTGTACTACCAGCTCACGCAACGCCCATGACAATGCCTTTTCTATCATATCCTCGTGGTCATCCACAAGGAGCATGCAGATCTTCAAGGTCCGAGGCACGTCTCCCTTTCCGCCTCGGGATCTCACATTGAGAGCCACTGTGCTCACAAGGGCAGCCCGCCTCCACCACTTATCCGAGCTTCGTGCCCATTTGTCTATCAATCCATCGCCGACCAACCGTTCACGCCATGCCGGTCCTGACAGAGTACGGGCAAAACTATCCACGGACCACCAGCTGTCCAGACCCCGGCCTAATTCCTCAAGCTCCCTCTCTTCGACGAGCCGGAAGGCTCCCTGGTGTGCCGCTATCAGTTCGTAGGCGACACTCCAGTATCCGTGCTCACGCCGAAGCACCTTCGCAATCTGCACAACAAAGTGACCGTCCTCTTTTCGAAGGACTCGCGAGAATGTGTGCCGAACCCGCCGCTCGCTCGGTGTATTCTTCACCGGCAAAGCCTGCAACTGACTGTGAATCTCAGCGGCTGTCTCGCGAATCCGGGCGGTATTATTCATAACCAAGGTTACCCTCCTCACAAGGATGCAATCCACCTTGCACCCGTTTTCGCACCATCTTACCAGCTTGATCTTTGGCAAAGAAAGTTGAGTTCTTCATAATGCATCACTTCATTTCTTAGTTGAGATTGTGCACTCCTTCATTTGTTGAAAGCGACTCGTCCGGTGGGTGCAGTAGGCGTCCTGCTGACCTCGACGCTCGTGCTTGTCTCCCGTGCGTATAGAACACAATGTCTCCTATGCTGCGAGGCCTTCCATTAACCCTGAAATTCCGGAGTATGGCCCCGCTCCAGGTTCAGCAATCGTCGCTTGAGGGACAGCCCCCCGTAGTATCCAACCAGGCTTCCATCGCTGCCGATTATGCGATGGCAGGGCACGATTATGCCGATAGGGTTGGCCCTGCAGGCATTGCCGACGGCGCGGACCGCCTTTTCTTTGCCTATCGCCCGTGCTATCTGTAGATAACTTGCTGTTGCTCCATAAGGCACCTGCAGTAGTGCGTTCCAGACGCTTCTTTGAAAGTCGGTCCCCATCAGCAGCAGAGGAATGTCAAACTCCTTTCTGGTACCGCTCAGATATTCGTCAAGCTGTTTTGCGGTTCTTTCGAGGATATGATCATCCCGCACAACGAACCTGCCATCAAGTACTCCTGCCTTTGCATCACCTCCAGAGCCAAGCACGCAGAGCCTGCCATCCAACGAACCCAGCGCTAGTTCCCCAATTTCGGTTTTGTGATACTTAATATTGATCTGGTTCACTGGCGGTCTCCTGGCTGTAAGCTGAGACGTGGCTGCCCAGTCTCGCGAGGCCTCATGTTATCGTACAATCCATCTGTAAGCGTAACTCAAATCAGAGAGACGCAGAATCCTCACTTCTTCCTGGTGGCCCATAGCGTCGAAGCATCAAAGGCCTCGCCTTCTAGTTTGGCTTCTACAACCTTCTCCAATTCCTCGATGGGGACCCGGATTTGCGCCAGGCTGTCTCTTTCCCGGATGGTGACTTGCTTATCTTCTAGGGACTCAAAATCTATAGTGACGCAGAAGGGGGTGCCGATTTCGTCCTGGCGCCTGTATCTCCGCCCTATACTCTGGGAATCATCGTAATCGGTCATGAAGTTCGGGCATAGCTGCCTGAATACTTCTTTGGCCAGTGGGGTCAACTTCTCGTTCCGGCTCAAGGGCAAAACAGCTACTTTGATAGGAGCCAGAGAATGGTGTAAATGCAGGACTGTCCTCTTCTCTCCTTCGACCTCTTCCTCATCATAGGCATCGATGATAAAAGCCAGGAGAGAACGGTCGACGCCAGCCGAAGGCTCGATAACGTAGGGAACATACTTTTCGCCACCTTCAGCGTCACGGT
>Ga0315277_10010591_pt1 | contig 11663 bp, 6 predicted proteins | sample YL17G05_15_MG_FD_203695 | JGI IMG/M metagenome (GOLD analysis project Ga0315277, IMG submission 203695) | Sediment microbial communities from Yellowstone Lake, YNP, Wyoming, USA - YL17G05_15 | ecosystem: Environmental > Aquatic > Freshwater > Lake > Sediment | place: USA: Wyoming | collected...
GCTTCGGCCCGGTCTACCGGAAGGCGCTGCTGGAACGCGCGCCTCAGTACCATGAGGGATTCTACCAGGATGGCCGCGAGAAGTATGCCGGCTGGTTTGCCGTTTCGGTCTACCCCCACGAAGCAGGCATTCTGGCGATTGTCCGCAACGTCACCCAGCGGAAGCGTGCCGAACTGGCTTGGCGCGAGGCGGACGCGAAGCTGAAGGCGCTGCTCGAAGCCCCGGGTGTCGTGGTCGCGATCAAGGACCACAACCTGCGCTACACCTTGGCCAATCCCGGCGCAATGAAGATGATGGGTGCTAATGCGGGTGACTCGGTCATCGGCAAAATCGACCTTGAGATCTACAACTCCAAGGTCTCTGCGCTCATTACTTCCCACGACCGGCAGGTGATGGAGCGCGGCCAGCCGGCGGAACTGGAAATCGCCCTGCCTGACGGGACAAGCGCCAGTGCCGCCTGGTACCACATGAACAAGCAACCGTTGTTCGGCCCGACCGGCACGGTCGTCGGTATCCTCGATGTTGCCTACGAGATCACCAGCCGCGTGCGTGCACAGCAGGAACTGCTCCGCCGCCGAGAGACGGTCGAGAAGCTCTTGACTGAACAAGCACAGACACTGCGCCGCGCCCAGGAGGAACTCGGGCGTTGGAGCAGCCACGCGTAGGTGAACGTCAAACGCCGGCGACCTGGGGGACCGAAGCAGCGGCAACCATCGGCGGCCGGGTCTGCTGACCGCTCACCCGACTTCCCGCTTCGCCTCGCTGTTGCGATCGTCGCGCTGGCGCTTGTCTCCGGATTCGTGCTCCGTACGATTGACCTGAAGGCCGACCCGCCCCGCAACCTGAGCTGGAGTTCGGCAATCTACTCTGACGAAGCGCACAACGCCTACTCGGCGCGCAACTGGGTGCTCTACGGCAGGTGGCAGGTGGACGACTACGCGCCTTATCTTGTCTACCCATGGCTGAACCTGTTCACCGGCCTAGTGTTCCGCATTGCCGGCATCGGCTTCGTCCAACTGAAGATCGTCTCTTTGCTGGCCGGGCTGCTCCTAGTCATCACGATGTACTTCCTGGGTCGGTCGGTCAGCCGCCGCGCGGGTACGATCGCTGCGGTCGTAACTGCCTGTTCCTTCTACTTGGTCATGTACAGCCGACTCGGGCTCGCCGAGATGACGCAATTGCTGCTCATCGCGGCGACGACAGCGTTCCTCGCGCGTGCAGACACGAGCCGAGCCGCCGCCGCCCTTTCCGGCGCATGTGCCCTGTTCGCAGTCTTGTTCGTCAAGGTGTCGGCGGGCTTCTTGCTGGTCGCAGTACTCCTATCGCTGGTCTATGAGCTGATCCGTGCTGGCCTTGAGCGTGTGCGACCCCGCGCGATCGTAGGCCAGGCTCTCCTTTGGTTGCTTGGCGCTTGTGTACCTTTGGCGGTTTGGCTCGCGGTCATATTCATCCCCCACCGCGAGACTTACCTCGCGTACGTCTTCGAGCATTCGGTCGGCCTCCAGAGTGGACATCCTGCGAACGTCTCGCGCTATCTGCTCAACGCATTCTCGGTGGGGTCTTGGTCGAGCCTATACGACCGTCTTCCGGTCCTGGCCGCCCTCGGGTTCACCGCGCTGCCCGGCCTTGCCGGACGCGCGGGCCGAACTGCTGTGCTCTCTGGGCTCATCCTCGTGGCTGGAGTCGGAATGCTAGGGTACGTCTACTATCACCCGCCGCGCTACGAGCTGTTCTCGCTCATTCCACTGATCGCAGGGTTCGCCTTCGTGGTCGACCGGCTGCTTGAAAAGGAGATCCGAATCGGCCATCCGTGGCCGCACCTCACAGGAGTGCTGTTCTACGGCCTGTGGCTCTGGCCCCTCGCGGCGCAGGTGACGTTCCGGCTCGCTCACCGGCGGGACGGTACCAACGGCGCCGTCGTAACTGCGCTGGTGGCTGGGCTGGTCGCCAGCTTCGGGCTCTGGGGACTGCACAGGCTAACCCGCGGTGGGATTCCGCTCCGAGGCAGACTGCTGCGGTTCGGCCTCGCAGCGGCCCTCGTCTTGCTGGTGCTCGGCCGCGACATCAAGCTCTATGCCGACTGGTATAGCACCCGCACTCACCTGATGTATGCCTACTCGCGGGACCTGGACAGGACGCTGCCTGACAGCTCGGTCACAGGTGGATTCTGGGCTCCGGCGTTGCTCTCCACATCGCACAAGCGGGCGGTCTTCATTAGTCATCAGTGGGGCGCGAACCTCAAAGGCCCGATCGAACGCTTCGGACTGACGCATCTCGTTGTCACCGGCGATGAGGAGTTCAGACTAGTCGACAGCATCACGAACGGTCGTGCGTCACAGGCAAAGGTCATCCGCCTGTATGAGATCACCGACCTGGTTCAGGTCGGAGTGGGGGAACTCCAGCCACAGCCGCCCGCTGCTGCTCACACGAGAGATACTTCCGTGGTGCCGCACCCGTAGGCTGTTGCCGTTTGATTTAGGCTTGCCCAAACGCAACCAACGGCCGCTACTGCGGGGACCCCGGCTGCTGACTACTGCTGCCCGGTGATTCTGAATTCAGTCCGCCGGTTCTTGGCCATACCCTCGTCGGTGCTGTTGGGCGCGATCGGCTGTGTGTCTGCGTAGCCGTGGGCGGCAAGTCGCTCCGGCGCGATTCCCCACTTCGCGACCAGATACTGCTTCACAGCTTCGGCCCGCGCCTGTGACAGCTCCCAGTTCGACGGGAACGTCGTGGTCGCGATTTCGCGCGGGTCGGTATGGCCGGCCAGCTCAACGGTAATCCCGGGGTTGGCCCTGAGAATCTCGCCGGCTCGGGCCAGCACCGGCTCGAACTCCGGCAGGAGGTCCGCCTTGCCGGTTTCGAAGTTGATGCCTTGCAGCACGATCGTCTGACGGCGCTTCACCAGGTAGAAGTCCTTGTTCGTGATCCGGCCCGGCTCGACCTTCAGCGTGCACGTCTGGGCGACATAGTCTTCGCTCGGCCCGGACGCGGTCAGGCGGTACTGGCTGGCCGGAAGACTGCGCAGGACGTAGTTGCCCAGCGCCGAGTCGGCCCCGGTGTTGCCCTGCACGGCCCCGCGATAGGCAACGCTGCCGCCGATCGGCTTGCGCGTCTCGGCATCGGCAACAACGCCCGTGATGGCGCCGTAGGTCAGTGGGCTGAGCGCGATGATCGCCGTCTGCTCTTGGTCCCCGACGATGTACATCGAGTCTACCCTCGGCATGTAACCTTGGCGGCTGGTGTAGATGACGAGATCGCCGGCCGGGAGTCGCGTCAGCCTGACCTCGCCTGATAACCCGGTCTCGCCTTTGTAGGAGCTGATTCCGGTCGTGGTCACGCTGGCCGCAAGCGGGAGCATGTTTGTCCCGTCGACCACCTTCAGTCTCACGCTACCCGCCCCCTTCGGCGAGAGCGTCGCTGCCAATCCGATGCGGTGCGCTATTCCAAGCTTCCCATAGGGAGTTATGGCGTAATCCAGGCGGAGTGGACCAACAGCTGCACCCAGGCCGGCGGTCAGTCCGCTGAGTGCTCCCAGCGTGCCGAGGTCTTCCGGCCCGGTCCGATAGCCCAATCGGACTGCGAATTCAGGTACCGGTTTGTACTCGGCGCCGGCACGGAGCGATACCGCGTTGTCCAGCGGCAGGATGACATCCACCACCGTGTTGACCGGGCCAAGCGCAAGGCTGCCGCCCACGCCGGCCTCAAGCGGCATCCGCTCACTGCCCGGACCATAGGTCGCGAAGCCGATGTTGCGACTTGCAGCACCGAGCCGAAGATACGGAAGCGGCCGGCAGGCGAAGCCGACGTCGACCGCGCCTCCGTAGCCGGACGACGTATACAGATCCTGGTAGAAACCCTTGAGCGCGGCTCCGACATAGTAGTCGGAAGCCACTGCCAGGCCATAGCCGACCGACAGCGCGCCGTCCCAGGTCCGGAAGGTGTCGCCGGGCACGTTGCTCGCATCCCAGAACTCGATTCCCGGTTCACCGCTGTAGACCAACCCCAGGCCGACCCCGCCTTGGCCCGAAGGCAGCGCCGCGTGCACGACCTCGTCTTTGATGCCGGCAAACCACTGTTGGTGGGAAAGCGCAAGGCAGTTGGCCGGCACCCGGCCCAGCCCGGCCGGATTCCAGTAGATGGCGCTGGCATCTTCGACTGCGGCGATTCCGGCCCCGCCCATCGCGGCCAGGCGCGGCCCCTGCTCAATCCTCAGCACGGGCATGACTGAAGTGCCGGGCTGCCCGGACCAGAACAAACCCATAAGCACAACGCTGATAATGCTCATACCTCACTCCCTCGTTACGACAAGTCTCTTTCTTATCCGCTCGGTTCTGCCTTGGTGTACGTAGTCGAGCACGTACTCGTAGGTGCCGGGCGCCACATCCCGGTGATTGTCGTTGACCGCATCCCAAGGCACGAAGTGGACGCCGGTCGGCTCGCTTTCTCTCTCCAGAACCCGGCACACCCGCTCACCGGCCCGGGTGTAGACGGTCAGGCTCACCTCGCCGTCGGCAGGCAGGCCAATCACAAACGTGGTGCTGGTGCTGAATGGATTCGGGAAGTTGTGGACGGAGAAGCCCGGAACCAGGGCCAGATTCAGCAGCGCGGTATCAGCCACCATCGAGTCGTTGCCCAAGCGCCCGGCTATCACGAAGGTCTTCTGAGTGAGCGACGCCGTGTCGCCAACCAGACCGGCCGGCGTCATCACCTCAAGCGAGAACCAGCTTGACTCGCCCGCCGCGACGTACCTGAGGTCAGGTATTCCGTCACCATCGGTATCGGTCAGGTCGTTCGCACCGACCGCGTCGCGCAGCCGGGCGCTCCAGCCCGCCGGCGCAGTTGGCCGCATGACCTCTACAACTCCTCCGGTGTCACCTTCAATCAAAGCATAGAACTGGTAGGTCTTGCCCTGGCCTACCTCGAGCCGGTCCGACTGGTCTGGCTCAACGTGCAGCAGTTGCGCGAACGCCCGCACTGTAGCTGTGACCTTGTCGTTGGCCCGGTACCCGTCACTCGCCAGCATCGTTGAACAACTGACTGCCCAGTCGCCCAACGCCGCTACCCACGGCGCGAAAGCCAGCTCCACCGTCGAATCAGGATACAGCGTCTGGGCTGCGTTCGCTGTGCGGTTGTAGCTCGTGCCGATCCGGAACCGGACGTTGAAGAATCGTTCCGACGTGTTACCGAAGTTCTTGATTCGTGCCCGCGGAACCACCGCGTCCCCGACGTGGACAGTGCCGGTGGGAACCACAATCGCGACGGCACCGACGTCATGCACGGCCGGACCGACAACTGTTACCGAATCACTGATGGTATCGTTGGCCGGGTCCTCGTCCCCGGCCAACGCCGTGTAGCACGTCACCGCGAGCTGTCCGACGGGCTCGGCAACCCAAGCTGGGAAAATAACCGTGTCAGCCAGGCCCGACGCCAACGTCTCCTGCGCCGTCTGGACATAGCCCGCACCCACAACCATGGTCACCGGAAACATCGCCGAGGTCAGACCGAAGTTGCGGACAATCGCGCTTGGCACATACACGCTGCCGGACTCGGGAACCCCTGGCGGTGACAGAATCTGGACCGGACCAACGTCCAGATTCAGCACGCGGCGAACGGACACCGAATCTACGATGGTGTCATTAGCGGTATTCTCGTCGCCGGTCAGGCCGGTGAAACAGACAACCCCAAGGGTTCCGACCGGGCCGGCGGTCCAAGCCGGGAAACGGACCGTGTCGGTCGAGCCGGCGGCAAGAGTATCGGACAGGGCCTCGCTGTAACCGCTACCGATGACGAGCGTAGTAGGAAACACCGCGTCGTTCGTACCGAAGTTGCGCACGACAACCGTCGGCATCACCTGTGCGCCCGAGTCCACGGTGCCGGTTGGGGCCAGGATTGCCGTCGGGCCGACATCGAGCGCCAGGCGCGGCCCGTAGTCAATGCGCACCTCAAACAACATCGGCAGGGAGGCCGGGTTCTGGTACTTCAAAGTCGCCTGGTACTGGATGTAGCGCGAGGCGAGTGAGTCAGGCACAGTGTCGCCGCTCACGACTGCGTACCACCCACTCCACGTCGAATCGGGTACTGCCGTCGCGCCGGTTCGCACCGACAGCTCGACCGAGGAACCGCCGGGCGTCGAATCATCCCACGTGGCAGTCCGCCAGTCGGTCACCCCGCCCGCATCGAATACCGAGGAAACGTAGTCCTCTCGATACGAACGATCATAGACACTGCCGGGCTCGCGGAACATCCCGTGATGGTCAACCTGGGTCGACAGTGTGTCTGCTGTCATCCAGCCCGGTCCCCAAAGCACCATGCTTGGCGTGTGCTTCGACCCGTAGGGGTCGTACCCGTCCAGGTAGATGTCCAGGTTGCCATCGCGGTTGAAGTCAGCAGCTAATCCACCCGAGAGCGCGACGGTGTCGGGCCCCACGAGCTGGGTCTGTCCGTCGGAGAAATACGGGGCAGTGCCGGTGTTCAGGAAGATGACTGGTTTCCAGTAGCCGCTGAAATTGCCGTTCCCGCGGAAGTAAATCAGGTCCAGCCAGCCGTCACCGTCGAAATCGCAGGCGGCGCTACCACCATAGCATACCCCAGGTGTGACTATTGTTCGGCGCGAGCTGCTGAACCCAGAGTCAGAACCGAAATAGACGTACGACCGATCTATGCCGTTGTAGCCGCTGTACACGATGTCAAGCCAGCCATCGCGGTTGAAGTCGGCAACCGTTGTTCCGTGTGGGCCGTAACTACCCGACGACAGGTAGTCGAGCCACTCAATTCGATAGGTCCGGTTGGCCCCGAAGTAAACAACCGCCTGCTGTGAACTTCCTTCGTAGATGCAGAGGACGACGTCCCGGAACCCGTCCTTGTCGAGGTCAGCGACAGTGGCATTGTGGGACAGCCCGTAGCCGAACGGTACCTGTAGGCGCTGGCTCGTGGAGAAACCGCCGGCACTCCCCCAGTATATGGCGAGAGTGCCATCCTCTCCCGGGAAGATCAGGTCGATGTAGCCGTCCCTGTCCAGGTCGTCAACCGTAACGGTCTCCGCGCCGTCGGCGTCGAGCTGCTGCGGGCCACCCGGGCTCGGCCCTGAATCAGTGCCCCAGAATATCGAAGCGCCGTTGTGCCAGCCGGAGTGAACGAGGTCAGGATGGCCGTCGCAATCGAAGTCAGCGACGTCGCAGCCGCCTCCGTAGACAATCGGAAGCAGACGGCACCGACTCGTCGAGTAGCCAGCCGAGTTGCCGAAATAGACTCGCAGATACGGCCCGTGCCAGTCCGCGCACATCAGGTCGCAGTATCCGTCGTTGTTCAGGTCAAAAGCCCACTCGAACTCGACGGTTCCGCCGTCACGGTGCGAGACGTACAGGTTGTCGCTGAACTGACCGTCGCTGAAATCCTGCCAGGACGTCTCAGTCCACGTCAGAGCAGGCGCCACCTCCACCATGGACGCCAAGGCAAGCAACACTGCGGCAACTCTTCGCCTCATGTTGTCCACGCGGGAATTCTAAGACCGATTCAGTCCGTGTCAAGCCCCGGACTCATGTCCACAGACTCGGCACTTCCGCCGCTTCGGCGAGAATAGCGCGGCGAGCGCAAAGAAGACAGTCGCCACGATGACGATTGCCGCGCCGGATGGAATTCCGAGTCCGTAGGAGATGACTAGTCCGGCAACGCAGGATGCGACGCCGACAATCCACGAGAGTACGAACATCATCCCGTACCGGTAAGTCAGCTGGTAGGCGGTGGCGGCCGGCGTTACGAGCAGTGCTTCAACCAGAATTATCCCGACGGTCTTGAGTGACACGACCACTGTCAGCGCCAGCAGACCAAGGAGCAATGCGGCGAGAGCCCCAGTCGGCAGCCCGCTTGCCTCCGCCATGTCCTCGTCAAAGGTGAGGAACTTGAACTGCCGATACAGCAGCCCGATTACCCCAATCACGACCAACCCCAGGACCGCCATCAATACCAGGTTCCCCGCGGTTACGCCGAGGACATTGCCGAACAGGTACCCGTACACCCGCGCATCGTAGCGCTTCATCAGGCCGATGAACAACACTCCCAGCGCCATCGCGAAGGCAAAGAACACGCCGATGGCCGCATCCATCCGGAGCTGCGCCTTACGGCTCGCGACCTGGATGAGCCCGGCGGTGCCGAGACAGAAGAGCACGGCCGCGAACAGCGGGTTGATCGCCAACAGAAACCCAAGTGCCACGCCCCCGAAAGCCGCGTGCGCGAGGCCGGAACCGGCAAATGCCATGCCGCGCAACACAACAAAGACACCGATGAAGGAGCACGTCGTGCCAACGATCACGGAACTGAGCAGGGCCCGCTGCATGAACCCGTAGCGCAGAAAGTCAAGCATGGGTGTCGCCGACGACCACGTAGCGACGGCCGCCGTCCTCGGCAAGTATCACCCGCCCGCCATAGAGCGACTCCAATGTCTCCCGGTTCAATACCTGAGCGCAGTCACCGAAGGCCCGAACCGTGCGGTTTATGCACAACACCTTGTCAATGCAGGGCAGGACTTCGTTGACGTCGTGCGTAACGTAGAGCGTGGTCAGCCCGCGCTCAGCGTGGAGCTTCCACACAAGTTCGACGATCGTGAACCGCGTCGCGACGTCTACCGCCGACGTCGGCTCGTCCAGCAGCAAGATTCGCGGCTCGTGCACCAACGCCCGTGCGATAAGCAACCGCTGTTGTTGTCCGCCGGACAGGTGCCCGGCAACGTGGTCGGCCGAGCCAATCAGCCCGACCGAGACAAGCGCTGCCTCGACGCGTCGGCGGTCATCGGCCGTGGGTCTGCGCAAGGCGCCCAGCGTCGGGTATAGCCCCATCACTACTGCTTCGCGCACGCTAATCGGGAATTGCGGGTCGAGCGCCCGCCGCTGCGGCACGTATCCGATCTGGCTCCGAACGCGCACGAGATCCCGTCCGGAAGCGCCGAGGACTGTGACCCTCCCGGACGCTGGCATGACCAAGCCAAGAACGGCACGCAGCAACGTAGTCTTGCCCGAGCCGTTCGGACCGATTATGCCCAGAAACTCGCCGGGCCTCAGCTCAAAGGTGACATCTTCAATGCCCACCGCCTGCTGGTATGCGACCGTGACGCGGTCGAACCGGACCGAGTTGTCGGTCGGAGAGATCATTGTCCCTTCCCTCGTGCCGCTACAGCTCCTTGAGCAGCGCAGCTATTGTCCGAACCGGCACACCGGTGGCCCCGGCCGGCGCATAGTCCCAGTCCTCCTTGGTGAACGAGGGCCCGGCGATGTCGATGTGAACCCATGGCACGCCTTCGCTGACGAACTCCTTGAGAAAGAGCCCGGCAGTAATCGTGCCGGCGATCCCGGGCTTGCCTATGTGCTTCATGTCCGCAACCCTGCTCTTCAGGAGCGACTTGTATCGGTCAGGCAGCGGTAGTTGCCAGAAGAACTCGCCCTGCCGGTTGCCGACCGATATCAACCGGTCGATGGTCCGCTGGTCGGTGCCGAGCAACGCCGAGTACTCATCTCCGAGCGCAACGACACAGGCCCCGGTTAGCGTGGCAATGTCAATCATCAGGTCCGGCTTGAGAGTCGAGCCATAGGCAAGGCAGTCGGCCAGCAGGTGTCTCCCCTCAGCGTCAGTGCTTATCACCTCAGCGGTCTTGCCGTTGTAGTGGCGGATGACGTCACCTGGCTTCTGCGCTCCGCCGCCAGGCATGTTCTCGGCGAACGGAGCAAGGCCATGCACCGTGACCGGCACGTCCACAGAACCGAGCCACTTGAACAACCCGAGCACAGCCCCGGCTCCGGACATGTCGTCCTTCATCGCCTCCATTCCCTGCGACGGTTTTATTGAGAGTCCGCCGGAGTCGAAGGTGATGCCCTTGCCGATAACGACAACCGTCTTCTTCGACTTTCCGGACGGCGTGTAGGTGAGGTGAACCAGGCAGGGCGGCTGGTGCGAACCCGCGCCCACCCGAAGGATACCGCCCATACCGAGCTTCTCGAGTTCGGCCTTGTGCATGACCTGGACCGCTATGCGCCCCTTCTTCGACAGCCCCGTGGCAATCTCAGCCATCTTCTCCGGTGGCTTCGGGCTGGGTGGCTCGTTTGCCAGGTCTCGACTGAAGCAGACCGACTCCGAAAGAGCTGCGGCATTGCCTACAGCCTTGCGCATCGCAGCCGACAGGTTCTTCGTGTTCGCGAACACGAGTGCCAGCTCGCAGACCGGTTTCGCTTCGTCGGGTTTCGGTGTCCGGTACTTATCGAAGCGGTAGCTCGCGAGGATGGCGCCCTCGACCACAGCCGCGGCGAAGTCGACCAGTTCGCCCCGCACTTCTTTGTTGTCCGGGACGAGCACGCCGACCGACTCGGCCCCGATCTCCTCCGCCCGCTTCATGGCCTTGGCGCTGGCTGAGCGGACCTTGTCCAACTCGAACTCGGCTCGCTTGCCCAACCCGGCAAGAATCAGCTTCGACGCGCCGGGGTCGGAACGGAGCAGGCTCGTTCTCTTGAACTGGCCGGTGAACTTCTCCCCGGCCGCGACTGCGGCAAAACCCTTGCCCTCGTCGCCCGGAATCGCCAACGGTGTCTTGTCGCCTTCGAACATGAACCCGACCAGCACTCGGCCGGTCCAGTTCTTCTTGGCAATCAGGTCAATCTTCACTTCTACTCCTTTGGCAGGTTTCCATCTCTGCACGTCAATCTTATGCTGCAACCCGGCATCTTGTCAAACAGCTCCCTGAATACGCTCGGCCACGCAGCAATCATCGTCCTGCGTCATGTCTCTCGCCGTGCGCCTTGAGGGCCTTGGCCTCTCCATCGCCATCTTTCAGCACCTTGCTCAGCACCCACGTGACCGCCACGGCCAGCACGATCCTCGGAACCAGAATCCAGAACATGTTTGCCCCCAGGACGAGGAATATCGCGGTGTCCTCGAACAGCCCATGACACAGCGCCAGGAACGTAGCCACCAGTGTCACCTGCTTGGAATCAAGCCGCCCCTCACGCGCGGTCTCGATGACGACCCCGGCCCCGAACACGATTCCGAACACGTTCCCGGCCAGCCACGGCATGCCGGACTCCGGCTTCAGGCCGATGAATCGGGTCACCGCACCGATTCCACGGAGCGTCTTCTCCAGTAGTCCGTAGCGCCGTCCCAGCTCCAATACGATGAAGATGGCAACGAGCACGAGGAACATCTTGATGCCGGTATCTAACACCAGGCCACGCGCCCAGTTCGCCAGCGCCGGGACGACGCCGTCGTAGCGCATCTGGGCCATCTGGGCCAATCGAGCCGCGTCGGCGGCTCCCGTCGCTCCGGACTTCACGATGAGCCGGCTCAACCCCACACCGGCAAGAAGCGAAAGCACCAGCCGGATGAACCAGAGCAACCACCACTTCGCCCGTATCTGGAAGAAGACCGCGGTCTCCAGTATCTGTGAATGCGAGAGCAACAGCATCAGGCTGAGCACGGTCAGTTGGTCTGTCGTTATCTTTAGCGCCGTGACGGCGCCCAGCCCGGCATAGAGGTTGATTACGTTGCCCAGTATCAAGGCAAGCGCGGCCTCGCCGGGCAACCCGAAGTGCTTCATCAGCGGCGACATGAACCCGGCAAAGGTTTTGATAATCGGCGTGTACTTCAAGATTGTGACAACGGTGTAGACCGGCGCCACGATGAGCATC